>Ga0265292_1001856_pt1 | contig 16739 bp, 12 predicted proteins | sample Munlanlewell296A_FD_189080 | JGI IMG/M metagenome (GOLD analysis project Ga0265292, IMG submission 189080) | Leachate microbial communities from a municipal landfill in Southern Ontario, Canada - Leachate well 296A | ecosystem: Engineered > Solid waste > Landfill > Unclassified | place: Canada... | reverse complement strand
GTCGTAGGATGACCTCCGCCGACAAGAACAGGGACATTGCCCAGATGCTCTTTAACCATGCGTGCAGAGTTTCTTACAAAGGGATACATATTGAGAGGACAAGATAATGCAACAAGATCAGGAGCAAAGGATTTCATTTCTTCAATGAAGAGGTTATTGGGATTTATCTTTCGCAGAAGAGATATATCCCAGAATCCCATGTTATCATCGATGCCGGGATCAAACAGGAGCTTAACAGTATGCCCTTTTGATTTCAGTACTGAAGTGAGGTATTCGACTGCTAATGTTTCCTGTCCCTTTGATATAAAAAGAGTTTTCATTTTTTACCTCTTTCCCGCTACGACAACCATCTGCTTGCCGAAAATATAATGCAGGAAAGGAAGCTTCAGATAAGTTTTCACAAAAAACGGATGTTTCGGATAACGTGACTTTGTGCTGTAAGGAAGAAACTTAGGTTTAAGATACTCTATTGTGAATCCCATAAACTTCAATATTTCTTCCATGCTCTTGTGGCTTAAAGGAATAACATGATCAAAGAAATCCCAGTAGAGTTTATAGCAATACCTGATATTGGGCTGAAGGACTATAAGCCTGCCATCCTTTTTCATCATCCGTCTTACTTCCCTTAGCGTAGCCTTAAGCTCATCCCTGTCCCTCATATGCTCCCAGAAGTTGCTTACAAAAACCACATCGATTGATTCATCTTCAATCTCAGTGATGGAAGAACTATTTGAGATAATCACCTTGACATCGCTGTTCGCATATTTCTGAGGGTGAGTATGCTGATCAACAGCATATTTTTTGCCACATCTCACATTATTTATAAACTCACAGTAGCCCGCGCCAAGGTCAAGGACCACGTCATCTTTTTTAATGAATTTCTCGAAAAAATCACGGCACAATATCTTCCAAAGGTTTTTCCTTTTCTCAATCTCCTCAGGTGTGAAAAGGTCCGCGAATATATTCTCAAACATTATATGTGTTTCATCATCCATAACCTATTCTCCTCTTATTGAGGCCATCCTGATTCACGGTACCATTTTATGGTTTCACAAATTCCTTCTTTCATATCAACAGAAGGCTGAAAACCTGAGACTTTTTTAAATCCCGATGAATCACACACCAGGTAGTCCAATATAAGCGACTTCCATTCAGGAGGCACAACACGCCCCAATGCCTTCGAGCAAAAAGCTGACCCAAGTAACTTAACAAGCTCTTTATTAATATCCACGAGGGTTGCACGCAACCCAAGCTCTTTTATAATCTCTTTTACGATATCAGAGATTAAAACAGTTTTGCCGTTACTTAAAAAAAAAGTCCCATTACGTATATCATCTTTCTTTCCGGAAAGGTAACATGCTTCGACAATGTCATCTATATATAAAAGGCTAATCTTAGCAGGGAAAGCAATCCTATAAAGAGGATTAGAATTTTTTATACCCAGTATCAACCTTGACACGAAATAATTCGGCTTGCTGCCCGGTCCATACACAGGGGGAAGCCTAAATATTACATAAGGAATGTCTGATTTCTTTATAATTAGCTCCCCCTCATACTTTGATCTGCCATATGCCGTTGAAGGAATGCATTCTGAACCATCATCAAGGGGTACACTGCAAGCATCATAAGGACTTCTGTCAACTGCCCAAATAGTGCTAAGAAAAATTATTTTTTTTACACTCCCTGAATCATTAGCAGCGTCGACAATGTTTTTTGTTCCTATCACATTTGTGCTATATGTCCCCTTTCCTTTCCTCATGCTTGCTTTTGCAGCAAAATGGAATACTGTGTCACATCCTTTCATCCCGCGGGCAACAGAATCCTTATCATCCAAATCAGCATTATAAAAATTCGCAGATTTATTTATTTCATTTACCTTCAATGCATAATCTCCTCTTACAGGACAAATTATCTCCCCCGCAAAACCAGTTTTCACCATGAATTCGAGAAACCTGCTTCCTATAAAACCTCCTGCACCTGTAAGATAAATTTTATTCATTTTATAAAGAAATCTTTGTTATCTTAATTTGATTTTATCATTTTTAAAAGTATGCGCGGAAAATTCTTGAGGTCAAAAATCAGGCTCGCATGTATGGCACATTCAAAGGAGCAAGAGCACTTATCCCTCTTTATTTTGTTTATTACTTTCTTTGAGTCGGATAAACCCATAATCGAAGAAACATCATACCCCCATTCCCTGAGATTGCCAAGTTTTGTACCGAGAATCTCACATGGATAAACATCACCGTTAGAGGTTATTATAAGAAGTTTTTCTCCTGCAAGGCATGTTATTTCCCAGCCATTACCCTTTAAATCATCATATACCATCTGGGTATTGAGATTAAACACTGCTTTAAAAAAACGTGGGATAAACTTCCCTTCATCCTCACTCACATTCTTCATTGAAAGATATTTTATAACTTCACGATACTTTTCAGGAGAAACACTTTTTGTCTCTGCTACCCGCGCATCTCCCCGAATCATGACTATGGCATGTTTATCTATGTGAGGAAACTCCTTTTCTACAACGTCTATTGTATTCACAATCGAATCGCAGTTAAGAGCTGAAAGCACAGAGCTCACTTCGACTCCAAGATTCCTGAATTTCTTTTTAAGCGGGACAAGAGCCCTATATGTCTCGACCAGCTTTTCATAGTTTCCTGGCACACCCCTGATCCTGTCATGTTCTTCTCCTATCGCATCAAGGGAAAGCCCGATTCTCAGATAATTGAGCGAGCAGGTTTCAAGTATGGCCTCAACCTTTGAGGCAACCCGTTCCGGGAGCAGGGCATTAGTCGGTATGGTAATATGCTGTACAGAACTGTAACGGTTAAAGATACTGCATATCTGGTCTATATCATTACGAAGAAACGGTTCTCCTCCGCCAAGAGTAAGCTGTAATAGCCTTCCATAATTTCGTGAAATCTTCTCTATCTCATCTAAAGTCAAATCCTCTTTTGAAGGATGTTCGCCGATTTTTTTCCAGTTAAAACAGGTAAGACATCGCGAATTGCAGCCTGATGTAATCTGAAATATCAGATATGGAGGGTTTTTGCTCCACCAGTAGCTTTTTGCAACGTTAACCCAGTTAGAAATTGACATTATGATTTTTATTTCGGCCTAATGGAAAAGAGGCTTCTAATCCTGTACTTCAAAATAAGCAGTATCATTCTTATCCCGAGGGAGAAAGCGACAAATTTGTTACCCGTCACTGAAGATACACCTACTCTCGGTGCATATTTTACAGGGATTTCCATAAAACTTATTCTGTTTGTTATCACAAGGCACATAAGCTCAGGTCCAAAGTGGGATGCGCCTATAGTAAACTGAGATTTAATTTTCTCATATGCATTGCGCGAAAGAAGACGCATTGTGCATCCTACATCAGTAAGTGCGCTTGTAAGGAAAAGAGCCTCCATCATTTTTGCCACAGCCCAGTTGCCTACCCTCAGGAAAAAGCCCATATTGGCACCTTCAAGTATTAGCTTTGAAGTAGTCCTTGTTCCGAAAACAACATCAAAATCCTCGGAATATGCAAGGAGCTTTATGATGTCATGTCCGAAAAATGTTCCGTCAGGCTCGCATATCACCAAAAGGTCGCCTTTAGCTTCAGCAAGTCCGCGCTGTGTCGCAAAACCGTAGCCCTGTTTTGTTTCAAATATCTGCAGCGCCGCAGTCTGTTCTACTTCCTTGTCTGTGCCGGCAGCAGCATTGTTGTTAATAACGAGGACTTCATCCACATAGCCGGTGTCAAAGAAATCATTGATCACCATCCTTATGGAATCCTTCTCATTATATGTGGGAAGAATAACTGAAACATGTTTACCCTTGTACAATCAAAGACTCCTTAAATAAAAAACTATGTGAATTTTTCGTCACACACAGGGTTTAGGTTAATAGGGAGAACATTTATTCTCAAAATAGAATATCATTCTGTGAGAGTCAAGGAATACAACGGGTTAACTTTTCAGAAAAAAAGTTATAGAAAAACATTTGTTGACACTATAATACTGATTATTGTAATAAAATATCAATCCATTTTGCAAACAATATACCTTTATTGCGTTTATGCAAAATTTATTTACTAAACTATACAGCAACTACATTGCCAAACTTACTACTAATTCAGTAAAAACCTCATACAACATTCCGTTTTTCAAACGTCTCCCACAGACAAAAATAAATATCACCATCGGGAAGATACTCTACAGGCTGGTCACTATTTTTTTAAAGGACAGGCAAAGAACCATAACACGCAACAATATTAAGTACCATATAGACTTAACTGAAGGGATAGATCTGTCTCTGTTCGTTTTTGGTAAATTTCAGGAACACACTTATAACAACAAAGTTCTCCAGCTTCCTGACAACTCAACGGTGCTGGATGTCGGCGCCAATTGTGGGATAATGTCATTGCATTACGCAAAATTAGCCAGCTCAGGTAGAGTATATTCATTTGAACCAACACATTATGCATTCTCAAAACTGAAAAAAAATCTGGCGCTCAACCCGAAGCTTTCAAAACGTATAATCCCGGTTCAATTTTTTGTTTCATCAATGCGATCTGATGCCCCTGTAATCAAAGCTTATGCGAGCTGGAAGGTTGATAATAGCGGGAATGGCGACAGACATCCAGTACACTGGGGAATAGAAAAGCCTGCAAATGGAGTCAAGTCTGTAACTATCGATAATTTTTGCAAAGAGCAAAATATCCGTTCAGTTGATTTTATAAAGATTGATACTGACGGGCATGAAATGGAAGTTCTAAAAGGCTCACGAAATATAATCTCCAAATGCAGACCGACAATACTCTTTGAGCTCGGAGTGTTCATGATGGAAGAAAGAGGACTTAATTTCTTTTCATATTATGATTTTTTCAGCTCTTTAGATTACAGACTGTTCAACAACATGAAAACGAAAGAGATAACTATCAATGATTATTTTAAATACATACCATTGAAAGGCGGCACAGATATCCTCGCAATCCCTGATGAGAAAGCACAGGACAATCAGGATATTTCTAATACCCGTTATAAATTGTAATATCCGCAGGCGGATTAATAAGCCTTACAAACCCGACAGGGTCGTCCAAATAACGTGTTTCTTTCATTTCGACAGTTGGATCTGTTTTTAATGTCTTAATCCAATGATATGATATTATAACCTCGCCTGCATCCGGTTTTAGATTTGAAAGTTTAAGGCTATTTATTGAAGCGTCTATTTCTCCAGAACCTTTCAGGAAATAATTCTCCGGCCTTTTAACTTCATAAAGCCTGAACACACCGCTCTGCGCCTTTTTTCCGATATAATCGGGAAAAGATTCAATAAACCGGACAGCAGCCGGAGACCAGCACATAATCCATTTTATATTATAGAGGTCACAATACTCTCCAATTTTTTCTCTGTCATACCATTCAAATTTCTCATGAAAAAGAAATCCATCGTAAAAACTTACAAAACTATCTTTCATTGGGTCAGTTGAATATTCACTGCCTACAAATTCACGACCTGTGTAATCCGGGAAAAGCACTGCAAAATGCCCACCAAAATACATATGTCCGCTTTCCCAATCCGAATTTTCACAGAGGATGCGCCCTTTCGTCGTTGTGTTATTTTTAATCATCTCAACCAGCGGTCTGACACCGGCTGGTTCTTCAGTAGTGAGACGGAAATCCTTACGAACATAAAAATGATAATAGGGAGTAAAAAGCAAAACTGTCAGTAGTATTAACGAAACAATCCATGTAATGTTTTTAACAACTTTTCCTTTCCCTTTATTAATGAGATCGTAAAATGAAATTAAACCTGCCGCAGCAGGAAGGGAAAGGAATACGTTCATTGTTATGATGAAGCGCAGAGGAGTGAGGCGTTTTGTAAATTCCTTGAACGAGCCATAGAACCCAAGAAGGAAAAAGCAGACAAATGCTCCTGCAAGGCAGAAGAGAATACTTTTCTTCCCGGTTTTAAACCATTCACGGAAACCGTAAAAAGTTAATAAGAGGAGGAGCAGATCGAACAATGTGTTCTTTTTAAAAGGTATACCGGTATAGTCATTAAAAATTGAATATTGGAAAATATAAGTCTTAACCGGTTCCCATGGACTGGTTGTAAAATATGGGTCCCATGGGAAGAAATTGGTTCTCAGATCAAAGAAAAGAAGAAGAGGATGATATATAGGATAAGTCATTAAGAGTATTACACCAAAAGATACAAATAATGATAAGGTGAGTCCCTTTGATGAAAAGAAACGAATCTTTGTAATCAATAGAAAAAAAACTGGAACAGCTACAGCAATGGCAGCAAGAATATGTATCCAGAAAGTCACGATACAGAGTACCGTGAAATAAAAAAGCTTCCTGATTTCCCTTTTTTCAAAATATGAATTGAGAATCGAAACAGCAAACAATGACATATAAGAGGCGAAAACAAATGAAACAGTACCCCATTTTATGAAATCAACACATATTGATGTCTGAAGATAAAGCGTCCCAAGCACAGTAGCTGCAAGAGATTCCCTTTCATTAAAGCCGAAATTCTTGGCGCTGTAATAAAGTGCAACAGGGATTAGCAGAACAGATATTATGAAGAACAGTTTAAACCCCGCCTCGTATGAAATCAGTCCTGACAATAGTCTTGCAAATATCCCCCATGCCTTGCTGTCGATTGAAAGAAGTGTCAGTGTTACAGTCCCTGCGCGGAAAAAGGGAAGATATCCCCATATCTTGCTAAAACCCTGAGTGTCTATAATCCTATTCTGAATAAGGGTGCCACCATAATGTATTATAAAATCGTCGGAATATATGAGGGTCTTTGAGAACCACTCTTTAAATGGGAGATAAGCTGTCACAAAAAAGAACTGCTGCAGGATGATAATGCCAAGAGCAATTCTGTTTCTGACTGACATCACTTTTGGGCCTCTAATCCGAAAAGTGCCTGGCTTAAGCCTACGAATGCACCTGTACATATGACTATAGTCAGAAAATAATGAACTGCCACTGAATATATAAGAAAGAACAAACCGCCGTCTTTGAACAAGAATCTGTAAAATCCGGCATCCAGAAGAACAAATAAGACAAATGAAACCATGGCAGGAATAAGGAATATTGATGATATGGCGGCAAGAACAAGGAAAACAAGGCTCAATCCTGCAAATATAGCAGCATATGATCTTTCAGCAGTGACATAATTTTTTTCAAACTTTTTCCTCTTCCAGAATAGATGCATCCAGAGCCTTGTCCTTTTAAAGAGTTTTTTTACTAGATTTGTAAAATGAGAAGAGTGTTCGAAATGATAAAACCTTATCTGCTTATCGACCACCATCTTGTGTCCTCTGCTGACTATCCTGTGGCCTATTTCAAAATCCTCTATATCAGCCTTTACACCAAATTTTCTTTCAAATCCTCCGACTTCAAAAAAAACATCCTTTCTTATAGCACCTGCAGTAAGGATAAAAATACTGACATCATCGCATGCTGAATAATGCCAGTATGCAACCTGCCTGTCTCTGTATCGTGAGAAAAAACTCAGTTTATTCGGATTTACGTCAAATACTCCGCTAACGCAGGCTATATCAGGATTTTCTCTGAAAACTGATACCAGCCTCTCAATCCCCCCATTTTCAACGACAGCGTCTGAATCAACAAACATTATTATATCGCTCTTCGCATTCTCTGCTCCGATGTTTCTCGCAAGAGAAGGCCCGCTTTTTTCTTCAAGCTTTATGAGTCTGCACGGGAATTGCTTTACCATCTCAATGGTGTTGTCAGTGGAAAGGTCATCAACTATTATGACTTCAAAATCAACGCCAGAAGTTTCGTAAATCGCCTTAAGGCAGTCTCCGATTGAAAAAGACGCATTATATGTAGGTATTACAATTGAAATTTCCGTCATGATTTATTTTCCTGTTTCATGAGTTGTTTCTGCATACTCTAAAGCTTTTCTGTACACCTGCATAATCATGGAACCCGATTCATAAAAGTTTCTGTAAATTTTTAAATCACTCATATTCTCTTTTTTATTTCCATCTCCAAAAGTTATCGAGCTTATTCCCTCATTCAGTGGAACAGTAAATTTCAATTCAGGAGAAAACTCATCTTTTATACCATCAATAAAAAGTAAAATCTTTCCCCCTCCTTGTGCTGGTATATTTTTCCAAGTAAGAAGTATATGGTGCGGAATATTATCAGATAGCCGGCTTACATCATAGTATACAAATCTGCCAGATTCACTGCTTACACCAACTCTGAGGAATGAACCTTTGTAAACTTTCCCTTCATTTGTATCAAGTGCCTCCCCAACCTTCTCAACATTTATAACAGAGGATTTGCCGGCATTTAAGGAAAACACCTTCACCTTGTCGCTCTTATTCCATTCCCATGCAGGCTTGAACCAGAATTCCACTGTTCCCTCTTTGCCATGTCCATCAGTATTTAATTGGATTTCTGTTCCATTCCACTTCTCCTCTTTCATCTGGATTTTATTACCTGATAAATAACTCTGAACGATTCCATCGCAAACCTCAGCAGTTAGTCCTGAAGGAGGATAGGTACTTATCACAAGCGTCCTGTTTACACCTGCATTAATATATCCGAGGCTTTTAAGTTTATCTTCCTCTTCTCGTGTAAGACGTGTCTTTGCCGGTGCAGGATTGTTCATTGCCATTACCCAGTCCAGAAGCCTATTCTTCATTTCTTTGGCTTTTTCTTTCTCTTCATAATAAATATTATTTTTTTCTCCCGGATCCTTATCGATATCGAAGAGCATCGGAGAATCAAGTACAGGTAACGACATTATCAGCTTCAAATTGCCCGATATCAGACTTTTATAGTTGTGCACCTCGCTGTGCGCAATTGCCTTTACTATACTATTATTTCCCGAACTCCCTGACATTAATGAACGAAGGCTTTTCCCCTCAAGCTTGATATTGGATTTCACTCCCAGCAAGTCAATAAGAGTAGGCATAACATCAACATGCTCAACTATCTCATTTACACGAGCTCCGCATGTGTATTTCATATCTGCCGGTAGTTTTATAATGAGAGGCACATGGATCTCTTCCTGGTAAAGGCTTTCGCCATGTTCTATAAGGTGGTGTTCTCCCAGCATCTCTCCATGGTCTGATGTAAATATTATGAGAGTCTTGTCATAAACCCCTTCCTCTTTCAGTTTGGAGATCACTTCTCCAATAAAACGGTCGAGATAGCTTATTTCTCCGGCATAGAGGCTCCTCATCCTGTTTGTATCAGCCTCTGAAAGGTCTTCTTTTTTCTTATTATACGTATCCTTTATCCATTCATGAGAACGGTCAAAAGTACCTTTCACTTCTTTATTTAGAATCTTTTCATAATCATCAGTAAAAGGAACATGCGGAAGATACGGATAGTGAGGCTCAAAATAATGGAGCCAGAGGAAGAATTTTCCATTTTTCTTTTTCTCAATCCATCTAAGACTGTCAGCATGGAATTCTGTTACTGGTCTTTGAAAATCAGCATCAAGTTTTTCATCAAATGTGTCAAAACCCTGCTGGAAGGCAAATTTAGAGCTTACAAGAAAAGTGCTTATAAAGGCACCTGTGGTAAAATTGTCCTGCTTTAAAACTTCAGCAAGCGTGGTTTCTTTTTCAGAAAGAGGATTGTTGTAGCTCAGACAGCCATGCTGAATAGGATATCTGGATGTCATAAGCGATGCATGTGAAGGAAGTGTCCATGATGCATGGGAAATTGCATTTTCAAACAAAATCCCGTCTTTTGCAATCGAATCAATTGAAGGTGTTTTAATCCATCTATTCCCGTAACATGATAAATAATCTGACCGCAGGGTATCTGCTACAATAAGGACTACATTGTAATCTCTTTCTGCATTGATGTTTTTTTTTCCACATCCGCCTGCAGATACGAGAATAACAGCAATAAATAAAATAAATAAACAACGCTTCATTTTCAGTACTCTATCCTCAGATTAAAATACCTGTAATAGCTTGGAATAGTTATATCAAAAGTTTCATCTATTCTTTCTCTCATGCCGGAAAGAAACTCCTCCCTGTGTTTTTCGTCCACTTTAGAAAGAATGTCATCTGATTTCTGTTTGTTCCACCAGAGAAGATAGCCTGCTCCCCGGCCTATGCCCCGGTAGAAAGACGGGTTGTCTGCAACTACAGCAGTTTCAGGAAGTGATTTGATATCTCCAACCTTATCCCAGTTTTTCCAAAAAAAAGCCTCTCCTGCCGAGCTAATAAATCTCTTACTGTATTCATCAGGTAGAGATAATGCTGTTTTAAGAACTTTACCAAAATCATCCTTAAAATAAGGTCCGCTTGTTTCAGCTATACCATCAATAAGATATTGCCTATAAAGCGGATCAGTCTTTTCCAACCATGAATTAAATGTCGCAGTCGAGTCAAAACCGATAAAAGACATGTCTTTCCCAATAGCACAATAAATAAAACCCGCAGTAACTGGATTAACATCGTCCGTCACAATATTCCAGAAATCAGCATTTGAAAAGTGGGGATTGTGGATGTGAAGATCCTCAAAAGAAGCATCATATCTTTGGTGTACCCTATCAAGAAATTTTATTGAAGCCTTAATTTCACTTTCTGTTTTAAAATTGCAGGAATAGGATGAAATCTTCCCTATTTCCCTTTTGACAACCGGCAATAAATAAGACGGAACAGTTTTAAAAATATCATCAATCTCAATTTTTTCATCCCCTGCTTTGATATCAAGAGCCTCCACATCTATTTTAGCTCGTTCAAAAAGACCATTTGAATAACCCTGAATAAGCCATTTTTTCTCAATCTCAGAAGATTCTTGCATCAGAGATATTATTTTCTTAAGTCCATCATCTTTATTCCCCACTGCTATACCGGCTCCTCTGAATGCAGCGACTTTGTAGCCCTCATCTATATCCGACAGCTTCCTGTAAACATCCGGCAAATCATTACCGTACACCTCAGTGATTTTCTTGCCAAGAACCATATAATCAGAACCGGTATAAAGACTTCCTTTGAACCATTCTCTCTCTATAGCAAGCTTGTAATAAGAATTTCCTGTTAAGCCTAGGATAAGCACGATTATAAAATAACCGGACCATACTCTTATAGTTTTCTTTTTTTCACTAAACAAAAAACATATAAAGAGAGCCATAAAGAAGAAGACAAATGGGAACAAGGGTACAAAATACCGGTAAGAAAGATAATAATATGTGTCAAATGGATTATAAAACATCGCATCAAAGAACTTCTTCTTTGGCACTTTAAAACCCGACGCAATGAATATTGATGAAAATACTAAAGGGAAAAAAGCAAGAACCATTTTACCATCAAGTAACCCTTTATCCTCTTTACCAGAACGTGCAAATGAGAATAAACATATAAAAAGATTTTTAACATCCCTGCGGTACCTGAAAAAGAAATAAACAACTGCACCCATAACAACCGTGTAATAGAGAAAGCTGTCAATGTTGCTCCAACCGATCCCTTCAAATCCGAAGGAAAGTGACATCCCCGTAGTCAGATATCTTATTGTTTTTGACAGGACGGATTCGTCCGCCTCTGCAAGGTATATTGGAGTCCCATGGAAGTTAAGGCTCATTGCCCCGTATTTGATGGTGTTATAAATCCATGGTAAAAACCCGGCACAGAACGACAATGCGTAGGCTACAAAGGCTTTGCTTGCAAAAAAAAGACGGTCTTTGAGAAACCAGAAAAAAAGACATAGAACAACCGTCGCAATAAAGGTTAAAACAAAGTAAGTAGCAAAACCGCTGATTACCCCGGCCAAAATAATAAATAAAAGGTCAGGATTCCTGTCTCCGCTTTTTTCATACAAACCCACTGTCATCAGATAAATCACTACAATAGTGAACAGGCAGCTTTCATAATGGTTTCCAAGGGCAAGAACAGAATACTTGATAGCATTTGGAGGCGCAAAAACAAAAAAAAGAGAGAATAATATTGCACACTGTTCACCCGCAATCCTTCTCACAAAGAAATACCAGAACGAGAACAAAAGGATGGTAACAGCAAGAGCAAGATATTTTAACGACATATATGATTCGCCGAAGAGCAGGTAAAAAGGAGCAGCAAGGACTCCCATTATCATCGCACCTGGAGCATAGGGCTGATGCTGATAAAAGAAGAGAGGCATCTTGAGTCCGCGGATCATTTCAATTGCTATGGTGCCGTTATATCGCTCCTCATCCTGGATAAAGATATCGAAGTTAGCAAGTAGAAGGAAAACTCTGTGGATAAGGAGAAGAATTAAAAAAAAGAAAAATATCTTATTTTTTTTGAACATGGAATTCCTTTTTCAACAAACATCAATCAGCAGGCTTCTCTCTCCAAGTTAGAAAAATGCATCTAATCAGCGGCATATAATATAAACAGGATAACAAATAAAATCATTACAGGCAAAGAAAAGAGAAAAGCTTTAAAGATGCAAATCAATTTAAATGGGTTGAAAGAATGAAGCATGATAATATATAGTTAGATTTGCATAAGCAAATACGATTACTGAAAATATGATTATGGCATTATATAAATTAAAAAGATGTTTTCCTGCATGCATAGCTAGCGCGTTAATTTTGCTTCTCTGTCTGGGATGCGTGAGAAAACCGGTCGAAAAAAACACCAATCTCAATATCATTCTCATAACCATAGATGCAGCAAGGGCGGATCATCTTGGGGCTTATGGCTACAAGAGGGCAACTTCACCTAATGTGGACAGGATTGCAAAAAATGGCGTGCTTTTTGAAAACTGTTACTCCCATGCGTCATGGACATTGCCGTCAATGATATCAATGTTCACTTCTATTCTTCCCGTTACACATGGAAATGTGCGTGCCCAGATTGAAAGCAAGAAAATAATCTACCAGGAAGTTTTAAGCGATGACTTTGAAACACTCCCGGAATTCATGAAATCCGCTGGATACACAACTGCAGGGTTTTCAACAAATGGGCATTTAATTCGTAAAGAGGGGTTTGCGCAGGGTTTTGATTATTATGATGAAGAATGCCTTTGGGAAAATGCGGAATGTGTAAATGAAAAAGCAATAAGCTGGTTAGAAAACAATCATGACAAGAAATTCTTTATGTGGGTCCATTACATAGATGCCCATGCCGACCACCAGCCCGGGATAAAAGGAAGGTACAATCCGCCGGAAAAATACAAAGAGATGTTCAATGTAGAGGGTGATCCCATGGGGAAGGAAGTGTCAGAAGCTCTCTATGATGGAGAAATAAGACACTGTGACGATGTGTTCGGTGAATTATTAAAGGAATTCGAAAAATACGGGATACTTGAAAATTCAGTTATTGTTATAACAAGTGATCATGGTGAATCATTTATGGAACATGGAAAATGGTATCATGCTGACAATGTTTACAGAGAACTGATACATGTCCCATTTATAATTTCATATCCTCCGCGCTTTGAAAAGGGAAAGAAGATCGATACCGTTGTAAGCCACATAGACCTTCTCCCCACACTTCTTGAAATTGCAGGGATAAATCCAGCACCTCGTATTGAAGGCAAAAGTCTTGTCACTTTGATTGAAGAAAAAGGTAATAAATGGGAAGATAAAAGTGTTTATTGCGAAACCAGAAAATATGAGGGTCTTGATATCAGGACTATTATCCTTGATAATTACCAATATATTCTTAACTATAAAGACGGCATGGAAGAACTTTACAATATGGCAGATGACCCACTAGAAACAAAAAACCTCATTAATGAAAAGAAAATATTATCAGCAGAGATGCGCAAGATACTTGAACATGAAGTAAGCACAAAAGAAAAACTGGCAAAAAAACCACTCCTTGTTGAAGAAATGGAAAAGGAAAGGATAGAGAAACTCAGATTACTTGGATACATTAAATAAGGGTAAGCCTTCTTGATATCAATCGACTCTTTGCTTCTTGCAATAGGCACAGTATCCTGTCTCAATTTCATTCCTCAGAAATTAAAATACATAACACAGCCTTTCATGCTTTTTTTAGCCGGCTGCTACATTCTGATAGATATAATCCCTGCAATCGTCACATCTCAAAAAGCTATTTCTGAAAGGTCTGTTTATCGTGCAAAACTTTTAATCATTGCCGCTTTGATTTTATCAGTCCTTATAATACCAACACTTTACAGCACCTATGAGCGGCATATCTTAGGTGTAAAGTCCTATGCCCACGACGGAGGGGTAATACATACCAAAGAAGCCATGAAAATGTTTATTGAGGGAAAGAATCCCTATACATCAGATTACCGCGGCATGGAGCTTGAAGAACAATATTTATATGAAAACCATCCTTTCGGGCTCCGTACTATAATTTACCATTATCCCTATCTTCCACTCTCATTCCTGCTGCCGATTCCATTTTACTATATTTCGATTAATACCCTTGGCTGGTTTGATATGAGGTTTATTTATCTCGCTGCATTTCTTTCATCACTTTGGCTGGCATTATCATTTTCAAAGAGATACACAAACCGTCTTCTGATACTGATAGCAATAGGATTAAACCCTGTCTTCTCTCAATATATTATCCCCGGACGGAATGACATCCTGGTATTTTTCTTCCTGTTATGCATCATTTATTTTCTTCGCAGTAACAAAATCCAGACTGCGTCACTTTTTTTTGGACTTGCATTTACCGTCAAGCCAACCTCGTGGCTTCTTTTACCTTTTTTTATTCATTATATTTACCTCAGGAACGGAGGAACCAGCTTCATTCAGAAGGCGTTAGGCACTTTTAAAAAGATACTCCCCTTTGTAATTTTAGTGCTCATAATAATTGGTCCATTCCTTCTATGGGATTTACATTCATTAAAGGAAGATGTTTTTGATTTCAATTTAGGAAAGATACAGGGTTCAAGCTATCCGCTTGGAGGAAGTCCGGGATTTGGTTTTGCACAATTATTTGTTTTTGCGGGATACGGGGAACAGGATTATATTCCTTTCTGGATATTCCAGCTTATCTTCTGCACACCGCTTCTTCTTATATTCATGGCATTGCAGCGCAGGCAGAACACAGTAAAAGCTATGGTCATTTTCTATACAGTACTGCTTTTTTTCTTTCTTTATTTTTCAAGATTTTTTCACAACAATTATATAGGTTTCACATTAACACTTCTCTGCATAGGGGCGCTGATGGATGAAGAGAACACAAAAGTATAGACCAGCAATCATCCCAGGCAATATCTAATCAGACCAAGGAATATGCAATCAAACATTGATAAAGACAGGAACCTGACTTTCCATGTAATCGTAATTCTAATTGTATCATTCATATTAAAACTCATACTTCTGCTCAGGTTTTCAAATATACCGTTCGTGAACGATGAACTCTTCTATAAAACTCTTGCAGAGGGTCTTTCATCAGGAAACGGAGTTGGGATTCAAAAAGATGTCCTTTGGAACGGCCTTCTCTGGCCTCCCGGTTACATATCCTTTCTTGCAGCGCATATATCTTTATTCAACAACTGGGTGGTTGCAGCTAAACTTTCCCAGATAGTTTTAAGCACTCTGTCAGCATATGTTATATACCTTATTGGGAAAACATATTTTTCGGAGAAAACCGGATTAGTAGCCTGTGCGATTATTTCCTTTAATCCTACTCTTATTGCCTTCACTCATTATTTCTGGAATGAAACGCTCTATATGTTCCTTTTCTACCTGTTCATTTACTGCATTTTAAGAACTACAGATGAGGAATCAAGCCGCTGGCCAATAATCTCAGGAATCATGCTTGCTGCAACTGCTTATATCAAACCGCTCTCTCTTTACTTCTATCCGGTAATAATGCTCTGGATGTATTTTTCTGCCGGGCTCAGGAAAAAGAAACAGATAAGGAACATTTGCCTCCCCCTTATAACAGCTCTACTTCTCATCGCTCCATGGACTATCAGAAACTATATCGTATATGACAGGTTCTGTCTGGTTGATGCCAATCTGGGAGTGAACCTCATAAGCGGTAACACGCCCGGAGGTCCGGCTAATTATGATTACAACATGTGGAGAAATTACAAGACCTATGAAAACCCCGATATGTCAATGAATGTCATAGACAGGGATAAAGAAAGAACTGCTATTGCATTAAAATGTATTGCTGATGCACCTTTGGATTTTCTAAAAAAAATACCGACCAAAATATCTGATCTTTTCTCTCCGACCTCATTCCTTGTGCGCCACATCAAGTTAAAACTTTACGGCAATCCTGAAAGTGCAATCGCCAAAATAACCATATGGACTGATGTTTTGTCCTACATGGCGATAGTCCTTCTTGGTATTGCAGGATTGGCAATCGGAGAGGAGAGAGCAAATTCTTCTCATATCAGGACCCTTTTCCTGTGCCTGTTTTTCTATACAATAACAATCCACGCAATTACATTCGGAATGTCAAGGTTCAGGCTTGGACTAATGCCCTTTGTTATGCTCTATGCGGCTGATGTACTCTGTACAGGAAGAGTCGCTCTAACTAAAATAAAACATACTGCACTGCTATTTGCTTCCATTTCTGTAATTATTTTTATTATCATGTGGATGAAAAGAATCGGTTCAGTTTTTCTCTAAACACAAGAAGGGACGCGACATGAAGGGAAAGATGGATAAAGAGAAGCTTGAAAAGGAGATAATAGAATTCCTGAATGAGAATAGTTCGAGGAAAGGAACACTCGATGTGGGATGCGGACTTGCACACGGAAGCGCATGCGCACTTGCCACATGCAGGAACAATAAACCGAGAAACA
>Ga0265292_1001855_pt1 | contig 16740 bp, 19 predicted proteins | sample Munlanlewell296A_FD_189080 | JGI IMG/M metagenome (GOLD analysis project Ga0265292, IMG submission 189080) | Leachate microbial communities from a municipal landfill in Southern Ontario, Canada - Leachate well 296A | ecosystem: Engineered > Solid waste > Landfill > Unclassified | place: Canada... | reverse complement strand
TCGCACCCTATGTGAGAATCAGTCTATGCGAGGATTTTGCCTTAGCCTATGGCAGTTTAAAAGTTGATCAATTAACCGCGGGCTTGAAACAACTGGGCTTTGATTTCGTGTTTGATCTGGGATTTAGCTTGCCGCTGGCCGCGACGGAACAGGCCAAAGAGCTCGCCGGCGCCGGCGGAAAAACGATTTTTTCCAGCTGTTGTCCGGCCTGGGTCAGATATGTAAAATTTTACCAACCTGGCTTGGCAGACCAGCTATCGTCTATCAAGCCACCACACATCATGAGCGGAGAACTGATAAAAACCACCTGGGCAATAAAAAATAAAATCAAGCCCAAAGATATTATCGTTGTTTCCATCAGCCCTTGCACGGCAAAAAAATACGAAGCCGCTTTACGGGAAAATAGAGTGAAAGGTTCGCCGGCAGTGGATATCGCGCTCACCACTCGCGAATTGGCCTGGCTGGTTAAAAAAAATAATGTTAAACTTGGAGAATTGAAGGGGGTGAGGCCGGATAAGATCGGCGAAGAACAAATAACCGATTATTCGGGCAGTGGGCAAATTTTGTTTGATTGGCTTGATCAGCAACAGCAACGAGCTTATTATACGGAGCCAGGCTTGCTCGCGCTGGAAGTGAAAATAAAAAACAAGAAATATATGTTCGGTTTTATTAAAGGCATGAAGGCGGCGCAAGATATTTTGGCTAAAGCGGGGGAATTTGATTATTTAGAGGTGCTGGCTTGCCCGGGCGGCTGCCCGGGCGGCGGCGGCGAACCGATTCCGACCACCAAAGAAATTATAAAAAAGCGCCTTAGCGCCCTGCTGGCGAAAAAGTTGTGATTACTAATTTAAAGATTAAACGTTATGAGCAATAAAAAACGCGTTGGGATTTTTTCTCTGACCTGCGACGAGGGCTGCACGATTTATCTGATTGAGATTTTTAATCAGAAGCTTTTGCCCTGGCTGGAAAAAATGGAAATCGTCTATTTTTTGTCCGTGAGCGATAAACATGAGTTTAAAGATTTGGATATCGCCCTAATTGAAGGCACAATCTCAACAGAGCGGGACAAAAAGGAAGTTTTGGAAATCCGTGAGAAATCAAAGGTGTTGATCGCCATGGGCAATTGTGCCATGACCGCTTTGCCGTCAGGCCAGCGTAATAACTTTGATGCCGAGAGGACCGCGGAAATCCAGCCTGACTTGGATGCTTTTTCCTTTCTGCCGAAGTGTTTGGCGCTGAAAGATGTAGTCAAAGTTGATGACAACATCGCCGGCTGTCCGATTGATGAAAAGAAGTTTGTGGAGGTTTTTGAAAAATACCTCGCATAACTCGTAACACATAACGCATAACGAAATGAATTTCCATGACGAGTTGAAGTTAAGCATGCATCAGTACGTCAAAATGATTTATGCGCTCACAAGGAAATTCCCCAGGGAAGAAATTTATGGCGCCACTTCACAAATTAGGAGATCAGCGCTATCGGTAATTTTAAATTACGTTGAAGGTTTCGCGAGAAATAAGGAATACGACAGTAAGGTTTATAAAAACTTTCTTGAGATTTCTTACGGCTCTTTGAAGGAATCTAAATACTTATTATTTTTTTCTTTTGATGAAAAATGGATTTCAGATCTTGAATATCAAGATGGTCTATCGTTAAATGATAAAATAGGTAAAATGTTTTGGAGTCTAATTAAAAATTAATGTTACGCGTTATGAGTTACGCGTTATGAGATTTATATGCATTCATGCGATTTGAACATCAGCATCAATAAGTTATCTAAAATTGAAGGGCACGCGGATCTGGATATTGAGATTCGCGGCGGCAAAGTGGAGAAGGTGGATTTACGGGTGATTGAGAATAAACGATTTTATGAACAAGCGGTGAAGGGCCAGCCGGCGCTACAGGCGCCGCAGCTCGTTTCACACATTTGCGGCACTTGCTCCATCGCGCATCTCACTGCCTGTTCTGAGGCGGTGGAGAAAGCGCTAGGCATTGTGATTACGCCGCAAGCCCTCATTTTAAGAAAGCTCACCATATACAGTCTGATGATCCGCGACCACGCCCTGCATCTTTATTTTTTTGCCTTACCCGATATTTTCGGTGTAGACTCGGCTTTGGATTTAGCCGAATCGCACAAAGAGCTGATCCATCAGTCCCTTCATATCAAAGAAGCGGGCAACAACCTCTCCAAGCTGGTTGCCGGACGCTCGGTGCACGCGCAATTCGCGCTGGTCGGCGGTTTTGCCAAAATTCCGGATGAAACAAAAATTCCGACAACCATTAAAGAATTAAAAAGCATCCGCCAGTCGGTACTTGATTTGGCTGAGATTTTTTATAACTGCAAGTGGGAGTTGAAGCGCAAAACAAATTTTGTGGGCATTGTCACTAAGGACTTTTCTTTTCTGGAGGGGGAAATCGGTAGCATTAAGCCATCCGGCGGCTCTGAAGCCACCCGGTGGCTTACGGGACCACGGATTAAGGAGGAAAATTACTGGGACCATTTGCACTCCGTCGTTATCCCATATTCGCAGGCCTCCGGCTTTGATTTTGAGGGCAAGGAATATATGGTCGGCGCGCTCGCTCGCTTGAATTTGAACAAGGAGAGCCTGCACCCGAACACTAAACGGGATATGAAAAAATATCTGGATCTTTTTCCATCTGATAACATCTATCACAACAACCTGGCGCAGGCGATTGAGATTTTGCACTCGGTTGACCATTCAATAGAACTATTGGAGACGACGAAATTCCAGAAAGAAGAAATAGTTAAACCAGCGCGGCAGTCCGGCGAGGGTGTTGGCGTGATTGAGGCGCCGCGCGGCACGCTTTATTACTGGCTCGGCATTGATGACGGCAAGGTGCGCTATGCCAACTTGGTGATTCCAACCGCGCAGAACTTAATCAACATGCGCTCGGATGTGCGCGAGGCGGTGGTAGAAATTTGCGCCTTTGGTGATGGAGCGCAGAAGGAATGGGAAGTGAGGATAAAAAAAGAAGTTGAAAAGATTATCCGCGCCTACGACCCCTGTATGTCCTGCGCCTCGCATTTTTTGAGGATTAATTGGAAGTAAATCGCATAACGCGTAACGCGTAACGCAAACAGTTTTACTTGGTATTATTTTTGATAGCCTTCTTAAGTTCTTCAAATACAGCTGTTTCATCCCCCTCCATCGGCACGCCGAAAATTGTTACTTTTTCCAGCGTGCCGATTTTTTTTAGGAGTTTCAGGTTGAAGCCGAGGTCAAAGTCGTGCAGGGAATATAGTGGTGTAGTCTGAATTTTATCAATATCATCAATCACCGTTACCTCATCAATCCCTTCAATCGTATCAATGATAATCAACTCTTTGTTGACCGGCTTCAGGTTTTCGTTCGGATCTAATTCTATGAAATCAATTTGGGGGAAAGCCTTTTCCAGTTTTGGTTTTAGTTTAAGCGGCAAACTGTCAAAAGGCAAGAGGGGATTACCGCAAAGATAAATTGTCATTGGTTAAGATATAAGTTATAATACAAAAGCTTTTTCAATCTTAACATAAATCTTCTTAAATTATAATCCCATGTGTTTGGCTTTTCCGGGTAAAATTATTTCCATCAAAGGCGATCAGGCCGTCGTTGATTTTGGCGGCATCATCAAGAATGCAAACGTAACTTTAGCCAAAGTTCAAGTGGGCGATTTTGTGATCGTGCATGCGGGTTTTGCCATCCAAAAATTAACCGACGAGGAAGCCTGGGACGCCATTAAATTTTATAAGCAAAATGAGGGATAAGAGAAAAGAAAAAATATTGACGGAAATCTCCCTTTTGGCCGCCAAATTGGGGCGGGAGGTCAAATTGATGGAGGTCTGCGGCAGCCATACGCAAGTCATCTGGCGCTATGGTATCCGCGGCTTGCTGCCGGCAAATGTTAAATTGACCACCGGACCAGGCTGCCCAGTCTGCGTGACGGCGCAAGAGGATATTGATTTGATAGTTTTTTTGGCACGCGCCGGCATACCCGTTGCGAGCTATGGCGACGTTTTACGCGTACCGGGGTTTTACGGCAGTCTGGAGGAGGCGAAAAAAGAGGGGGCAAAAGTTTTCACCATCTATTCGGTGGAAGAAGCCATAGCCCTGAAAAAAACCTTGCCGGACCTGGTTTTTTTCGGCCTCGGGTTTGACACCACCGCCCCGATGACCGCGTACGCTATTAAAAAAGGCTTGACCGTTTTTTCTACGCATAAACTATTTTTGCCGGCGATGGAAGCGCTTTTGGAAATGGGCGAGGTAAAAATTGACGGTTTTATCAATCCCGGACATGTTTCAACCATCATCGGCATCGCGCCATATAAGAAATTAAAAGTTCCGCAGGTCATTACCGGTTTCACCGAAGAGGATGTTTTAGTCGGTATTTATATGTTGATTAAGCAGTTGGCGGAAGGGCGGGTCGAGGTGGAAAATCAATATCTGCGTTCGGTGCGGCCTGATGGCAACCCAACCGCGCGTAAATTGATTTTTGAGGTATTTAGGATTGCTGACGGGCTGTGGCGCGGCTTTGGCAAGATTCCCGGTTCAGGCTTGGAAATAAAAAGTAAATTTAAAAATCAGGATGCGCGTCATAAATATAAAAATATTTTTAAAAAGTTCGTCTTCAAAGAGCAGCGGCAAATGAAAGCTTGCCGCTGCAGCGAGATCATTCGCGGTTTAAGTCGGCCAACCACTTGTCCTTTATTTGGACGCGCTTGCAATCCGGACAAGCCTTTCGGGCCCTGTATGGTCTCGGTTGAGGGTGCCTGCAATTTGGAGTATCGTTTTCAAGATAAATCATGAAAAATCCGACAGCTTTAACGATTAATTTAGAAGACGGCGGCGGCGGCTATAAATCCTGGCTGCTGATCCGGCAATTGAGAAAATTTTTGTCAGTCAAAACCGGCTGGCAGCATCAGCAGGATGACGCCGCCGTCTATCCGCTTGGGAAAAACAATTTAGTTTTTACCACGGACGCTTTTATTGTTGATCCGCTGTTTTTTCCGGGAGGCGATATCGGTAAAATCGCGGTTTGCGGCACAATCAATGATTTGGCGGTGATGGGCGCTAAACCTTTGGGCCTGTCTTTGAGTATGGTAATAGAGGAGGGTTTTCCGCGAGGAGCTTTGTTTAAAATCATGAAATCAATCGATCAGATGTCCAGAGTTGTGCGGGTACCGATCGTAACCGGCGACACCAAGGTGATGGATAAGGGCAAACTGGATAAAATTATTATCACTACTGCCGGCATCGGTTTGGCCGAAAAAATAATCAGCAACGACGGCGCGCAAGTCGGTGATTTGATTATCACTTCCGGCGATTTGGGAGAACACACCGTCGCCCTGCTGTCAACACGGTTTGATTATAAAACTCAGATAAAAAGCGATTCCCGGCCCCTGTGTCAAGAATTAGAGGCGGTTGGCAAATATTTAAAGGCTTGCAAAGATCCGACGCGTGGCGGCTTGGCGGCAAACATCGCGGAAATAGCGGACAAATCTAAGGTAAAAATTATCCTGGAGGAAAAAAATCTTCCTTTCAAGAAAGAAACAGTCGCGCTATCCGAACTGTTGGGGATAGATATTTTTTCCTTCGCTTCGGAAGGCCGGTTTATCGCCGCGATTGCACCGCAACGAGCCGGACTAGTAATCAAAAAATTAAAAAGATTTAATCCGCAAGCCAAAATTATCGGTCGAGCCGAGAAGGGCAAAGGGGTGTTTTTGAAAACCGGATTGGGGGGCTTAAGATCGATTGAGATGCCGCGAGGCAAGCTGATCCCCAGAATCTGTTAGCGACATCCGGTCCCTTCGGATAAAAAGTTCAGGAGAGGAGATAATATACAAGCTGCCCGAAAGCAAGACTGGCGTCGCCCGAGGCGATTTTTTTATTTCCGATGGCGCCGCGGGACTTGAGATATGATGAAATTATTCGATTGTCCATCAAACCGCCGCCCAAATAGATCGGAGCTTTGGAATTCCAGTGCGCGTTAATGATTTTATAGAAGCCTTGAGCTAGATATAATTGCGCAGTCGCGGCCAAGCGTTTTTTATTCCGCCGTAGATTTTTTATCAGATATTCAAATAAGGGCGTGGTCAGTAAAATCAGTTTTTTTGTTTTTTTATCCGGAAGAATTTTTGGTTTAAGGTCATCATAGGGGATAGTGGAGTGCTCTTCCAGCAATCGGGTCGGCTGGTGCTTAAATTGTCTTTCGTTGCCGGCAAAGCCCAGAAGCAACGCGATAGCGTCTAAAACCCGGCCGGTGCTGGACGTTTCCGTCGTATTGAAACCGCTGCTGAGCTGATTGAATAATAGCGAAAATTCATTCCGGTTATAATATTTCTTCAGATAAACATAGATTTGTTCTTTGCTTAAAAATTTTGCCAAGACGGCAAGCAGCATTCTTGCCGGTTCTTTTACGGCCAGGTCGGCACCGATCATAATTTGATTTTCCAGCCGGCCGATACGTTCAAACGTAATAATTTTTGAATGGGTCGCGGTAAATTTGAAAACTTCGCCACCCCAAATTTTATTGTCCTGGCCATAACCGGTGCCATCGCAAGCCAAGCCGTAAAAACAAGTGTTAAATTTAGTCGGTTTTGTCAGCTGTTCTTCGCCTACGGCCGCAAAGATATGCGCCAGGTGATGTTGGACCGGTAAAAGTTTTGCCCGATATTTTTTACTTAAATTTTTGCCCAATTCGGTCGTTCGGTATAAAGGATGAAGGTCGATTAAAATTATGTCCGGTTTGATTTTATTTTTTTTGAGAAAACCGGAGAGCGTCGTTTGGTAGTTTTGAAAATTCTTGTCAATCAGTAAATCACCGAAATCCCGGGAAAAGCAGATTTTATTTTTTGAGTATATAGAAAAATTACCGGCCGATTCCGCGCCCAAGGCTAAAATTGTTTTATTGCCGCCGGATTTAAGAGTGAATGACTGCATTTTCTTAGCATAACATTTACGCCGTCGTCTATCAATCGGCAAGCGCCAACATTACGTTGACCTGACTGTTTTTTTATGTAACCATGGTTAATTAAATTTACCACTAAGCCGCTGAGACGTGCTATAATTATAATATGTTAAATATCCCGAATTACGTAATAAAAATTATTTCTGACTTGGAGTCTGCCGGCCATGAAGCTTTCGTGGTTGGCGGTTCGGTGCGCGATGTGCTGCTAAAATGTGAGCCGAAAGACTGGGATGTGACGACCAACGCGCGGCCGGAAGAGATTCTTAAAGTATTTCCAGGCGGTAAATATGAAAATATTTTCGGCACAGTGATTGTGCCGGTGAAAAATGATGCAGGTGAAACGGAAGCAGTGGTTGAGGTGACCACCTATCGGAGTGAACAGGGTTATTCAGACCGGCGGCATCCGGATGAGATTCGTTTTGAGGATGAATTAGATAAAGATTTGGAGCGTCGTGATTTTACGATTAATGCAATGGCTCTTCGCATAACGCATAACGCAGAACGCATAACGAAAAATGCAGATGCGAAAATCATCGAATCTAAATCTGATTCGCGATATGCGTTACGTGATATGCGTTATGCGATAATAGATTTATTCGGCGGGCAGAAAGATCTGACAAAAAAAATCATTCGCGCGGTTGGAGAGCCGACAGACAGATTCAAAAAAGACGCCTTGCGCATGCTCCGCGCGATTCGTTTTTCAGTAGAGCTCGGTTTTGAAATTGAACCGAAAACCGAACGGGCGATCGTTAAGCTGGCTGGCGGGATAAAGTTTATCTCGGGCGAGCGCATCCGTGATGAGCTGGTTAAGATTCTCGTTTCACCTAGTCCTAGCGAGGGCATAGAAGCTTTGCAGCAGACTAAACTGCTTCAATATATTTTACCGGAGTTGGAACGAGGAGTCGGGGTGGCGCAAAACAAACATCATACCCATACCGTCTATAAACATTCTGTTTTGTCATTAAAGTTTTGTCCGTCAAAAGATTGGCGGGTGCGTTTTGCGGCGCTGCTCCATGATATCGCCAAACCGCAAACCAAGCGGCTGATTGGCGGCGACGCCACTTTTTATAATCACGACGCAGTCGGTGCGCGCGTGGCGGGCAAAATTATGGCGCGGCTGAAATTTTCCACCGCTGACACGGAAAAAGTTACTACGCTAATCCGCAATCACATGTTCTATTATAATGTGGATGAGGTGACGGCGGCGGCGGTGCGCAGGTTGATTGCCAAGGTTGGCAAGGAAAATTTGGAGGATTTGATAAAGATTCGCGTCGGCGACCGGCTCGGTTCAGGCGTACCCAAGGCCAAGCCGTATAAATTGCGCCATCTGGAGTATATGCTGAAACGGGTGCAGACCGATCCCGTTTCGGTAAAAATGCTAAAAATCAACGGCACGGATTTGATGGACGAACTCAAGCTAGCGCCCGGTCCGAAAATCGGCGCGATTCTGGATGTACTGCTTTCCGAAGTGATTGAAGAACCCAAATTGAACACCAAGGAATACCTGACAAAAAAAAGCAAAGAACTTGATCAGCTTGATATAAACCAACTACGGGCAAAAGCAAAGGAAAAAATTGAAGAAAAAAAGATGGAGGACGACCAGGAATTGAAAGGGGAGTTTTGGGTTAAATAATATCTCATCTCTTTACTAAATTACCTTATTAAATTATCATTAGTTTTTATTCGAGTGATGGGCCTATAGTAAAGTGGTATTACGCAGCATTTTCACCCCGTTAAATTTTCGGGGGCCTGTAGTAAAATGGTATTACGCGGCATTCGCATTGCCGAGGTCCGGGTTCGATTCCCGGCAGGTCCACATTAATATTTAACGGGGCAAGTTGCTCAGGCCCGGGTTCGATTCCCGGTATCTCCACTATATTTAACGGGGCAAGTTGCTGAGGTGGCGGTTCGATTCCGCCTAGGTCCACCAATATTATAATAGGGTTCGTCAGGTCATCCGACCTGACGCCCTGTCATCCGACAGGGCGATTCCCGGTAGGTTTTCACCATTTTTTTCACAAAAAACGTACTCTGTGTTAAACTAAAGATATACATCGCGATTGTTTCCAGTGTTCCGAGATTTTACAAAAATCGGAAAAAAGGGGGGGGCAATGAACGAGCTTGGCGGTTCTTTCAAACAATTGATTTGTGATCTCTCTCTGTTTTCAAGACAAGCATGTTGCTTGGACAAGGATGTGAATAAAGTATTAGGGTTTTTTTCCTCAGGCACCATTTTTTTTGACCAGTTCACCGGATATAACAAACGATTCTCCGCCGATGTCATTAAAGCGTTTTACTGGTCTAAAACCTCTTTACTTGTTCTTAGATTGTACAACCTGACGGAGTTAGAGACGGGTGAGCTCGTAAATCAAAAAGCATTCTGTTATCGGATTAATGTCTCGCCGCAATTAATGAAAGCTGTCGGAACAATGTATGAGGAATTGGGAAGAGTCCATATATCAGGCATGGTTGCCGGTTCAGGAATTTCTAACTCCTTCGTACTGTGTCCGGACAGGCCAGAATTACTTGAAACTGCTGACGGGGCTGGGCGTGACGTCATGTGTGATGACCTGGAATACGAACAGGCTATTGAGTTCGAGACATGTGAGGTGGAGGGGAATGCCTGACTTTTTTTGCGGCCCTCTTTCAAGCGGGCCGCATTTCTTTTCAATTCGGCCTTGATTTTTTAATAAAATCAGGCTAAAATAAAACATTATGCGATTAATTATCAAATGGATCGTGATGGCCGCCTCAATTCTGGCGGCCGCTTATTTTATCCCTGGAGTGACGGTTGACGGACTGAAGACCGCGTTGATTTTGGCGGTAGTTTTGGGGTTGATCAATCTGATTATCAAGCCGATACTGATTCTGATCACTTTGCCGGTAAACATCTTGACTCTTGGCCTGTTCACATTCGTGATCAACGCGCTCTTGATCATGCTCGCCTCCTCAATCGTCAAGGGTTTTGAGGTGGATGGATTTTTGACAGCGCTGATTTTCGGTATCATTCTTTCGGCTATTAATTTCATCTTGTCCAAACTCTTGGATACACTTGACTAAGTTTCTCAATATTTTCATAACGGGGTGTCGTATACCGGTAGTACGCACGATTCGGGTTCGTGTAGACTGGGTTCAATTCCCAGCATCCCGACCCTCCTACGCTAAAGCTTCGAAGGGCAAGTAGATAAAATAATTATAGGAGGCGCTCATTGAAAAAAATCATCGGCTGGTTGATTGCAATCGTCGTGTTTGTGCCGATTTTTCTAATTATCGTGACCATCGGTGTCGTAAAAAAACTGCGTGTCGAGGAGGTGACCATGCAGGAGCTGGTTGTTAAATATTTTATTGATGTGGTTTTGGTGATTGGCGTGATTGCGGTTTGCGCGGTTGTTTGCTTCCTCCTGGAAAAGCGGAGACGGCGGTTGCAGCAGGGGCAGAAGAGACCGGCGTTTGGCGGCCAGGTGGTCCAATTGACATTTGCCAGTGAGATGAAAGAGAAGGTGCTCGAGCTGGTTGAACAAATGGAAGCGCCGTTAATTGCGCGGCGTAATCTGGAAACGCCTTGGGCGGTATTTGAAAGCACGCGAGCGTTTTTCGCTCGCCTCAAGGATCGGTGGAAATCATAAGAGTCAAGTTCGTGACCCGCTGCGAGAGTAGCGGGTCTTTTTAATATTCGCAAAATTTGCTATAATGATAATAATTAAATCTAAAATTCGCGGATCTTTTAAAATATCCAGTAAGCTTTTCTAGTTAATGCGGCCCTTTTTAATCAGATAAACTGGAAAAAAAGGAGGCAGCCCATGGACGGGGAGAAGAAGTTTGATGGTTTAATGAAGTTTGTTGCGGCAGCCTATCTTCTGGTTGTGTTCGGATACATCGAGATTGCTGCGGCAGCCTATCTTCTGGTGCTCCTGGGTTGGATCGCAAAGGAACTGATCGGCGGATTCATCATCGGCCAGCGCGAGCGTCGCGAGCATAAGGAATTTAAAGAGAGGGAGAAGGCCTGGAAAACAGAAGAAAATTATGCCGGCAACAAGGCAGGCGAACGGCCGGCATTAGCGGAAGAAAGTAGCGAAAATGTTGTCTTAGACCCGCTGTAGTTTGGCGGGTCTTTTCATTTTATCAATTTATTATTATACTGTTAGAATGGATTTTATATTGGAACAGATCAATTCAGATATTCTGCGAAAAGGCGAGGCCTATTTGAGGATCAAAGTCAGGCCGGGAGCGGTTAAAACGGCTGTCAGGGGCACCCTGGAAACGGAAGAAGGGCAAACCATCAAAATCGATGTGGCTGCGCTGCCGGAAAAAGGCAGGGCGAACGAAGAATTGGTAAGATATTTAGCCAGGGAATTGTCTATAGCTAAAGATAAAATAAAGATCATCAGCGGCGCGGGGGAGAGGGTTAAGTTGATAAAAATTTCATCGTGAATTCATCGCGAATGAATAACGAATATACGCGAATAATAATTCGTTTTGATTCGCGTTTAATTCGTATGTATTCGCGATAAACGGACTTTTAAAATGTGCGAAACGAGGTTTTATATTAAACAGAACTATGGAAAAAGATATAAAAGAAAAGAAAATACCCCATCATGTCGGCATTATCATTGACGGTAACCGGCGTTGGGCCAAAGAAAGGAATCTGCTGTTTTTTGAGGGGCACAACAAGGGCTTCCGCAAGCTGAAACAGGTGCCGTCCTGGTTTTTTTCTCGTGGAGTGAAAATAGTTTCGGTGTATGCTTTTTCAACTGAAAATTGGAAGCGAACGCCCGAGGAGGTAAATTTTTTGATGAAGCTGATTCGTCAAGGTTTGGATGATATATTGGAAGTAGCCAAAGACAAGAAAATCCAAGTTTTATTCAGCGGCCGCTTGGCGGAGCTGCCCGGCGACTTGCCCGAAGCATGCCAGGAAGTGATGAATCAAACCAAACATTTTAAAGACGGAATTTTTAACATCTGTTTGAATTACGGCGGCCGGTCGGAAATAATTGATGCCATCAGAAAGATTGTCAGTAATAATGTTACGGTTGAGCAAATCCACGAGGGCATGCTCAAGAAATATTTTTATCAGCCGGATCTGCCTGATCCGGATATAATCGTGCGCACTTCCGGGGAGCAGCGAACTTCCAACTTCCTTCTTTGGCAGGCAGCATACAGCGAGCTTTTTTTCATGAAAAAATACTGGCCGGATTTTGAAGAGTTGGATGCGGTAGCCGTCATCAACGAGTATAGCCAGCGCGAACGGCGGCTCGGGGGCGATGCGGTAGAAAATAAAAAATAAAATATAAAAAATAAAAAAGGAATGCAGGGAAGAACGATTAAAAAAATCAAATTTGACTTGCTAAATTTTAAGAATGGTAAAAATAGCTTTAACGCCTTTAGCTGATCGGATGAGGCCGGAAACCCTGGCCGGTTTTTTCGGCCAGGCCGAAGTGGTCGGCGAAGGGAAGCTTTTGCGGCAGGCGATTCTAGGCGACAGTCTGCCCTCAATGATTTTTTGGGGTCCTCCCGGGTCGGGCAAGACTACGCTGGCTTTTATCATAGCCAAGCAGACCAAATCCGAGTTTATCAGGATTTCCGCGGTAACCAGCGGGGTGAAGGAATTGCGCGAAATCATTGACCGGGCGGAAGGGAATAAACGACTGGGCAAAAACACGATTCTGTTTATTGATGAGATTCACCGTTGGAACAAGTCGCAACAGGACGCGCTTTTGCCCCACATTGAAAGAGGTACGGTGATTCTAATCGGCGCGACCACCGAAAATCCAAGTTTTGAGGTTCGCGGAGCGCTTCTTTCCCGTTGCCGTGTCTTTGTGCTGACGCGACTTGGTGTAGAAGATATTGAGAAAATTTTGGATCGGGCGCTTAAAGATAAAGAAGTCGGTTTGGGCAATTTAAAAATTAAGATAGAAAAAACGGCGAAGAAAATATTGACCGAGATGGCCAACGGCGACGCCCGAGTGGCCTTGAATGTGCTGGAATACGCGGCTTCTTTAAGCAATAATATTTCAGTAGGTCAGATCAAGGAGGCTTTTCAGAAATCGCATCTGTTGTACGACAAAGACGGGGAAGAACATTACAATATCATTTCCGCGCTTCATAAATCCTTGCGCGGCTCGGATGCGAACGCGGCGCTCTATTGGCTCGCCCGAATGCTGGAGGCCGGCGAAGATCCTTTGTATGTCGCCCGCCGATTGGTCCGCTTTGCCTCGGAGGACGTCGGCCTGGCCAACTCGCGCGCGCTGGAGCAGGCGGTTGCCGCCTACCAGGCGTGCCACTTTTTAGGAATGCCCGAGTGCAACGTGATCTTGGCGCAGGTGGTGGTGTATTTGGCGAAGTGCGAAAAATCCAATGAATTATATGTCGCTTATGGCGAGGCGGCGCGCGATGTGCGGGAGCTGGGCAACCTGCCGGTGCCTCTCCATATACGCAATGCGCCTACTAAATTAATGAAAGATCTTAACTATGGCAAGGGGTATAAATACAGCCCTGATTATGATTACAAGGAGAAACAAGAGTACCTCCCCGACAAATTAAAAGGAAAAAAATATCTTAAATAATTTTAAATTTTCAATTTTAAATTTTAAATCAATTTCTAAATTTTAAATTTAAAATTAAATCATTTAAAATTCAATTAAAATTTATAATTAAAAATTTAAAATTTATTATATGGATTACAATAAAAAATCAGTCGCACTGCATAAAAAAAGGCGAGGTAAAATTGAGATAAGATCAAAAGTTCCGCTTAAAACACGGGATGATCTGTCGGTTGCCTATACACCGGGGGTGGCGGAAGTTTGCCGTGAAATCGGCAAAGATAAAAAAAATTCCTGGACGCTCACCAATCGCGCCAATCAGGTGGCAATCGTTACGGACGGCACGGCGATTTTGGGGCTGGGAAATCTCGGGCCCGAAGCGGCGATGCCGGTGATGGAAGGCAAGGCGATAATTTTCAAAGAATTTGCCGGGATTGACGCGATTCCTTTGAGCATCAATTCAACGCAAGTTGAGGATATTGTAAAATTTTGCAAACTGATTGAACCGAGTTTCGGCGGTATCAATTTGGAGGACATCGCCGCGCCGCGCTGTTTTGAGATACTGGCACGGTTGGAAAAAGAACTATCCATTCCTGTTTTCCACGATGACCAGGACGGCACGGCAATTGTGGTTTTAGCGGCGCTAATCAACGCCTGCCGGGTGACCGGCAAGGTGATGAAAGAGCTGAAGATCGTTTTAAATGGCGGTGGTGCGGCTGGTTTGGCTATTACCAACTTATTATTAGCGCAAAAAATTAAAGACATTATTTTGGTTGACAGTCGCGGGATTGTTTATGGCGGCCGGAAAGAGCTGAACATCTATAAAGCGGCTTTGGCAAAAAAGACGAATAAGAAAAAATTACGGGGCGGGCTGGTCGAGGCGATGGCAGGCGCGGATGTGTTTATCGGAGTATCTAAGGGCAATTTAGTTAACAAAGAGATGATTGAGTCAATGAATGCGGGGCCGATAATTTTCGCCATGGCTAATCCAACGCCGGAAATTATGCCGGAGGCGGCGTATGCCGGCGGGGCAAGCATCGTTGGCACCGGCCGTTCCGATTTTCCAAATCAGGTAAATAACGCCCTGGTTTTTCCCGGAATTTTTCGCGGCCTTTTGGACGGTCGTATCAAACAGGTAACGATTAAGATGAAAATCGCCGCGGCGCTTGCCATCGCGTACTCGGTCAAGCCACGCAAGGATAAAATATTGCCATCGGTTTTGGATAAGAAGGTGGTCGGGGCGATTGCGAAATCAATAATTAGTAATCAATAGTCAACAATCAATAATTAATAAATTATATATTTAATATGATAAAAAAATTTTTTATTTTTTATTTTTTATTTTTTATATTTATTCTGTCCGGCTGCTCCAGCCAGCTCTTAACAGATAAAAAAGAAGCTGTAATGAAAAATAAAATTTTAATGGTCGTGGCGCCACTGGATTTCCGCGACGTAGAGTACTTTACGCCGAAAAAAATTTTTGAAGATGAGGGTTTCGCGGTCAGCACAGCTTCTATCCAATCCGGTACCGCGCGCGGCGCGGACGGCGGTGAAGTGAAAATAGATTTGACGGTTAGTCAGGCGGATTCGGCGGATTTTGTTGCCGTAGTTTTTGTAGGCGGTCCCGGGATGCGGCAAATCACGGATGATGAAAGCCTGCAGGCCTTAGCCATTAAGTTTTCCAAGGCCGGTAAGCTGATTACTGCCATCTGTGTCGCGCCGGCAGTACTGGCTAAAGCCGGACTACTGGCCGGCAAGGAGGCCACCTCGCACTCCGACGCGAAGCAGGTCTTGGAAGATGCGGGCGCGTTATTTTTGGATCAGCCGGTGGTGGTTAGCGATAAAATTATTACCGCCAATGGACCGGAGGCGTCGGAAGAATTTGGCCGTCAGATAGTAGAAAAATTGAGAGCGTTTTAGATATAATTAAACGCTCTCAATTTTTAATTTAATCCAGTAAAATGATTCAAAAACTGCTTCGTTTATATATTACCGTCTGCTGGAGTTTTTTTGTTTTTTTACTCCTGACCTTGCCCATGTCGCCAAGCCAGACGACCGGTCTGCAGACCACCTACGCCGACAAGTTGGTGCATTTTTTTATTTTCGGCTTGCTTAGCTATTTTATCGCAAAAACTCTTGAATTATTCACCCCCACACCTTCACCGGTGTGGGGGTTTATTGAAAAACATCATCGCACCGTTTTAATCGCCAGCCTGCTCTTGCCGACCTTCTATGGCCTGATGTTGGAATATCTGCAGAAATCTATTCCCGGCCGCAACGCCTCGCTGCTTGATTCTTCCGCCGGGCTTGCCGGCAGTTTGCTCGCTATCTGGATTTATCATTTCGTTAAAAAACACAGCAAGCCAAAATTGCTTTTGCATATTTGCTGTGTAGGCTGCGGCGCTTTTGTCAGTCAATTGCTCGCTAAAGATTTTCAGGTTACGCTTTATTTTTATAATCCGAATATTTATCCGCAAAGGGAATATGAATTGCGCCTCGCGGAAACTAAAAAAATCGCCCAAAAATTCGGCTTTAAATTGCTTATCGGTGAATACGCTCATGACGAATGGTTGAAACTGATTAGTGGGCATGAACAAGATCCGGAGAAGGGCGCGCGTTGTTTAATCTGTTACCGCGAACGTTTAGAAAAGACGGCCAAGCTTGCGCGCGAGTCAGGTTTTGCTTATTTCGCCTCCACCCTGACTGTCAGTCCTCATAAACTGGCCCAAGAAATAAACGCAATCGGCTTAGAGCTCGCGTTGAAATACGGCGTAAAATTTTTAAATCGTGATTTCAAAAAACAGGACGGCTTTAAGAAGTCTATCGCTCTTTCAAAGAACCTTGGTTTGTATCGTCAGGATTATTGTGGCTGTGAGTTTAGTCAACGCATAACGCATAACGCATAACGCATAACGCATAACGCATAACGCATAACGCATAACGCATAACGCATAACGCATAACGCATAACAAATCCTCTTATCAGCAATTTGATTTAACTCCGGCATTAGTGTTATAATAAACCTGTAAAATAACATTAATCTTGTATTCGCATGTGCCGGATTCGTAGTTCCGGCTTTCGCGATAGCGAAATAACATTATGACGCCGGAACGGTGGAAGGATATAGTCGGTAATATAAAAGATAAATTTTCGGTAGAAGAAACCGGACACGAACATCTGGAGGATCAGGGCGGCGTGGATGTTGAATTTATTATTTTTCAAGGACCGCTTGGC
>Ga0265292_1001854_pt1 | contig 16740 bp, 13 predicted proteins | sample Munlanlewell296A_FD_189080 | JGI IMG/M metagenome (GOLD analysis project Ga0265292, IMG submission 189080) | Leachate microbial communities from a municipal landfill in Southern Ontario, Canada - Leachate well 296A | ecosystem: Engineered > Solid waste > Landfill > Unclassified | place: Canada... | reverse complement strand
CGGAAGCGCTCCGGTTACGCCCATCCATACGGTGTGACGCTCTTGTAGGCCCGCCAGGTGAAGGCAGCAATGGCCAGGACGAGCAATGTCGTCAGCCACAACGGGAAGGGCGCCCAGGCCTGCACGCCCAGCATGGCATCTGTCAGGACGGCGAACATGCAAATGGAGGTCATTTTCTTGCGGCGCAAGCGCAAGGCCGTGATGCGAGGGGCGATCTCCACCGAGATGGGGCTACCTCCCTGAGCGAACAGGGCGTCAATCTGCGGCTGCAGGCTGAAAACCACGTAAGAAAGCAGCGAGGCCATCAGCAGGAGCAACAGGAACTTTATTCCCAGCGTGGGGATAGTGACCAGAGTACCCAACCCCATGCCGCGCAGCAGGATCAAGGCCAGACCAGTGATGAGCACTGTAGCCTGGAACACGTAGCAGGGGATGGTGCGGTTCTTGATGACGTTCTCCAGGTACGTGTCCAGGCGGTCGCCTAGTGGTGGGCCAAGGCGTACCCGTTGGTTGACGGCTACCAGGGCGTAGAAGGGCCACGCCATCAGCACCGCGCTGAAAACGTGGATGACCTTTAGGATATTGAGTAGAGCGTTCATGTAATTTTCTCCTTTCCTTGAACCTTCACTTGTATGGACTCGGCCCGACTTTTTTGACCTGCTCGACCACTTCTCTCACCACCTGTGCAAAGCGTGCGCCTTCGGAGGCGGCCACCCATTCCAGGCGGAATCGCTCGGGTTCGAGGGCAAAGTCAGCCAGCATCAGGTCAATCGCGTCAGCGCGGGACTTGGCGCGCAGGTTGCCTTCCAGGTAGTGGCAGTCGCCGGGGTGACAGCCGCACATCAGCACGCCGTCCGCGCCGTTGGTCAGGGCGTCAATCACCAGGTTGGGATGCACCATCCCACTGCACTGCACGCGGATAATGCGAACGTTGGGCGGATACTGTATGCGCGATGTGCCGGCCAGGTCAGCGGCGGTGTACGAGCACCAGTAGCAGGTGTAAACGAGGATGAGGGGTTCGAAAGTATCCATAGTCACTTTCCCAAAGCGGCCATTGTCATCGCCCGCAACTGATCCAACTTGAAATGCCAGACAAAGACCGCGCCCTTTGGGCAGGTGGCCTGGCAGGTGCCGCAGCCTTTGCAGGCCGTCTCGTCTATCACTACCCGCTTCTTGGTCTGCCCGGAATCGGTCTGATACTCGATCAGCGTGATCGCCTTGAACGGGCACGGGTCAACGCAATACGCGCAGCCATCGCACTTCTCCTCAATCACGTGCGAAATGGTAGGTTCGATCTCGATCACCCGTTTCGCCAACACCGTCGCGGCGCGTCCGGCGGCGGCGGCAGCCTGGGTGACGCTTTCGCTGAAGGCCTTCTTGGGATAGTGCGCCATACCGCATAGGAAAATACCTTCGCTGGCAAAGTCCACCGGGCGCAGTTTCATGTGGGCCTCCTGGAAAAAGCCATCCTGCGTGCGGGGCACCTTCAGGAGTTGGGCCAGTTCGCCCGCGTCCGGTCTCGGCACGGTTGCCACCGAGAGTACCACTCGATCCGCCTCCAGCATCACCTCCGCGCCCAGCATCGCGTCATGCACGGTGACCTGTAGGGGCAAGGCTTGCCCTTGCCCATCGCAGGCGACCGAACCGGGGGCGACCGCAAGGGTCGCCCCAACAATTGGCGGCTGGTCGTCCTCGAAGCGCAAAAACATCACGCCGGCCTCGCGCGCCTGCCGGTAGTATTTCTCCAGCAAGCCGTAGGTGCGGATATCGCGGTACAGGACATACACCTCGGTTGCGGGACTGATCTTCTTGATCTGCAGCGCGTTCTTGACCGCTTGGCTGCAGCACAGCCGGCTGCAGTACGGGCGTTCCGGGATGCGGGAGCCCACACACTGGATCATCACAACGGAGTTCAAAGTGCGAAGTTCGGAGTGCGAAGTGGCAAGTTGTTCCTCAAACTCCATTTGGGTGAGGACGCGATCATCCTGGCCGTAGAGGTATTCGGTGGGCTGATAGGGTTGCGCGCCGGTGGCGACGATGACGACGCCGTGATGAAGTGTGAAGTGGGACCCTTCGGCTCCGCTCAGGGCGAGCGTGGAAAGTGGGAAGTTGAGATCGGCCCCACTTTGAACTTCGCACTTCTTACTTCGAACTGTCGTTGTGAACTTCCCCACGCTCCCCTCCACTGCTGCAATCTCCGCGTTGAGGAATGTGTGAATGTTGGGATGATTTTGCGTCCGCCCTATCAGGCTCTGAAGCAACCCTTGTGGATCAATGTGCTCGAGCAGGAAGTGCAGGCGGCGCATGTTGCCGCCCAGTTCGCTCTCCCGCTCGACCAGCGACACCGTGAAGCCCTGGTCTGCGAGTTCGAGCGCAGCGGTCATGCCCGACAGCCCGCCGCCGATCACCAGGGCGTCGTGGTTGAATTCCAGGGACTTGCGCTGCAGCGGTTCGATCAGCCGGGCTTTGGCGACCGCCATCCGCACCAGGTCTTTGGCTTTTTCGGTGGCCGCTTGCGGGTGGTCGCGGTGCACCCACGAGCATTGGTCGCGGATGTTGGCCAGTTCGAACAGGTAGAAATTCAGCCCGGCCTCGCGGATGCAGTTCTGGAACAGCGGCTCGTGCGTGCGCGGCGTGCAGGAGGCGACCACCACGCGGTTCAGGCCGTGCTCTTCGATGGCGGCGCGGATCCTGGCCTGCGAATCGGTCGAGCAGGTGAACAGGTTGCGGTCGGCGTAGACCACATCCGGCAGTGCCCGTGCGTAATCGGTTACGGCGGCCACATCCACCACGCCGGCGATGTTCGTCCCGCAGTGGCAGACGAATACGCCCACGCGGGGCGGCTGGCCCGAGACGTCAATCTCCGGCGGGTAGACCTTCGGCGCCACCAGCGTGCCCCGCACGTCGGCTAGCAGGGTCATCGCCTTGGCCGCCGCCCCGCTGGCCTGAATGACCGTCTCGGGGATGTCCTTCGGCTCGGCAAACGGCCCGCAGACGTAAATGCCTTCACGGCTGGTGTTCAACGGGGTGATAGTGGTCCGGCAGAATCCGTCCGGCGTGAGTTCGATGCCGAGTTTCCCGGCCAGGTCTCTCGCGGCAGATGTGGATTGCAACCCGCAAGACAGAACGACGAGGTCGAATTCCTCGCCGACGGGGTTGCCATCGCCGGGCGGCGCGTACTGAATCTCAAGATTGTGGCTGCCGGGCGCTTCCTTGATGGACGAGGGCATGGCGCGGATGTAACGCACACCGGCCTGTTGGGCCCGCTCGTAATAGGCGTCGAAGCCCTTGCCGAAGGCGCGGAAGTCAATGAAGAAGACGGTGCACTGGAGGCCGGGCACATGCTCCATCGCGACGAGGCACTGCTTGGTCGCGTACATGCAGCACACCGCCGAGCACCAGTTACGGTCCGCCCGGCGCGAGCCGACGCACTGGATAAAAGCAACCCGGCCGGGTTCCCGTCCATCGAACGGCCTCAGCACCATCCCCCGATACGGCCCGCTCGGCGAAAGCACCCGCTCGAACTCCAGACTGGTCAGGACGTTGGGATAACGCCCATAGCCGTACTCCCCCTGCACGCCGGGATCGAACAACTCCAGGCCCGGCGCGGCGACGATGGCCCCGACCTCCAAATGGCGCATCTCGTCCTGCATCGTGTAGTTGATAGCACGCGGCCCGCAAACGGTCTCGCAGATACCGCAGCCCAGACAGCGCTCGCGGTTGATGGTGAAGACGCGCGGGACGGCCTGGGGATAACTCAGGTAGACGGCGGCGCGGCTGGTCAGGCCAAAGTTGTACTCGTCAACCGCCTCCACCGGGCAGTTCTGGGCGCACAGGCCGCAGCCGGTGCACTTCGACTCGTCAACGTAACGCGCTTTCTTCCTGATGGTCACGTCGAAGCACCCGGCTTCGCCTTCGACCGAATCCAGTTCGCTGTAGGTCAGCAGTTCGATGTTGGGGTGCCCGCCCACGCCGGTCAGCCGGGGCGCGATGGTGCACATGGCGCAGTCGTTGGTCGGAAAAGTCTTGTCCAGTTTGGCCATCATCCCGCCGATGGCCGGCGCCTTTTCCAGCAGGTACACTTTGAAGCCGGCCTCGGCCAGATCGAGGGCAGCCTGCATCCCGCCGATCCCGCCGCCGATAACCAGGACAGCCCCAATCTTGTTGTTCTTCATTCTGCCTCTGTACTCCGATAGAGAGGCACGTGCTGCTCGATCCGCGCCACCTCGACCCATCCTTTCTGTTGAAGGACAAGCAGGTGCTTGAACAGGACAGCCGGCCTCGCGCCGGTTCTTTCGGACAGCGCCTCGATGGAAAGGGAAGCCTCGCGCAGCGCGGCGAGGATGACCTTGCGGATCACCTCGTCGGCGTAGGCTTTGTCCAGGAAGCGGTCGAATTCATGTTCGCTGATCCGGGCACCATAGACGTTACCGTCTTCGATCAGCATCTTCCGCTTGCCTGAGAGTGTCCGAAGGCGCGGGTCGCTGATGACTTGTTTGGCGGTGGCTAATCTTTTTTGGATGTCAGTGCCTGGCATTTGCAGCCTCAATCGGTCCCAACTCTCTTATCTGCTCTGTGAACGAATTGACCAACTCGGAGAAGCGCGCGCCTTCCGAGGCTGATACCCAATCGAGATGGAACCGTTTCGGGTTCAACCCGACTCCTTCGAAGACCTGCCTCAGATGGCCCATCCGCTCCTCGGCGTGCAAGTTCCCTGTGGAGTAATGGCAATCGCCCTTGTGGCAGCCCAACATCATGACGCCGTCAATGCCCTGCATGAGGGCCTCGATGATGAGCGCCGGATCGATGCGCCCGGTGCACATGACGCGCACCACGTGCAGGTTGGGCGGATACTGAATGCGTGACGAGCCGGCGAGATCCGCCCCGGCGTACGCGCACCAGTTGCACAGGAAACCCAGGATTTTTGGCTCGAACCCGTCGCCCGAAAATCTGGGTGCCTCGGCCAGGGCGCTGATCTGGGCCATCAACTGCCGGTCGGTAAAATGCCCCGGCGTGTTGGCCCCATAAGGACAGGCCGCCCCACACAAGCCACAGCCCTTGCAGGCTGCCAGCATCACTTCGGCCCTCTTGCCGCCGTCTGTTTCCTTGACCCGAATAGCCTGGAACGCGCAGACCGTCTGGCACACTGCGCAGCCTATGCATTTTTCCAGGTTTATCACTGGAACCATCGCCTCGGACTCGATCTGCTCCCTGGAGAGGACTGTAGCGGCGCGGGCAGCGGCGGCCTGGGCCTGGGTGATGGTCTCCTCCATGAACTTTGGCGAGTGCGCCAGGCCGCAGACGAAAATCCCATCTGTTGCAAAATCTACTGGCCTTAGTTTCATGTGGGCTTCGAGGAAGAAGCCATCGCCGTCAAGCGGCACCTTCAACAGGCGTGCAAGTTCCTGGTTTTCCTGAGGCGCTGCAGTAGCCACGCTCAGCGCAAGCAGGTCGGCGGCGAAGTTTATTTCTGTACCCAGATTGGCATCCCTCACGGAAATGGCCAGCGGCGAGGGATCAGGATTGGCGAGTGGGGTTTCCCCATGCCGTATCACAGCCAACACCTTGCGGACTTGGGGCGGCTGTTCTAGATCGTAGCGGATGAACGTAACGCCGGCGGCTCTCGCCCGCGTGTAGTATTCCTCCTTCAAGCCGTAACTCATCAGGTCGCGATAGAGGATGATGACTTCTGCTTGCGGGTTTATCTCTTTCACTTTCAGCGCGTTCTTGAGCGCCTGGCTGCAACAGATCCGGCTGCAATACGGCCTCTGCTCTTCCCGTGACCCTACGCACTGGATCATCACGATGGATTTTAGATTGCTGATTGCTGATTGCTGATTGGCAAGCGACTCCTCCAGTTCGCGCTGCGTCATTACCCGGTCGTCCCATCCATAAAGATAATGATTGGTTTTGAGTTCACTGGCGCCTGTGGCGACGATGATAACGCCATGGGAAAGTGTGAAGTGGGAAGTGGGGAGGGGGGAGGGGGAAGTTGGAAATGGGAAGTTGGAAGTGGGAAGTTCGAAGTGGGAAGTTGCCTCACTTCGCACTTCGAACTCCGCACTTCGAACTGTCGTGACGAAGTTGCCAACGCAGCCTTCCACCTGCTCGACTCGGGCGCGGGTGTAGACGTGGATGAGAGCATCGCGTTTCACGCGCTCGATCAGGTCGGCGAGGTAACCCTGCACGCCGTTCCCTTCCAGGGTGTAGTGCAGGTGGCGCAGGTTGCCGCCCAGTTCGCCTTCCTTTTCCACCAGGTAGACCTCGAAGCCTTGGGCAGAGAGGGCGCGCGCGGCCGTCATGCCTGCCAGGCCTCCGCCGATGACCAACGCCCGGTGGTTCAAATCCATCTTCGTGCTGTAGAGAGGCGTTAGATGACGGGCGCGGTTGAGCCCCATGCGCACCAGCGACGTGGCCTTTTCCGTGGCCCGCTCCGGCTGGCTGGAATGCACCCAGGAACATTGGTCGCGGATGTTCGTCATTTCGAACAGGTACTTGTTCAACCCAACTTCCTGAAGGGTCTCCTGGAACAGCGGCTCGTGGGTTCGGGGCGAACAGGCGGCGACGAGCACCCGGTTCAACTTGTGTTCTTCAATCAACCCTTTGATGCGCGCCTGCGCATCTGGCGCGCAAAGGTGGAGGTTGTCCTCTGCCACGACGACGTCGGGTTGGGAGCGGGCGAACTCCGCCACCCCACGCACATCCACTACCCCGGCGATGTTCGTCCCGCAGTGGCAGATGAACGCGCCGATGCGCGGCTCCTCGCCGCTCACTTCCCGCTCCGGCCGCGTCTCTTTCTCCTGCACCAGCGTGTCGCGCGCCGGGGAGAGCAGTTGAGCGGCGCAGGCCGCCGCCGCGCTCGCCTCCATTACGGTCTGCGGGATGTCCTTGGGGCCGGTGAGTGTCCCGCAGGCATAGATGCCCGCGCGGGAAGTCTCCACCATCGAGAAAGGCTGGGTGGCACAGAAGCCGTGCCGGTTCCGGGCCAGGCCAAGCCGGTCGCAGAACTCCGCCACCGCGGGAGACGGTTTCAAGCCCACCGACAACACCACCAGGTCGAACTCCTCTTCATAAATGTCACTATCCTCGCCTGCATACCTCAACAGGAGGTTGTTCGTCGGCAGTTTCTGTTTGACGGCGGAGATCATGCTTCGCACGTAGCGAACGCCGCACTCGTTCCTGGCGCGCTGGTAGTAGCGATAGAACCCTTTGCCGAAGGCGCGCAGGTCAATATAGAAGATGGTCGTCTCCAGACCCGGGAGGCGCTCTCCGGCTACGATGGCCTCTTTGGTCGCGTGCATGCAGCATACGGCGGAGCAGTAGTCGTTGCCGAGAGACGGGTTGCGCGAACCGACGCACTGGATGAAGGCGATGCGCCGGGGTGTGGCGCCATCGGATGGGCGGCAGATGCGTCCCTGATACGGGCCCGAGGCGCTGAGTATGCGCTCGAATTCCAAACTGGTGATGACATTGGGATACCTCCCGTAGCCATATTCACCCAATGCCCGCGCCTCGAAGAGGTCGAAACCGGCGGCCAGGATGACCGCGCCGGCTTCCAATTCCAGCGTGCGCTCGGTCTGGTTGAAGTCAATGGCGTGCTGCGGGCACAGTTTTTCGCAGATGCGGCATTCGGGCATGTGTCTGCCATCGGGGGTGCGCGGCTTTTGCCCGCCGGGCAGACCCTTCGCGGCCTCTCGGTACGCCATGTAGCGGCAGTGGTCGGCGTCAATGACCGGTACGAGAGGGATGGCCTGCGGCGTATCCACGTAGATGGCCGGGCGCGTGCCGAGACGCTGATGAAACTCGGAGGGGACGTCGCGCACCGGGCACTTGTCCCAGCACACGGCGCAGCCGGTGCACAAATCCTCCACGACGTACCGGGGCGCCTGCCGCAAAGTTACCTGAAAGCGACCGGCTTCCCCTTGCAGCGCATCGAGTTGTGTCAGCGTGAGGAGTTCGATGTTGGGGTGTCGCCCGACTTCCACCAGTTTGGGCGCGACGATGCAGGTGGCGCAGTCGTTGGTGGGGAACGTCTTGTCCAACTGGGCCATGTGACCGCCGAGGGCTGGCCCCTTTTCGACCAGGTGCACCTTGAAACCGGCGTCGGCCAGATCGAGCGAGGCCTGCATGCCGGCGATCCCGCCACCGACGACCATCACCGTGCCGACAGGCTTGCCGTTTTTACTGAGATGGGAGGGGAAGTCAGTGTTCATGGCCAATCAAGTTCGAAATGCCTAAAGTGTCTAAAGTGGGAAGTGTCAGTGAGGCCACTTTAGGCACTTCGCATTTCAGGCACTTCACACTTTCAGTTTAGGCACTTCGCATTTCAGGCACTTCACACTTTCAGTTTGGACACTTCGCACTTGAGAAGCGGTAGCGGGTCAACAATGTGTCGCTTGATGCCCAGTTTCTCCGACGGCAGGCCAAGGGCATAGCCCAGCACCTGAGAGAAATACAGCACAGGCATGTTCAATGGTTGGCCCAATCTGGCAGCGATCTCGTTTTGGCGAGTGTCGAGGTTTGCGTGGCACATCGGGCAGGCGACAACGATCGCATCGGCCCCTGCCTCTAGCGCAGCCTCGAACAAGCGCTGGCACAAGTCCACTACGATGCTTGGCTTGATCATGCTGAAATGCGCCCCGCAGCAATCCACCTTGCCCGGCCAATCCAGTGTTTGCACGCCAACCCAACCGAGCAGCCGGTCCATGCTTTGTGGGTTTTCGGGGTCGTCGAACTGCATCACGCTGGCCGGGCGGGAGATGTGGCAGCCGTAGTAGCACACTACTTTCAGGCCTGAGAGATCACGTTGGATGGACTGGCGAATGCGCGCCTCGAAGCCGTCCGCGCTGAGCAGTTCCAGCGGGTGAATGGTGGGCGGGGCAGCGTCCAACGGCAGTTCCAGCACCGCTTCCACTTCGGCGCGCAGGGCGGGGTCTTCGGCCACCTGTTTGGCGGCGCGTTTGAAGTGGTACAGGCAGGCGCTGCATGGGGCGATCAATTGGTCGTAACCGGCCTGCTGGGCACGCGCCACGTTCCATAGCGGCGTGGCCAATCCGAGCAAATGGGAAATGGACGGCGCGGCCAGCGTCCCGCAGCAGATCCAATCGGGCAGGTCTTCGATGGTCACTTCGAGTTGGGCGAACAGGGCGCGCATTGATTCGTCGTATTCGGTGCTGATGCCTTCCAGTGAACAGCCGGGGTAGTATCCGTATTTCATCGGGCTTCTCTTTCTCTCGCCAGGGCGCGGTTGTACATGCGGCGGTACCCGCCTCCTCCGAGGGGCAGCGGCGGCAACTTGACCCGCCCGCGCACGAACAACTTCCAGGCCAGCGGCAGGCTGGCGATCAACTGGCCGGTGAGCAGTTGGGTGATACCGGCCACCGAGGTATCGTGGATCTTGCCGTTCAGGCGCATGTTATCCACGAAGCCGCGATAGTAGATGCCGATCTCGCGCACGCTGGGCTTGATGCCCTTTTGCAGGGCCAGCAGGCGCGCCGCCTCCATCGCCGCGGCCGGCTCGACCTGCTGCGGGCAGCGCGCCGAGCAGGTTTCGCAGCCCAGGCATAACCAGATTGCCCGGCTGTTGAGCACCGAATCGGCGCGGCCCAGGCGAATGCTGTGCATCACCTGGGCCGGCTTGAGGTCCATCTTGTCCGCCAGCGGGCAGCCTGCGGAACACTTGCTGCACTGGAAGCAGATGTTCACGTTCTGACCGCTGATGGCTTGAATGTCGTCACGGAAGGCCATGGGACTCCCTGAAACAAAATGATGAAACAGATGGACGCATCTGTTTCATCATAGAATAGCGAATTTCCTATGGCCGGGCAATTCCCGTTCAGGTCAAAACATGAGCTGAATGGGTCAAACACCCCAAACATGGGGTAAATACCCCATGAGTTAAATCCAGCCGCGCCTGACCGCTTCGGCAATGGCTTGTGCCCGGTTGGATGCCCCCATTTTTTCGAGGATTTCCTGGATTCTGCGCTTGACAGTTGCCTCACTCCAGAATATTTTTTCTACCAGTTCTTTATTGCTGGCGCCTTCGGCAATCGCCGCCAGCACCTGCAACTCTTCGGCGGTCAGGCCAGCTTCCCGCCAGGCCTGTTCCTGCGCCAGTACCTGGTACTTCGAGACTACCGTGCTGACCAGCGTCGGGCTGAGCAGTTTCTCCCCGCCCATCACTTCACGAATGGAATCGGGTAGCCTCTCATGCGAGACACTTTTTAGCAGGTAACCATGCACTCCAGCCTCCAACGCCTCGTGCAGCAGACTTTCGTCGTTGAATGTTGTCAGTATGATGATCTTGACTGATGGGAAAGATGCACGCACGCGGCGTGCGACCTCGATGCCGCTTTGCCCTTTCATTTGAATGTCAAGAAGGATGACATCCGTCCCGTGTTGTTCGAGGAATGGGATCACTTCCGCACCGTTCTCGGCCTCACCAACCACTTGAATATCAGGATGCCCCGCGAGCAAGCTGTGCAAGCCGCGACGGACAACGGGATGATCGTCCACAACCAAGACTCGGATGGGCTGCAAACCTTGAGTCATCCTGCTTTTCCGATCAGGTAGACCGGAGCAGGCAGGCGCAACTCGATGCGCGTACCAGTGCCCGGCGCGGAATGTACCGTCAGTTCAGCCTGTAAACTTTCTGCCCGTTCCTTCATGCTAATTAACCCCAGATGGTCTCCAGGGATTTTGATTACGGAGTCAGGGTCGAAGCCAATGCCGTCATCCTCGATTGTCACACCTAGCCCAGCGGTGTCGAAGTTGAAGGTGACCTGGGCATGGTATGCTTGGGCATGAGTAGCCACGTTCTGCAGCGCGGCCTGGATAATGCGGTAGATGGCTACTTCGGTCTCGCGTTGCAGTCGTTGCGGGTGACCAATAACGCGGATATCGCAGTCTATTTCAAAGGTGGTCTGATAGGTTGCAGCGAAACGTTTAAGCGCAACCGCCAGTCCCATCTGATCCAGCACGGGCGGATGCAGGTCATAGATTACGCGGCGGATTTCGTTTTCCACATCCGAGAGAAGTTGCTGGGCGCGACTCAAGTTCTCGAGTGCGCGGTCCGGGTCGTCGGTCAAGGACTGGCGGGCGGCTTGAGTCTCGTACAGCGCGCCAATGATTATTTGAGTCACGCCGTCGTGCATATCGTGGGCGATGCGCGCCCGGGTGTCTTCTTGCACGCGGTAAGATTCGCTCAAGAGCCGCTGTAATTGACGGGCTTTTTCAGCCAGCGCCCAGCGGGCTGATTCCAGTTCACGCGTACGCTGGTTGACTTTTTTCTCCAGTTCAACGTTGAAGGCGCGCACGGTATCGTAGAGACGGGCGTTTTCTATGGAAACGCCGATCTGCCTGGCGATGGAGGCCAGGAAATCTTGCTGGCTTTCGCTGAAATGCCCGGCACGCGGACTGGCTAACTGTAGCAAACCGACCAACTGCCCTTTGGCCTCCAGTGGCGCGCAAGCCACCGAGCGGAAGCCTTCACAGATACACAGATCGGATGTGCAGCGCGTGTCTTTCTCCGCGTCGCTGGCGAAAAGCACCTGTCGCGTTTTGACGGCCTGCCCGCACAGGCAGTGACCGGGAGCAAGCAGGGATTCCTTCTTTGCCATTTCCACAGAGATGCCGCGATGGGCTTGCAGGTGGAGGCCGCCTTGTCCATTCTCCTGCAAAAAGATCATGCCTGCTTTTGCATCCAAAGTTTGCATGGTCTGTTCCAGCGCTGTGGCGAGGGATTTTTCCATGTCCAGCGAACCGCTGGCGGCCAGGCCGAGTGCGTTCAGCGCGGCCAGTTCGGCGTTGCGGTCAGCCAGTTGAGACTTTGATGCCTGGTATGCCTCAGCATTGTTGATCGCCCATCGCAAGGTGAACCAGGAGAACACCGGGCCGAGGAGACCCATCACGATTAAGCCGAGCAGGGTCGGCCAGGGCCAGCCGGGCTCGTCCAGGTGGCGGAAGTTTTCATAAAGGATGAAGGCAATGCCGGTCAGGGCCATAAAGCCTGGCACAAACCACAACATTAGCCGCAGGCCGCGCAATAGAGCAGGTTTTGGATGTAGAAATTGTATTTTCTTGGGAGAGGTCATGCGAACAATCTCATTTGGTACCGTTAAGTCATTTTTCTGGCGGATTCAATCAGATCTTCATTCAGCGCGCCTTCGTACTTGGATGTTCTCTTTGAATAGAATACCCTATTTTACTATACCTTAACATCCTGCCAGATCTTTCTCCCTGTCACGGAAATTCCCAAAGACCCGAGCGGTCATAATCCGTGCAACTCCTTCCGCTGGCAGGGGTTCTTTCTATAACTCATTCTTACAGGAGGCAGTATGGCAATTGCAGCAGAACATCCAAAGGTCAATGACAAGCGTGAGATCTTCGGCTGGGCGATGTACGATTGGGCCAACTCGGCTTTCAGCACTACTGTCGGGACCGTATTCCTAGGGCCGTACCTGGCTACACTTGCTCAGAAAGCGGCCATCACCAGCCAGGACGGTGTGGCTCGCATATGGGGAGTCCCGATTGCTCCGGATTCATTTTTTCCGTACTGCATCTCTATCTCGGTCGGGATGCAGGTGCTCTTCCTGCCCATCCTGGGCGCGATCGCAGATTATTCCCACCGCCGCAAGCAGATGATGCAGTTGTTCGCCACCATCGGCGCCATCGCGACCATCCTCATGTTTTTCACCACCGCCCCGGTTTGGTGGCTGGGCGGACTGTTGTTCGTCGTTGCCAATCTGGCCTTCGGCGCGGCGATGGTATTCTACAACTCTTATCTGCCCGACATTGCCAGCGAAGACCAACGTGACCGAGTCTCCTCCTATGGTTGGGCAATGGGTTACCTCGGTGATGGGTTGTTGCTTATCCTTAACCTCGCCTTTTATTTGATGAGTGACAAGCTTGGCGTGCCAAAAGATCTGGCGGTGCGCATCAACCTGGCTTCGGCGGGTATCTGGTGGCTGAGTTTCGCATTCTTCACCTGGGCGCGCCTGCGGACCCGTCATGCCATCAAGCAGTTGCCGAAAGGCGAGACTTACGCCAGAGTGGGCTTCAGACAGTTGTGGAGTACGGTCAAGGAAATGAAGAATTTCCCCGAAACACTCAAATATCTGCTGGCCTACTTCCTCTACAACGACGGCATCCAGACGGTGATCGCAGTCTCGTCCACTTTCGCGGCCGCTCCGCTTATCCGCGGCGGGGTGGGTATGGACCAGTCCACGTTGATCATTGTCATCCTGATGATCCAGTTCATGGCGTTCTTTGGTGCGCTGCTGTGGGGCAAACTCGCCAACTGGGTGGGTGCCAAGCGCTCAATCATCGTCAGCCTGGTTATCTGGGCGGGTGTTGTGATTTATGCCTATTTTGGATTGAAGGGCGAAAGCCGGGTGCTCGAATTCTTCATCATGGGCGCATTCATTGCGCTCGTGATGGGCGGCTCGCAGGCCATCAGCCGCAGTCTCTATGCCCAGATTATCCCCTCCGGCAAGCAAGCGGAATACTATTCCTTCTACGAAATCAGCGAGCGCGGTACTTCCTGGATCGGGCCGCTGCTGTTCGGGTTGATGAACCAGGTTTTCGGCAGCCTGCGCCCGGCCATCCTCTCGCTGATTTTTTTCTTCGTGATGGGCCTGATCGTCCTGCCCTTCGTCAACGTGAAGAAAGCGGTGGAGGACGTCAGGGCTTATGAAGTGAAGAACGCCTGACACCTCGAATGAGACAAAAAGGCCGGAGACGGGTTTCGCCTCCGGCCTTTTTGATTCTTTCTGGACCCTGAGCCTGCTACCGTTTCAGCGACTTGAACCAGGCGGCGATCTTTTCCACCCCCTCCTCAATCATCTCCATCGAGACGGCGTACACCAGCCGGATGTAGCCCTCGCCGCCCGCGCCGAAGTCGGTTCCAGCCAGCACGGCCACGCCTGCCTCGTCAATCAGGCGGGTGGCAATTTCCTTTGAACTCAATCCATACGATTTGACATTCGGGAAAACGTAAAATGCACCCTGCGGCTTCTGCGCAAGGACGCCGGGGATGGCGTTGACCAGTTCCAGCATTCGGTCGCGGCGGCGCTGGTATTCGGTCACCATTTCAGCCACGAAATCCTGCGGACCGGTCAGGGCCTCCATCCCGGCGTACTGGGTGAAGGCGGCGGTACAACCGGTGGCGTGGGTGATAAGCAGTTCCAGCCGTTCGGCCAAAACAACCGGAGCAACCATGTAGCCCAGCCTCCAGCCGGTCATTGAATAGGTTTTCGAGAACCCGTCCACGATCACCGTGCGTTCGAGCATCCCGTCCACTTCAGCGATGCTGTGGGCCGTCATGCCGTCGTAGACCAGTTGAGTGTAGATTTCGTCCGAGAGCACCCAGCAGTTGTGTTTGCGGGCTTGTTCGGCGATGTGTTTCAAATCGGCAAACGGGATAACGCCGCCGGTCGGGTTACCGGGTGAGTTCAGGACGATGAGCTTTGTCCGGTCGGAGATTTTGGTGTCGAACACTTCCAGGTCGAACGAGAATTGGTTTTCTTCGCGCAGCGGAATGGGCACCAGGGTCCCGCCTGCCACGCGGATCATGGCTTCGTAGGTCGGGAAACCGGGGTTGGGGTAGAGCACCTCGTCGCCCGGCGCGACCAGGGCCAGGGTCGGGAAGAAGAGTCCGGGCTTGGAGCCGCTGCCAACGACCACTTGCGCGGGGTCTATTTTCAGCCAGCGCTGGCGTCCGGCATAGTCCGCAATGATCTTGCGGAATTGGGGGATTCCCGCCGGAGGAGTATATTTGGTCTTCCCGAGGCGGATGGCGGCGATCCCGGCTTCGCTGACATTGGCTGGTGTGGGAAAGTCGGGCTGGCCGATTTCGAGATGGACGATCTTCCGTCCCTGGGCTTCGAGGGCCTGGGCCTGGGCGAGGACGGCATAGGCGCCCTCGGGTCGGAGAGGAGTGACGCGGTCGGTGAACGGACGCATGGCTAATGGACTTTGAACAGGCCGGCTTCGTTGGCGCCCATCAGCCCGGCGAGCAGACTGCGCTTGTCCACCGGGGAAAGACTGGCGGCCATTTCTCCGCTGATGACGGGATGGACGTGGTAGCGGTCCATATCGGTGGACAGCGTTTCCAGACCTGTCTCGCTGGACATCCACTCCAGCCTGTCGAAGATTTTCAGGTTGATCGGCCCGCGGTAGCCGACCAGAGTCTTTTCACCCGCAGAGTTGAAGAAGTCTTCGAAATACGACATAACCAGTTCACGCAGGCTGCGGTAGACCGGCTCGCGGTAGCGCAGGCCGGTGAAATTTGACTGTGCCACAGACCCCCAACAGTTGTATTGCTTATAAAGTGCCAGGATATGATCGTCGTCGCGCGCGTTCGGGATGAGTTCCAGGATCAGCGGCGGGTGGCCGATGCGCCGCAATGCCATGGCGGCAAAAATGGCCCCATCGAAGCAATGCGCTTTTCGGTCCCGGAGGACGCGCAGCGGGCAGTGGTAGAATTCGTCTTCGCTGTATGGGACGGTATTCAGGAAGGATTGGATTTTGATGGGACTGTTCAAACCATCCAGTAACTTCCGTTCGGAGGAAACCAGTTGCGCTTCAAGGTTTTTTATCATAGCTTTATTTCACCACAAACATCACCCGGGTCAATTTTCCCGGCTGGATTTCAACCCATCTCTCATATAAAACATCTGCCCACAAAAATGTGATGCGGTAGCGCCCGGCGGGCAGGTCGCCCAGGACTGCGGTTTCCTGAAACGGACTGGTGGAAATAAGCGGTTCGAAAGAATACACTTCCGGGTAATAGTCTGCTACGGATGGATGGTTCGGGTCGGGGATATACTGCACCTTGATCTCCAACGGATAGATGGATATTCCGCTTTTATCGAGGAATTGGAAGGCCATCGTTCCGTTGCCGGGATGGGGAACCAGCCACAGTTCCGGGTTGAGCGTGGAGCCGTAGTCGTTCGGTTCAACCCGCACCTCGAAATGGAGATGGCTGCCGAAGGCCGTCCCGGTGGAACCCACTTCGCCAATTTTTTCTCCTGCCGTAACAGTCTGCCCGATGCTGACATCTATCTTCGACAGATGCGCAGACAGCGTGTAAAGCCTATCGAAAGGTGCACCAGACAGGGGGTGTTTGAGGACAACGATATTTCCGTAAAACCCGGGCCAGGGGCTGAACTTCCTGGCTGTATCATCCCCGGCGTAATACACCGTCCCGTCCGCGGCGGCCAGGACGGGAGTCCCGGAAGCGTTGTTGATCTCCACACCGTGGTGCGGGTCATGCGCCCCGCCTTCGGTGCTGCCATACGGATAGCTGCGGTCTATGCTGTCGGTTCCCGGCGGGACGATGGGACGTTGGAATACAAAATATGCGTCCTCGATGCAATAATCCGCCGCCGACGGGGCGCACGGTATGGGTGTGGCGGTTGAGGTGGGAGCGGGTGTGCGTGTGGATGTGGGCGAGGGAGGACTGGTGCCGGTGGGGAGCGGGGCAGTGGGAGATGGAGACGGCGCTGCCATGGCCGCGTTACCACAGGCCGCCAGGGTCAGACTGGTGGCCATGAGAACGAATGCAATTGCTCTTGCAGACATCATGCCAGCGAGAACCCCCCGCGCTTCTGGATGGATTTCTGGACGTTTTTTTCGAGTTTGACGGCCTTTCCTTCGAGCGTGCGTAACTGGCTAAGGAGAGTGTCCCCGGCGGCTTTGTCGGCCAGTCCCGCCAGGTTGATGCGCACGTTGTACCCGGCG
>Ga0265292_1001853_pt1 | contig 16751 bp, 14 predicted proteins | sample Munlanlewell296A_FD_189080 | JGI IMG/M metagenome (GOLD analysis project Ga0265292, IMG submission 189080) | Leachate microbial communities from a municipal landfill in Southern Ontario, Canada - Leachate well 296A | ecosystem: Engineered > Solid waste > Landfill > Unclassified | place: Canada... | reverse complement strand
TTACCCCAATCGCTATTTCTCTGGCGACTTCCTTGGAAACTGCCGTTTCCGAAGTATCATTGAGCATTAACTTAGTAGAAATTTCCTTCCGGGTATTTTCGCTTTTCAGATTAAACCCGTCTAACACCGTGGTTATAGAATTCACTCTGGCTCCAGCCGATTTAAGAGTATTTATCCAGTCTTCGTGAAATCCGTAATTGTTAGTTTCAATAATGGCTACCTGCTTGCCAACCAGTTTTTTGGAAATCATTATCGGCAGCAGTTGTTTCTCAAACTGTTTGCTGATGCTAAGAGAAGTCTTGTATGTAACAATTTCGTCCCGGGCTGATTTATTATCTTTTCTCATCTGATTGAGGTCTGTTTTCAGGTTTTCAAACATCTTGTTTTGCTGCTGGACGATGACATCATTAACATCATTGCCCAACATAGCCGAACCTATGAAGATGCCAATTCCGAGAGCTAAAAATACCGCAACCAGTGAAGCTATGTGATATTTTAAGTCAATAATCATCTGTCGGCCTCCCTATACGCCAAGGGCTATTTTTAACTTGAGCCAGATAACCCGCAGCAGCTGCCTGGTCACCGGAAACTGATAAGCAACAATGGAAAAAGTAACTGAAGCCGCGGCTACAAGTTCAACCAGGTACCGGAATTTAATTTTTGTTTTGTAAAGTTTATTAACTCCTTTGGCGTCCACCAAGACAGAACCTACTTTTAACCGGACCAAAAATGTACTGGCCATCCCCTTCCGACCCTTGTCGAGAAACTCGAACATGCTGGAATGAGCTCCGACTGCGACAATAAGCTCTGTACCCTTGTGATACGCCAAAAGCATCGCAATATCCTCACTGGTGCCGGGAGATGGGAAGGTGAGGGCATTAAGGCCAAGGTTGCGAATCCGTTCTAAGCCCGGCGCCCTTCCGTCAGGATAGGCATGGACGATAAGCTCAGCCCCACATTTAAGGGTATCATCACTAATGCTGTCCATATCCCCAATTATGACATCCGGCTTATAACCAAACTCCCGCAAAGCGTCAGCTCCACCGTCCACACCGACTAGGATCGGTTTAACCTCTGCGATATAAGACCTGATAGCTGCCAGGTCATCTTTGTAAGTCTGTCCCCGGACGACTATCAATGTATGTCTTTTCCCAAACACCATCTTCGTATCGGGTACAACAACGTCACCCAACAGCAGGCCCTGTTCCTGCTGTGCGTACTCAATGGTATTTTGGACAAAACTTTCCAAAACCATACCTATATTTTTATTGGCTTCCTTCATTTTTTGCTCAACTTTTTCAAGGGTCAGGAAATTACCACGTCCGGACCACTGGCCGGGTACGGTGATTATGTCACCGGAGATTTCTATAATCTCCTCCTCCTGAACCTTTTCCATCACATCAAGGCCCACATTGTCCAGCAGGTAAATTCCGGCATTAAGTATCGTTAAAGGGCCTGAATTAGGATAGTTCTCGCTCAGGGAAGGGGCGGCGTTAACAACCGCTTTAACCTTTGCGTCCACCAGTGCTTGGGCACATACAATATCGAGGTCCTGGTGGTTGATTATAGCAATATCCCCGGGAAGCAGCCTTTTTACAAGGTTCTTCGTTTTCCTGTCCCGCCGGGCAGTCCCACGGATAACTGTCATTTTTAGCTCCACCTGCGTTTCAAAAAATTCTTGAATAAATAACATAATGTCTCTAATTTACAATTGTACATCATCTAATTTACATAAGCAAGTAGTCAATCTGGATGTAAACCGGATATTAAAATAGATGCGCTCCTTATTAGAAAAACCTGACTCATGTCAGGTTTTTCGTCATTTAGCTTAAATGCTTCTATTAACTAACCTTTTAACTAACCTTTGTGCTTATTCGCAGCTTATCTGCAACCATCGCAATAAATTCGGAGTTAGTAGGTTTTCCCCGTTCAAGGTTAATCGTATATCCAAAAAACTTATTCATCATCTCTGTGTTCCCACGGTCCCAGGCAAGTTCGATGGCATGTCTGATGGCCCTTTCCACCCGGCTGGGGGTTGTAGAATATTTTTGAGCGATCAGGGGATACAGTTCTTTTGTAACTCCCCCTAACAGGTTAACTTCGTCTACTACCATTTTTATGGCATCTCTAAGATATTGGTAACCCTTAATGTGGGCCGGGACACCCATTTCATGAATGATATTAGTGACTGCCACATCGAGATTTCTCGTCCTAATCGGTGGCGTGTACTGAGGAACACTCTCTCCTTCAACCAGCTGCCTAATTCTGGTGGCCAGAACTGAAAAATCGAATGGCTTAAGTATGTAATAGTCGGCTCCAAGCTCGATTGCCCTCTGTGTAACACTCTGCTGACCAAATGCTGTCAGCATGATAATTTTAGGCCGGGGTTGAATTCCCATCGCACCAAGTTTTTCCAGAACTCCAATGCCATCCAGATGTGGCATGATAATATCCAGAACGACTACCTCCGGTTTTTCCCTATTAATTATTTCGACTGCTTCCACCCCATTATTGGCAATCCCCACAAGCGTAAAATCGTCTTCCTGGGAGATGAATTCCTTTAACAGTTCGCAGAACTCTCTATTGTCGTCAGCGATAAGAATCTTAGTACTCCGTAAACCCATGTTATTTCCTCCTCCTGAAATATTTTCAAACTAATTCGATAACTATGATTTTCGACGTATACGAGAGAAATCCTGCCCATTACAGAAAATATATGGGATTTATTTTAAAACAATTCTAGACAAAATATCCGGTTTCCTGGTTAGAAATTGTCGGTTTTTGGGAAAGGAAAATTAGGGAGCATACTCTCCCTAATTCCCACCTGCTGTTGGTTTTTCTCCACTTGCTCTGTCTCTAACAGCATCCACTCAATTAAGCACCCATACCCTCTGGTCGGGTCATTTATAAAAACGTGAGTCACTGCTCCGATTATTTTCCCTTTTTGAATTAGTGGGCTTCCGCTCATTCCCTGGATTATACCGCCCGTACGCTTGAGCAATCGAGGGTCAGTAACCTCAACGATTAGTCCCTTGCTGTCAGGCACTGACTGCGGCATAATCTTTTTGATTTCCACCTGGAATTTCTCAATTTTTTCTCCATCGAGAACTGTGAGCATCTCGGCAGGACCCGTCTTTACCTGATCGGCCAATGCTATCGAAATTGGCTCTGAGTATACCGGGTTTTTTAAGGGGTATCTCAATGTCCCATATATACCAAACTTCGTGTTTTTCTCAATATTTCCGGAAAACCTTTGATCATTTAGAAACATCCCTATTTTTTCTCCGGGTTGGCCCTTCTGACCGGCCTGAATCCCCTGGATAGATGCTCTGACAATCTTTCCGTCACTAACATCAATCGGCTGGTTAGTATCTGAATCTGTGATTACATGCCCTAAAGCGCCGAATTTACCGGTTTGCGGGTTGTAAAATGACAGTGTGCCGACCCCGGCTGCGCTGTCTCTTATATATAACCCAATCCGATACCTGCCCGTTTCCCGGCACAAAGCCGGTCTAATTGAAGCCGTAAAGGTTTTCCCTTTTCTTTTGATTAGGAATTTCAAGTCTTTATCGGATCTTCCGGCCTGATCTATAGTGGAAGCAACCTGTTCATCACTTGTTACGACACTGCCGTTCACCCTTAGGATAACATCTCCTACCAAAATTCCTGCTTCTTTGGCCGGGTTATACTTACGTCCTTCTTTATCCTGCACTATAGACTGGCCAACAACAATTACCCCTTCTGAGTGTAAAAGGACTCCTACAGATTGGCCGCCGGGAACTATCTTGGTCTGCGGCAGAACCTCGACACTGACATTTTTAATTGGTAAAATACCAAAAAGCCTGATTTGAATAATGGCTTTGCCAGGTGATGTGGCGACAGGCCATCCGTCAAAAAAATTAAATGCCCGGCCGCTAATATCGACTCCGTTTAGAAGTAGGACCTTCTTAGAGTTAGGTTCAACATATACACTTAACTGCCTCAGCATCTGCTCGGGGAATTCGAGGTTTAACCTAATCCGGTCACCGACTGAAACTCTTTGTTGGGTAGGGAGTGAGAAAAAGCTTTTGGCTTGCGGGTTAAAGGTACCGGCAATAATCAATAACGCCATTATTACACCCAGGGTTTTGCGGCGCATTTCATTCGTCACCCATTATCACTCTCCTAGCTCCTTAGATTTGTTCACCTCCATGTTTTTCCGGCAGCCTGTTTTTTATACTTTACACGTGTAAAGGCTTTCTTCAGCATGATGCTGTATTGGTTCTAAACCTAAGTTAACCCGATTAAAATTGTTTTATGCCAAGAAATATAACGGTAGATTTCCATAAAGTCATCTATAAGCTGATGTTTGAGATATTCAAGGCATTTTGCTGAAATTTTGCCAAAAAAATAAATAATAAAAAGCGTCCTCGATAGAACGCTTTGGTAAAACTTTTTGAACTAAAATAATTCCTGTTGTTTAAGGATCTCCTGGGCAAGTTTCTTCGTTGCCGGCGAAACCTTGCCGCCGGCTAACATCCGAGCAATTTCGTCAACACGCTCCGGCATTGACAGTTCTTTAACGCGAGTAAGTGTTCTCCCGTTATTAACTAATTTCATAATTGCCAAGTGGTTATCCCCGCAGCCCGCTATTTGTGGGGAATGAGTTACACAGATCACCTGTCTGTCCCTTCCAATCAAAAACATTTTTTGGGCCACAGCATGGAGGGAGCCGCCTCCGATCCCGGTGTCGACCTCATCAAATATAAGGGTTGAGATAGAGTCAATTTTGGCCAGGATTGTCTTAAAGGCGAGCATAATCCGGGATACTTCCCCACCGGAGACAATTTTAGCCAGTGGTTTAAGGGGCTCACCTTTATTCGGGGAAATCAAAAACTCGACATCATCGATGCCTTGGGCTGTAGGGACAATTCTGGGAGAGAGGCGGACCTCAAAGGTAACATGGGGCATATTCAAATCCTTTAATTCCCCGGTGATTTGGTTTTTTAATGCTGCGGCAGCCTTTTTTCGGGCCGCACTTAACCTGCCCGCTGTCTCATTATATTCGCTTTTGACTTTTACCAGGGTCTCTGATGTTTTGGTCGTCTCATCTTCGAAATTCGTTAACAGCTCCAGGGAAGATGCTATTTGATCTTTATAGGCCAGGATTTCCCGGATAGAATCACCGTATTTTCTTTTTAACTGTCTGATTAGGTTCAGCCTGTTTTCTACTTCTTCCAGCCGGTCGGGGTCGGCTTCAATTCTGCCGATATATGCCTTAATATCTCTGGCAGCCTCTTCAAGCTGGTATAAAGATGACTCCATCATTTCACAGACCGGCGCAATGGATTCATCTATGGAACGGATCTCCTTAAGCGAATTAACTGCTTCAGAAAGCATATCAATTATAGGTTTTTGTTTACCTCCCTCATATAACAGCTCATAAGCAGTATTTGATAGAAAGTACAGCTTTTCAGCATTCGCCAGGATTTTTTTCTCTTCTTCAAATTTGCTGTCTTCACCAGGCGCCAACTGGCATTTTTCGATTTCAGCCAGCTCATACTTAAATACATCAGCCATCCTGGCCTGTTCTTTGGCGTTAGAGGCCGTTGACTTTATTTTCGATTGGAGATGAGCCGTTTCTTCATAAAGTGAATTGACCTGTTGTTTAAGAGATACTAAAGTGTCTCCCCCATACTCATCAAGGAGTTCAATATGTTTTTGAGGGTCAAGAAGAGACTGCTGGTGATGCTGACCGTAAATATCAACAAGGTTATGGGCAATTTCCCTGAACACGGACAGATTGACCTGCCTACCGTTTACGCGGCAGATGTTTTTGCCTGAAAGAACGAGTTCTCTCGTGAGTATTAACTGTTCACCGGGTTCCGGAAGAAAGCCTGATTGTTCCAAAACATCCAGTACTTTTTTATTGCCGCCTACCTCGAAAGCAGCTTCCACGAGGGCCTTGTCCTCACCGCTCCTGATAAACTCAGTCAAGCCCTGCTCACCGATTGCTACCCCGACCGCATCTATGATAATTGATTTGCCGGCCCCTGTTTCACCGGTAAGAACAGTAAAACCGGGATAGAGATCGATTTCCAGCCGGTCGATTAAAGCGATATTTTGGATATACAATCTCGTCAGCAAACAGCTTCACCCCAGTCAGTGACCAGCGGCCAGCGGCCAGCGGCCAGTATTGCCTCGTTCCGCATTGAGCGGATCGAGGCGAAAAGGTTGGTTCGCGCTTGTGCGCGAACCTTCCAATTTTAACGATTTGCTAAAATTAACCACGGATAACACTGATGGCACGGATTGATAAACACGGATTATGGTGCGATGAACACGGATATGGATGCCGGGAATTTAGAGCAATTAATAATATATAATAAAAACTAAAAACAGTCATAGGTCATATAAATATACTTTCAAATCATATAGAAGTACAGCTTGCAGCAAAGCAAATATGAATTAATTGCCGGAGGTCAAGGTTATAAACCGAATTTTTTGTTGGGTAGAAAAATGAATTCGTTTGACCTGTAACTGTTTTGTTATTTTATTTATTTAAATTTTTATTACCCTAAAAACAGGGCCTCGGTATCCGTGTTCATCGCACCATAATCAGTGTTCATCCGTGGTATCCGTGGTTCAATAAAATTTAGTTTTCTTAATCTGCGAGTATCCGCGTTATCCGCAGCCTTTTTTATTATTGGTTAAACCATGCAATGTATTTTTTTTATAATCGAGAGTTTGCATAGCAAACTCTTCCGACCCCCTCGGAGCCCGTAGGGCGTAGAGAACTGTTTTTACTGTCAACTGTCAACTGTCAACTAGCCACAAAGCCGCAGGCTTAGAGCACTGGTCACTGGCCGCTGGCCGCTGGCCGCTGGCCGCTGGCCGCTGGCCGTTGACTACAGCAGGTATGCCTTAAATTTTTTTAACACCTGCGGGCCTGCTGATTTTGGTTTGACGACAACGAGGACAGTGTCATCACCGGCTACTGTCCCTATTATTTCGGGCCATCCTTCATTGTCAATCACTAAGGCCACCGACTGAGCAGAGCCTGGAGTCGTCTTAACAACGATAATGTTTTCGCTTAATTCCATACCGGTAACCGAGTCATGGAAAACCCTTCTGAGTTTGGCCCGGTCGGAGACCGGAACTTTTTCTCCGGGAATGGCATAGCGATACCTGTTATCTCGGGTGGCGACTTTTATCAGGCGCAGCTCTCTGATGTCTCTTGAAACAGTAGCCTGAGTAACAGTATAGCCCCGCTGCCTGAGTTCGTTGGCCAGTTCTTCCTGGGTTTCAACCAGCTTCTTTTCAACTATTTCTATAATACTCCTATGTCTTTGCGATTTCACCAACAGCCCTCCCGGTCTGCTAAACTAAGCTTTTTTCGATGATTATTAGGTATGGTGCATTCCGGCGGTTCAAAAAGTCAAGCCTGGCTGCACAGAACTCGTTTTTGTTGAGGGTTTGCATAAATGCTCCCAACGCTTCCTTTTCTTCCGGTCCTCCCGGGTGTCCTGTATAGACAATGAGACAGGCTATGCCTCCCGGTTTAAGTAAGGCCAGGCCGTCCCTGACAGCTTTTGTTGTTGAATCCGCTCCGGTGACGATATTATGGTCACCTCCGGGCAGGTATCCCAGGTTAAATACGATAGCGTCCACCGGTTCGGTTACATAGTCAAATAAGCATTCGTGACCGGCCTGAAACAGTCTGACAGTATCGGTAAACCCATTTTGGGCCAATAGCTCAGCTGTTTTTTTTACAGCCTCTTCCTGAATATCAAAACCGTATACCCGGCCTGCCTGACCCACCAGTTGGGCCAGAAACAGCGTATCATGACCATTGCCGACCGTTGCATCAACCGCTACCGCTCCCGGCTGCACGTAAGATGCAAGTAAATCGTGGGCGATGAGAACGGTCGGTTTTATTTTTTTAAACATCGGTATTTTCGCCCTCTTTTAGTTTTTCCCGCAGGATTTCGTAAAAGCCCCTTTGGTTTAGTTTCAGGAACTTTGCTTTAAAAGGCGCCTGCCGCACTATAACTTCGTCATACGGCACGAGTTGGAAACCGCTCTGGCCGTCAATTGTCAGCATTACTTCGGCTTGAGTTTCCAGGAGTTCCACCCTCACAATACTTTCTTTATCAATAACCAGGGGCCTGGCATAAAGTGTATGGGGACAGATCGGGGTAACAATCATCAGCTCCAGATTTGGCGCCACCAAAGGCCCTCCTGCCGAAAGGGAGTAGGCTGTCGAACCGGTTGGAGTTGAGACAATCAAACCATCTGCCGGATAGACATCAACATATTCGTCATTAACGATTGTTTTTAGCCTGATTAACCTGGCAAATGCGCCTTTTGTAATTACAGCGTCATTGAGTGCATAAAAACTGCTTATTTCAGCGCCGTTTCTCAGTACGGTAGCCTCAATCATCATCCGCTCCTCTATCTCATACTGCCCGGAAATCAGCTTCTCCAAAGCGGGGGTAAGGTCAGGCAGTTCAATCTCGGTAAGGAACCCCAATTGTCCGAGGTTAACCCCGAACAACGGTATACCCCGGGCCGCAATCGTCCGGGCAGAACTCAGCAGTGTGCCGTCCCCGCCAAGGACAATGATACACTGAGCTCTTTCGGCTAATTCATCCTCGGCACAGGTTATGATTCCGGCCTGCTCGTGCTGGGGACCGGCTCCTGCCACGAGGACTTCTTTACCATGATGCTGCAGCCAGTTCGCTATTTGTTCTGTTATTGCCTGTACATTGGGTTTCTCCAGGTTTATGATAATTCCGATTGAATTCATCCCGCTCCCCCTTCGGATGTATTATTCTACAGAAACACATTAACTCCTTGTAAAAATTTTGTTGTTGCTCCACGGATAATAGAAAAATTTCGTCGAATATAAACATAAACCATTTTGTACAAACTACAAGCAATAATATGTTTACGGTAAAAATACTGACTCATTTTGATTTACGAGGAGAATGTCTGATGAAAAAACTTTTTATACTGATCCTATGCTTTTCGCTCCTGGCATTTGCCGGATGTACAGCCAAGAAAAAGAAACCTGTACCGAAACCGCCGGCCGAATTTGATACTGTACATCTGACTGCGGCAGATAAAGACCTTACCCTTACAGTCAGCCGCGATAACCGTACGATACCCGGGACGAACTCATACACCAAGGCAGGAAACGAAGCGGTCAGTATTCTGGTCAAGATCGCAAACAATTCTGAAGCTAATATTCCCGTTTCTCCGGATTCTGTAACGTTAAAAACAAATGACGGCATCGAATATAAATACTCGGCTTCTCTGACTGAGGCTGTAACCGGCAAGTCCTCTTTCAAAAACAGGAGCATCCCACCTGATTTCCAAAATGGCGGGCTGTTAATTTTTGAGATTAAGAAGGGATCAAAAGCGGAAAACTTAACATATAAAGACAAATTGGGCCACAATTTAGTGATTAAATTTCCTACAGAACCCAAATCAAACATTTAATAAGAACAGGCCCGAACGGGCCTGTTCTTATTTCAATAAATTATCCAGTTCCTGTTTTTCGTCAAGTCAGGCTGCTAAATGCTTCTTTCACTACATGACTAATCTGTAATAACCCGCTGCTGCCTACCGGAGTAGTATCAATCTGCCCCGGCAGAACATCCGGTTTAATCATATATGCCAGGTACTCAATATTACCTTCCGGACCTTTGATAGGTGAATAGGTAAGACCAGCGAGTTTAAAACCCAACTCCCGGGCCGTATCAATAACTCTTTGGATAACGATAACATGCACACCCGGATCTCTTACTACTCCTTTTTTCCCGACTTTATCCCGGCCTGCCTCAAACTGGGGTTTGATTAAAGCCACCACCTGTCCGCCGGCCGGAAGCAGCTCGGCAGCCTTTGGTAAAACCTTATCCAGGGAAATAAAGGATACATCTATGGTAATAAAATCAGGGTTTTCGCCAATAAGACCAGGGTCCAGGTATCTTATATTTGTCCTTTCCAGGTTTACTACTCTGGGGTCCTGCCTCAGCTTCCAATCAAGCTGTCCATAGCCCACATCTATCGTATACACCCTGGAAGCGCCGTTTTGCAGGGCGCAGTCCGTAAACCCACCGGTTGACGCACCTATGTCGACTAAAGTTTTTCCGTTAAGCTGTAATCCGAATTCATTGATTGCTTTAGCCAGCTTAAGTCCGCCGCGGCTTACATAAGGTATGGCCGGCCCGGCGACTTCAAGGACAGCCTCAACAGGAACCAATGTACCCGCTTTATCAACCTTATTCCCGTCAACTTTAACCAAACCCGCCATAATAGAACTTTTGGCCTTTTCCCTTGAAGGGAAAAGGCCTTTTTCCACAAGCAGAATATCCAAACGCTGTTTTGCGGTCATTACATACACCTCTAAGAACGTGTCACAACTTTTATTTTAGCCTTTTTTCTCTGTACTTTGGTTTTCTCCGACAACATTAGGGATGCTTCAGATACTATATTGGCAGTACTCAACCCGTATTTTTCCCTTAAGATTCCAGGAGCGCCATGGGTGACAAACTCATCAGAAATACCCAAGCGTTTAACAGGTATCATGATATCATTAGCTTCCAGCATTTCCAGTAGGGCACTGCCAAAACCGCCCTCAAGGACGTTTTCTTCAAGGGTTAAAACCTTCCCTGTGTTTATTATGTTTTCCAGCATTAAAGTCTGATCCAATGGTTTAATAAAGCGCGCATTTACAACAGCTGCGCTGATTCCCTTGGCAGCAAGGGCGGCGGCGGCTTCCAAAGCCATATAAACCAAGGGTCCCACAGCGGCAATAGTAATATCACCGCCCTCTCTTAAGACTTCAGCCCGACCGAACGGTATTTTTTGCGGATTTTCACTTAAAGGGATGCCCCTACCGGCCCCCCGGGGGTACCTAATCGCTACCGGACCGTCCATTTCCACCGCAGTTACGAGCATATTTCTAAGCTCATCTTCGTCTTTCGGAGCCATTATAACCATCCCGGGAATATGCCGCAGAAATGAAATATCAAATATGCCCTGATGGGTTTCCCCATCTTCCCCGACAATACCGGCCCGGTCGATAGCAAATATCACATGCAGTCCCTGACTGGCAACATCGTGTAGAATCTGGTCATAAGCCCTCTGCAGAAAAGTAGAATACACTGCTACCACGGGTATAAAACCATTCACAGCAAGCCCGGCAGACATTGTTACAGCATGCTGTTCAGCGATCCCCACATCAAAAAACCTCGTCGGGAAAAGTTCTCTGAACCTAGTCAGCCCGGTCCCTGTAGGCATTGCCGCTGTAACAGCCAAAACCTTTTCATTGGTCGCAGCAATATCACAAAGGGTCTGGCCGAAAACTTCCGTATAGGTAACGTGTGCAGTCCCTTTTTTCCCACCTGTCTCAATATCAAACGGGCCAATTCCGTGAAATCTGTCCGGATTTTCTTCAGCCGGACGGTAACCCCTGCCTTTTCTCGTAATAACATGCACAATAGCCGGTCCGTGAGTATTTTTCGCCCTCTGCAGGACAGTTTTCGTAAGGGCAATATCATGTCCGTTAATAGGCCCCAGGTAAGTAAACCCGAGTTCCTCAAAAAGCATACCGGGTACGACCAGATATTTAAAGCTGTCTTTTATCCGCTCAATTGCCTTCACAACAGTAGAGCCTATTGACGGAATCTTTTTCAGCATAAGTTCCATTTCTTCTTTATGTTTATAATACTTTGGGTCTGTCCGCATCCGGCTCAAATAATCGGCCAGGGCGCCCACATTTTCCGATATCGACATCTCGTTATCATTCAGCACAACTATAAGTTTAGTACCCAGGTGGCCGATCTGGTTTAACGCTTCGAAAGCCATCCCACCGGTCATTGCACCATCACCGATAACAGCAACGATATCATGTTTTTCACCTTTCAAATCTCTGGCTATAGCCATCCCGGTAGCTGCCGAAATGGAAGTACTGCTGTGTCCCGTATCAAATGAGTCACATTCACTTTCCGCCCTTTTTGGGAAGCCGCTCAAACCCCCGTACTGCCTTAATGTAGAAAACCTTTCGCGCCTTCCGGTGATAATTTTATGTATGTAAGACTGGTGGCCCACATCCCAAATAATCTTGTCCTCCGGGCATTTAAAGACACTGTGCAGGGCAAGAGTAAGCTCAACTACCCCCAAATTCGGAGCCAGGTGTCCACCCGTGCGGGAAACTGTATCAATCAGAACACTTCGTATCTCTGATGCCAGCCAGTACAATTCATCTATTGAAAGACCTCTCAGGTCCGCAGGGGTATTAACCTTATTTAAGAGCGGTGTATCCATGACAGTATCACCTTCTTTTCTCTCTTGCGTGGCGCCGTTTCCCCATAAAAAGATTCAGCCCGGTCGCGGATTCAAACCAAGCCAGAACCCGTCCGACATAAAAAATGATTTGCTCCGCATCTTCCAGGGCAGTCCTTTTTCCGGCGGCTTTACCGCCGACTGTAAGGGCCGCCACTAAGCCGGTCATAATTATTGTAAGAAACGATTCATAGCTGTTCCAGTGAGCGCGGCCAGATACAATTTGTATTATTATCGCTGCCCCGAGGGCCCCGCTTACGGTGCCGCAGATATCTCCGACCACATCGTTGCAAAAACTGGCCACCCGGTCGGCGTTTCTGACTATCAGAATGGCCTGGCTGGCGCCTTTCAGTTTTTTCGTGGCTTTGGCATGAAACGGTTTTTCCTCGGCCACAGCAGCAGCAACGCCCACCATATCAAAAACAATCCCAGTTATAATCACAGCTAGAAGAAACAGGAATGAAAGCATAATTATTTGCAGTTTTGGTAAAACTATTTCAGAAAAAAAGCTAAAAAAAACGGCCGCAAAAAACGCACCTGTTCCCGTAACTATAGCAAATCTGAGGGAGCTAGGTCTATTATTACCCAATAATTTTCACCTCATACAGTAGTTGCTAGTTCCTAGTTGCTAGTTGCTAGTATCCAATAAAAACTAATGAACAAATCACCATCGTGCTAGTTACCGAATACCTGAACAAGCGGCACTAAACACTAGAAACTAGGAACTAGCAACTAGGAACTAATAAGTAGGTAGGTGGCGGCATGTCGAGTAAATGTTGTGCCTTAGGTCTAGCTGGTTTTCCCAATCATCACCGCCACGTTACCGTGCCGGCAGTTTCCTTTTACGATGAATCCGCATCGTCGCCGAGTACGGGGCTAGATTACCACTTAGTCCACACTTTAATCCTCGTCATGCCTTAGTTGCCTAAACATCCTAGGAGTTTTCCTCTACAGAACCGGATCACTTCTAGCCTCTTTTGCAGTGGAGGTTTCAAACAGCGAGTCGTTTAAGCGCGGGCCCGCGCTTTTTGACCCGATAGCCCATTATCCACCAACACCACTCAAGGCAGGCTACACTGCATCAAACATTTTGCCGTGGCAAAACATCATATGCAGGTTTACCCCGGGATACAAACAGTGTTGAGAAAAATGTAAGGTTATTGTATCCCGGGCCTCCACGGGGGCTGGGTCAACGCCTACATGCCATTGTAGATCGCCCTTCCCCCTTACTCCCAGAACCGACCCCCAACTGGGCGTCGGCAGCCGGTACCAGGAACTTCATCGATATGCCCTATGACGGATTTTTAGGCCCGCCTTCAAAGTGGCAATCCTGACTAGGATACTGCGCCACCTACCACCTTTTATTGAATTTTCGTTTTATAAGTTAAAGAAATTGCGAAAATTATTATATCACATAATAGATTATTCTTCAATTCAACCTTATATCCCTCCAGTGTCGAATTTGTGCCAATTGAGCCGGTTTATGTAATTTTAAACTTCCAGCCTGAGCGCCCCGAACCGATGGTCACTGTAGCTCCAGCTAAACCAATATTGAGACAGCCAACCCCAAAACGGCGCCTGCAATTACTTCCACCGGAGTATGGCCAAGAATTTCTTTGATTTTGACCGGAGTAAACCCGCTCCCGTGATAACTGTCATGTAGTATATCATTCATCATCTGGGCTTGAATACCTACCGCCTGCCTGACACCTGCCGCATCATACATCACAATCAGAGCTAAAACAAGCGACATTGCAAATTCACTGGAAGAAAAACCATGTTCTCTGGCAATTCCCGCAGCCACAGCGCTAACAAGGGCCGCGTGGCCGCTGGGCATCCCGCCGCTGCTCGTCAGGCGCGTCAGGTCAAAATCGCCTTCCAGCAGAATGCCCAAACCAAATTTTATTAACTGGGCTAGTATCCAGGATGAAATCGCTGCCACTAGGGTAGAATTGTTTACTAGTTCGTATATGGCTCTGTCCAATTAACGCTGCCTCCAAATAGCTGGTTAGGTGAGACTGTAGATGATAACCTTTCCCACGGTAGATGTTTACTTTTCCCTATGTAGTAGATAGTCAGCAATATATCGTAGAATATCTGCTTTCTCCCCGAAGGCGTCCAAAGCTGAAATGGCTTTAGCGACAACATCCGCCGCACTTTTTTTGGAGTTTTCCAATCCATAGATGGCCGGATAAGTAGACTTCTTTTTGCGTTCATCACTGCCCACAGTCTTCCCAAGTTTTTGAGAATCCCCTTCCACATCAAGGATATCATCAGTGATTTGAAATGCCAGACCGAGGTTTTCGGCGTATTCGGTGAGGTTTCTGATTTCTTGTTCTGTACCTCCGCCCATCAGCGCCCCGGAACGTACCGAGGCCTTAAACAAGGCCCCTGTTTTATGGGCGTGAATATAGGCCAGTGTTTTCTTATCTATGGACTGGTTTTCAGACTGGATATCAACCACCTGACCCCCAATCATACCCTGTGAGCCGGCAGCCCGGGAAACTTCCCTGATTACTTCAGCGGTCACATGGGGTGAAACCCCTCCGGTCAAACCGCATTCTGCTATTAAACCAAACGCCAGTGTCAACAGAGCATCACCGGCCAGTACAGCCATGGCCTCACCAAACACCTTATGGTTAGTCAGCTTGCCCCTTCGGTAATCATCATTGTCCATCACCGGTAAATCATCGTGAATCAGCGAATAGGTGTGAATTAACTCCATCGCGCAGGCTGCCGGCATTAATGGTGCGATGTCTCCTCCGGCAGCTTCAGCTGCAGCTAAAAACAATATCGGCCGAAGCCTTTTCCCACCGGCAAATACACTGTATCGCATAGCCTCGTGAACAGCCGCAGGCGTAGCCTGTGGGCCTGGTAAATACCGTGACAGGGCCTCATCAATTAAGATGACTTTTTCATTTATTTCCCGTTTTTGGGCCTCTCTATTCATTCGGGTCCTCCGTCATATTCGCAGGTTTAAGGATGACTTCCCCGGTTTCGGAAGAAAGCAGGATATCTATCTTCTGTTCAGCCTGGGCTAACTTTTTTGAGCATATCCTTGACAAAGCAATCCCTTTTTCAAATTTGGCAAGGGCATCATCGAGGTCCAGATTCCCTTCCTCCATCAGCCTCACAATAGCCTCCAACTCATTTAGGGCCCGCTCAAAAGTTACTTCCCCGGAGTCTATTTTTTTTCTGGCCATACATATCCCTCCCTAACCCTTTTGGCCACACAATCAACTGTCCCGTCCAACATAATTACTTCTATTTTTTGCTCCGGTTTTACCGTACCGGCTGCCTTTATTACTGTTCCCATGCTGTCCCGGCATACTGTAAAACCCCTTTTCATCGTGGCTATCGGGCTTAAATCATCAAGGCGGGACATCTGGAGGGTGAGGGCGGTTTTTTTACCGTTAAGTTGAACAGTCATAGTTTGCCCCAACCTCTTAATTAAATAATCCAAGTCCTGCATCTTCCTATGCAGATTGTCCTTCGGTCTTTTTAGAAACTGGCTGTCGTCAGCTCGTTCAACTCGCTTTTTAAATGCCGCGACAGTGCCGCGAACCCCGATGACCAGCCTTTGGCTGAAACCTGCCACCTGTTTCTGCAGTTCCAGGCAGTCAGGCACCGCAATCTCCGCAGCTGCAGAAGGTGTGGGCGCGCGCCTGTCAGCAACAAAATCGGCAATTGTAAAATCCGTTTCATGTCCTACAGCAGAAATAACCGGGATATCACTTTCATAGATACTGCGGGCCACCGTTTCAGTGTTAAAAGCCCACAGCTCTTCAATCGACCCTCCGCCGCGGCCCACAATCAGCAGGTCTATTTGTCCGGCACTATTGGCCAGCCGGATTCCGGCGGCAATCTGACCGGGCGCCTCATTACCCTGGACAGCTACCGGAATCAGGATGATGTGGGTCTGGGGATGTCTCCTAGTCATAACGGTGATAATATCCCTGACCGCAGCTCCCGTCGGAGACGTCACAACACCCACACAGCGGGGATATGCTGGTAAGGGCCGCTTCCGCTGTTCATCAAATAATCCTTCCCTGGCCAGCTTTTCCTTTAACTGCAAAAATGCCGTATATAAAGCGCCTACCCCGTCGGGCTGCATTTCCTCAACATATAACTGGTACTGCCCGTCCCGTTCATAAAGGGTGACATACCCACGGGCAATTACACCCATCCCTTCTGTGGGTTTAAAGCCAAGGTAACAGTTTCTGCTCCTGAACATAACGCACCTCAGAGCGCTGGTAGTATCCTTGAGGGTAAAGTACATATGGCCTGAAGAGTGGTGCTTAAAATTCGATACCTCTCCCCTGACCCAGACGTTCCGCAGGATCAAGTCTGACTCCAGTTTTTCTTTAATATATCCGGTCAGCTGGCCGACTGAAATAATCTTCATAACCCTGACGCCCTGC
>Ga0265292_1001852_pt1:7500-16751 | contig 16751 bp, 12 predicted proteins | sample Munlanlewell296A_FD_189080 | JGI IMG/M metagenome (GOLD analysis project Ga0265292, IMG submission 189080) | Leachate microbial communities from a municipal landfill in Southern Ontario, Canada - Leachate well 296A | ecosystem: Engineered > Solid waste > Landfill > Unclassified... | reverse complement strand
GGATGAAGATAGTGCTGCCCAACAAACCAAAGATTATACAAAATGTAGTGCAGAAAATCGCCTGATTTTCAACCTAACCTCTTGATATGATTGACTTTCAATTTTCAAACTGCGGAAGATGGGTTAGGAAGTACCTGAAGAAGAGCAATAAAAAAAGGCATCCCATCAGGGATGCCCTTTATCATAAGTATTTACTGTAATGATTGCCCAGTCCCAGCTAAATGCTTAACCGGAAGCCTGAACTCTCAAGTCCCACTACTATATTCTTGCTACTTTTTAATGGTCCCGTGCGCAAACCCAAAAACATTGCCGGTACTTGCGTCAACACTACATATCATAACACCTGTCCCTCTTGCCCCGGCAAAGTCCTTCGTCCCAGCAGTAATAAAGTAAGTAGCATTGAAAGTATACTTACCACTCCCTGAAGCACCTACCTCACAAAGCATCCCTGTACGTTGTACAGTGAGAGTACTTCCATCAGGTGTTGTAGTGATCTCTGTACCACTGGCAGGCGCACAATACCCACCACTGCCATTCGGAGTACTGTTAATCCAAAGGACAGTACCAGTATTTATGAATGTTCCATTATGGACTATGTTACCCTCTACAGTTCCTTCTGTGGTAATCGTACAACCCGCAGTAGATGATTCACAGCCTACTGGCCCATAATATGTCAAGGAGCCAGTGGCAAATGCCAAAAGTTCATCATAAGGATTCTGATTTTGTTGATTCCCTTCGGATAATGTAACAGAATATTCCGACTTATTGCATTTACTTGGGTCGCTAACAAGACGGAGATTGCCCTTTTTCTTTTGAGCACATCCATAAAGTACATTGTCATCAGCTTGGCACGGTAAAATTGCAAATAATAAAAAGCTGATAATAGTCACCATTGCTATTATGATTGTCTCTTTTTTCATTTTTTCCTCCTTCAGCATTTTAGCAGACAAACTTCTGTTCAGTTAATTCTAATACCTGAAACTACACCTCATTTCTATTTGTTATACCCCCCCTTCATTTAATGATTATTGGTAATAGTCTACACCTTTTGGCAGAAACTCCGAATTATTTGGTACAGGAAGAAGCAAATTGAGCGCCGAAATCTTCCAGAACGAGTGTTTCTATTCGAAACCATTCTCGATGATTGATAAATAAGAGTACCTTATAGCCTGCAGGTGAACTTCTTGCCATTGGAAAGGATGTCTACCGTATCGCCGTATTTAACTTTAATGACTTCACCTGATTGTGAGAGGACAAAAGAGGGTATGAAAATGAAGAAAAGGCACACGAATACTTTCAGTTTCTTCACAACTCCCCCTTTGGAGAAAATGCTACCACACTAAAAGGGAATGGGTAACTATCTTTCTCAATAGTTACTATGCAAGCAACAAGAAGAACAGTATGTTTCTGGGTGGGGCTGGGGCGCTACTTGGGGGACTGGGGATCCTATTGAATTAGATATCGATGGGTTGCGAATAACACATAGGAAGGATCAAGTTTCTCGTTAGAACAGGAATCAATAATTTAATGGGAATTTTAGTAGCCAAGTTAATGCTATACGGACTCTATGTTGGGGTTTGGATAACTACTCGTAAATGCTGACGCTGATATTTTGTTCTTCTTACCACAAAATACTGGTTAACCTATTTACAGTGCTATGATCTTATTTTATTATTTTCTTCCCATTGAAGTTATGCTATAGTGATGTCGTGAGTTCAGAAAAGTCTGAGTCTATATAATCATTCTTGGAACTAATATGTAAAAGATATTATCTTTGATGATCCTAAAAAGAGATTGAAATACGCAGTGAATAAGAAAGTTCGAATTTCCTCAAGCAAATACGAAATATGGTTCACGGTGAGATGTCAGAAAATGCTAAAATAAGAACATCAAGAAAGAAAAATCTGATAAAATAAGGACATTAGTGAGGTAGCCGTGAGCAAGAAGGAAATACTGATCCAGGAGATCGAGCAGGTTCCCGAGTCATGTCTTGACGAGGTTTTGGATTTTGTCCACTTTCTGAAGTCCAAGATCATTAGAGAAAAAATTGACACTGCAATTGCCAGCGAATCATCACTCAGGAAAGACTGGCTCTTGCCCGAAGAGGACGCGGCGTGGCAAAGTTTGTAAAGGGGGATGTCGTTGTTATTCCATTCCCCTTCTCCGACCTTACCGAATCCAAGCGCCGTCCAGCCTTTGTCATCGCAAACCTTGAGGGTGATGATGTAATTCTTTGCCAGATAACCAGCAAGATCGTCCAGGACATGTACTCTCTTCCCATTGACGACAGCGATTTTGAGACCGGTAGTCTCAAGCAGTTGAGTAATATAAGACCTGATAACTGAGGATAGAGTATTTGAGCGGGTTTTTTTGCCGATAGTCAAATACAGTTAATATTTCAACTGTGCCTTTTTCTGGTCTGCGACAACTACAAGCACGCCGTTTTCAGGATTGAGGTATTTTCCGGCAACTCTCAGCACATCTTCTTTTGTCACTGAATTTATATACTCGATATATTTCCTGTCGTAATTGAGACCGAGGTTGTAAAATTCGATAGAAGCGAGGAAGTCCGATATCTTCCTGTTTGTGTCGAGCCTTCTTGGAAAGCTGCCGGTCAGATAAGCTTTAGCATCCGACAGTTCCTGTTCCGATACTACTTCCTTTTTCATTTTTTCTATTTGCTTCAGTATCTCATCGATCGCGGCATTTGCCGACTCGTTCTTTGTCTGAACGCCAGCCTGAAAAGAACCCGTTTCCTTATAGGCTGCAAAAAAACTGTGAACGTCGTAGGCAAGTCCCATCTTTTCTCTTACAGTCTGCATCAGCCTTGAAGAGAAACCGCCACCCCCGAGGATATAATTCATCACAGTCACTGCATAATAATCGGGGTTGTCCCTGCCGATGCCGGGATTTCCAAGCATAATGTTTGCCTGGGTCAGGTCCTTTTCTATTTTGATTACCTTCCTTGTTTTACTCCCTTCGGATTGTTTTGCAACCCTTGGCAATAACTCCGCCGACTTCCATCCGCCAAGATATTTCTCCAGCAGCACTATCAGCTCTTCCTGTGTGAGGTCTCCCACAACCGACAGGATGGAATTGTTCGGCAGAAAGTAATATTTATGAAATTTTATCAGATCATCTCTCTGAATGGCGTCAATCGTTTCGACCGACCCTTCGACAAGTCTTCCATAGGGATGCTCCCCGAAGATTTCCTTCCGGAACGCCCGTTCTGCAAGAAAAGACGGCTCTTCCTCCCGCTGTTTCAAAGAACCTTTGATAATGTCCTTTTTTCTGTCGATTTCTTCCGCGGGGAAGGAAGGGTCCAGAAGGATGTCTGAACAAAGGTCGAAACCTTTGTTGACGTCCTTTTTGAGGACCGACAAAGTGATGGTCGTATAATCACTACCTGCCGACGCATCAAGCGAGGCGCCTATAAAGTCTGTTTCTTCGCTGATGACTTTCGATGTGCGGGTTTTTGTCCCCTCTGATAAAAGCTCTGCCGTAAGGTTGGCAAGCCCCGCCTTTTCAGCCGGTTCATTCACCTGCCCGGCTTTTACAATGAGAGTGACCATAACAATCGGAAGGTTGTGATTTTCGGAATGGAGAACAATCAGGCCATTAGGAAGGACAGTTCTGTTTGCATTGACGGCATAAACATCAGTAGCCGGTAGAAAATGCATAGTAAAAAAACAAAAAAACAAAAAAACTAAATACTTTCTGATATGATTATTAAACTGTTTGCTGTTCACTATTCACTGTTCACTTTCTTTGTCGGTATTAATATTCCCGCCGTTCTGTTCTCTTCGGTCAAGTATTTTTTGGCCACTCTCATCACATCCTCCGGTGTTACCTTCCGTATCCCTTCGAGGTATTTATCGATCAGCCTCCAGTCGCCGAGCATCTCGAACAAACCATATTTCATTGCCTGCATGTAAATGGAGTCCTGCTCCATTATAAAAGATGCTTCAATCTGATTTTTTGCCTTCAGGATCTCCCGCTCGGCCGGCAGCTCTGTCTTTATTTTTTCTATCTCGGAATAGAGCGCGTCTTCAACGTCTTTAACCTCTTTGCCGGGCGCGGCGGTTGCAAAAAAGAAAAACAGAAAAGGATCTTTATTAAAACCGCTGTAATCGGCGGAAGCGCCGAGAGCGATTTTTTTCTCGTATACAAGGGATTGATAAAGCCTTGTGCTTTTTCCTCCCGAAAGAATCAGGTTCAGAACATCAAGAGCATAACTGTCCTCATGCGGAAAGCTTGGCGTATGGTAGGCCATGATGATAAAGGGCAGTTCCGCTTCCCTCCTGAGGGTTATCCGTCTTTCACCCTTCTGCTCGGGCTCGTCGGCAGTTATGCTTTTCTTCATACCCTCGGATTGGGCAATTTCAAAATGCGATTTGATCTGTTTCATCATATCGTCTGCATTTACATCTCCGACAACAATGATTACCGCGTTTTCAGGCGAATAACAGGTCTTATAGTATGAAGTTAAATCTTCCTTGTCTATAGATTTGATCTCGGACATCCACCCTATTACGGGCCGTTGATAGGGATGCGCCTTATATGCTGCCGCAACAACCTCCTCGAATAATGAATTCTGCGGATCATCCTCGTATCTGAGTCTGCGCTCCTCCATAACAACTCTTCTTTCGGAAACCGTTTCATTGGGCTCGAGAGTCAGATTTCTCATGCGGTCTGCTTCGAGTTCGATAGGCAGCGTTATTCTGTCCGAAGGTAATATTTCAAAATAGGCGGTATAGTCTTTTGTGGTATGGGCATTATCCGTCCCGCCGTTTTTCTGCACAATTTTTGAAAGTACGGACGGGCCGTACTTTGGGGTGCCCTTGAACATCATATGCTCAAGCAGATGACTTATCCCGGATTTGCCTGCAGGTTCATCTTTTGCGCCGACCCGGTACCAAACCTGAAATGTCGCCACAGGGGCCTTATGCTCCTCGACAATTATTACCTTCAGTCCGTTACCGAGTTTATATTCTTTTACCTCGGATGCGCTCAGACTGCCCGGCAAAAGAAAAATCAGAAGAAAAAGAAATGCCTTGGCATAGCTATTTTTCATTCAAAATAAAACCGCCTTTATCTATCAATATTTTTCTATAATACATATGGCAACAGATACACTTAATGGATAATTTTACTATTAAATTTTATCAGAAATCGTGGTAATAATGAAACCCGATTATTCAAGCCCGTTGCATTTTGTATCTTAATTGAAAATGCAGGTTTTATTTAATACTTGACACTTTTGAACATCTTCGTTATTTTTATTAAAGTGAAACTTTCAAAAAGGAGCAATAATTATGCATAGAAAAAACCTTAGGGGAGAAGCAACCTTCTTTATTTTCCTTTTCCTTTTGCTTCCCTGTTTGTTAGCAGCGCAGGAAACAGAATATAAAGATTATACGGTAATCAGAGGTGATACCCTCTGGGATATTTCCAATAAAGAATTGCAGGATTCGTTTTTGTGGCCAAAAGTCTGGAAGGAAAACCCCGAGATCGAAAACCCCGACCGGATTTATCCCGGGCAGAAGATCAAGATCCCGCTGTATTTGTTGCAGAAAGAGATCAAACCTGAACCAAAACCGGTTGCAGTAAAAAGACCCGTAATAAAGCCGATAGTCAAAGAAGAAAAACCGGTTGAAGCTGTTGAAGCTAAAGTTGAACCGGTGAAAAAAGAATATATTTTGAACAAACACATCTTGCTTGCAAGCGGGTACATCTCGGATAAAATCCCGAGTGTCGGCATAATAAAAGATACGCCGACCGGCAGAAGCATTATAGGTAAAGACGATTATGCTTTTATAACAACGGAGAAGCCGGTAAAAAAAGGCGACAGGTTTTATATTTTTCATGTTATGGAAATAGTAAAGCACCCTAAAACAGGCCGTAAGCTTGGCTATCTGATAGACGTCGTTGGTGCGGCAGAGGTTGTAGGTCAGGAAGAAAATGACGACCCTAAAGTTATAATTACTAATGCTTATACTGATATTTCAACAGGATATTTCCTCGACAACTACTATGAGGTGGAACCTCCGATAGAACCGGACAATCCAGGGAAGCCCGATGTTAGCGGATATATTGTTGCATCCAAACACATGCATCTCATCAATGTCCCCTATGACATTGCTTATATTGATAAAGGCTCCAGGGACGGACTGAAGGTCGGTGATTTACTGGCAACTCTTGAGCAGGGGAAGCACAAAATATACAATGGAATAATTCAGATCATCAACCCCAGAGAGACAACCTCTACGGTCATAATAAAGAAGAGCACCGACTCTATCACAAAAGGAGACGCTGTAATAAAGGTTAGGCCGGAGTAGAAAGCAATCTCTTAAGGGCTTTAAGTCTGCTCGGGTGTTTCAGCTTTCTTAATGCCTTTGCTTCTATCTGCCTTACTCTTTCTCTTGTAATGGAAAGATGTCTTCCGACCTCTTCGAGGGTGTGGTCCCTGTCCGCGCCGATTCCGAACCTCATCCTGATGACCATCTCTTCCTTGGGAGTCAGTGTTTTAAGAACCTGCTGTATTTGTTCGGATGTCTCGATTTTTTCGGCATCCGAATAAGGAGAAGGGCTGTTTTTATCGCCTATAAAATCCTCAAGTTCGGTATCTTCATCACCAACGGGAGTCTGAAGCGCAATAGGGTCCTGTATCGCCCTGAAAACTTCCTCAACCTTTCGGATAGGAACAATGAGTTTCTGCGCGATCTCTTCATTTGTAGGTTCCCTGCCGAGCTGCTGTGTAAGTTCACGGGACGCCTTGGTGACCCTATTATAAAACTCCATCATATGGACGGGAACTCTGATGGTTTTTGTTTGATCTATTAAAGCTCTTGTAATGGCCTGCCTGATCCACCAAGTCGCATAGGTGCTGAATTTAAATCCTTTCTCATATTTGAACTTGTCAACCGCCTTCATCAGACCTATATTGCCTTCCTGGATTAAATCAAGAAGGGGCAATCCTCTTCCTACATAATTCTTTGCAATATTTACTACAAGCCGGAGATTACGGGTAATCAGTTCATCTTTGGCCGTAGAGATAAGTATCCTGGCTTTCTGAATGCGCGACCACATTCCCTTTATTTCATCGACTTTGGCTCCGACTTCAGACTCAAGCTTCTTATATACTTTTTCTACTTCCTTGGCCGACAACTCGTATTTTTTCGTATCTATATGTTTTTTCTTTTTTTCCTTTATAAGATTCTTAAGCCCTTTTAATGATCCGTATTTTGCTATCTTTTTATCGACCGCTTCGACCTCTCTCATAAGGCCTTCGATAACTTCAACACTTTCTATCAGGGCCTCATCCGTTTTTTCTTCCTCGGGATCTACTAATTCGTCTTCATCTCCGTTCATGCTCGCTTCGAGCTTCTTATATAGCGGCAGCTCGATAATTAATTCCCTTATTATGAATTTTCCTTCTTCGAGTCTCTTGGCAAGTTCGGTCTCTTCATCCTTGGTGAGTATGGAAATATCTCCCATTGAATAGAAATACGCCTGGACAAGATCCTCCGTTTTTTCGTATTCCTCTACCTCCTCCTCTATCTCCTCTTCAGGGGGGACCATCTCTTCATGGTCAACGACCTTAACTCCCATATCCTGAAGAATATCCATGAGGTCTTCTATTTCGTCAGGTGAAAAAAATTCGGAGGGGAGGGCATCGTTTATTTCATCATAGGTAAGAATTCCGCGTCTTTTTCCAATATCGATGATCTCTTCGAATATGTCTTTCTCTCTCATTATAGCCGGCTCCTTAAAAAATACAAGCAGGGCCTTTTTAAAAGGCCCTGCTTTTCCTTTGACAACAGGAGGGAAATATAAGGGTCAAGTCTCACGGTCTATTAGTACTGGTCAGCTCAATACATTACTGCACTTACACCTCCAGCCTATCGACGTGGTAGTCTACCACAGACCTTTAGGTGGATTACTCCACGGGAGACCTAATCTTGGGGTGGGTTTCATGCTTAGATGCCTTCAGCGTTTATCCCTTCCGGACATGGCTACCCGGCATTGCCACTGGCGTGACAACCGGAACACCAGAGGTCCGTCCATCCCGGTCCTCTCGTACTAAGGACAGATCCCCTCAAGTCTCCTCCGCCTGCAACAGATAGGGACCGAACTGTCTCACGACGTTCTGAACCCAACTCTCGTACCGCTTTAATGGGCGAACAGCCCAACCCTTGGAACCTGCTTCAGCTCCAGGATGCGATGAGTCGACATCGAGGTGCCAAACCGCGTCGTCGATGTGAACTCTTGGACGCGATAAGCCTGTTATCCCCGGCGTACCTTTTATCCGTTGAGCGATGGCCCTTCCACTCAGAACCACCGGATCACTAAGCCCTACTTTCGTATCTGCTCGGCCCGTCAGCCTCACAGTTAAGCCTCCTTATGCCTTTGCACTCAACAGCTGGTTTCCGTCCAGCCTGAGGAGACCTTTGGACGCCTCCGTTACTCTTTGGGAGGCGACCGCCCCAGTCAAACTACCCACCAGACAGTGTCCCTTCCCCGGATAACGGGGACAGGTTAGAGTCCCGGTAAGGTAAGGGTGGTATTTCAACGTTGGCTCCATAAAGACTAGCGTCCCTACTTCATAGCCTCCCACCTATCCTACACATACATGACCAAAACTCACTGCCAAGCTATAGTAAAGGTGCACGGGGTCTTTCCGTCTAGTTGCAGGTAACCGGCGTCTTCACCGGTATCTCAAGTTCGCCGAGCCCCTCGCCGAGACAGCGCTCAGATCGTTACGCCATTCATGCGGGTCGGAACTTACCCGACAAGGAATTTCGCTACCTTAGGACCGTTATAGTTACGGCCGCCGTTTACCAGGGCTTCGATTCAGAGCTTCGCCTTGCGACTAACTCCTCCTGTTAACCTTCCGGCACCGGGCAGGCGTCAGTGCCTATACTTCCTCTTACGAGTTTGCAGACACCTGTGTTTTTGCTAAACAGTCGCCTGAGCCAATTTACTGCGTCCACCTTGCGGTGGAACCCCTTCTCCCGAAGTTACGGGGCTATTTTGCCTAGTTCCTTAGCGAGGGTTCTCTCGAACGCCTTGGTATCTTCTACCTACCTACCTGTGTCGGTTTGCGGTACGGTCATCCCATGTGCTCCCTACGAGGATTTTCTCGTCAGTGTGGAATCACTTAAGTTCAGCCTTACGGCCTTCCCCATCACGACTCAGCCTTAACGGAGAGCGGATTTCCCTGCCCTCCGGCCTAAACGCTTGGACCTGAA
>Ga0265292_1001852_pt1:0-2500 | contig 16751 bp, 12 predicted proteins | sample Munlanlewell296A_FD_189080 | JGI IMG/M metagenome (GOLD analysis project Ga0265292, IMG submission 189080) | Leachate microbial communities from a municipal landfill in Southern Ontario, Canada - Leachate well 296A | ecosystem: Engineered > Solid waste > Landfill > Unclassified | place... | reverse complement strand
TTTTACACATACAGTTGTCAAAACTAAAAAGGGCAAAAGTCATAGTTACGGACATCGCTGAAGACAGACTTAAGAAAGCTGAGGAGTTTGGCGCGGACCATGTAATTGATGCGCATAAATATACGATAGAAGACTTAAAGCGCATAAATGATAATAAACCGGCTGATGTTGTTATTGTCTGTGCCGCTGCAAAACATGCTATTGAAAATGCCATATCATCCGTTGACAGAAAAGGAAAGATTCTCTTTTTTGCAGTTCCGGAAACCGACATGACAATTCCATCTCAAAGATTCTGGAGGGATGAGATCAGTCTGTTCTTTTCATACGGCGCAGGGCCTGTTGATCTCAGGGAGGCAATAGATCTAATCGACAAAGGCCTGATAAATGCAAATAAAATGATTACGCACAAAGTTCCGCTTTCAGAGATTATGAAAGGATTCAAACTGGTATCAGAGGCCAAAAATTCTTTAAAGGTTATCGTAGTTCCCGATAACGAAATCTAAAAAAGTCTTACTTCAACAAACTCGCCTTCCCGCACTCCCGTCTTGCGCAAGGGTATAACCGCCGTACCGTCGGCCTGTGTAAGGGTTGTAATCAGTCCTGATTTGCCAAGCAGCGGCGCCGCCCATATCTCGCCGTTTTTCTCTTCGAGCTTAACGCCGACATGTTCTTCTTTGCCGGGACTCGATGAAACATTCTTTGTGACCTTCGCCATTATGGTTCTTTTTTTCTTTTCAAATCCGGGTTCGGCAAGTCCCGACAATATCTCCAATACAGGCATGATAAATAGGCCGAAACATACGGACACGGCCGCCGGATGTCCGGGCAGCCCAAAGATCGGTATGCCATTTACTATACCGCCGATGGTCGGTTTGCCGGGTTTCAATGATACACCGTGGAAAAGCACACCCGGTTCTCCTGAATCGTCAATTATCTTTGCCGTCATATCCTTAGCTCCGACGGAACTGCCGCCCGATATCAGGACCATTTGAGAATCTTTCAGGGAGTTTCTAACAACATTCCTGATGATCTCATATTCATCTTTAAAAATGCCCGTTCTTTCAGGCACGCCGCCTGCTCCTGAGATCAAGCCTGACAGGGTATAGGAATTAATATCTCTCACCTGTCCGGGGTTCACCGGTCGGTCAACAGGGACTATCTCATCGCCTGTCGAGATAATAGAAACCTTCGGTTTTTTATAAACCCATACCGTTGCAATGCCAAGACCGGCAAGCGCTCCGATATCCTGAGGTCTTAGCCTGCGCCCTTTCCTTAGTATTGTCTCTCCTGTTTTTGCGTCTTCGCCAGCCTGGATGACATGCTCACCCGGTGAAACCGGCCTCAGCGCCTCGATCATCTTCTCATCGACCTGCTGGGTGTACTCAAACATTAAAGCTGCGTCAGCGCCCTGAGGGAGCATTCCTCCTGTTGATATTTTTGCCGCTTCCCCTTTATTAAGGACAAATTGGGGCCGGTCCCCCATTTTTATCTCGCCTTTTATATTCAGGTATGCGGGCATGCCCTCGGTTGCTCCGAAGGTATCAGCGGCATTTACTGCAAACCCGTCAACAGTCGTCCTGCTGAAGGAAGGAAGGTCCTCGGGTGAAACAATATCCCCTGAGAGTATGTATCCGTAAGATTCTTCAAGCGGAAGAGCGATCTCTTCAGGTATTTTAAACGGCGCATGCCGGAGTAGAAGTTCAAGGGCCTTGTCCACCGTTATAAGTTCATCTCTGCCAAGCATGTCTTTCATGGTTATCTTTCAATGAAAATTTCAGGGTTAATTGAACGTGTTCATAGCCTTATCCACACCCTCGTCGATAATAGCATGGACTGCGTCCGTTGTTTTTTCAAGGGTTTCTTTTATCACGCAGATCTCATGCCTGGTGAATTTGCTTAGGACATAGTCTTCGACTAAAGTTCCGGGCTCACGGCCTATTCCAATTTTGATTCGTAGAAAATCCTTTGCGCCGATGTTCTGTATAATTGATTCGACGCCTTTATGTCCGCCCGAGGAACCGGTTTTTCTGATCCTCAATTTACCCGTTTCCATATCAATGTCATCGTGGATGACGATAAGATTATCGAATTGGACGGTAAATTTTTTAAGTATTGCGTTGACAACGGGACCGCTTCTGTTCATATAAAGAAGCGGCTCTATCAGAATGACTTTATGTCCTTCTATAGGACCCCTTCCAATCCTGTATTCTTTTCTGTCAGTAAGCTCTATTCCATTCCTTTGAGCAATTTCCTCAACTGCCATAAACCCGATATTATGTCTGGTTCTGGAATATTTTCTCCCGGGATTCCCAAGTCCTGCAATAACCCACATCTAACACCAATCAACAAATGAAATTATCAATTTAAAATTGCCGATTGAGGCTTTTGCAAAAGTCCTAAAACAGGCCAATTTGTCATTTCGAGTGAAAGGAGAAATCTTTTATAATCAATTGGATATAAGATTCCTCACCTTCGTTCGGAATGACAATCTGTGACTTTT
>Ga0265292_1001851_pt1 | contig 16753 bp, 18 predicted proteins | sample Munlanlewell296A_FD_189080 | JGI IMG/M metagenome (GOLD analysis project Ga0265292, IMG submission 189080) | Leachate microbial communities from a municipal landfill in Southern Ontario, Canada - Leachate well 296A | ecosystem: Engineered > Solid waste > Landfill > Unclassified | place: Canada... | reverse complement strand
GCCCTCCACCAATAATGATTAAATCGTATAGCATAGATTTTAGACGTTAGATTTTAGATGTTAGATAACTCGAATACAAAGACTACAGATTCTGATTATATCACCGTAGTCCATAAAGTCGAAAGTCCATAAAGTCTATAAAGTAAATACTCCGTTCTATTTTTTATTTCGGGATATTATCGAAACAAGTTTTTTGTTCTGCTTGATTTTGTATTGAATTACATTTATCAAAATTTAATTGTGCACGACAAGAGCGATTATCAGACATTAAGTCACATTCTGATAAATTTTTATTTCGGTACGCTATTTGATAGAAACATTCATCTCTTTGGTTATCATCTTTAATGATAGAACAAAAAGATTTAGAGTATTCTAGATTCTTAGAGAAAGGTAGGCTACCTAAAAAAATAACTAGTATTATAGAAATAAATACAAAAAGATTCATTGCCAACGTTATAAGAGGTAAATTTTTATCTTTGAATATAAATTTAAAAATTATTGCTATAGGTAAGACAACTAATTCTGAATATTTTGAAATCCAGCCAACGGTGACACAAGAGACCATTGGGTGACAGGATGAACCACCATCAAACTGAAAAACCATGAAGTAAATAAAAAGGAAAAAACAATAACTTGTTATAGTGATTATAATTGTAAGAACTATGTCTTGCCAGGCTAAAAATTTATTAGTTTCCATATTTAAGCTTTTAAATGCAAATAGATGTCTTCAAGCGCGCGCACCGCATCGCCTGCGGCGATATTATTCTGATGATACAAAACATCAGTACAATCACCAGCCGACCAAATTCCTTTTACAGATGTTTCTTGAGTGCGGGGATTAATTACAATATTTTTTGTTGGGGTCATTTCTACTACACCTTCAACAAATGAAGTTGCTGGGATTTGGCCAATTTCTACGAATATTGCAGAGACAGGAATTGTAACTTCACCCGTAGCATCTTCATACGTAAATGATTCTACGAAAACACTACCTTCAACTTTTTTTGGTACTGCATTTATTATTAATTTAAATTTTTCGTTTTGTTTTAATTTCTCTACAGTTATGGCGTCCGCTCGTGGTTCACTTCTAGAAAGTAAAGTTACACTTTTACAATAGGCGAGTAATTGAGCGGCGGATTCAAAACCAGCATTTCCTCCACCGATAACTATGACATCTGTATCAGAAAATAGTGGCCCATCGCATGATGCACAGTAAGTAAGGCCTTTATGTTCAAAAATATCAGCTCCAGGGACGTCTAATTTTCTACGAGCTGAACCAGTTGAAACGAGAACGGTTTTTGAATTGTAAGAATTTTTATCTGTAGTTACAGTAAAGTCTCCGTCCGTACCTTCTACTTTTGCGACGTATTCATCTTCGGAGATATTTAAAATATCACCTTTATATTCTAGGACATGTGCTTTTAAAGATTCAGCAAGTTTTGCACCAGAAATGTGTGGAGTTCCTATCCAATTCTGAATGTCTTCAGATACAGTCGATTGACCACCCCATTCTTTTAGAATAAGTAGTGTTTTTAGTTGTTTACGCGCAGCGTAGACAGAGGCTGCGGTTCCTGCTGGCCCTCCACCAATAATGATTAAATCGTATAGCATAGATTTTAGACGTTAGATTTTAGATGTTAGATAACTCGAATACAAAGACTACAGATTCTGATTATATCACCGTAGTCCATAAAGTCGAAAGTCTATAAAGTAAATGCCAGACACTGGATTCCCGCCTGCGCGGGAATGACAATGCAAGACAAAGAGAGTCTGTCGTATTTAAATAAAAATTAAAAACTAAAAATTGAAAATTCCACCTGACGAAGAAGGAAAAAATAATATTAAAAGACCCGTCGTACGACGGGTCTTTTAATATTATTTTTTCCTTCTGAGGAATGGTGGCAGTGCTTCCCAATCATCATCCTCATCATCATCAAATTTGAAAACTGGTTTCTTTCCAGCATCTTTATTTTTCTTATCTTCTTCTTTCGTATCTGTATCCATTGCCGTAACACCGTTATCAATACGATTTTCTTCTTTCGGTAAATGTGAAGTCGTTTGAGCTATTGTATCATTAGCTTCTTTAACATGTTCCTTTTTTAAAACTGAAGTATCGTGTTTAATTAATGAAGCATCATATTTTGAATCTTCTAAGTCATCTTGTGATGAACCACTACGAGTTGAAAATCCTGTAGGAAATCCTGTAGCAATTACTGTAACTTTTACTTCATCTTTCTTTAATGTTGGGTCAGACGCAATACCAAAAATAATTTTCGCATCTTTATCAACTGATTCAGTAATAATTTTTGCAGCTTCTTGTACTTCTAACATTCCTAAATCTTCTGCTCCATAAATTGCAAATAATACTCCTTTTGCTCCATGAATTGAAACATCAAGTAGAGGGGAGTTAATTGCAGCAGATGCTGCCTCACGAGCGCGATTTTCGCCTGTACCACGTCCTACACCCATAAGAGCTGTTCCTGAGTCTTTTAGAATACGTTTGATATCTGCGAAGTCTAGGTTAATAGTTCCAGCAGTACGAATAATATCAGAAATGCCTTCTACAGCGGACTTCAAAACTTCATCACACATTTCAAAAGCTTGCTTTACTGATGTGTTTTTATCAATAACAGAAAGTAATCTATCGTTTGGAATTACAATAAGTGCGTCGACTTCTTTTTCAAGTTCTTCAAGTCCTCTCTCTGCAATTTTCATGCGAGACGCTCCTTCAAAAAAGAATGGCTTTGTAACAACACCAACTGTAAGTATTCCTTCACTTTTTGCAATAGATGCTACAACAGGCGCTGCTCCAGTACAAGTTCCTCCTCCCATTCCACCTGCAATGAAGACCATATCTGATCCCTTGATAACATCTTGAACTTCTTCACGAGTTTCCTCTGCGCTTCTTTTTCCAACTTCTGGATCCATACCAGCGCCAAGTCCTTTAGTTAAATTTTTTCCAATATGAATTTTCTTTTCAGCGAGTGAATGATGCAAATCTTGAGTATCAGTATTCATAGCGATGAAGTCAACGCCTTGAAGCTTTGAATTGATCATGTGGTTGAGTGCTCCTTTTCCGGAACCACCAATACCGATGACTTTAATGCGGGCAAAACTTTCTATTTCTGGATTTACTTTAGCCATGATGATAAAAAAATATGATGATTAATATACAAACTATAGCAAAGTTTGGGTATCTTGTGCAAAGAGAAAATTCGTGTCGTTAGAATAGACTTTAGACATTAGATTTTAGATTTTAGATAAAATTCATAAAATCAAGATTATCCTTATGAAATAAGGATAATCTAAAATCTAATGTCTAAAATCTATCATCTAGCCTTATGGCATGAATTGAGAAAATATTCTTTTTATTTTAGCAAAAAATGATGTGAAAAGATCTTTGAATACGTCTATATCTTTATCATTTGGTGCTAAGAAAGTTAATCCATAAACTCTAGCCCAGCTAGTATCTCGTAATTTATCATTTGTTAAACGTGAAAGTTCATTGCTTGTAATTTTTATTGGAAGTTTTAATTCATTTCTTAAAACATATTCAAGGCGCGCGACAGAAGTACAACCACCACATACAATAACTCCAGCTGGTAATAATTCTCGGCGATGTATTCTGTCTAACTCTTTATTTATTTTTACACAAAGGTCTTCTAATCTCGCTTCAATTATTTCTTCAACTTTGCGAATAGAATGATGAGGAGAAGTACGCCCACATTTTATTTCTTCAGCTTCTTCTAACGTTACTTTTAAACCAAGTGCAATATCTTTTGTGATATCATCTCCACCAACTGGAATTGTAGAAACAAGTAGCGGGATATTATTTTCATAAACCAAAATAGAAGTTACTCCAGAGCCAATATTTAAAAGTAATGCGCCAGCAGTTTTCTGTTTTTTTGTTAAAAGGGGAATACTTTCAGCAATCGGGCCAGCAACAATGTCTGTTACTTCTATACCAGCATTATCCAAAACTTCTTTAAAAAGGTTCATGGCTTTAAGTGGGTAAGTAACAAAAAGTGTTTTTACTTCGAGTCTATTTCCACGCACGCCAAGTGCGTCTCCTAAGACTTCATTGCCATCTAATTTATATTTAATAGGAATAGTATGAACTACAGATTTATTTCTTATATCTGGCACTCCGCGTGTCGCATCTTTGATTGCGTTTTCAATATCTAAATCAGTAACTTGTGCGTCTCCACGAGAGACTTGAGTGTGGCCATTTGCATGATGTGAGGAAAGAGACAAAGCACCAAGTGAGACAAGAGTATATGTGGCAGATTTACCGACCTCATCTTCTATTTTATTTACAGCTTCAATTATTGCTTGAGTAACTTCTTCTTTATCAGTTATAACTCCACGCTCAATACCTTCGATGGGTTTTTTATAACTTGAAATTACAGTAGGGAAACGCACGTCTTCTTCATGGGTACAGCCAATAGCTCGAATATACGAGCTTCCGATATCTATTCCAATTATCAAGTCAGGTGTTTTATTTGCCACGGTTTTAAAGTTCATAATTGGCGCATTACTTTGTCGCTACGGAATTTTTCTCGCAAGCGGTCACCCCAGTACGTCTCCTCAAAAAATTCCTAGGCTCCTCGTACTGCATCCAATTCTGAATTTAAAATTAAACAGCAACTGGTTAGTTTAACCAATCGTGTAAAATTTATTTAAATATGAATCTTCTAACTTCTCCATTGTACTACTATGCTCGTGTCCTTTCAAATGCAAAACTCCATGGATGATAAGGAGATGAAGGAATTTTTGATATGACATGTCAAAATTCTTCGCGTCTTTTCTCGCGGTTGCCAGTGATATATAAATTTCGCCTTCATTTTTGTCTAAGGGGAAAGAAAGAATATTGGTTGGATAATCTTTATCGCGATAAGTTTTATTTCTTAATTTAGATTCCTCTGGTGTACAAAAAATAATAGTAAGAGAATAATTCTTCCCAAGAATTTTCTCTTTAATAGAAAGAAAGGGGAGAGATGGAAGTTGTCCATTCTTTCGGATTACGGTAAGATTTTTTTGTTCTAGGATAGACATAGGAATATTATATCCTAATTTTTAATTTTTAGTTTTAAATTTTTATTTAATTTCTAATGAATTTAATTAAAAATTTTAAATTAAAAAATTGTTTTATGTAGAGTGAGGATTTTTAGAATTGCAGATTGTGCTTTAGATGCGAGGCGTGTGAGATTTTTTAGACTAAGATGTACAAGTAGTACTTCGCAGGATAAAAAATCTTACACAACGAAGCAGATGAAGTACAATATGCGATTCTAACTATCTTCTTCCTTTTTTACGTTCAACGACCTTCCCCATTCTCTTATCCTGTTCGTACTTTGCAAGATTTGTAAGTTTCTTTAGCTTAGCTCTTTTCTTTTTAAGTTCTGATAGTGGGCGAATATTGTAACGAATACCACGAACACGAGGAAGTACTCCTGACTCTTGTACACGCTTTTGGAAACGACGTACTAGAGAAAGAGCATTTTCGCTCGCGTTCTTTTTGACTTCAACGTTTGTATTTGACATATGTAGGTGCAATTCTAACATGAAAAGAAGCAGGAAGCAAGAATAGTTTTTAGCCACTAGCCACTAGGGTATAGAAATACAAATACAAAACGAGCGAGCCGAAGGCTCGCTCGTTTTGTATTTTCTTGAAACTGGAAACTACTTAAGGTGTTTAATATAATCGCTTAACGCATCTATTTTCACCGTATCTTGCGAATGCGTATTCATGTTGCGAACAATCACTGTATTATCCATTGCTTCTTTTTGTCCGAAAATAATACAATATGGAATTTCCATTTTCTCAGCGAGCGATAATTGCGCACCCAATGTTTCTTTGGCAACAGCTTGATGAACTGGAATATGTGCCTTACGCAATACTTCCATAATGCATAAACTTTTTAATTTTGCCTCAAATCCTAGTTGTATAAAATATACTTTTGGAGTTTTCATAATTCTCGGCGCAATTTTTTTACATTCATCAAACATCATTATGCGCTCCATACTTAATCCTGTACCAACCGACGGCACATCTTTTTTGCTTCCCATCATTTTTGCTAAATTGTCATATCTACCACCACCTGTGATTGTGATTTCTTTTTCCTTTCCATCTTCACCAATATCAATTTTTATAACTTCAAAAACAGTACGAGTATAATAACTTTGTCCACGAACAAGAGAATTATTTACACGATATGGTATTCCCATTTCTTCTAAATATTGGAGAACTTCTTTGAAATGTTTTCTGGCATCATTTGAAAGGAAGGCAATTGATGATGGCGCATTATCTTTTAATGGCTGGCATTGTGGTTGTTTACAATCAAGCAAACGTAGGGGATTTGTTTTTATGCGTTCATTACAATCCTTACACAAAACATCTAAATGTTTTTTGTAGTAATTTACTAAATCTTTTATAAACGCTGGACGAGTTTCTTTATCACCCATTGAATTGATATCAATTATCAAATCTTTAAATCCATATTCTTCAAGAATAGTCATGAGTGTACGAATAATAAGTGCGTCAGCAATTGATTTTGTAGTTCCCAATATTTCTAAATTAAATTGTCTGAACTGTCGCCAACGTCCACGTTGTGGTTTGTCATGTCTAAAAGTTTGACCATAAGAATAAAGCATAACTGGCTGTGGCATATTCATCATTCCGTGTTCCAAATATGCACGCATGACAGCTGCTGTATATTCTGGGCGAACAGCAAGACGCTCACCACCTTTTGTTTTAAAGGTATACATTTCTTTATCAACAATGTCAGTTCCTTCACCAATTGCTGAAACGAAAACTTCTTCTTGTTCGAGTAGGGGAGTTTCTATTGGCTTAAATCCATAATAAACAGCGACCTCTTGTGCTTTTTCAAAAAGTCCTTGGAAAGCATAATATTGTTCATCGAAAAGATCATCCATTCCTTTTAATGATGTTGGAACTTCTTTTTTTATTATTTCTTTTTTTGTTTCTTCGTTACTCATAGAATTATTGTTTATATATGAATTGCCCAGGCTCATAACCGAAAAGTGAAAATGGTAATACTCGTAATAGAACTTGTCCTCTAATATCTTTTTCATCAAGCGCTCCCCATGAGCGACTGTCATAGCTCTCGGCTCTATTGTCTCCCATCATAAAGTAATGGGTAGAATCTAATGTTACATCAATATTTTTTGACGGGTCTTTATTTTTCACAAATGACTCATCTAGAATAAATCCATTTGGGTTTTGTGAGTTATAAATAGTAGTAACGGCATCTTTTACAACTATACGGTCACCCGGTAATCCCATAACGCGTTTGATTAAATATTTTCCCGTGTATTGATTAGCCGTTCCTTCGTAAAATTTAAATATCATTACATCACCGCGAGCAGGTTTTCCTATTAAGTATGAAAGCTTGTCGACTAAAAGAAATTCTTTATTGTGAAAAGTTGGAAGCATTGACCCTCCGTCTACAATAAATGGCTGAATGAGGAAGGCTTGAATTAATTTTACAACAATTATAACTGCGATAAACCAAAGAAGCATTGATGACGGCTTCTCATCTTCTGCTAAAAGTTTTAAGCGAATGAGTAGTCGACGGAATACAGGGAAAAACATAGCGAGAACAAGAGCGATAATGAATGCGCCAAGTAAAAAGAATATAACTATAGAGAAAGGATTCTGTGTTACATCTGTGAATGAATCGAGTATGGACTGAAGTAAAGAATTCATCATTATGTTTGTCAGTATATAGAGACAAAATGAAGCATGCAAGCTTTTTCTTTAAATTGTATTTTTCTTCTTCTGTAAGAATTGTCGATGTTTAAATTTTTAATTTTTAATTTCTAATTTTTAAACAAATACGTATTGAATTTTCATTAAAAACTAAAAATTTTAAATTAAAAATTCAACGGGAATATGGCTTACATTATTTAAATGTAAGTAAAAACTCATATATGGTAAACTGTAGACATGATATACACCATTGTCCCGTTGGGTAATCCTGGAAAGGAATACGAAAACACCCGCCATAATGCTGGGCGTATTGTTCTGGCGCATATAATTGAAGATGTAAAAAATATTTCCGCGTGTGAAGTTTTTGTGCCAACCACTTTTATGAATGAAAGTGGCAAAGCCGTTTCTGAATATTTAAAATATCATGAAGATAGAGAATTGGTTGTGATTTATGATGATAAAGATTTACCAATTGGAAGTATTCGTATTTCTTATGACAGGGGAGATGGGGGACATAATGGCGTGAAGAGTATTATTGAGTCATTAGGTAAAAAAGATTTTATTCGTATTCGTATTGGTGTAGCAAAATTAAACGAAGATGGAACGGTGAATACTCCAACAGGTGAAGAAACAGCAAAATATGTTTTAGGTAGAATGTCAGAAGATGAAATTATTTCAATGAAAGTTATTTCAACAAATGTTTTGGGTGCGATAAAAATGATTGCAAGTGAGGGGTATCAAAAGGCGATGGAGAAATATAATGGAATATAATATATAATAATTTTATGATAGAAGATCTAAGTACTAGCCCAACACCAGTTATTAAAGCAGAAATAATGAATACATTAGGAGCAATAACAAATGATCCAAAAATAAATAGACGTACAAATTATTACGAATATCGTGAAGCTTATAAAGGTAAAGGCGTTGATCTTGATAAAGAGTTTGCAAGTAGACCAAAAACCAGAAAAGTAGAGGGGGTTAAGGATAAGTTTTTTCATAATAATGAAGGCACCCTAACTTCCTCCCTGGCAGAGGAGTTACCACTCTTTGCAAATTTACCAGGAAGAATTGGAGCTTATTTTGATATAAGTGTGTCAAAAACAGCTAAACAGGACGATCAGGGGAATTCTTTTATTGATTTAGTTATTGAAGTGAAAAATAATTGGATATCAAATGGAGCGCCTAAAGAATTACAAGATGTCCCAGAAAAAATGACATTTTTGGTCGATGTCACAACTAATACTGATGCGGAAAGTTTTATAGGTAAAATTAATGTTCTTAAAGAAGTGTTTCTTTTAAGAGGAAAAAAGGCAAATGTTTTGTGTTATAAAGATAGTTATGGAAATCTTGGAATAGATAGACCAAAAATTTTAATAAAACAAAATGAAAAAATGCTAGGTGTTGTTGGTACTCAGCTAGGTGAATGCATAAATATGGTTGCATCGGATAAATTTATTATTAATAGACCAGACAGTTTTGAAAAGTTATATCGTGAATACTTTATGGATTTAATGACTTCTATTGCAGAAAATGCTACAGCCAATTCCGTTTATTTAAAGTCCTTGGTTCCAGATCCTAAACGCGCACTTCTTGCTAAGGAATACGATAAGATAGTTAGATTTATTGAGGCATACAAAAAGACTCCGGTCACCAAAAAGCTCGCAAGCTAATCGGCAACAGGAGTCTCGACCCCGCACAAGGCAAACATTTCCAGTTCAAGCCTTTGTGCTTTTACCGGGTCAGTTTCCTTCAAAGTGTTGATGGAAACAAAAATGTCTGCCACGAAGTCTCGTGACGTTCCCAGAAAGCACCGCTTGGCACTTTCCTTCTCCCAATTTTCGATGGCGCTCATTTGCGCCGGAGTGAGGCTTTGAGAAGCACTCATAATGTCTTCTCCAAGAGTTACAACGGAGCACATTATAACATATATTATTAGAAAAGTAAATAGCAATAAGTGCCTTAAAATAAGGGGATTTTGGGAGTTTTTGATTAAATCTAAATAAATACTAAAGCGGTCCCGAAGGGACCGCTTTAGAGTTCTGTGTCGTATTTTTCTTGAAACTTGAAACTAAAAACTTGAAACTATTTATGCTTTCTTCTCTCCATATGACAATGTCATTCTTTCTTCATTGGCATCGAATAGTGTGATAGAAAATGTATAACGCTTTCCAAGTGAAAGTGCTGTACGCAACTTTTCTTCATCTCCAAAATCAGAAACGTGTACAAGCCCTGCTACACCTTCTTCAATAGAAACTAGTGCGCCGTGCTTGTTGAATTTAATAACAACACCTTGTACTTCATCTCCTTTCTTATATTTCTTCGCAGCCTCTTTCCATGGATTTGCCTTAAGAGCTTTAATAGAAAGAGAAATCTTACCGTCTTTAATTTCGATAATTTTTGCTTTTACTTTATCGCCGACACGAGCATATGCTTTTGTATCTTCAACTAGCCCCCAATCAATTTCTGATTTGTGAACTAATCCTTCTACGCCATCGTCTAATTTGATAAAGATACCAAATTCTACAACGCCAGTTACTGTACCTGACACTTCATCTCCAACGATGAAATTACCAGCGACAATTTCTTTTCCTTCTTTACTACCACTTTCCTTTTCAGAGAAAATAAGTTTTCCTTCTTTTGGAAGAGCATTAATAATAGAAACAGAAATTCTCTTTCCAATTAATTTCTTTAACTCTCTAAGTATTTTATCTTTATCACCGTCTTCTACACGAGGATAATTTTCTTCTTTAAGTTGTGAAGCTGGAAGAAATCCTGCCAAGCCTTGCCAATCGAGCATAAGTCCACCTTTGTTTGCATCTTTAATAACAAGATCCATAACACGCTTATCTTTGATAGCAGCTTCTGCATCACTCCACATAAGAGCCTGACGAGCTTCCTTAAGTGAAAGTTCTACATAACCTTCTGGGTTTTCACGCAAAATAACTTTTGCAGAAATTGTATCTCCAATGTTAATACGCTTGATAACATCGCGAGCATTCATGAATTCGATACCATAAATGATACCTGTTCCAGAAAGGCCAAGGTCTACATATAATGCTGCCTTTTCAATAGCAACAACTGCGCCTTCTACGATGTCATCTTGCTTTACTAATACTGCATCAGCACCAACTATAGTACTTTCTACACTCACTTTCGCTACTTTTTCAGTAGGAATATTTGTTGTTTCGTCTGTCATAAAAAAATAATTTCCCACACGAAGTGGGATTTCCACATCGGTCTAGGCTCCAAATATCATTTGCTATGCATACTCGGGGATTACACTAGAACGTTATCTATTAATAGATTGTTTGTAATACTACTACATAAAGTCCATAAAGTCCATAAAGTCGAAAGTCCGTAAAGTAGATACGAAGAAGGGTCCTAGATACAAAATTACTTGACTAGTACTATACTATAGTACTATAATATAGTACATGACAACAATAACTGTACCAATCACAAAAGATTTAGAATCTTTTATTGACGAAGAATTAAAATTGGGAACAAGTGAATCAAAAGCTCACTTAGTTCGTTATGCTTTAGGAAGATTACAAGAAGAAAGAGTTCTTGCCAGATTAAGTGAAGCAGAAATGGATATAAAAGAGGGGAGAGTTTATCGAGGTGATTTAAAAAAGCTTCTTAAAAAGTTTTAATATGCAGTATTTTTACACTGCAAGATTTTTACGTTCTCTTAAAAAATGTGAAGAGGCTGTGCAAGATGATATTTTGCGAGCCGTTAAATTATTTGAAAAAGGTAAGAGTGATGAGATTTTAAAGTTACATAAGTTGCACGGAAAGATGAAAATATATCATGCTTTTTCTGCAAATTTTTCATATAGAGTAGTTGTAAAAATAGGAAAGAAAGAAATACATTTCATGGATGTTGGAACTCACGAAGTATATAGGTAGAAAATAAATTATTAGAAAACAAAAAGCCGTCGGGGTTGCCGAACAGCTTGATGGGGTGGGTGGGAATTCCGTCGAGTGGCTCACGCTATTTCGACAGAAATTATTCCAACGTCTTCACTGACGAGGAAGTTTATCAAAATAGGCTCTCCGGGTTCATATTTTTCGAAGATTTTTTTCTCAACGGCAACATTGAACTCAATGTCAACTTTTTTCCCATTGGGATCCTTTGTTTTGAACCACACGACCAGGTTGTGTGTCGGCTCTGGTACCAGCAGTAACACGTTGCCGATAATGGTGCACAAAAATGGCATTCCTGGCCCATCTTGTTCATTTTTTTCAAGAACAACAGCCCATCCTTGACCCATTTCGTTGTGATGTTGGGCCAACAACACTTCCATGGTCGCCAAAAAAACGGGCGACACCTGGACGTATTGGGCCATGCACTGAGCCATCATAAACAATTTGTAGTAATTGTCTCATGAGATTTGTCTCCTAGTTGGTTGAACATTTTTTGCACCAATTATTAGTTGGTTGCAATTTAGTCATAAGACTAAGGTTTATTTTACTTTATGTCAAATTATTTTTGTCTAGACAAAGTACTTTTTTTAGTTTAATTAAAAATTTTAAATTAAAAATTAAAAATTATGGTAGAATATTATTTATCATGATAATTACATATTTTGGGCGAGAGCATTTTAAATTACAAGTGGGGGATACAACTTTTGCTATTAATCCAGTTTCTAAAGATGGAAAGGGAAAGGTGGCAAAATACGGAGCCGACGTTTGTTTAATTACAACTAATCATCCTGACTATAACGGCAGTGAGCAAACAACTCATGGAGAGAAAGTTCCTTTTATAATTAATGGTCCTGGTGAATATGAAGTAAAAGATGTTTTCATAAAAGGATTTGGAACTAAAACTAAATTGAAAGATGGAAAGGTAGAAAAAGAATATCAAAACACAAGTTATGTTTTTACATTTGATGGTATTCGTGTAACTTTCTTGGGAGCGTTATCTGTAGCGCTTGACCCAACACATAAAGAAATAATTGACGAGACAGATGTTTTATTTATTCCAGTCGGAGAAGATGGATTTTTACTTAATCCATACGATGCACACAAGCTCGCTGTTTCTCTTGAACCAAAACTTATTATTCCGATGGATTACAATGAGCAGTCACTACCAATCTTTTTGAAGGAAGCAGGTTCTGAAAAAATTGACCCAGTGGAGAAGTTGACTATTAAGAAGAAAGATATCGATAGTAAACTTGGCGAAGTTGTATTATTCCACGAGCTATAATCAAAAAAATTGCTTCATCTGCTTCGTTATGAAGAATTTTTTCTCCACGCGACGTACTATATGTACGACTTGGTCGCAAAAATTCTTCACGCCTTGCATCTAAAGCAATTTTTTTGATTCTAGTTTCGTGGATGTTTGTGGAATTGTAATAAATATTTTCTGTTTATTTTGTTGGAGAAAAGGTCTAAGGTCTAATTTCTAATTAACCTAATAAAGTAAAAATGCTAATGCATTTTTATTAGACCTTAGAAATTAGGTGAATTAGGCCTTGGTAAAATTAAAAATAATTGATGAAAGATATAGCCTTACATTTTCCTGATATACTATATAAATGAAATTACCTGCTTTTAAGCTTCCAAATTTTACATATCGTGGTTACGTTTTACATTTACGAAGACAAGATATTCGCATTCAACAATTGCATGCTTTAGTTTTTGCTGGGGCAATTACAGCACTCATGGCGTTTTTAATTTTATATTATGATTATGGATATTTTCATGATGTCTATGTACAAAAAGAAACGGAATCTTTGGTTGTAGAAAAAACTTCTGAGCCAGCTCCTTCTCCAACGGAAACTATTTCAAGTTTTTTTTCTGAAGCAAAAACTCGCTTTAGTGAAATTGGTAAAAGTGGCTCGTCATTACTTTATGGAAAAGATGTTTATGTAAATCCGAGGTAGTTTCAAGTTTCTAGAAATGAAACACAAATACGGGGGGTGGCACCGAAGGTGCCACCCCCCGTATTTGTGTTTCATAATCTAAAATCTAATGTCTAAAGTCTAGTATCTAGTACATTTTTATGCTATACTTAAAAAATATATTTTACATAATTTATGGCTAAAAAGACTCTAAAATCAGAAGAAAATGATCCGTCAGCTGACGGAACAGGGGAAGCGGTCGCAGTTCGTACAGGAGTGAAGGAAGTAAACATCGGAGAGGAAATGCGTGAAGCATATCTTGACTATGCGATGAGTGTTATTACTTCTCGCGCATTGCCGGATGCCCGTGATGGATTAAAGCCAGTGCATCGTCGTATTTTATTTGCGATGAATAATATGGGATTAACTGCGGGAGCAAAATTTAGAAAGTCAGCGACAATTGTTGGAGAAGTTCTTGGTAATTATCACCCACATGGAGACGCTTCGGTTTATGATGCGATGGTTAAATCTGCACAAGATTTTTCATACAGATATCCGCTTGTAATGGGACAAGGAAACTTCGGCTCACTTGATGGTGATGGAGCTGCTGCTTATCGTTATACAGAAGCGAAGATGTCAAAAGTTTCAATGGAAATGATGCGTGATATAGAAAAAGACACAGTACTGATGGTTCCAAATTATGATGGTACAAAAAAAGAGCCGTTTGTTCTTCCAACAGCTGTGCCTAATTTACTTTTAAATGGAACTCTTGGTATCGCAGTGGGAATGGCAACAAATATTCCACCACACAATTTAACAGAAGTTATAGATGCGACTACACATTTAATAGACAATCCTCACGCGACAATGGAAGATTTGTGTGAATACGTTAAGGGGCCAGATTTTCCAGTTGGAGGAATTGCTTTTGGACAATCAGACATTCGTGCTGCGCTTTCAACAGGCCGTGGTGGTGTAGTTGTACGAGGTGAAGCAGAAATTTCTGAAACAAAAAATGGACAATTCCAAATTATTATTACTTCAATTCCATTTCGTGTTGTAAAAAGTAATTTAATAGAAAATATTGCGGACTTGGTAAGGGAGAAAAAAATAGAAGGAATAAAAGGACTTCGTGATGAGTCTACAAAAGATATTCGTGTCGTTATAGATTTGAAATCCGGCGCTCAACCACAAAAAGTTCTTAACTATTTATATAAACATACAGAACTCGAATCTACATTCCACTACAACGTGGTTGCTCTGGTTGATGGTGTACCGCAAACGCTTTCACTTAAAGGCGCACTTGAATCATTCATCGGACATCGTAAAGAAGTTGTGCGTCGTCGTACAGAATTTGATTTGAAACGCGCACTTGAAAAAGAACATATTTTGCTCGGTCTTAAAAAAGCATTGGATCATATTGATGAAATTATAAAGACTATTAAGAAGTCAAAAGATACACCAGATGCGCATACTCAATTGATGAAGATTTTTAAATTTTCAGATATTCAAGCAACTGCAATTCTTGAAATGAAGTTGCAACGCTTGGCCGGACTTGAAAGAAAGAAAATAGAAGAAGATTTGAAAGCAGTACAAGCGCTCATCGCAGAATTAAAAGCAATACTTTCTTCAGCAAAGAAAATGCTTTCTATAATTAAAGAAGAACTTGAAGATATTAAAGCAAGATATGGAGATGAACGTCGTACAAAAATTGTAAAACATAAAGCTAAGGAATTTAATCCAGAAGATTTAATTGCGGATAAAGAAGAAGTACTTGTCTATACATCGGGCGGATATGTTAAACGTACAGACCCAAGTGAATTTAGAACTCAAAAACGTGGCGGTGTTGGTGTGGTGGATATGAACACAAAAGAAGAAGACTTCGTAACTATGTCTCTTACTACTTCATCACACTCTGATTTGTTATTCTTTACAGATAAAGGAAAGGCGTATCAAATAAAAATGTATGATTTGCCAGAAGGGAAACGTGCGACACGTGGAAAGAGTATTATGAATTTCATTCAATTGACTGATGGAGAAAAAGTTACAAGTATTCTGCCAATGCCAAAAGATGTGAAGGCAATACAGGGGTTGTCATTAATGATGATTACAAAAGAAGGAACAGTGAAGAAATCAGCAGCAGATTCATTTAAAGAAGTTCGTCGTAGTGGACTTATTGCAATTCGTTTGGAAGATAAAGATGAATTATTGGCAGCGATGTTTGTAACCGGAGAGGACAATGTTATTTTGACAACCGAGGGTGGCCAGTCAATTCGTTTTAATCATACAGATGTGAGAGAGATGGGTAGAACAGCTGCGGGAGTTATTGGAATGAAGTTGGATAAAGGGGATGCAATAGTTGCGGCAGATAAAATTTTGGAAGGAATAAAAGGAGCAGAGTTATTAGTGGTAACTGCAAATGGTTACGGAAAGAAAACAAAACTTTCTGAATACAAAACACAAAAGCGTGGAGGAAGTGGAATTAAAACTGTGAAGGTTACAGCAAAGACTGGGCCACTTATGGTTGCGCGTGTGGTAACTTCCGAGAATGAAGAATTGTTAGCAGTGTCGAAGGATTCACAAGTAATTAGAACGGAGGTTTCTTCGATTCCGACATTGGGACGAGATACTCAAGGGGTTCGTATTATGAAATTGCGCGAGGGTGATAGTGTGGCCTCCTTCAATCTGTTATAAAGCCATAAATCATCCCATCTGCTTTGTTGCATCAGATTTTTACTCCCGCAAAGTACGGCTTGTACATTTTAGTCGTAAAAATCTGATGCGCCTCGCATCTGGAATAATTTCTGGCTTTCTAACTAGCAAGTTTGGTGTTTAGTTATTTATTAAAAATGCTCCATCAATTTCTGACTTTCTAACTTATAAGTCCTGTTTTTCGTATTTAAATAAACCCCGCTTTTCCATTTTTAGGAATTAACGGAGACGGGTAGTCGAGTTGAAGTGCATTTTGTAGCAACAAAATGACACGTGTCCTAAAAATGAAAAAGCAAAAAAAGAAAAGAAATTTTGAATACCACTTAGTACATTCGTGTTTTCTCGAAACTAAAAACTACTTTCCGCTATACACTGTTAAATCTTATTTATCCATTGACCATTATGCCAAGTAGGAGATACACTTGCTTATATGTCAACTATTAAATCTAGAAATTTTATTCGT
>Ga0265292_1001850_pt1 | contig 16768 bp, 29 predicted proteins | sample Munlanlewell296A_FD_189080 | JGI IMG/M metagenome (GOLD analysis project Ga0265292, IMG submission 189080) | Leachate microbial communities from a municipal landfill in Southern Ontario, Canada - Leachate well 296A | ecosystem: Engineered > Solid waste > Landfill > Unclassified | place: Canada... | reverse complement strand
TATATATTTTATTATGTATTAGTCCCGGCACTCATTATCCGTGTTCATCCGTGTAATCCGTGGCCGGTTTTTATATAATCGAGAGTTTACTACGTAAACTCTTCCGACCCTCTCGTAGCCCGCAGGGCGTACAGCACTGGTCACTGTCAACTGTCAACTGACAACTGTCAACTGTCAACTAGTATTTCACTTCCATCAGACACAGCCCTTGGGGCGGGACTGTCGGGCCTGCTTCTTCCCGTTGGCCTGATGCTACGAAATCACGTACTTCTTCCGGTGTCAGCTTGCCTTTACCTACATAAAGCAGAGTACCGGCAATAATCCTCATCATATTGTACAAAAATCCGTCTGCTTCCACAGTCAAATATAAATGTGGAGTTAGTGATTCAATATCAAGTCTTGATACATTCCTGACCGATGTCCTCGCTTTGGAAGCGGAGGCCCTAAAAGCGGTAAAATCGTGTTCTCCGACAATATAACCGGCGGCCTCTTTCATCTTTTCCAGACTTAGTTTCTGTGGTACATGATAGCTGTACAGCCTGTCAAAAGCGGAAGGGATCCGCGAATTAAAGATGTGGTACCTGTATACCTTGCTTTTAGACGAAAACTGGGCATGAAAATCAAATTCCACCTCTTCGGCTTTTTTAGCCACTATATCTTCTGGCAGCCGCTGGTTCATCGCCAGGACAATCCTGCCGACAGGTATGTTACTCTCTGTCCTAAAGTTGATTACCTGTCCCTCGGCATGGACTCCGGCATCTGTTCTGCCTGCTCCCAAAGCACAGACTGGGTATTTCGTTAAATCAGTAAGTATTTTTTCCAGCACCTGCTGAACTGTCGGCAGATTATCTGTCTGCCGCTGGAAACCATGGTAGTTCGTGCCGTCGTAGGCAATTGTTACTTTGATGTTTCGCAAACATGACACCTCAGATCAGTTGACAGTTGACAGTTGACAGTTGACAGTTGACAGTTGACAGGGTATTGCGCTTGAGCGGAACAAGGCGAAAAGGTTGGTTTACTCACTTGGTTCGTAAACCCCGATTATATTTTAAACAGCCGTTCTATACAACAAAAAAGTTATAAATGAAACAACTACTACAACCAAAATGACGTAGTCCCTTTTGTGCATCTTCAACTCATATAAGCTGGTTCTTTCCATACCCACTGAGTAACCCCGGGCTTCCATCGACACAGCCAGTTCGTCGGATTTGCGGAAGGCGCTGACAAACAATGGCACCAGCAGAGCAGTAGCGTATTTCGCCCGCCGGCTGAGGTTCCACGTATTAAAATCGGCGCCCCGGGAAACCTGGGCTTTTTTTATCTTATCTGTTTCCTCCCAAAATGTCGGAATAAACCTTAGTGCTATATTCATCATCATGCCCAGCTCACTTACCGGAAAACCTATTTTTCTCAGAGGCCTAAGAAGACGCTCCAACCCGTCGGTCATCCGGACAGGAGAGGTGGTAAGGGTGATTAGAGAGGATACTGATATCAGAAAAACCAGTTTGAGCCCTATCACCGACCCCAGGATAAACCCTTCCCGGGTAACTGCTACCGGCCCAAGACTGAAGATTGAGTGTCCCGGGGTGAAAACCATATTTACTGTTAATGTGAATAAAATCAGATAAAACCCCGGTTTCAAAACACGCAGGAAACTGCCTGTAACTCCGGCCATGAAATAAGAAAAGACAATAAATACCGAAAACCCTACAAACTCGGCCGGTCTGGTTAAAAGAAAAACCATCCATAACAGGATAATAGAAATAACGAGTTTACTCCGGGGGTCAAGCCGGTGGATAAATGAATTCCCCGGTATATACTGGCCTAAAACGATACCTTCCATTGGCAAATCACCGTTCTTTAAATTATCTCAGCAAATTTACGATTTCCTGTTTAATTTCATCTATAGTAACCGGGTATCCCGCCAGAGGCTTTCCTTTTTTTCTAAGGCCGTCTGCTACCGTAACAGCTATCGGGACGTCTAACCCAAGGGCTGCCAGCCGTGGGTCTGCCAAAATTTCACGGGTGGCCCCCACGGCCTCAACCCGGCCGCTGTTTAAAACCAGCAGCCTGTCAGCCAAGTCAGCAACCTCTGTGATATCATGAGTAACCCATACCACGGTTACCCCACGGTCCCGGTTTAACCTCCGGACAGCCTCAACAATCCTCTGTTTTCCACTGTAGTCCATCCCGGTCGTAGGCTCATCAAGGACAATAAAACGGGGGTTAGCGGCCAGTACTCCGGCCAGAGCAACCCTTCTTTTTTCCCCTCCACTAAGTTCGGTCGGTAAGCAATCTTTATATCTGGTAAATTCCAGGCCTACAGTATCCATAGCCTTTTTTACTGCGGTTTCCACATCGGAACCGGAGAACCCGAAGTTTTCCGGCCCATAACAAATTTCCTTCCAGACGGTGGAACTAAACAGCTGGTGCTCAGGATACTGAAAAACAAGACCGACTTTCTGTCTCGTTTCCCTTAATATTTTGGCCGAAGAATGGATGTCAAAATTGTCGATCATTACTGTTCCGGCATCAGGCTTCAGTAAGCCGTTTAAATGCTGGAGCAGGGTCGACTTACCGGAACCGGTCTGACCCATGACGGCTATCCATTCACCATCCCCGATATGCAGGTCGACATCCCTTAATCCCAGCCTGGCCAGGGGTGTCCCCTTTAAATATGTATAACTGACATTTGTTAATTCTATCGGCATATCGCACCCACCAGTTCTTCCGGGGAATTTATCCTGCCGGGCACCTCGATGCCTACATCAATAAGGGCTCTGACAAGTTCTTTAATTGCGGGCGGTCTAAGCCCGGCCCGGCAAAGATGCTCCGGGTTCATAAAAAATTCCCCAGGCAGTCCGGTAAAGACTGTTTCGCCTTCAACTAAGGCCACCAACCGGTCGCAGTATAAGGCTTCAGTCATGTCATGGGTTACATAAATCACCGTCATCTGTTGACAGGTATTTAAAGCCCGCACTGCTTCCATGACCTCTTTTTTCCCCCTAGGGTCAAGCATGGAAGTTGGTTCATCAAGAATTACACACTCGGGCTGCATGGCCAGGATTCCGGCAATCGCAGCTTTCTGTTTCTGGCCTCCGGACAGCCGGTGGGGAGGATAGTCCCTATACTCAGACATCCCCACCCTGGCCAGGGCTTCATCAACCCTATCCCTTATCTGGAGCTGGGGAAGGCACATGTTTTCCAGGCCGAAGGCCACATCTTCTTCAACCACAGAGGCAAACAGCTGGGTATCGGGGTTCTGAAAAACCATGCCCACTTTCCGGCGAATAATGGGAAGGTTGTTTTCCGTACCCGTATCAAGCCCGTCAACAACAACCCTACCCCGCCGGGGGACGAGAAGCCCATTGAGGTGCCTGATCAGGGTAGATTTGCCGCACCCGTTGGGCCCCACAACAGCCACAAACTCCCCTCGTTTAATGCTGAGATTGATATCCTTAAGTATCGGGGTCTCCGCATTCTCCGCCTTATACCAAAAACTCAAATTTTCTATCTCAATAAACTCGCCCATAATCTGCCCCCGAAACTTTCATTAGTCTTGTTGCCGAACAAAACTTCAAAAAAACAGCCACGGATTACACGGATTAACACGGATATTAAGGCTCCATAACAATTATAAAACATTTTAATGAAAATATAAAAACTAGTTACAGTTCATACTAACTTACTTTTCAACCCAATAGAAATGTAGCTTTTGATACTCTCATGTTCAATTTAGTAGCTCTGTACCTTGAGAAATTATTAAACTGCACAGACAGACCTATGTTGGTTAGAAAGGTATACTAGTATGACCTGTAACTATTTTTTTTTGTTTTGTTATGTATTTTATTATTTATTCGTCTCGGCACCCATTATCCGTATTAATTGGCAGCACTCTTATCCGTGTTCATCCGTGTAATCCGTGGCCGATTTTTTTATATAATTGGGAGTTTGCGCAGCAAACTGTCCAAGTCCCTAGTAGCCGCAGGCATAGAGGACCGGTCACTGGCCACTAAAAATAGAAGCCAGGACTTGTTTACATCTGATTCATCAGTAAACCATCCTGACCCCAAAATTTCCAGCCGACTTATACCAGTTCCAGAATAACCATCTCAGCAGCGTCACCGCGCCGGTGGCCTACTTTGATAATCCGGGTATACCCACCCTGGCGGTCAGCGTACTTAGCTGCCAATCCATCAAATAATTTTTTTACGACTTCTTCATCTAAGATGAAATCCGCGGCCTGCCTTCTGGCATGGAGGTCACCACGTTTACCTAGAGTAATCATTTTTTCGGCCAGGCGGTTTATCGACTTGGCACGGGCAGCCGTAGTCTGAACACGTTCTTCGCGCAGCAGGGAAGTAACCATGTTGCGTAACAGAGCATTTCTGTGATCAGTACGAAAGCCCAGTTTAGGAAATGCCATTGTGTATCCCCCCTCTTTCCTTACTCATCTGACTCTTTCAATGTCAGACCCAGTTCATGCAGTTTCTGAATAACCTCTTCCAGGGATTTCTTGCCGAGGTTGCGGACCTTAATCATATCCTCTTCGGTACGCTGGGTCAATTCTTCAACTGAGTTAATTCCCGCCCGTTTCAGGCAGTTATACGAGCGAACGGAAAGGTCAAGTTCTTCAATAGTCATTTCAAGAATCTTGTCCTTCTCCTCTTCTTCTTTTTCAACCATGATTTCCACATCATTGATTGCTTCTGTCAGGCCAATAAACTGCCTCAGGTATTCGCTGAGGATTTTAGCCGACAGGCTGGTGGCCTCATCAGGTCTGATGCTGCCATTAGTCCACACTTCCAGGGTCAGTTTGTCATAATCGGTTATTTGGCCAACCCTGGTGTCCTCGATGTTGTAATTTACTCTCCGGACCGGGGTAAATGCGGAATCCACCGGGATCACTCCAATAACGTGGTCTTCCTTTTTATTCTTTTCAGCCGGAACATACCCACGTGACTTGGCTGCAGTGATTTCCATAAACAGCCGGCCCTCGGAGATAGTGGCAATTTTTAGGTCCGGGTTGAGAATTTCGACATCGGCATCTGAAATAATGTCACCTGCCAAAACTTCCCCGGCGCCTTCTGCCTCAATGCGCAGGATCCGTTCCTCATCAGTATGCATCTTAATGCACAGGTTCTTAAGATTTAAGATAATATCAGTCACATCTTCGACAACCCCAGGAACAGTTGAAAACTCATGCAAAACACCGTCAATTTTAACTGAAACCACCGCCGCACCAGGCAGTGATGACAGTAAAATTCGCCGCAGTGAATTGCCGAGGGTTATACCATAGCCTCTCTCCAAGGGTTCAACTACAAACTTCCCGTACGTATTATCGTCACTGAGTTCTACACATTCAATTCTTGGTTTTTCGATTTCCAACATAAGGTACCCTCCTTCCCGAGACTCGATAATTTCTTTAATTACCTCGAGTATAACTCGACAATAAGATGTTCCACTACAGGTACATCAATTTCTTCGCGGGAAGGAATAGCAACCACCTTTCCTGAAAACTGGTCGGCACTCACTTCCAGCCATGCCGGGGGAGTTTTCCGTGCCGCCTGTTCAACTAATTCTACAATTCTGTTATTGTCACGGCTCTTTTCACGGACTTCTATCACATTTCCAACCCTCGTCAGGAATGAAGGAATGTTAACCTTATTACCGTTAACGGTAAAATGCCCGTTACGAACCATCTGCCTAGCTTCGGCGCGGGAACCGGCAAACCCCATCCGGTAAACAACATTGTCAAGCCTTCTTTCCAGCAGCCTCAGCAGGTTCTCACCTGTAATGCCTTTTTGGCGTTCGGCTTTGGCAAAGTAGTTACGGAATTGAGTCTCCAATATCCCATAAATACGACGGGTTTTTTGTTTTTCCCTTAACTGGATACCGTACTCTGATGTCTTTTTACGACCCTGGCCGTGCTGCCCGGGGGCGTATCCCCTCTTGTCAATAGCACACTTACCGGTATAGCACCGGTCTCCCTTAAGGTATAACTTAGCGCCCTCTCTGCGGCACAATCTACAAACAGGTCCTGAATACCTGGCCATCCTGTATCAACACCTCCTATACCCTTCTTCTCTTTGGCGGCCGACAGCCATTATGGGGAATGGGAGTAACATCCTTAATCATGTTAACTTCCAAACCTGCGGCCTGAATTGCCCTGATGGCGGCTTCTCTACCGGCGCCTGGGCCTTTTACAAATACTTCTATTTCTCTCATGCCATGGTCCATCGCATCCTTAGCGGCTGCCTCGGCAGCCATTTGGGCGGCGAAGGGAGTGCTTTTTCTGGAACCTTTGAACCCAAGCGTCCCGGCGCTGGACCAGGAAATACAGTTTCCGGATCTGTCAGCAATCGTAACGATGGTATTATTAAAGGTCGATCTGATATGGGCCACCCCATGCTCAACATTTTTCCGCTCTTTGCGTTTTGTTCTGACTCTGCGTGCCATCCCTTATCCTCCTTTAACTTTTCTTCCGGCGTACCCCAACAGTCTTCTTGGGGCCTTTTCTAGTCCGGGCATTAGTTTTCGTCCGCTGACCTCGCACAGGCATTCCTCTGCGGTGCCGAATACCGCGGTAACAGCCAATCTCCATCAATCGCTTGATGCTGAGTGAGATATCCCTTCTCAGGTCACCCTCAACTTTAAGATTTTTATCAATGTATTCTCTGAGCCGGGCAATTTCCTCCTCGGTCAAGTCCCTGATCCTGGTATCGGGGTTTATTCCCGTACCGGCCAGGATCTCCTGAGAAGTAGCCCGACCGATGCCGAAAATGTAAGTCAGGGCGATTTCCACCCGTTTCTCGCGAGGTAAATCTACTCCCGAAATTCTCGCCATAATACACACCTCCGATTCTATAATTTTATTTTTTTATATAATAATTATCTCTATTAAGATTCCGTTAACCCTGCTTCTGTTTATGTTTAGGATTCTCGCAGATTACCATGACTTTGCCTTTTCTCTTAATAATCTTGCATTTTTCACACATAGGTTTAACCGATGGTCTAACTTTCATTATATGTCCTCCTTTTTCCGGTAAACCCTACTTAAACCGATAAACAATCCGTCCACGTGTTAAATCGTAGGGCGATAACTCTATTGTTACTTTATCACCTGGCAGAATCCGGATAAAATTCATTCTTATCTTTCCGGACACATGGGCCAGTACTTTGTGCCCGTTTTCCAATTCTACCCGAAACATTGCGTTAGGCAGAGGTTCAATTACAGTACCTTCTACTTCGATAACATCTTGTTTTGACACTAGGCATTCACCCTCCCTTTTGTTCGACTTAAAAGTCTTTATGGCTTAACCCCAATTGTCTGACAGCCTCCACAACTTCAACTTCCGTAACGGCTTCCCCCCGGCCCAGCTTGTCGGCTATAACCTCTGCTTTTACCGGAAGAAGCTCTAAGTGTTTGACATTTTTCCTCTTGGGGTTCGTTAATCTCTTTTTTTCGCCATCTATTACCCGAACAAAGGCTTCGTCAAGAACATCATAAATTAAATATGTTTTCCCTTTGTCGCGACCTGCTGTTGATCTTACTAGTTGGCCTATCTGTGCTTCTGCTGTCTTCATGATTTATCTCCTAAGGTCATAACTTTATATGCGCCTTGGTTAATCATGGGTTTATAGCTAATACTCTCCCCATTTTAATTATTTCATAAACCCTTGATAATGCCTCATAAGCAGGTGGGATTCAATTTGTTTCATAGTCTCAAGGGCAACCCCCACAACGATGAGGAGCCCGGTCCCACCAAAATAGACGTTCTGAATCTTCGTGGTAAGCAAAACAAAGGTCGGCAGGATTGCTATCAGGGCCAGGAAAATCGCACCCGATAACGTTACCCTCGTCAGAATTTTATCCAGGTACTCGGCGGTAGGCCTGCCGGGTCTCAGTCCGGGGATAAATCCACCATATTTTTTCATATTATCGGCCACATCCATTGGGTTAAAGGTTATGGATGTATAGAAATAGGTAAAAAATATGATAAACAGCGCATACAATATCGTATGTGCCACCCCACCCCAGTTGAATACCCTAAGAACCCATTGGGCTGCCGGACTGGTCGGAAAGAAATTCGCTATTGTACTCGGAAAAAGTAATATCGATGAGGCGAAGATTACCGGAATAACTCCCGCCTGATTCACCTTAAGGGGGATATGGGTACTTTGTCCGCCGTACACGCGCCGTCCTACAACCCTTTTGGCATACTGTACAGGAATCCGTCTCTGGCCTTCATTTACAGCAACAATAGCGGCAATAACAAGGGCCGCGATAACGACGAGGAGGATTACACTGAAAGCACTGATGGCCCCGGCCATTAAAGCTTCGTATATCCGCATCAAGGCGCCGGGTAAGGAGGCTACAATACCGGCAAAGATGATTAGAGAAATACCGTTTCCGATACCTTTTTCGGTAATCTGCTCACCAAGCCACATCAGGAAGGCAGTACCCGCAGTCAGCGTAATTGCTATCAGCATGTAAGAGCCAATCCCCGGGCTGGTTAATGCTCCATAAGCTTTTAACGTAAAAGCCATCCCTAAGGACTGAATGAATCCTAAGACAACAGTTGCATAACGAACATACTGCGTAATTTTCTTCCTGCCTTCTTCGCCCTCTTTGGACATCTTTTCGAGTTTTGGAATTACCACTGTTAATAACTGCATAATAATCGAGGCATTAATATAAGGGGTAATACTCATCGCAAAAATAGAAAATCTCTTAAAGGCCCCTCCGGAAATTACATCAAAGAAGCCCAGGATATTGCCGCCGCCTTTAACTAAGGCTTCCATAGCTTGAGCGTTAATCCCCGGTACAGGAATATGCGCTCCAATCCTAAAAACGAAAAACATTAATAAAGTAAATAAAATTCGCTTCCTTAGATCTCCTGCTTTAAGAGAACTTTTCAGGGCGTCTAACAAACTAAATCACCTCGGCTTTTCCACCGGCGGCAGCAATCTTTTCAGCAGCCGATTTACTAAAAGCGTGAACTTGAACTGTCAGTGACTTTTCAAGATTACCATAGCCCAGAATCTTCACTCCGTCTTTGATTGTTTTAATGACACCGGCTGCTTTCAAAACCTCGACTGTAACTGTAGAACCACTTTCAAATTTATTTAAGGCGCTCACATTTATTTCAACTATTTCTTTGCCCCATTTGTTGTGGAACCCCCTCTTCGGGATCCTTTGGATTAATGGTTTTTGACCGCCTTCAAAGCCCAGTTTTCCACCGCTGCCGGAACGTGACTTTTGGCCCTTGTGGCCGCGGCCTGCGGTTTTACCGAGTCCGGAACCTAAACCCCTCCCCTTGCGGGTAGGCTGTTTCCGGGCTCCTTTGGAAGGCTTTAAGTTGTGCAGCTCCATAAGCACACCTCCTATTCCATTTCTTCAACTTTTACCAGATGTTCGACCTTACGAATCATACCGCGGATCTGCGGTGTATCATTGTGTTCAGAAAAACTATTGAGTTTCTTCAATCCAAGGGTTTCGACAGTGGCCCGCTGGGTCCCATTACTGCCGATAACACTTTTGACTAATATAACTTTAAGCTTTGCCATTTCCAACAACCCCCTAACCTAAGAGCTCTTCTACAGATCTACCGCGAAGTCTGGCTACATCTTCAGCCCGTTTGAGGCCTTTTAAGGCAGCCATCGTGGCATTAACCATATTATGAGCATTATTTGAACCTAGGGATTTGGTAAGAATGTCTTTAACCCCCGCTAATTCAAGAATAGCCCTCACAGGCCCCCCGGCAATAACTCCGGTACCCGGTGCAGCCGGTTTCAGCAGCACTTTGCCTGCTCCATAATGGCCAACTATTTCATGAGGAATAGTTGTGCCGACAAGCGGAACCTCAATCAGACTTTTCTTGGCGTCTTCAATACCTTTGCGGATAGATTCCGGCACTTCGCCGGCTTTACCCAAACCCGAGCCTACGTGACCGTTGCTGTCTCCGACAACCACCAGGGCGCTGAAGCTGAACCGGCGGCCACCTTTAACAACTTTGGCGACACGATTTATACTGACAACTTTTTCAGTTAATTCAAGTTTGCTTCCGTCAATCCTAGCCATCAATTTCCCTCCTTACCTCAAAAGTTAAAAATCTAAACCTGCTTCCCGGGCTGCATCAGCCAAGGCTTTAATTCGCCCGTGATAGATATGTCCTCCCCGGTCAAAGACGACCTGCTTGATACCTTTCACGAGGGCTTTTTCGGCCAGAGCCTTGCCAACAGCCTGGGCGGCTTTAGCGTTACCTTTATTCTCCGTCTGCCCGCTGACGCCGCTTTCCATGGTAGATGCCGATACCAGGGTCACGCCTTTGGTATCGTCAACAATCTGGGCATAGATGTGGTGCAGACTTCTATATACAGACAGCCTTGGGCGTTCCGTCGTCCCCTGGATGCGGTTCCGGACGCGAAGGTGTCTCTTTTGATTATCAGCCTTCCTGTTTATCTGCTTAAACAAGGGGTTCACTCCTTTCCGCTAACAAGTTTTACTAATCCGCTAACCGGCTAATTGCGGGCGGTTACTTCTTCTTACTACCGGCCTTACCGACTTTGCGGCGGACGTGCTCATTCTCATACCTGATACCCTTGCCTTTATATGGTTCAGGCTCTCTAACCTTCCTGATATTGGCAGCCAGGGCGCCGACTGCTTCCTTATCTGCTCCTCTGACAATTATCTTTGTCGCAGTTGGGACATCAATGTCGATTCCCGGTTTCGGCTCTATCTCCACCGGATGAGAATAACCCACTGAAAGGACAAGTTTGGTTCCCTGTTTTTGAGCCCGATAACCTACCCCTACGAGTTCAAGGGATTTCTCAAAACCCTTGGTCACACCCTCTACCATATTATTAACGAGGGTCCTCGTCAAACCGTGTAATGACTTATGGAACTTCTCCTCACTGGGCCTTTTCACAACAATTTGACTTTCTTCCATTTCGACAATCATATCGTTGTGCAGTTCCCTGCTGAGCTGCCCATTTGGCCCTTTAACGGTAACAAGGTTTCCTTCAATCTTTATCTCCACCCCCTGGGGGATATCTATAGGCTGTTTTCCTATTCTGGACATTATTACACCTCCTCAAACTACCAAATGTAGCAGATTACTTCTCCACCTAGGCCCTGTTTACGAGCTTCTTTATCTGTCATGATTCCTTTAGAGGTTGAAATCAAAGCAGTACCTATCCCTCCCAGGACACGGGGAATCTCTTCCTTCCTGGCATATACACGCAATCCGGGCTTACTGATACGCTTCAGACCGGAAATAACTTTTTCTTTGCCAGGGCCATACTTCAGGTAGATCCTGATTATCCCCTGCTTTCCGTCGTCAATTAATTCGCAGTCTTTAATATATCCTTCAGCCTTGAATATATCGGCAATCGATTTTTTAACTTTTGAGGCCGGCACTTCCACTTTTTCGTGGTTAACCATATTGGCATTCCGAACCCTTGTTAAAAGATCGGCAACGGGATCTGTCATCACCATAATAAATTACCCCCTTTCTATGTTACCAGCTAGCCTTTTTGATTCCGGGGATTTCGCCCCTGTATGCATGTTTGCGGAAACAGATACGGCACAACCCAAACTTTCTCATATAGGCGTGAGGCCTGCCGCAAAGCTTACATCTATTGTATCCGCGCACTGAGAATTTCGGCTGGCGGTCCATCTTGACCATCATTGATTTTTTTGCCACTAATATCCCCCCTTCCGGTTTTTTCAGGTTTAATCTTTAAAAGGCATCCCTAACTGAGCAAGTAGTTCTTTAGCTTCCTCATCGGTTGGCGCACTGGTGACAAATATTATGTCCATCCCCCGGACCTTGTCAACTTTGTCGTACTCAACTTCCGGGAAAATCAATTGCTCCTTAATCCCTAAAGTATAGTTACCGCGGCCGTCAAAGGCTTTACCGGAAACGCCCCGGAAGTCCCTAACCCTCGGTAAGGCTATATTGAACAGCTTATCGGCAAACTCATACATCCGGTCGCCTCTCAGAGTAACCTTACAGCCTATGGGCATCCCTGCCCTAAGCTTAAACCCGGCGATTGATTTTTTCGCCCTCGTTACAACCGGCCTCTGACCGGTGATCGTAGATAAATCACCTACAGCAGCATCAATGGCTTTGGCATTTTGAATAGCTTCACCCAAACCTATATTAATTACAATCTTCTCCATCTTGGGTACCTGCATAATATTCTTATAGCCGAATTTTTCTTTCAGCTTGCTTATAATTTCGTTCACGTACCTATCTTTCAGACGTGCCATGATTAACCTCCTTTCCACTCCTATTTGTCAAAGGCTTCTCCGCACTTATTGCATACCCTGATTTTCTTACCATTGGCCATAATCTGTTTATTAATCCTTCTCGCACTATTGCACTTAGAGCAGAAGATCATTACATTTGAACTGGCAACAGGGGATTCCTTTTCTACAATACCCCCTTGGGGCGCCTTCTGGGTTGGCCGGGTATGCCTCTTGACAACATTGACTCCCTCAACCACTATCCGGTTGTCCTTAGGGATTACCTCTATTACCTTGCCCTTTTTGCCGGCGTTTTTGCCCGTTAATACAATAACTATGTCACCTTTTTTGACATGTATTTTAGTATTTTCTTTCTTCACATTTGTTCTGGCATTTGCCAACGTGGTCCACCTCCTAACTGTCTATTGCATTGTTGGGGTTTGTTAGTTACAGTACTTCGGGGGCCAAGGATACGATTTTCATGAAATTTTTATCCCTCAGTTCTCTGGCCACCGGGCCAAAAATCCGGGTCCCCCGCGGGTTTTTCTGTTCATTAATAATCACTGCCGCGTTCTCATCAAACTTTATATATGAACCGTCCGGCCTCTTAATTTCTTTGGTGGTTCTTACAATAACAGCTTTAACCACGTCGCCCTTCTTTACCACGCCGCCTGGTGTAGCCTCTTTTACAGCGGCCACGATTATATCACCAACCCTGGCGTAACGACGCATCGAACCGCCCAAAACCCTAATGCACAGGAGTTTTCTGCCTCCGGTATTGTCAGCGACATTAAGCCTTGTTTCAGCTTGAATCATGTAATAACCCTCCTTTCAACAGTCTCGGGTTCTTTTAATATATTTAGATTTGTTGTTCCCTTCCCAGGATTTCGACAACCCGCCAACGCTTTTCTTTACTCAGTGGCCTTGTTTCCATAACCCGAACCTTATCGCCAACACGACAAGCATTTTCTTCGTCATGTGCTTTAAACTTTTTAGTCCGTTTAACAATTTTGCCGTATAAAGGATGACGCACCAAGGTTTCAATGGCCACAACAACAGTTTTATCCATTTTGTCACTGACCACTTTACCCACCTGGACTTTGCGCATATTCCTTTCTTCCACTGTATTAGCCCCCTTCCATCTCAATCTCGGGTATTAAATATGAATTATCCCTCTTGGGCTTTCAGTTCTCTCTCCCTTAGGACAGTCTTCACACGGGCAATTGACTTCTTTACGTCCCTGATGCGCATTGGGTTTTCAAGTTGCCCGGTGGCTAACTGAAAGCGCAACCTGAAGAGCTCATCCTTAAGGTCATCAGCCTTTCTGGTCAGTTCATCAGTGGATAGTTCATGAACGTCTTTAGCTTTCACTAGCTTCACCACCTAAATCTTCTCTTTTCACAAACTTGGTTTTAATGGGCAGCTTGTGAGCAGCCAGTCTCATGGCTTCACGGGCTATTTCTTCCGATATTCCGGCTATTTCAAACATTATCCGGCCCGGTTTTACTACCGCAACCCAGTATTCGGGTGTTCCTTTACCGCTGCCCATTCTGGTTTCGGCAGGTTTAGCAGTAATCGGTTTATCGGGAAATATTTTAATCCAAACTTTACCGCCCCGTTTAATATATCTTGTCATAGCAATCCGGGCAGCCTCGATTTGTCTGTTGGTAATCCATGCCGGCTCTAAAGCCTGCAGACCATATTCGCCGAACGAAATGACGTTGGCTCTGGATTTCCCGGCCCTAGTACCCCTGTGCTGCTTACGGTGCTTTACTCTCTTAGGTACTAACATCGATTACTCTCCTCCTTCCCGAGCAGCATTAACTTTCTTTGCTTCCGGAAGAATCTCTCCCTTGTAAATCCAAACCTTAACCCCAATCTTCCCATAGGTTGTATCGGCTTCGGCAAATCCGTAGTCGATATCTGCCCTGAGGGTATGGAGGGGTACTTTGCCTTCGTTATACCATTCGGTCCTGGCCATTTCAGCTCCGGCCAGACGACCGCTGCATTGAATCTTAATGCCCTGAGCCCCCATCCGCATAGTCCGGGAAACAGCCTGTTTCATAGCCCGACGGAATGATACCCTTTTAACAAGCTGGGCCGCAACGTTTTCGGAAACCAACTGGGCATCAAGTTCGGGAACTTTAATTTCAACGATATTTACACTGACGTTCTTAGCTGTCCTTTTCTCCATCTCTTTGCGGAGCGCTTCAACCTCTGAGCCGCCACGGCCGATAACAATACCCGGTTTAGCCGTGTGAATCGTTATTTTAACTCTATTGGCTGCTCTTTCTATTTCGATTCTCGAAATGCCGGAGGCAAACAGCTTCTTCTTAATGTACTCCCTGATCCTGATATCTTCGATCAGCAGAGTGGAAAAATCTTTTTCAGCAAACCACTTGGCATCCCAATCTCTAATAATTCCAATACGCAAACCCTTTGGGTGTACTTTTTGCCCCACTCATTATCCCTCCTTCTTCTTACGAGTTACTTTCTTTATCTCAGGAGCTGCTTCTTCATTCTGATTAACCGTTTCTTGATTTTCGTTCAATACTTCTTTCGTTTCAGGTGCAGCTTCTTTTTTCTTGCGGACCGTTTTCTTCTTCTCCGGCGCAGCTTCTACTTTCTCTTTTACCGCTGCCTTTTTCACTGTCTTCTTTTTTCCGCCGGCTGCCTTCTCGGCTGCCTTTCTTTCGATAATCGCTGCTTCCTCTTCCCGAACAACTACTGTAATGTGGCTTGTTCGACGTCTCATAAGATCAGCCCGGCCCATTGCCCGCGGCATGGTTCTCTTCAGCGTCGGACCCTGATCAACAAAAGCTTCAGCTATAAAAAGAGCGTCTTTATCCAGTTCCTGGTTATGTTCAGCATTGGCCACCGCCGACTTTACGACCTTTTCTATAGCAGCAGCAGCCCGCCTCGGTGTAAATTTCAAAATCGCCAAAGCCTCACCAATTTTTTTCCCCCGGATCAAATCCATTACCTGTCTGACTTTACGAGGGGAAAGGCGGATGTATTTGGCAATTGCGCGTGCTTCTGACATTGTGATAACCCCCTCTCATTACTTGAGGGCAGAGGAACGCTCTGTGTGCCCCCCATGTCCCCTGAATAATCTCGTCGGTGCAAACTCACCGAGCTTGTGTCCTACCATATCCTCGGTAATATATATCGGAACATGCTTACGGCCGTCATGAACGGCTAATGTATGACCGATCATCTGCGGGAAAATCGTGGACCTCCTGGACCAGGTCTTGATAACCTTCTTCTCATTCTTCTCATTCATATCTTCAATCTTTTTTAAAAGCTTAGGTTTGATATAAGGGCCCTTTTTAAGGGATCTAGCCATTAGCAAAAACCTCCTTTCCTGACTATCCGCTGGACTTGTGAAAAGACTTATTTCGTCCTTCTCTTCATAATCATTTTATCAGTGGTCTTTTTCTTCTTCCGGGTCCTCGCCCCCAGAGCTGGTTTGCCCCAAGGTGTAACAGGGTTCCGACCGACAGGGGAACGACCTTCCCCTCCACCGTGTGGGTGGTCAACCGGGTTCATCACAACCCCGCGCACAGTTGGGCGGCGGCCCAACCAACGGCTTCTTCCGGCTTTACCAATCGTAATGTTTTCATTTTCGAGGTTTCCTACCTGGCCAATGGTGGCCTTGCAGTTGATGTGGACCAGGCGTACTTCTCCGGATGGTATCCGAATATGGGCATAGTCTCCTTCTTTAGCCATCAGCTGAGCAGATGCACCTGCTGAACGGCATAACTGGGCGCCTTTTAATGGTTTGAGTTCGATATTGTGGATAACAGTACCAACCGGGATGTTCTTCATTGGAAGGGCATTGCCTGTTTTAATATCGGCATTAGGCCCTGACTCCACTGTATCTCCTACCTTTAATCCGTTAGGAGCAACAATGTATCTCTTTTCACCATCGGCATAATTGAGCAGGGCAATCCGGGCAGACCTGTTGGGGTCATATTCAATCGTAGCTACCCGGGCCGGAATCCCATCTTTATCGCGCTTAAAATCGATAATCCTGTATAGCCTTTTATGTCCGCCCCCACGGTGTCTGACGGTAATCCGTCCTTTATTATTGCGTCCGGCATTTTTCTTTAACGATTCGGTTAAGGACTTTTCCGGCTTATCTGTCGTAATTTCTTTAAAATCAGAAACGGTCACAAACCGCCTACCTGGTGACGTTGGTTTGAATTTTTTAACAGCCACTATAATTCCCTCCTTTGCACAGAACTAGGTTACATACCTTCAATAATCTCGATTTTATCACCCTGTTTAAGTGTGACAATCGCTTTTTTCCGGGCGGCGGTGCGGCCCAGATATTTGCCCATCCGCTTTTCCTTGCCCTTTACATTCATTGTCTTGACATCAGTTACCGTAACCTTGAACATTTCCTGTACGGCATGTTTGATTTCGATTTTGTTGGACTTGGGGTCTACATAAAAACTGTATTTATTCTGTTCCAGTAAACCCATGCTGCGTTCTGACACGATGGGTTTTCTC
>Ga0265292_1001849_pt1 | contig 16770 bp, 18 predicted proteins | sample Munlanlewell296A_FD_189080 | JGI IMG/M metagenome (GOLD analysis project Ga0265292, IMG submission 189080) | Leachate microbial communities from a municipal landfill in Southern Ontario, Canada - Leachate well 296A | ecosystem: Engineered > Solid waste > Landfill > Unclassified | place: Canada... | reverse complement strand
CAACGGACTATAATCTACAAAACGAAGGAATTAGTTTGTTCCAGCAGTCTTTTTCACCTCCGAAGTGATTATATTTTATATTTTTTAAGGATATATTTTTGCCATAACTTCTTAAAAAAAGGTAGTGTCAATGTTGAAAGCATAAAACCAATAGATGGCACGATTGCATTAAGCCACGGTCGATCGACTTTAATCACATTAAGATAAATACCGATTGCCAAATAGGTTAAAAAAAATAAAATTACTCTTCTGGTAATACTTGTTTCCCAGGTCTTATTAATCTCGACCAACTTATTTCTTTCTTCAATTTTTTCAATCCTTGTAGTCAGTTCTTTTATTGCTTCCATAATTAAATTATATCAACTAATGTTGAACTCTTTCTTTTATCCTCTGCTCGATGGTTTCAATAAATGCTTCATCTTTAGTATCTTGAGCATAATATCTTGCATATTCTATATCAGTTTCGCTTAGAGATTGTGGTGCCAAATCTGGAGTTTAAGGAAAATAGAGCCTCAGTATAAGACAAACTATCATTATTGTCGCTTATAGTCCGTTGACAACCATATAAATAATTCATATAAATTCATAATTCTGAATTATAAATTCTAAATTATTATCGTGTTAGCTAAAGTTTTCTCCGGCGCCACTATTGGTCTTGATGGAATTTTGATTGACGTTGAGGTTGATGTCGCCAACCGCGGTTTTCCTACGTTTAATTTAGTCGGCTTGCCTAATAAAGCTGTTGATGAAGCTAAAGATCGGGTAAGAACCGCCATAGTCAATGTCGACTTTGAAATGCCCGATTCAAGAATCACAGTTAATTTAGCTCCCGCTGATATTCCCAAAGAAGGTTCAAGTTTTGACCTGCCTATTGCCATTGGTATTTTGGCCGCCTCCGGCATGATTAAAAAAACACTATTAAATAACAGTCTTTTTATTGGAGAGTTGTCACTTGAAGGAAAATTAAGAAAAGTACCTGGAGTAATTTCTCTTGTGCAAACAGCTAAAAGCAAAAAAATAATCAATATTTTTCTTCCTTTGGAAAATGCTCAAGAAGCCGCCCTTATTAGTGGGTTAAATATTTATCCTGTTTACGATTTAATTGAGTTAATCTTTCATTTAAATGAGGAAAAATTAATCACTTCTTTTCCGCCAATTGATATCCAATCATTAAAACAAGAGGTTGTTTATGAGTTTGATTTTTCCGAAGTCAAAGGTCAAGAGGCTGCTAAACGAGCGCTTGAGATTGCCGCTGCCGGTATGCATAATGTTCATCTCAAAGGCGTACCAGGCGCCGGAAAAACTATGCTTTGCCGGGCTTTTCCCTCAATCCTTCCACCAATGGAAAAAGAAGAAATACTTGAGGTAACAAAGATCTATTCAATTTTAGGTTTAATTAATCAAGGTTTTATTCTTACCCGACCATTTAGATCGCCTCACCATACGACTTCAAGGATCGGTTTAATCGGCGGAGGCACTAATCCTCTTCCCGGTGAAATCTCTTTGGCTCATCGAGGCGTTCTTTTTTTGGATGAATTTCCCGAATTTCCAAGATTTGTTTTGGAGTCACTCCGCCAACCACTGGAAGATGGAATAATTACTATATCAAGAGCTGCGGGAAGCCTGACTTTTCCCTGCCGTTTTTTGCTTCTGGCCGCCTCAAATCCTTGCCCTTGCGGATATTTGGGACACCCAAAAAGACGATGTCACTGTCTGCCGGGAACTATTTTAAAATACCATAAACGACTATCCGGTCCCCTGCTTGACCGTATCGATCTTCATATTGATGTCCCGCAGGTTGAAGAAGAAAAATTAATCGACTCAGCTTCGGCTGAGTCAAGCGAAACAATCAGACAAAGAATAATCAATGCCAGATCCCGCCAGCAAAAACGTTTTATCAATACTCGCATTAAAACCAATGGTGAAATGACACCGAAAGAAATAAAAAAATTCTGTCAGTTGACCAGTGAAGCGACCAATCTTCTCAAACAAGCCATTTCTCGTCTATCTTTATCGGCTCGCTCATATTTTAAAATAATAAAAATTTCCCAGACTATTGCTGATTTTGAAGACGCGGAAAAAATTCAAGTCAGGTTTATCGCCGAGGCCTTACAGTATAGAGCAAAGGAGGAATAGCTAAAAATTATATTTTTGCAATTAAATGTCATTGATTTTATAAGTTAAAAGAGTAATATAATGCTATAAATTTTATCAATATTAATACATCTATAATATGAAAACCAATGATGATAAAAACCCAAAACGCCAAGCTGTCAATCTAGCGATTGAGCAGATTCAAAAACAATTCGGCCGCGGCTCGATCATGAGATTAGGCGAAGCGCCGATTACTAGAGTTGAAGTCATCAAAACCGGTATTCTTCCGCTTGACGTTGCTCTTGGTGTCGGCGGCATACCAAAAGGAAGAATTGTTGAAATTTTTGGGCCTGAATCCTCAGGAAAAACTACTCTTGCTTTATCTTTAATTGCCGAGGTCCAAAAAAAAGGCGGAACAGCCGCTTTTATCGATGCCGAACATGCCATGGATCCTTCATGGGCAAGAATCATTGGCGTCAGTCTTGACGACCTTTTAGTGTCGCAACCTGACACAGGTGAGCAGGCTTTGGAAATTGCCGAGGCTCTTATTCGTTCCGGTGGAGTTGATCTTGTTATTATCGACTCTGTCGCCGCTTTAGTTCCGCGATCGGAAATTGAAGGAGAGATGGGCGACTCGCAGATGGGAGTTCAAGCAAGATTAATGTCTCAAGCTTTAAGAAAACTTACCGGAGTCGTTTCTAAGTCAAAAACCACTATTGTCTTTACCAACCAGATCCGTCTTAAAATCGGCATTATGTTTGGTAATCCGGAAACGACTCCTGGAGGTATGGCTTTGAAATTTTATGCGTCAATCAGAATGGATGTCCGAAAAATTGAAACATTAAAAAAGAATAATATTGTCTACGGCTCACGCCATAGAGTAAAAGTTGTCAAAAACAAAGTCGCCCCGCCTTTTAAAGAAGCGGAAGTAGTCATTACCGCCACCGGTATTGATCGAGAGCAAGCTATCGTTGACGCGGCAATTTTAGCCGGAGTTTTGACAAAAAGCGGTTCGTTCATTAAATTCGGCGAAAAAATGCTTGGACAGGGAAAAGAACAGGTTAAAGAAATGCTTATGGGAGATGAAAAGCTAAAAGCCAGTCTGATGAAAGCAATGGAAGAAAAATTATTGTCAAAGAAATAGAATTAAATTTCTAATTACTCTAATTGACCTAATTCCTGCCTGCCGGCAGGCAGGTCTAAATAAATCCCAATTACTAAACTTGATCATTGGGAGATTGGTTATTTTTTAGGTTAATTAGAAATTAGAATAATTAGGTCAATTTATTCATGTTTGACGATCAAGATCATATACAACGTCTTCTTGACTTCGCTTACTTTTACTTGAAATTCCGTCCCCGCACTAAAAAAGAGATTGTCGATTATTTGAATAAAAAATCACAAAAATATCATTTTAACCAAGAAATAATCGATAAGGTTATCAATAAACTACAAGAGGAAGATTTAATTAACGATAATAAATTTATTGATTGGTTTGTCGATCAAAGAAACCGTACAAAACCAAAAAGTCGGTTTGCTTTAACGACCGAACTAATTCGTTTTGGAGTCCATAAGGATTTAATTGATGAATATTTTTCCAACTCTTCTCAAGATGAAACTTCTCTTGCCCATCAAGCTCTGGTTAAACGTTGGCGACAGTTTTCCCAACTTCCCAAAGATAAACGCTTTCAAAAAGCAGCTGGTTTTCTAACGCGTCGAGGTTTTAATTTTGAAATCATAAGAAAAGTAATCGATAAATTGGAAGATTAAAAAAACAATTGTCATTGGGAAAAAAAGGAGTAAAATATGATTATCATTAACAATTTTGTTTTTAGGAGAATAAAATAATAATTTTTAAAGTTGCCACTAATATGAAATATATCTTACTGTGCCAACCTGAACTGATACGGTAACTTATTCCTCCTAAAAGCTTTCAATTTACTTAAATATGTTTAAAGACTTATTAAAAAAAGTCTTCTTTGGAAAAAAAATCCAAGAAGAAGAAACCAGGATAAAACAACAGACAAAAGAAATAATTCTTAATGCCAATGAAGAGGCTTTAAAAATTAAGCAGGAAGCTGAACATGAAGCTAGAAAAACGTTAAAAGATGCTATTGAAGCGGAAAAACGTTTAGGCAGAATTAGTCAGCAAAATGAAGAAAAAGAACAAATGTTAAACAGACAAAAAACACTTATTGAAAACGAAAAAAATCATATCGAAAATATTAAAAAAGATCTTGAAGAAAAAAGAGATAATATCTTGCAAAAACTGGAAAAAGTCGCCCAATTAACCAAAGAACAGGCAAGAAGCCTTCTTCTTCAAGGTTGGGAAGAAAAACTAAAAAACGAAATCGCTAAAAAAATAAAATTTGGTGAGGAAGAAATTAAACGGCAGGTTGATGATAAAGCCAAAGAAATGTTGGTCGACGCTATGCGTTTTGGTGCTACCGACTATGTAGCCGAGTTCACACTATCTGTTATTCAACTTCCTGGCGAAGATTATAAAGGAAGAATCATCGGAAAGGACGGCCGAAATATTCGCGCTTTTGAAGTCGCGACAGGCGTTGATGTCGATCTTGAAGAAGAAGGAGTAATCAAATTATCTTCTTTTGACGCTGTAAGACGTGAAATCGCCCGACAGTCGCTTGAACGACTGATAAAAGACGGTCGGATCCAACCTCAAAGAATCGAAGAAATTGTCAGAAAAACTAAAGAAGAGATTGAAAAAGTCATATTCAAAGCTGGCGAAGAATTAGCTCATAAGGTCGGCGTCTTTAACCTACCAACTGAAATCACTCAACTTCTTGGTAAATTTAAATACCGTTATTCATACGGCCAAAACATGATCATCCATACCCTGGAAGAAACCAGAATCGGTGTCGCCTTAGCTCAAGAATTAAAAGCCGACGTCAATATTGTTAAACTAGGTTGTCTTCTTCACGATATTGGTAAAGTTATTAGCGATAAGGAAGGCTCCCATGTCGATTTAGGAATTGAGCTTTTGAAAAAACATCATTTCCCGCAAAAAGTCATCGACTGTGTCGCTTCCCATCATGAAGATATTCCTTTCCCGTCAACTGAAGCGGTTATTGTCTATATTTCCGACGCTGTTTCCGGCGGACGACCTGGAGCAAGACATGAAGATTTTGAAGAATACTTAAAAAGAATTAGAACTATAGAAGAAACCGCAAAGAGCAAAAAGGGCGTCAAGGAAGCTTTTGCCCTTCAAGCCGGCCGGGAACTTCGAGTTATTGTCAAACCGGAAAACATCACTGATGATGAAACCACTATACTAGCCACTAAAATAAAAGAAGAACTTGAGTCTAAGTTCGATATTTTTCCTGGACAGATCAAAATCACGGTGATAAGGGAATACCGAACCGAAACAGTCACAAAAATTTAAATTCAATTCTATTTAGTGTTATTTTTGTATCTTCTACTCTACCTCTAGGTAGTGATTCTGTATAAACTGTCCCAATACTCCAAATTTGATATAGATTGTTACAATAAGATAGTTTTAATACAGATTGACAAGATGCGATAAACATCATATGCTGTTGCTATAAAATCAAATTATAAATTTAAAAAACTACGAAAGGAGGTGTAATAAATCATGACAAAAGCAGATTTAGTCGCTCAAGTTGCCAAAAAAGCCGGATTAACCGCTAAGGCCGCCAAAGATGCCGTCGGTACAGTCTTTTCGACTATTACCGACGCGATCAAAAGAGGAGAAAAGGTCGTCGTCACGGGTTTTGGAACATTTTTAGTTAGAAAGAGAGCCGCTAGAAAAGGAAGAAACCCGCAAACTGGTGCTGAGATTCAAATCCCAGCTACAAAAACTCCAGGTTTTACCGCTGGTAAAAGTCTTAAAAGAGCAATCAAATAATATCTAATAAAAAATATATAATACCCCATCTTTATCGATGGGGTATTTGTTTAATATGTTATACTTTTTATTAATGAACATCTTCGTCGGTACTGACCATCGGGGATTCGAGTTGAAAAATAAGTTGATGGAGTATCTTCAGGAAAAAAATATTCGTATTGAAGACATGGGTAACTATCAATACGATCCTCTTGACGACTATTCAGATTTCTCTCGAAAAGTCGCGCAGGCAATCTTACAAAATCCTCAGGAATTTTTAGGAATCGTTATTTGCGGATCAGGAATTGGTGCTTCAATCACTGTTAATCGTTTTAAAGGTATCCGTTGCGCATTAGTATTTGAACCTGAACAGGCCAAACACGGCCGGGAAAATGATCATACCAATGTCATTTCTTTGCCGGCCGACTATATTGATTTGGAAAAAGCCAAAAAAATTATCGACGCTTTCCTTGAAGCTATTCCAAAGAAAGAAGATAAATATCTCAGAAGAATCAGAAAATTAGACGACTAATATTTATATTCTACTTTGATACTTCCCTTGCAAATTCTTTTCTACAGCTCCTTTAATCTCCAACATTGATATTATATTTAGTATTTCTTTAATCGGTTTTTTAGTGATCTGGGAAATGTCATCGGGTAACCTTGCCTCTTTATTCAACAATAGAAAGACTGTTTTTTCCTCAACGTTCAACTCTTCTTCAATTCTCTTTTTTTCTTTTGGAATAATCTTTACTCCTAGTTCGTCAAAGATATCATCAACGCAGGTAACCAATTTAGCTCCTTGTTTAAGTAAAATATTTGGTGCCTCGCTCATTGGTGAAGTAATCGGCGCCGGTGTGGCAAAAACGTCTTTTCCCTGTTCGGCTGCATGACGAACCGTAATCAAAGTGCCGGAATCTTTTGACCCTTCAACCACCAATACACCTGATGATAAACCAGAAATAATTCTATTTCTGGCTATGAAAAGTCCTTTAAGGACGGTGTGACCTGGAGGAAATTCTGAAATCACCCAACCGCCTTCTTCAACTATCTTTTGATAAACTTTGGCATTGGCTGCCGGATAAATAATATCGACTCCGCACCCTAAAACTGCAATTGTTTTACCTCCCGCGCTAAGGGTTGATTGATGGGCAATGACATCTATTCCATAAGCTAAACCAGAAACAATTACTACTCCAGCTTTTGCCAGTTCTGAAGCAAGCATATGTGTCACCTGCTGTCCATAGGGTGTTGGGTTTCTTGTGCCAACAATAGCAAAGAAAATTTCGCCGGCTGATGGATGAAAATCGAACCGATCAATCTCTCCTTTTATATAAAGACAAATTGGTGGATCTTCTAAATGTTTTAAAGGTTCTGGATACTTTTTATCAATTTGAGTTAAAACCGTTATGTTTTTTTTCTTTAACTCCTCGAGTTTTTTTATCGGATCAAACTTTCTCCTAAAATCGATAAACTTCTCTCCAACTTTGTCACCGATCACTTTTTTGATTTCTACCCCATTGGCCTGATAGGCTTTTTTAACATCGCTAAAATAATTTATCAGTTCTTTTAATCTCATTGGGCCAATACCCAGAAAATGGGAAAAAGAAAGATAGTATAATAGTTCTTCATTCATAGGTTAAAAACAATACCAGTAATTTCTTTTGAGTTCTTGGGCTTTATATAGGTAAAACTGACTATTAGCTATAAACTGATTAAACTCTGATTTTTTAATAGAACATGAGCCGGGGTTAATTTCTTCTGCTTTTAAAAAAGCTTCATTTGACGATTTATTTTCGTTAATTATCGAAAAAAACCGAGATAGTTTTAAAAGATTAATATAGTTTTTTTCCGCGTTTATCATTTTATTGAAAATTCCCTTGTTATCTCTGATGTCTTTGAGTTGGCTGTCTTTTACAGCCATAAATATTTCAGGATCCAAATAAACAAGATGCCAGTTTCGATCTTTTAAGAGTCTACCGATAAATATTTCGGCCCATTGAGTCTGGTCATTATGATTAAAAAAAACAGTCGTGATCTTATATTTTTTAAATATTTTATCTTGGACTGGTTGCTCGATTTGCAGTTTTTTATAAACATCTCCGATAAAATCTACCGGATATGCTTCTGGTCTATTATCAATAAATACTTTATATTTTGGATAAAACCGGAAAATAAAATATCCGCCAATATCAAAATTGTTAAAAATATTTCCCTGGAAATTGTTTTTTTTAACGAATTCAACTGCCGTTTCATGAGATCCATTATAACCTAATCCAAATCGTTTACTATGATCAAAGACTAAATAGTATTTATTAGAAATAAAAAAAACTGAACACGAAGATAAAATAAACATCAATAATATAATTATTAACGGTTTTAAATTGTCCGGTAAGGTAAATCTTCGAGTGATGAACTTTAATATTTGATCAAAAGAAATTGCCAATGCCGGTATTGCTGTCAAAATAAAAAAAGGTAAATGTCTCAGCTGAAAAATTGTTAATACGTAAAAAACAAAAAGTAACAATGCTACAGTCAGTTGATGGACTGTAGCAAGAATTATTAAAGAAATAATAATTACCGGGGAAATAAAGAAAAAATACTTTATTAACGGATTAAAAATCATTTTACTTAGGTAAAAAAGGTTTTGGTTCTCGACAATCGTATAACCATAATTCTTAAAGATATTAAAAGGATAAATAATTCCGGTTAAACCATGAGGATTTAACAATAAAACAAGCAAAGAAATAAAAATAATTGAATATAAAAGAACTAAGTTGTTCCTGTTTTTGTTTCTGGTTATAAAAACTTTAATTATTAAAAGTAAAATTAAAAAAATACCAAAAACAAAGGTTATGTGAATATTAATCCATAAAAACATGACTACCGGTAGAAAATAGATAAGTTTTTGGTTCTTGGGATAAGTTAATAAAAGATAAATAATAAACGAAAAGAAAAAATAACCAAAAATTTCCGGTCTGACATCGTTCCTCTCAAGTAATAACGGCGATAAAATTAAACCTGATAAAATCGTCGGAATTAACCCTGATTTATTTACAGCTAGTTTAAAAACAATAGCGATAGAGAAAAGAATCATGATCGTTTTTATAATAATTAAGATATTTATGCCCAAAAACCTTGACGACAGATAAAAGAGTACCTCACTTAACCAGTGATGATTAATGATGGAAAAATTAGGATTGGTATAGGAAAATAAATTTGTCTTTGGAATAGTTCTTGTCTTGATAATCATCTCCCCGATTTTCAGATGCCTGCCCAGATCTTGAGTAAAATCAGAGCTTGTAGAAAAAACGAAAGAAAAAAGATAGAAAAAGAATGATAGGATTAATAAAACTCTCAGAAATTTCATATTGCTATTTTAAATAATCAAATCCTCCTTTACTCCATGGATGACAGCGAACTATTCTTTTTAAGCCTAAAAACAATCCCTTTCCCGCTCCATATTTATCTACTGCTTGATAAGTATATTCGGAACAGGTTGGTGTAAATCGGCAGACCTGATCAGTTAAAAATAGTTGGCGGGCAATGGCTCCATGAAAAAATCTGGTTTTTTGATAAAAACGAATAAACTTAAGAATAATAGTTTTCATATTGTTATAATTTTATCAATGAAAATCTCAATAATCACTCTATTCCCCAAAATGATCTTCGGTTTTTTTGAGGAAAGCATAATTAAACGCGCCCAAGATAAAAAATTAGTTGAAATAGAAATAATCAATTTAAGAGATTTTTCTATTGATGATTATGGAACGGTTGATGACCGACCGTATGGAGGAGGAGCAGGAATGATTTTAAGAGTAGATGTTATTTATAAAGCACTCTCAAAAATTACAAATGACAAATTACAAAAAATAATTTTAACCTCACCAAAAGGGAAAATTTTTAATCAAAAAAAAGCGCAAGAGTATCTGCTACTTGACCATTTAGTTATCATTGCTGGACATTATGAGGATGTCGATGCGCGAGTTTTGAATTTTGTCGACGAAGAAGTGTCAATGGGAGATTTCGTTCTTACCGGTGGAGAAATTCCGGCCGCGGCAATTGTTGATTCTGTCGTTCGTCTAATTCCAGGCGTTCTTAAAAAAGATGAAGCAACCAGGCAAGAAAGTTTTAATATTAAAAATAAAAAACTTTTAGAATATCCTCAATACACAAGACCAGAAAATTTTATGGGAAAAAAAGTGCCAAAAATTCTTCTTTCTGGAGATCATAAAAAAATTGAGAATTGGCAGATAAAGAAAGCCTACGAGGAAACTTTAAAAAAAAGACCAGATCTTCTTAAGATAAAATCTTCAAAAAAAATTGCTCTTGACAAATAAAAACGAGTGTGACTATAATTAAACTATTATAAATTTAGTAATAGTTTACATATTATGACTAACTTAGATTATCTTCCAAACCTTGGATTAATAATTTTTTGGTTAATAACAATATGGAAATAACTAAAATAACAGCAAAAACCTTTTCTGATTCAATTTATAAGTTGAATGGTATTTCAAAAAAAACAATTGAAGAACATCTTAAGCTATATCAAGGCTATATAAATAAATATAATGAAATAAGGGAAAGATTGTCTCAATTAACTGATGATGATTTTACTAAAGGCAACCAAGTATACTCTACTATCCGTGAATTAAAACTTGAACTTTCGTTTGCATGGGGCGGTATCATTAATCATGAAATTTACTTTTCACATCTAGGAAAAAATAGAGGGATGACGAGTAAGGCACCAGTCGGCGCCTTACTGATCCAAGTCAAAAAAGATTTTGGGTCATTTGAAGGTTTTGAAAAAGACCTTAAAGCCACGGGCCTGGCGGCCCGCGGCTGGGCCTGGACTGTATGGAATAGACGGGAAAAGAGATTGTTCAATCATCTTGGTGATACACAAAATAGTTATCTCTTCTGGGAAGCAAAACCAATTATAGCTCTTGATGTATACGAACATGCTTACTTTATGGATTATGCAGTTAACCGGTCATCATATATTGACGCCTTTTTATCCAATTTAAACTGGGCGGTTGTTGAAAGAAATTTTAGGATCTAAATTAAACATTTAAGCTTTGACATTTAGGCTTCTTTTTGTTATAAAGTTATTTTATGATATGGTTAACTTCTCTTACAAAAAAATTTAAAGATAAAATCGCTCTCGACAGGGTTAGTTTCAAAACTAAAGAAGGAGAAATCATTGGTTTTGTCGGACCAAATGGCGCAGGTAAAACGACAACGATGCGTTTGATTTTAGGATATCTTCAACCAACACAGGGGAATATTTCGATAGATAATCTAAATCCAATTGAAAATCGGATTAATGTTTTGAAAAAAATTGGTTATCTTCCGGAAAACAATCCTCTCTATCAAGAAATGAGAGTTGAAGAATATCTTAGTTTTATTGCCGATGTTAAAAATTATTCTGATTTTATTAATATTGTAAATCAAGTCGGCTTGGAAAATGTTCTTCAAACAAAGATTGAAGAACTCTCTCGTGGTTTTAAACAACGGGTTGGACTGGCAGCGGCTCTAATTGGTGATCCGGAAATATTGATTCTTGATGAACCAACTTCTGGTCTTGACCCTTTGGAACAAGAAAAAATAAGAAATTTAATTAAAAAACTGGCTAAGCATAAAACAATAATTTTTTCCACCCATATTCTTTCTGAAGTAGAAGACATTGCCAATCGGCTAATAATAATTGACAAGGGAAAAGTCGTTTATGATGGAAAAAAACCAAATGGAAAAGGTGGGGTGGAAAAGTTATTTAGGAAATTTATTAAATATGATTAACTTATATAAAAAAGAATTAAACTATTATTTAAATAATCCAATCGGTTATATTACCGTTATTCTTTTTGCAATATTTGCCAATTTCTTTTTTGTCAAAGATGTTTTTGTAATTAGCTCTGCTTCGATGAAGCCGTTTTTCAATTTTCTCCCCTGGCTACTTTTAGTGTTTATCCCGGCCCTGTCAATGAGAATTTTTTCCGAAGAAAAAAAATCAAACACGATTGAAACATTGCTTACCCTACCGATTTCAGAAGCCGATATTGTCTTAGCCAAATTTTTTGCCTTAACAACGCTTGTAATTATAAGTTTGTTGTTAACATTTGGTTTGCCTTTTTCATTATCGTTACTGACAAAAGTATATTATCCAGAAATAATTGTTGGATATTTCGGCGTTTTTTTAATGTCTTTGTCTTTGCTCAGTCTATCAATGTTTTTTTCTAATCAGACAAAAAACCAGATTATTGCTTTTTTGCTCTCTGCAATTATCATCTTTCTACTGTTAGTCTTATCGACGGATTTTACCGCCAGTGTTTTACCGAGATTCCTTCAAGACGGTCTTTTATCTTTAACTCCTTTCTACCACCTACAAAATTTTATTAAGGGCGTTATTGATATAAGATCTGTTTTTTATTTTGTTAGTTTTACTGGAGTTTTTTTATTTTTGACAATAGTTGCCTTGGAAAAAAGAAATTAATATGAGAAATAAGTTTGAACGGCCATCTATTATTTTATTTACTTTAACTATTTTTATACTAGCGAACTTACTTCTCTCTTCTTTGCCTTTTAGACTAGATTTATCAAAAGGCCAGGCTTATACCTTATCATCATCAACCAAGAAGATAATAACTAAACTTGATGATATTGTTGCTATTAATTTTTTTTTCACTTCCGACTTACCTACTCGTCTTCTTCCTTTGAAAACCGAGGTCAGCGAACTTTTAAACGAATATCAAAGAAACAGCCGGGGAAAAATAGTTGTTAAAATTATTGACCAGAAAAAAGATGAAAAATCGGCCAGCGAGGCTAAAGAATTCGGAATTCCGGAACTTCAATTCTCACAATTGGAAAAAGATAAATATGCCGTTTCGACTGCATATTTTGGGATCGGTTTAACCTTTGCTGGTAAAAAAGATGGTATTCCTCAAGTAACCGAACCAAGAAACCTGGAATTTAATCTCACCTCATCAATATATAAACTGACAAGAAAAGAAATTACTAAAATTGGTATTTTAGGCGATCAGGACAGTATTTCTAACTTTAAAACACTTATAAATCAACAATTTAATTTAGAATCGATTACTATTGATGAAAATACGAAAGAAATCAATAAAGACGTCAAAACTTTGATTGTTTTTGATGATAATAAAACCATTTATAACGACAAACAGATTTTTCTGCTTAAAGAATATGTAGAAAAAGGCGGTAAGGCAGTTTTTTTTGTTGACGGAGTCATAGTTGAAGATAGTCTAACAACTGCCGAAACTACTCATAATTTATTTTCGCTTCTTGAAAGTTATGGAATAAAACTTAATAAAAATCTTATTCTTTCTACCTCTGCCGAACTGGTAAATTTTGGCAATAGTACAGTGCAGTTTTTAACCCCATATCCATTATGGATAAAAACCAACGCCTTTAATCTCAAAACCTCTTATTTTGCCAATATCAATCAACTCACCTTTCCTTGGGTGTCGTCTTTAACTTTAAATAAAGTTAAAGGTATCGAAACATTTGGAATAATCAGCAGTTCAAAAAATTCTTGGGAGCAAAAAGATTCTGTTTTTAATCTTAACCCTCAAGGTATTCCAACTCCAAACGAAAAAGATCTAAAAAGTTTTATTATGGCCGCCGAATCCAAGAAAAAAAATAGTCGTATTATAGTAATCCCTTCATCGCGATTCATCCAGGACCGTTATCTTAATAGCAATTCTGGAAACCTTGAGTTTGCTCTTAATATTTTAAACGACCTGGCGTCACAAGGAGCGCTTGCCGGAATCCGCTCAAGAACAATTAGTTTTTATCCCCTTCCCGACCTACCTGAAACTCAAAAGGATATCTTTAAATACAGTAATATTCTTCTTTTACCAGTAATCTTCGGTGTTTATGGAAGTATAAGATTGTTAAGAAGAAAATAAGATTATCTATTAATATCATTTACACCATAACGTATCTCGCCGCTTTGGTTGAGCCAATTTTTTTAATTAAACCTTTTTTTGTCAGATCCTGGACGTCGCGAAGAACTGAATCTTCGGAGATGTCTGGAAAAAGAGTGGGGAAAGACTGATTTTGCAGATAACCCACCTCTTGAATGTATTCAATCACCTTTACTTGTCGTTCAGTAAGGTATATTTGTTTACCGCCCATTTTTTCTTTAAGCCTCACATCTTTGGAAAGTTTTAAAATTTTCTCTTTAACCCGCTCAAACTCAACCGCCGCTCCCAGGGTAAAATATTCAAGCCAAGAACTTAAATCACCAGCCGATGCTTTCTGTAAACTAGTGTAATAACTTAAAACATCGTGGTCGTAATACTCTTCAAGCGAGAAAAATCTTCTTATATCATAACCCCCTAAAAGTAAAATCAATGTTGCCAGAGTTCTGGCAATCCGACCATTACCATCAATAAAAGGATGGATGCGGACTAACTCATGATGGATAATCCCAGCTTTTAATACCGGATGAACACTGTCTTTCTCATGACGATTAATCCAGTAAATAAACTCGCGCATTAGAAATTGAACTTCGATAGCTTGAGGCGGCCGAAATGTCACTTCGCCCGTTTGCGAGTTTCGGACAATTACCTGTTTTGTCCTGTACTCTCCCGCTTGAACTTCGGGCAATATTTTGTAAACAACCAGTTTATGAAGTTTTTTAATTAACGGCTCGGTGATTTTATCAATTTTTTTCTTGGCTTCATCGTCAATAAACTCAATCACCTTTCGATAATTGATAACTTCTTGGATATCCCGTGGTCTAGCGGCAATTTCTTTTCCAAGTAATACATCCTTAGCTTCATCTTTATGAAGTTTATTACCTTCAATGTGGGTTCCGTGATAGGCGGCCCGGACTATAGCATCTTCTTTAAACTGTTTCTCCCACAAAGGAAGAAGAGGCGAATGACGGATCACCTCTTCAGCCGCTTCAATTTTGGAAATGTTATTTAGAATTTTATTAGTGATCAAATACTGCGGAGAAAACATAAAAATATTATACAGAAAAAATTGATCCGCTTGCGGTAATTAACGGTTAATTAATTCTTTCAAGAATATAGATTAATAAAGACTTAAGAATATCGGACAATTTCTTATCGTTTGTTATTTTTGGAATCGTTTTTATACCCCTATCAACATATTGTTTACCTAGCTTTAATACGTAGTCATAAGAACCGGCTCCCTTTAATATTTTTTGAACGTTTAAAATCTCTTGATTACCAATCTTATTCTTGCCAAGAACATCCTTAATATAATTAATTTGGGAAGGACTTCCATGTTTTAACAAATGAAGAATTAATAATGTAATTTTACCTTCTGTCAAATCAGAATCAACCGGTTTACCTGTTATTTTTTCATCCCCGTATATCCCTAAAATGTCATCTTTTATCTGAAATGCCCAACCAAAACACAGACCATATTCCTTTAAAGCTTGAATTTTTTGTTTATTATCTATCCCGGCTAATGTCGCTCCGATAAACAAAGGCAGCACGCCAGTGTATTCAGCCGTTTTATAACGAAAAATGTTTAAGATTTCTTTTTGCGAAGCATTTTTTTCTAACTGATTATGATTATTATTAATGTCTAATATTTGACCATAAATTACTCTTTTGACGTAATCGGCATACATTTTACTGGCTCTAACTATCCTTTCTTCCGGAAATCTTCCGGACAATAGTTTGTCCCATGACAGATAATAAGCCAAGTCTCCGGCACAGATAGCCATAGATTGACCATAATGGAGAGGTTGATATTGTTTATGAATTGTTGTTATTCCGCGCCTGATATCACTTTCATCTAAAATATCATCATGTACAAGTATGCCTGCATGGAAAATCTCAATAAAAATGCTAACATCTTCAATCGCTTTTAAATCCATGCCACCAACCAGTTGATAGCCTAAGACGATTAAAGCGCCTCGGATTTTTTTCCCTTTTTTCGCAAGCGTAGCAAATCTCTTTAATAATTCCGATGAGGATTTACCTACTAAAGAAGCTTCTTTTATTTCTTTATCAAAATATTTATTAACTAATAGCTCTATTTTTTTTGAATAACTAATTAGGTATTTTATCCCCACGTTGTCATTCATAATGAATTTATCTCCCGAATCTTCTTTGACGTAATGAATAATCTCTTATTGCTTTATCAAATTCATCAGTATTAAAATCAGGAAAAAATTTATCGGAAAAATAAAGTTCGCTATATTCACTTTGCCAAAGCATAAATCCAGAAAGTCGTCTTTCTCCACTAGTTCTTATTATTAATTCTGGATCTGGAATTCCCGCCGTATCCAAGTAACTATTAAATTTTTCTTTAGTTAGATTTTTAATTGTAAACTCTGAATTCTGAATTTTCTTGATGCTTCTAATTAGCTCATCCTTTCCTCCATAATTTATTGCAATAATTAAGGTTATTTTATTATTATTATCGGTTTCTTTTTCCGCATTGATAATATCTTTTTGTAAATCTTCTGGAAGTTGTGTTAAATTACCTATTATTTTTAACTTAACCCCTTTTTTTTTAAAATCTGGTAGTTTGTTTCTTAAAAAAAAACGCATTAATTTAAAAAGATTATTTATTTCTTCTTTATCCCTCTCTTTATTTTCCGTCGATAATGCCCAAAAAGTAAGATATTTAATTCCAAGTTCACCAGCTTTTTCTATTAATCTTGGGAGCGTTTTTTCCGCCGCAATTCGATGACCTTCAAAAACAGGTAGTCCTTTTTCTCTTGCCCAACGGCGATTACCATCAGGAATTATGGCGACGTGTACAGGTAAATTTAAATTGTTCATTTTTAATTAACG
>Ga0265292_1001848_pt1 | contig 16779 bp, 14 predicted proteins | sample Munlanlewell296A_FD_189080 | JGI IMG/M metagenome (GOLD analysis project Ga0265292, IMG submission 189080) | Leachate microbial communities from a municipal landfill in Southern Ontario, Canada - Leachate well 296A | ecosystem: Engineered > Solid waste > Landfill > Unclassified | place: Canada... | reverse complement strand
TGGTAAATAGGTGCATCCTCGCATGTTATCCAGAAGCGCGTATATGATTCACCGGGTGCCTCCAGAGCAAACTTAAGTTCAAAGATATCTTTGTAACCCGGCACTTTCGAAACAATTTCCTGCTCCTTGCCATCGGGCTTAAGCCTTACGCCTATGCCATATTCCTTCATCCTCCAATCCGCATCGAACATAGCCTGACCGAAGGATGTATTCTCAATCGGCCCATAATAGACGGCTTTTAGATTGGGACCGCTGGGGTTCTGAGGATCAGCAGGATCGAGTGAAAATTCGGGATCTTCTCCCCAATAGACAGCTTTCAAAGCTACTGCCAGATCTTCAGGATTTATACCAGAAACGGAATTGGTTTGGTCTCCTAACAGCACGAGCGCCTTCTTTTCATCATCCCATACAGCCCCGGTGATATTGCCGAAATAATATTCGCCCGAAGGTCTCGCTGTGGCATCTAAACTAATTCCACCCAGATCCTTTTCAAAATTGTCCAGAATTGCGGTTGGGGAGGAAGGTGAGACTACACCACCACCGCCGCCATTGCCATCATCGGGTGGGCAGAACGGAGGGCAGTGCGGATTGTCGGGATTTGGTTTTTTCTTCAGGGTTTGATCATTGAGATTGCCCAGACTGGGAGATGAAGTAGCTATGTCCGTAAGATTGCTCTTATTGGCAGCTGCAGGATTTTTAACTGCATTCTTTAACATAGCCTGATAATCTTTCTCCGCCATCCACTTTCTCCAATCTAACAAAGAAAATGGTCGATCCCATCGAGTACCAAAAAATATTCCAGTTTCTTGCGCTGCATGAGCAGCTGCAACAGCCGCAAAATAGCCAACGAGACCATAGCGACCTCCCATCTGTATTAATCGAGCCCGCGCATAACGAGGTATATCATCCATAGCCAAAAATGGTCCGCCATTTACCCAACGACCAATCTGTTGAGACGCAGGATCAATATATACCATCGCTGTCTTAAGTCCGTTACCTAGTGGTTTCTTTGACCAGATTGGTTCACCAGTATCAAACGATCGCCAATAAGCTTGTCCAGTAATATCAAAACTAATTTTGGGATCTAATACATAGCCGGTTATTACGCCATATGCTTCCGAAATAAATTTATTTTTTATAAAGTTATTGTACTTAATTTTCATTTTGGATTGTTCGATAGGCGTAGCTATCATAAACCCAAAAAAGTCATAATTTTCGTATCCCTTATCCCTTAATGTTGCCTTAATGACGGGCTGAACCTGTTTATTATTGGATGACGTGATGCCTGCCACCTTTTCCATTTTAAAATTCATGCTACTCGCGGAAATTAACTCATGCGAATATGTTTCAGGATCTTTAATTTCCAGAGGCGTTGGATCTCCCAAAAAATTTGCATCAGGTGGAGAATTCATACTCCAGTCGCCAAATGGATCATCAGATTTATTTTCCAATCTGAATCTTGATTTGTCATTCCGATCGACGATATTACCGCCGCCATCTAAAGAAAGACGATTAGATCCCCAGCCATCTTCAAGATAGTAAGTGGATTCTCCATTATTCCTACTAGAGAGTAGTGAATCACCATATGTATAAAATATGTTTTCTTTTTCCGAGTACTTATTTAATGCTGTTCCATCCAGGGAAAAGGCATCCGGAAGATATTTGATTTCTTCGTCGCCATTTTTCGTAAAAATCAGATCGCCCCGACCGTTGTACTTGAATTCGATTTCCTGTTCGGGGGTTTTAATAATTGAGGGCTTGCTGTCACTGTAATATTCGATTTCATGATATTTGTCAGCTTGCTCACGCTTGACCAAATTACCATTATCATTGTAAGTAAATGTGATATCACCTGCATTGGTAATCTTGCCTGAATTATCGTATTGATAATCATTCCTGCCTGAATTGTCCTCCATGGCAATCCTGTTACCTGCTGCATCATAATCAAAATGGAGCGATGTATTTTCTGATGTAACTAGACCCGATAGATTTTGATTCTTCCATTCATATCTGGTTGTAAATAAACCTTGAGGATCCTCTTCGCGATTTTCAGTCAAATTACCATTTAAATCATACTGGTAAGTGTATTTAGCGAGAGGTTTGTTGTCAGGCAATAAATGATTGACGGATAGGACTTCGTTGTTCTGCCCATAAGTGAAGATGCTCTTCACGCCATTTGGTAGAATACGCACTTTGGTTCTGTTTATGGGATCATATTCGTACCTGATAACACTGTTACCGTCATCTACGGAGAGTATATTTCCAAGCAAGTCGTACTTGTAATCTACTTGATATTCCTGGGTTTCGCCGCTGGATATACTTTTTCTTGCAATATAACCCTGAGAATCATAATTATAGTTAATTGATTTATTCGGTTCACCCTCTAGCTTGACCTCTGTCAGGCGGTTCAGATTATCGTAGCTCCGTTCAGTGCGACCAGTATCGTCTTCCACGAGTACAACGTTACCGCGTGCGTCATATCCAAGCTGAACTTCTTTGTCGGGATCAGCTATCTTGGTTACTTGGCCTTTTTCGTCGTATTCATAGGATGTCTCGCTCCCATCGAGCGAGATCTTTTTTACGATTCTGCCCTGGTCATCGAATTCATCCCGTTGAGATTTCGTGTCGGATTGACCGCAGCCAAAAAAAACAAACAATAAACTAATGGATAAAAAAAAGGCTCCACCATATATGGGAAGCCTTTTATAAAAATCAGCACGCGATAAAAAGGAAATGCATGTTCTGAAATATTTATTCAAATTATACATGATACAAGTGGTCAACCATTCAATTGTTGATATTTTAGCAACTACTATAATCGTAATAATTCACGATTACATCGCTTTTTACCACCTTGAATCCTGGATGCTTTTGTACGTGACCCGCCCACCACCGCTAAAAATAGATTCAGGCAGTTACTATTTCAGAATCAGAATGTAAGACTGCCACATTATTATTAATCATTTGTAAAACACGATGAACAAATATCTGCGCCTGATTTCTTGAAAAAGGACTCCCAGGAACACTTGATATTTTTATAAAGTTTACCGTCAGGGTCCTCTGCTCCTTCACCCACGCCCCTAACAATTACATGCACATTCTTAAGATCCGGCAGGTTTCCTTTGCTGTCTTCGATATCAATCATTTTTTCTACTTGAACACAGTCAATATCCGGGTGATCGAAGCAATCAATAACGCCAAGCGAGCACTCTAACATGGGAGAAAAAATGTAGAAATTAATTTCCCCGTCAGGATTAAATCTTCTTTTTTCATTCCCGTTGCTATCAAAATATCTCTCATTTTTCAGCGCATCTATCTTCGATGCCATTTTGATGCTTTCATTCCAGACTTCTGCGCCTGGTTTCTCAACATGAATATTATTCAATAATTCATCAAAATCTTTTTCTATGTTTTTTTGTGCCTCTTCAATTGCTGGACTCTTGATTTTACTCGGATCTTTAAAAGGAACGTTTTCAAATCGATTGGGATACTGTTTCGTTAATACATCACCGGCAAATTGTTCTGCATATACACACGAACCAGGCTGAATGATTAAACCATTCAGCTTGTCTTCTGAGTCATAGATAAGTTTATTTATGAATCCTTTATAATTTTTTTTAATATCGTTTGGTTTTTGATTATTATTCTGATTGCCTATTTGGTTTCCGCTTTGGTTAGCTAAATTGGAAATATCAATTGCGATAAGAGTAAGTTTATCGCAACCATATGGTCTTTCTTTACATCCAAAACCTAGACCGCTATTGCAAGCATTATCTAAAAAATAATCTCTTGTAATAGGTAACACTAAAATTAGTACCACTAAAACAAATGCTGCCGATACAACACCGATAATGATAAATATTCTTTCCCAATCAATCATTCATATCGCTCCAAAAATAGCGTAATATTTGCCTAATACTTCGCGAACTACGGCTGTTTTTGTCTATGTTTCCTGACTTTGCTTGATGCCATTTCTAACATTGGCATAAGTCAGATCATAAACGCGCTTCCTTTTCTTTCCTTCTTCTTCAATGTCATTAGTATCAAAATCTATAATCTTGTCACTCGAGTTAATGTCAGCCGTACTTTTAACAACTTGCAGTTTTGCCTTTAGATATTTTTTTTCTAAAATCCTCGTTTGCCTTGTAGAATGACGAAAGCTCTTTTTTGATTCTCTTAGATTTCGCTCGGCTTTCAGCAAATTATCATCGTGACGGTAGTAACTTATAAGGATCGCCACTAAAAGTACCGTCATATTTAGACTAAAGAATAGTGGGACACTCACCCAAGGGTTAATATGTATTTGCTGAACTTGATCTTGTGCTTGCTCTGCGTAATCAGCACGAATTAAAGACGCAAATGAAATTAGTAATAAAACAACTGAGGCCCCAAAAAACCATAAATATTTGTGCTTGCTTCCCTGTCGAAACATAATACCGTAGAAATGACCTACAAACGGTACAGCTCCTGCGATAGTAAAAGATATAATATTTTGCGCAAGTACTTCATTGTCGGCGAGAAAAGCAAATACCAATTTCGACAATTGCCATTCAGGAATAATCAAACATATCATAAAAAATAAATATATTTCTCTTCTGATAATATATAAACCTTGTTTTTCAGAAAATAATTTTTTATTCTCTAAATAATTAGCCTTGTCTTCTATCAAGTCATCTTTTGCTACATTGTACTTTTCCAATAGATGCTCAGTGTAAATTTCTGCTGTATCCCTTTTTTTTTCCAACTTCACCCGCTTATTTTCATGTTCCTTGCGCTTATCATCTTTTAGGCTTTCACAAGCTGAATCGATATATCTCTTAAAGTCATTGTCCTCACCATTTGGGTTCATATGCACCGCGTCATTCCCGGCAACCTCGGTGACTTTTTCAACCGGTATAAGCTCTTCTTTGCGTAATGACCTATTTGATTTCCACTTGAACCCGTTCTTGGTTTTATTTAGACAAGTATTTATTGGCTGTTCTCGTGAAAACTTCAATATACTCTCCTGGTCATATGTATTCTTGTATATACCTGAATTATTAAGTAGATAATGGCGGGTTATTATTCATCTGTCTCATTTCCGTATTCACCATGGCCATCAGCGGCTTTGTCCTCACTTCTCTCATCAGTGCCCCACTTTGTTCTTTCATCATTTTTTCGCTGAGCATCATTTGCCCTCTGCTGAGCTTCTTCAAAGTCCTGCTTCGCTTTGTCAGCTTTCATTTGTAGATCTTCCCACTTTTCTTCCTGACTGGTCTCATCGAAATCAGAAATATCCTCAACATCTTTAAACTCCCTTAATTCCACCTTAAGCGATTCAATTTTCTTATCTATATCTTGTTTCAGAGCCTCAATGCTCTCAAGATCTTCCCCTGCCATATCACCCTCCAGCAAATTGAAACCATCTCGAAATTCGTGTACGTCAGTCAGAAGAATGTCCTGCGCCCTTTTAATATCAGAATAATAAATGTCTCGCTGGCCAATTCTCTGTTCATGCAATTGTTCAAATAACGTCTTATTCTTATAGTACAGATCCACATTATCCTGATACTTTTTTTTCGCTTCCGATAATTCTGCCTTCTTGTTTTCCAATGCTTTTGTCAGATTTTCAGGGCAACAATGCCTTTTTTGTTTTGCTGACAAATCGTCATATTCTTTTTCCAATTTTGCTACCGCTTTTGCATATTCAGGTTGGACGCGGTTGCACTGTATCATGGTATATCTGCAAGCAATTACCTCATTTCGCTTTATGTCTTCCTTCATTTCCCATTCACCACGCAATTGGTCCATTAATCGAAAGGATATATTTTTTAATCCATTCTGGTACTCATTTATAGCCGCCCCTCTTTTGGAACGGTCCATACCCGCCTTCCTGACTGAAAATCTCCAGGATGATTTCTTCTTTATAAGTTTTTCTATTTTCAATATTCTATTTTTTTTCCGGAACCATTTCATGTGTACTCCATCATTGATTTACATTTGCAACAAAATTGATACTGTTTATTCTTTATTAACGTCTATGACGTGTTGTAATGAAATATGTGTTTTTGATGTAAATTCTCCAAAATTTTTCTTATTTTTACCAAAAATCGAATAGCAGGTAAATAATGTTACTCTTAATAGCAATATTTGTAAATATATTTGTTTTGATAAAAATTCTTTGATTAAACCTGAGTATTGTTGTCAACTATTGATGCCTTCAGACCATCGACCTGCCCAAGGGGTTGTGGTTAACCTTCTGGATTAGATATCAGCCGAAAGAATAGATCAGAATCTGCTTTTATAATGATCCTGATTGCATGCTATGCCATAATTTTCACCCGCATTATGTGCTTATGGCAAAAAAGGAGGGATATCAAGTATGGCGCCTTAATTAATGAGTGTATGTGATTTTACGAATTCGTGTTTCTATTGGGATATGGAACATCAATCACTGAAAAAGACGGGTGTGTAGTTTGTCATTCAAGACTTTTATTAGTAGAGACGACCGAATTGAACTGTCATCCTCGCTTCTTAATTATGCCGCCTGGATAGTTGTAGTTAATGTAGCCTTCTACATCATCCTCTGGTTCCTGGCGTGGCGGGTCGGCGCAATCCCCGAGCCGGGTGATTTCTTTGGCAACCACGGTCCCTGGCGCAGATCGTGCTTCCTCTCTTCGTTTCTGTCATCTTTTGAAGGTTATGGAAGCCTTGACCTGTTCTGCACTTTTACCCAGCTCTTGCTTCCACTCGTCATTTTGAGCATCATTCCACTTTTCGTTTTGACGCTGGCGGGTTTTCTAATAAAACCCAGCCGGAAGGGTATCCTGATGCTGGTCGTTGCTGTTGCTTTGGGTTATTTAACGGTGCAACATATCGTTCTTATTGATTGACGTCGTTAATTGAAGTGCCGTGCCTACAAAACCACGTCTCCGGAAACTACTGGCATTTCTGAACTAGAGACACCCAATGACACTTCGCCCGAAGCCATAGCCTCTCCCGATTCACCAAACAAGGATATATTCAGGCTCATAACCGGTAGGGACACAACCTCCCAGAAACAGTTCGCCCTGCTGGGCACTTTCAACCATTTCGGGCGTCGGCAGGCCCATTGCCAGAGGAACCAGGTGCGGAGGCCCGGGCCGGTTTTGAAAGCTGATAGCGACGGGTGATAAAAGAGCATAGAAAATAAGCAGGCATAGGCCTGCCGACAAGGCTATCCTGAGGGGACGATAATTCCTGGAGCGCACCACGAAGACATACAGAACCCATGCGGTCAGCAAGAACGGAACGCAGGTCAACCCGGGGAACAGCATAGGCCAGAATAAGGCAATGCCCAGGGTTGCCAGTATAAAATACTTCATTGATTCAGGCTCCGATCGAGAGTGGCTACCTCAGAAATACTTGTGACGGATTCGGAACATCTTCTTACCTGTCTTGTCCTTTGAAGGACTTTCAAGCCAATCATAGTGTGCCTGGACTGGATCTATGTCACAGTACCAGCAGGGTACTTGCTGAATTACCTTTACTATGACATTCGCTTTCTCTGGACTTGGATCTGTGTTGTTCAGAAGTGCGTCTGGAAACGGGGATACCCTGGCGGACATACGGTCGGCTTCTCCTCCGGTTCCCGATACAGGGATTATGGAATACCCATCCATGATCGCCTCCATGACTGCGATCAGAACCTCGGATCTTGTGCCTTTGCCACCACCAATAACGATTGCACCCACAGTATTGGTAACTAGCGCCACACGTCTCGCCACCTTGTCACTTCCGATGTGGGCCACTGTCCCAATTCTGAAATCAGCGTTATCTCCTTCCGGAACGATTGCGATAACATGCTGGAGGACATCAAGACCCCGATCTCGACAAGCGGCTGCAGCACCTTCAGACGCAGCACGCCCTGCTCCCATTCGGCCACCTGTGACAAGGCAACATCCAGCGTCAATGATGGCCCGGCCCACATGGTGTGCCATCGTGATTCCGTCAGGAATGAGTTTGGTGCCGCCAATAACAGCGATTTTCTTGGTATCAGGCAACAGGTCGTGTATGGCTCTCATCCCATTTTCTCCTGTACGGCGCACTCATCGCGAGACGCGCCGCTTATAGCGTGGTGGCTACTCGACGCACTGTACTTCCCCCCGAATAGTGTTTTCGCCGAAATGACACTGATAACTCCTTAGCGGCCCCTTCAGACCGATAGTAAGCGTCCCCGCAATTATTGCTGTTCTCCTGACCAATTCACCAAATGCTCTCCGGGCAGACTGCGTATCTAAGCCGCGTCTGTCTCAATCCACATATATGCACGGCTACATCATTCAATAGGAGCTAATATCGAGTCAGCAACTCCCTCAAGAGCTTTCTCATACTTTTTGACATATCCCCATTTCACTCCGTACTTGTGCGCATCCCGCACATCCAGCGTAACTTGCGTATCGCCACCCTCTGCATCCTTGAAGCTGATCATAGCTTTCTTTGGAAGCGTTGATTTTGAGACAAAGAATTCTCCAAGAAGTCTCGACTTCACGAGAGATCCCAAGTCACATTCAATGATTGTCCCGTCAGACCGCACAATATTTCCTTTGAGGAGTTGCAGTCTCGATATAATAATAGCTGTGACCTCAGAGACCGACTTCTTAACGATCATTTCTCTGTGAACTGGACTGACTTCGCTCATCTATAACTCCTTTCAGCGTACACATAACGCTCGACTTTAAGGGCAGCCGACTCCGGTAAAACCGCCTCCAGAAAGATTGTCTCCTATCTACTTGCGGAGTGAATTGATAATGATACCTACGACTGCACCGAGTCCTCCTCCAATCGCACCACCGATGAAGCCTCCTGGAACAATCCCCGTGGCGATGTTCAATATAACCATCGAAGCGCCACCAGCAAACGCGCAAACGCTGATTACTTTCTCATCGTTTGCTTTCAAGCTATCCTCCTCTTCTTCGCATAATTTCTGCGGGATCAGCGGTAGTGCAAAGCGCCGTCCGCCTGGAACCTGCTGTTGGACACGTCGTCCTCTGTTTGCAGCGGCGTCTACCTCAGCTCTTCAATAGACGGTTCCATGCTCTTCCCGCCGTGTCCGAAAAGCGGTTGTCACCCTACACCCGAGGCTCGCTCTGCAATGCGTTCGCAACCTGCCTGACTGCAGCTTGCTGCTCGTGCGCCAAAAACCGCCCTCCCAGGAAGAAAACAAGGAAGAACAGACCAATGATCAAGGTCACACCACCGAAGAGGCGGTTACCGTCGAACAGCAACACTAGAGACCCCAGGAGAAACATGAGCGTAAATCCACCCGTCACTAAAAACTGCCGTGCCCACACACTTGATTCCCCAGCCCGAGTTCGCGCGACTACCTCTGCCAGCCCGTGGCGAAAGTGATTCGGCATGGAAGGAAGGTTCGAGACCAGCGCGCGCCTGTCTCCCTGCTGCATCTTCCTCACCTGATAGAAGAATGATGCCAAGTACAATTCGTTGGACGCAACCACCTCCAACACGGACGAACTCATGGGTTCTCGGGAAAGCGCCAGGGCTAACTGCCGCGGAGACGGTACCTCGATCAAGATACCGTATGGGTCCGTTGAAGGGTAGACAGAACTCCGGCCGGTGGGGAACTCGGCCAGTATGGCCTGAGCGTCTTCTGCAAGGGGCGGAACGAGGAACATACTTGCCTCTCCGGCGGGAGTTGTGAACGTGAGGCGAGACGACTGCACGTCGTAGACCGCAGCTTGCGGAGAATCAATGATGATCGAATCGGCGCATTCCTCGGTCCTCTCACCAACAGACAAGCCGTAGCTCCGCTCGCGCAGGGTCTTTGCCTTAGCTTTGGCGTCCCGTAGCACGTCACGTTTCTGCAACCCGTGAACTATCACACCTCCGACGAGCCCGAACATTAAGTAGTTCATCATGTCGTCACCCCCTGCGAATATCCCGTAGGTGACGAAATAAACATTCTCGTCTACGATAAAGAGATCGCCTATGCGGTACTTCGGCGGAGCGAAAGGCCAAATGACGTCCTGAACAGCGACCCTGACACCCGGGTGCCCGCTTTCCTGCCGGCAATACGCTACGGACAGCGCCTCGACGCAATCCTTGTCAGGAGCGTGATCTAAGCCCTTCCGCAAGTGCTCGTTTGCCTCCGTCATCCTCTTTCTCCTGACTGGTCATGCTCCAGAGCCGCAAATCACGAACTTTTCGTTTCGTGCTACATCCAACACCTTCGAGCTGAGCAGCAGGGCGAAGCCGCAGCGAAGCTTAAACCATGGTTCATGACATGGCCAAACCTTGTCAGCTCCGGCTCGTAGTTCAGTGCGCATTCACAGCCGTTTCTGCCGACGGCGCGGCCTCGTTCAAGTCAATATGGATATGGGAAATCCCATTGCTCGCTCAGCCCGTGATCTAGGCAGTCCAACTCGAACTTCAGCTCGTCGATGGTCTGAAAGCGCCTCTCGGGCCTCTTCTGAAGACAGGTCTCAACAATGGGCCACAAAGGACCTTCGAAACCGGTAGGACATTCCGATGCGTGAAGACGATACCACGCGACGGTCGGATCCTGGACGTTCCTGTCAGGTTCAAACGGCCGACGTCCGGTTGACAACTCATAGAGGACAACGCCAAAAGAATAGATATCCCCACGGATGTCCGCATGTGCAGCGTCCTCGAACTGCTCAGGCGGCATGTACGGCGGTGTGCCGCAGAAACCCCCTGTCTGGGACAGACTAAGACTGCGTTCATAATCGGCGCCTACAGGACTGTGAGCTCCTAGGTCTTGCCCCAGGTCTGCTGCCTTTGACAAGCCGAAGTCGGTAATCTTGATCACGCGGAGTCTTGAGCTAAAGACCGTGACGTCGCTTTCTTGCAGTTGGTGACGGCCAATCAACAAGTTCTCAGGCTTTATGTCGCGGTGGCACTTAATGCCGTTCATCTGAGCGTGCTGCATGCCCAAGCAGAATTGTATACCCCACCTTGCGACACGTCTCATTGACCGAGGACCTTTAGCGCCTCGGATGTGGTCTCGTAGAGTCACACTGCTGTCGCGCTGGTCAGGAAATAAATACTCGAGTTCGATGTAGGGCCGTCCCTGGTCCTCGAAAACCGAGAATGCCCTGAGAATGAACGGATGCGCCTTCATGCCCAGCCAGAGGCGGGCCTCCTCCAAAAAGCGGCATCTTGCACTCTCGGACTGCAGGTGCTCGTCCAGAAGCGTCTTGAGCACACGCTGGTGACCGCTGTTCCGGTCCTGCACCAAGTATACGACGCCCATGCCGCCTTTGTTCAGTACACCAAGCACATCCCAGTTCGCGGCGATGATGTCGTGTCTTTCATATGGGGCGCTAGGGTGACTCTCTTCGAATAGACCGACCGGCTCCTCACTTACAGAAGAGCCGATTGCCTCTTCGACGCTGTCCGCGAACGCGAAAGTCGAGTCCAATCCAGTAATATTGAAGAGATACATGATCGGATCTGGGCTCACAGCAGCAAGTATGACGGGAATTCCTCGTGGCTTCGCTTCCTCATTCAGTCTGCACAGTATCCCTATTCCAAATGAGTCTATGAACATCGTATTCGAGAAATCCACAACTATTGCACGGCAGGTTCCGCTGAGGGCGGCCTTGAACGCGTCTCGCTGGAACTCCTTCAACTCGTCACTGTCGTAGGCGACTTCCCCGGAAAAACGAAACACTGCCACAGATGCGGCAGCTTGACTCTCTCCGATGGCCTCATCCTGTAAACGTTGATTCTCTCGCTGCGAGTCACTATCTTTGCGTCCGAATAGACCCATCTCACGCACCCTTCTGTTGTACCGAACGTTGCGGTTCAGCTGCGCGCGGCTTCTTGCGCGTCCCCTGCAGCCGATGGTTCGGCCCTATACTTGCACACATAGGTCGAGGTAGCAGTCATTTTGGTCTCTTGCGCGATGCGGGTTGAATGTAATGATAACCGGCGACAGCTTGCCTTCTACGAATCTCATTTTCGTAAACCACGCATGTCTGGCTTCGATAGCTTGCCGCGCGTTTCCTGGTGGTGTCGCCCTTCCGTGACGAGCTGGCATATCCATAAGGCTCAATACGACACCGCGCTGGTCAAGAAAGGCGATTTGGATGTCGAAATTGACAGAGCCATGACCGTGGTCCTCGTTGTCAAAGTCGCCCCATTCTGGTTTCACGCAGAGAAAGTATATGGCTTGTTTATCGCTGAACTCATCCGACCGCACACCAGCCAGACCCTCGCCAGCATTTGATGGGCGGTCCGCTATGTAAATGGTGTCCTCTGAGAACCTGACTTGTGTCCATGCCGATAGTGCTATTGTATCTCCTCTCAGTCTTGCCCAATAGTATTTACGCCTATCAATATGAAACCCCCAACACCGCAAATTACATCAGTATTAAAACCTTTGCATTCATTCAATACTCAATAAATTGCAGCAAGAACCGAATTTTAGCTAGCATATTAGATTGATCCAGTTAATCGTCCATCCCGGACAGATATTTGTCAATATACTTTTTGTCCACCAAGATTGAGAATGTCAGTGTAAATTATTGCCGTTTTGACATCCTTACGACCCAGCATTTCCCGGATGATGCTGATGTTGCAGCTATTTTCTACCTGACGATGCAAATTCATAAGTATCCGAAAACCACGCCCACCTCAAAATCCAATCCTGAGTAGAAAAAACACGTACGTACAACAAATATTGCAAAATCCTGTCGTTATTGACCTTAAAAGCCCACTTTATACCACTTTTCCCAACAAAATGATGGAAAAATCTCACTAGATGGCACTCATATCACGGCGCAAATAACGATGCCGGCTAAAGCCCACCTAATACCACTTTTCCCAACATTGCATAGGGTGCTCCTTCCCGCTATTTCTTCAAAGACCCACTTTTTTCAACTAATTGACGTACAAAACGGAAATTCCACTCCAAAATTCATGTTTCTGCAACGTTTATCGCAGACCAGGATTACGTACGAAGAAAACTGAATAGCGCGGCGCACATGCCAGACCATGATTCCCCACAAAGCCAATTCATTCCTACGAGACCAGGATTACCGTCGAATACCATTCTTCCCTACCAGACCACAATTCCCCACTCGTTTTTCCCATCCACGCTCAATCCCCGGCTATGACTCCGACCCCAGCTGCGGGAACCATCTGGTCATTGTGATCTCCCTCAGGATGCGTGTCTGCGCATATGACCGGAAACTTATCCCTCGATCCCGCGAGTAATCACGCACGGCCTTGATGAGTCCGACGACGCCGTCGTTGATCATGTCATCGATATCAGGCTTTTCAGACCGGCTGGCGACTCTCATCGCGATTGACTTGATAAGAGGCATATATGTAATGATAACTTGCTCGATCCGGGGGGCATCGGTCAGGGACGCGGCACTTTCAGCCAGCAGGTCACCGAACTCTTCCTCGATACTCCTGGCCTGCCGGCCGGTAAGCTCGCGGGCAAGTTCTGCCAGCATGCCGAGTGAAGCTTCGACGGCATCCGTCGAGAGATCGACCAGGTGCACAAGCGGATCATCATCATGGAAAATCATGGGCACCATGGCATCATCGAGGACCACAGCAACAACATGCTTGCGACGGATCCGCGATATATCGATGTTGTTGAGGAAGACGTTACAGTAAGAGTCCGGGCGGGCGGCGTTCTCTGAGAAGACAACCATGAGCATCCGGCTGTCTTCGAGTTCATCCCTGACGAACTGGCCATAGCCGCCGCGGGTTCTCAGCCGGAACCAGCGCGGGTAGTAACAATTTAGTCCGCCGGCCGCCAGCGCAGCGCAAATCTTGTCCGCGACCGGTTTGTCGTCCAGGTCGCAGTCGAGGAAGAGGTCATATTTCATGATACTGCCTCACGCTCATGCCAAACGGCAGGACGATGACCGGCTCGGGCTTCCTTCCCGTGCGCTTTTCCCGGAAACGGATTATCGGCCTGAGACTTCTCCCGCTCTGCCCGATTGCCGCCAGAGCGCTAATACTGAGCAGGGTGAAGAAACTGCATGTGACCCAGGTCGGATCCTTTTTCAGTAATTTCATGGAGCGCAGAAATGCCTCCTGGAGGATATCTTCATCGTTCTCGTGAAACGGCTGCGGATACTTGTCATTCCAGCGCCGGATATATAGAAGAATGGCAAAACGGTAATGGCGGTACAGATAATCGACAAGTTCAAGCAGTTCCGCTCCGTCCAGCCTTCCCGTACGGCAAAGATACTTGAACCTGTCTTCGCGCGCGTTGCGAAATGCATGATTACGCCAAAATATTCCTGTGTTATTGTCTGCTGCGGCCACAGCCGTCTCCCCGTCAGAGACCCTCAGCCGCAAACACGGGACTGAATGCTATCTTCCACGCTGCCGTCCGTACCTCCCACGCCGCTACCAGCGGCCAGCTCTCCCCTGGCGATCTTCCAGCCAAGCTGCTCCAGCCTCCATTTGAGCGCCGGGTCGCGGGTGTCGCGGGCCATTGAAGTAGTGGCGTTGACCATTCCGTACAGGGTCCTCTCCTCCTCGACCTCGAACCGACGCCTTATTTCCCTGAGGACTCTGCGGTTAAAACCGTCGCCGTGTCGGGTATTCAACATCGACAGAAGCTTCAGTTCATAATCCGCCTTCCATTCCACCTCTCTTTTGCGAGCATCCTTCATTTGCCCGGCCGCCTCCTGAAAGAATTCCTTGCGGGCGCAGTTGCGGATCGCCCAGGGAATCTCCAGGGCCAGCTCCTCGATGCCCTCCTTACCCTCGGAGAAAGTGTCGTACTCCATGCACACTGACTGCATGGTACTGGCAGCTATCAAGCCGTTGCGACATACCTGGCGGAAAAGATACGGGTGGAGCCAGAGCTCGGTGGTGGTGGATTTGAGGGCCAGGCCCCCGTGGATCTTGTCCTTCTTTGTTACCTTGAAGCTGTAGGGCAGGACGGAGCGGATGTAGAGGTAGCGGCCGTCGTCGTAAGTGTCTCTGACTTTCCCCCTTTCCGCCTGGATGCCATTGATAAAGCTTGTGGTGATCTCTGCGGTGGAAAACGAAGCGTTGAAAGACATGTTGCCTCCAAACCCTGAAAGTGAAAAATGCCCTTGAATTCATTATAGGGCCTTTTTGCGAAAGTACCAGTCCTCTGGGAAAAGTGTGATGTCAATAATGTATACGGGGAGCCCTAACCCTTCAGCAGCTCCATGACTTTCAACAGGCCGTCCGGGTCCACGCGCGTATCCGTATGAATCCAGCGGTCGATGACTCCATTACTTTTCAGAAGTTCGATCTCATACTGGAGCGGGCAGTCATCGACCCAGTAGAAGTCCGATTTGAAGTCGATGACCTCGGTCTTGAGGGTCTGCCAGGAAGTGGGAATTATCTGCCGGAGCATGTCCAGCGTAGCAACGGAATTCACGCCGGGGGGTATCAAATTATCAATATGGCCCAGGAGCCTGTCAACGTCGCCATACCGGCAGTGGGTGGTCAGCCAGTAGCAATCAAACCTTTCAAGACAGAAGCTAAGGAATTCCGGTACATGGTGGGCCAGGACCAGCCGCATATCGCGCGGGTCATCTTTCCCGAGCAGAACACCGTCGACGTCGAGGTAAAGGAATTTCCGCCCAGTCATTCTTCGACAACCTCCAGTATAAATTACGGATGATGCTGCCCCAGCTTACCCCGCCGCCATTTCTCGATCTCGGCGTGGTTACCGGACAGCAGCACTTCCGGCACCTTCCAGCCGCGAAAATCGGCCGGTTTGGTGTAGTGGGGATATTCGAGTTTGCCGCCCAGTTCCTCGGAGAAAGACTCGTATACGGCGCTCTCCTCGCTGCCGAGTGCTCCAGGAAGGCGTCTGGATACAGCGTCCATAAGCACCATCGCCGGCAGTTCCCCCCCGCTTACCACGTAATCGCCGATTGAAATCTCGCCGGTCACCATGTGCTCTGAGACCCGTTCGTCGAAACCCTCGTAGCGGCCACAGAGTAATGTGAACGCCTCATATCCCGCCAGCTCGCCCAGGAGCTTTTCGTCCAGCCGCCTGCCTCGCGGCGAGAGCATATATACGGGCCTCTCTTCCCTTACCGCCGCGCAATCGCTGCCATAGACACCCTCGAGCGCCGCGCAGACCGCGTCCACCCTGAGCACCATGCCGGCGCCACCGCCACACGGCGTGTCGTCGACCTGGTTATGCTTTAAGGGGGTGTAATCGCGGTAATTGAACAGCCGCGCATCCAGGCTTCCCGCCTGGACCGTGTTGGTTATATGGCGCTGGTCGAAGAACCAGTTGAACCACTCGGGGAAAAGCGTGAAGACATCGATCCTCATCCAGAATCACCCGAGAAAGCCTTCGATGATATCGATGCGCTGCCCTTCCACTTCAACCTTGTTTACCACCTGACTGATAAAGGGTATCAGGATCAGCGGCCGTTCCTCACCCGGATCGACCTCGATATAAGGATTCGCCTTGGCCGATTCGGCCAGCTTCGTGACAGTTCCGATCAGCTGCTCGCCCTCATAGACGAGGCAACCCTCGATCTCGAACGCGTAATACGATCCTTCATCGAGAGGAGTGATCTTTTCGCCGGGCACGAAGAGCGAGGCGCCGAACAACGGTTCTGCCTCAGCGCGGGAATTGTATCCCTCCAGCATGATCAGCGGCCCCCGGTCGGATGTTCGGGAGGCCGCTATCCTCATTTTCACGCGCTCTGATTCCCGCTTGCGCGTTACATAAAGCTCCGAGCCTTCGGAAAAACGCTCTTCCCTGTCGGTGAGCGGCTTGATAAGCAACTCGCCCTGGTTCCCGTGGAT
>Ga0265292_1001847_pt1 | contig 16782 bp, 9 predicted proteins | sample Munlanlewell296A_FD_189080 | JGI IMG/M metagenome (GOLD analysis project Ga0265292, IMG submission 189080) | Leachate microbial communities from a municipal landfill in Southern Ontario, Canada - Leachate well 296A | ecosystem: Engineered > Solid waste > Landfill > Unclassified | place: Canada... | reverse complement strand
ATTAAATGCCGTTTCCGGATTTAATCCAACGTTTGTAACGTTGATTTGAGCAGTAGTTGTGTCAGATCCGCAAGCATTATATGCAATTAATTGTACCGTGTAAATGCCGTTAGCAGCATAACTATGAGATGGATCAGCCAGTGTACTGTAATTACCGTCACCAAAACTCCATTCAAAAGTAACTCCGCCGGTTGAAGTATTTGTAAAATCGTATGCGTTTCCATTAACTGTGTATGAAAAGTTTGCGACAGGTTGCACTACTACATCAGGTTTAAGAGCAATGTTCTGAACAACTGTATTACCATTGCTCACAGAAATATTGTTTATTGTTTTACTTTGATAACCGGGTGCCGAATATGTTACATTATAGATACCGGCAAAAATAGGTCTGTGGTAATTACCTAAAGGTAATGCAGAATAAACATGAGAACTGTCAAAATCATGAACTGCAATAAAAACTTTCGCTTTTATCCCCTGCCCTGTACATGAATCGGTCACTAATCCCCTAATGCCTTTCAAGGATTGCTCCATATAATTAAAAAACGACCTGTTGTTTTCAGCCCACAATGTAGGAAGTTCGGATCCGGATGGACTCTGGTCGGAAGATATTTCTATGGTAGCTTCCCTGCATTGTTTAAAATAATTCATATAGTCCTCCCTGCCTCCCAGCACCTGATACCATGCATAGCCGTTGGTAATGCCCGATGGATCCACATCTGTAAAGCATCCGGATGGGCCATACGCCTGTGCTGTATCGGCATATTGATGCGATACTAATTGCCACCAGTTATCATCAGCAGTCAGGGTTGCTTTGCAATCCCATGGATAATTTACTACTTCCGCTCCTTCATGAAAATTAGCGGACATTACAAAGTTCATGGTATCTGCAAAGTTCATAAATGCTTCGGTTTCGGGTTGCCATGCTTCACCATCTGGATGTTGGCCACCGACAGGATCAGGATAATTACGGTTCAGGTCTACCCCATTCGCATTGTATCTTATGGCGCCCCATATACTACTGCCGCCTGAAGCCATATAAGTTCCATCAGGATTTGCAAGCGGACATATCCATATCTCTGTACTATCAAGCAGGCTGGTAATTCCTGGGTTGGTTCCGTAACTTGATAATAAAGTATCAATCAAATGCAACATGTGAACAAATCCGGAAGTCTCATTTCCATGCATGGTTGATGTATACAGGAATTGCGGCTCATTTTCATGAGTATTTACATTGTGGGAAATCTTGGCAAGAATTAACTTTCTTCCACTGGCAAGAGTTTTAATAGTATAAACATTACAAAGGCTTGAATAGTTTGATGCAAACTGGTTCATCATTGTTTCATAGGCATTGTATGTCGGATAGGAATCCCACGTCTGAATTTGCTTCAGATTAACATTATCAAGCATTCTGGGGTTAATTATCCGTTCACCGGGACTTGTTAAAATTGTATAATTGTAATTTAATTGTATAAACTTTGTGAATTCTTTTTTGTTAGCATAAGCGAGCACAGTGTTTCCTTTAACATTGTCAATAGAAATAACAGTTGTGAGAGAATTGATTTCCTGGCGGGAATCAATATTAAATTTAAAATATACTTCTTTTCTGTTCTGGAAAAGCGAGTCAACATAAGGCTGCCGGGTTATTGTAAGTTGCGCAAAACCGGTCAGACAGATAGCACAAAAAATCAAGGGTAAAATAATTCTCCTTTTCATCCTGCTCGTTTAAATTTGTTTTGCGTCTTTGTTGATAATATTCAGGTAGCGAATGGTTTCTTGTATGTATTTTTCAAGGCTGATGTTGTTATCAATATTTAGCATAAAATCATAAATATTAGAGTATTTATCGCCATATCTGCCAACTTTAAATTTTCCTTTCGATAAACCTGAAATATAGTTTAAGGGGAAACAGTCTGTCATAGATAGATCGATCACAATATCAAATTCTTCGTTAATGAAATCTGTAACTCTTAAATTGGCGGGTTTGAAATACCAGTTCAGGTCGCGTTTCGTGAAATAGTCATAAGAAAGTTTTGGGAAGCAATAATGTGGTAGCCGGTTGTAGTTTACAAACCCCAAAGCTTTTACAATTTTTTGGTTTTCCTGAAAATACTTAACAAAATCACTAATGATATTATATGTAACTTCATCAGATGCATTGTAAATAAGACCTATAGTTTTAGCATCATCAAGGTTCATAATGCATCTATTTCGCTGAACTTTGGCAATATCATGCCAAAAAAAATAACTACCAATTGATTGCCTTATCTGATCAATAAATTTCACTTGTTTCGTTTTTATAAACTTGATTCGTATTACACTTAAAATGTAAAATTACAAAATTAATATAAAGCAGAATAAATTATTCTATTCTGAAGACATACAAGTAATTATTTCACCTATGTATAACCTGTGATAATCCTTTTCCGGATAAGCGTTGTGAATTTTACTTTCCAGAAAATTTTCGGGTTTAATATCATCAAAATATATTTTTCTGCATTCAAGAACAAGCCGTGCCTGTTCAAAATATATACTTCCCTTTTTGGTTTCTAATGGTTTCAGGCCGGTTTCTTTAATTTTATCAAAATTACGTCCTGATTTAGTGCCGCAGAAATTTAAAATATCCCTGTATTTTTCATCAAAAAAGGTCAATGTGAAATAATCGTTTTTTTCCATAAACCGGTAGGTGTACCGTGTAGGCCTCACAAAACAAAAAGCGACCTGCATTTTCCAAAGAATGCCCATGCCGCCCCATCCTGCTGTCATGGTATTAAACGAGTCTTTTATCCCTGCCGTAATCAGCATCCAGTCAGTTCCTATTAGTTTGAACGGATTGTCAATTATATCATCAGCGTTAATTTTATGAAATGTTTTTGTCATAATTAAAAAATATTTCGAGTGGTTGCTATGTAATATAATCGGATACTAAGATGAATTTTTGATAGAGAACCGTTGCATACATATTATTGAGCAAAATCATCAGGATTTGTCAATTGTATTCATTACTATTAAGTAAACTTTTTTGGCAATCTCATATAGTTCTCTACTTTCGGCTAATGTTGGCTTGCCGGTTGCCATCATTCCTATTTTGTATGTTTGTTACAAAGTCATCGTGCAGATTGTTTTCACAACTTCGTAAATCGGCTTGAGCTAATTCAAGCCATTGCAGAGTGCTTGTTTTCATATAGAACTATTCCTTTTTGTATAATTTCTTTTGAAAAACTACTTTTCATTTCCTTGAAATGCTCGTACATTGGTATTGTATAAACAATCAGATCAACAGGTATTTGTTTTGCCACAGGACGTGTATAGGGACTTACTTTTAAATACAACGATTGTTTTTCTTTAAATGTAGCAGGCATTGTGTTATCATTCAATACGACAATAATATCCAAATCGCTGTCGATATGAGGCGTACCATATGCATACGAGCCAAAAAGCAACACCAGATAAGGATTCAGTTCACTTAATTTATCCCTGAGTTGTTTTATGTATATATTATCAATTTGCATTTTTCGTAAAATTCAATACAAATATACTATTCTTAAGTGAATTTTAAAAAAAAAATCAATTGGCTGCAGGGTAACGATTAAAAATTTTATCCGCAGTTCACGAAAAAAAATAAAACAGCGAACAAATATAAACATAAATTGCGGATAAAATTAAGTTGAACAGAACCCGCCGATCAGCAGGCAACTCAAAATGCCTGCCTGACGGTAGGCAGGGAAAATTAAAATCGTTGATTAATTTTTCCTGAATAATTTCAAAGTTTACATTTATCGGATTAATTTTACACAAAATTATTTGAAATTTGAAAGTAACATTTCTTGGAACCGGAACATCACAGGGAGTTCCTGTAATTGCTTGCCCATGCAAGGTTTGTAGTTCGGGCGACAGCAAAGACAAAAGACTCCGTTCTTCGGTATTGGTAGAAACCAAAAACAATATTTTGGTGATCGACGCCGGTCCTGATTTCAGGCAGCAGATGCTAAGGGAAAATGTGTGCAGGATTGATGCGGTGCTTATTACGCATGCACATAAGGATCATATAGGAGGGTTGGACGATATACGGGCTTTTAATTATTTTCAAAAAGGACCTGTAAATGTATATGCACGTCAAAATGTTCATAAAGTGCTGCGGTCGGATTTCTTCTATGCATTTGAAGACGAGAAATACCCGGGTGTCCCTGACATCAATCTTCACGCTATTAAAACTCATCCTTTTAAAATCAATAATGATACAATTATTCCTATTGAGGTTATGCATTACCGCCTTCCTGTGTTCGGATTCAGGATTAATGATTTTACCTATATCACAGATGCCAATTTTATTTCCGATGATGAACTCGAAAAAATTAAAGGATCTAAAATTGTCGTGCTTAATGCTCTGAGAAGGAAGCAACACATTTCTCATTTTAACCTTGAAGAAGCTATCAAAGTTTTGCAGCACATACAGCCTGAACAGGCATATCTTACTCATATCAGCCATCAACTGGGGCTTCATGAGGACGTGGAGAAAGAACTACCCGAATTTGTCAAATTAGCTTATGATGGTTTGAAAATTGAAATTTAGAATTCCGCTTAACTTACATTAGGGCATCTCTAAAAACCTCATCGTCATTGCGAGCCATGAGGAACGCCCAACCGTCATTGCGAGGGCTTTTCGCCCGAAGCAATCTCATTATCGCACCGTGAGGGAGATTGCTTCGTTCCTCGCAATGACGCATCAAACAAACCTCGTAATGACGTTCTAATTGAGTTTTTAGAGATGCCATTAACCCACATTATTCACAAATTTTATTGGGGTTTGTTAATATAGAAAATATCGTATATTAGCAAACTGAAAGATTTTTGATGATAGTGTTATGTTAAACTTATTTCTACGAACTAAGATTGCTTCACCCTCCTTCGTCGGTTTCGCAATGACGTCATTGCGAGGAGTTCCGATAGCTATCGGAACGACGAAGCAATCTATTCAACATATCACTCTTAACACAACACTAGTTCAGTATAAATATTCTACTTTTTCGTTAACGAACATTTTAAAGGTTGTGGGCATTGTTTTGCTTATTTTCCTTTTTTCCTGTAAAAACAAGAATCCGGAACAAAAGGAATATGATTCAATGCTTTCAAGTTTAAAATACAAATCATATAAAACTTTATCCGAGAATACAATCCCGCCGCTTATTCTCTTATACAATACAACGGGGCATGCTGATGAGCCGAAAATATCAGAAGATGTTTTAAGGCTTTTACTCGGATATTCATGGGCTGTTGGCGGTAGACCCGATTATGCTATTGCTGAAAGTAATATTATAATGGACATTTCTGCAAGTAACAAAGATGTTAAATTTCTGACCCATTCTCTTGCAGCAATAGCGCTTTATGAAAAAGGTTGGAAATCGTTAGCCATTGATGAATCAAGAAAAGGTAAGGCTTTGCTTAATAAAATGCCCAAATCAAACGAATTGCAGTTAAATGCTATGGCTTTCCATATAATAACAGGCACCCTTTGTTTATATGAAGAAAATTATCAAGGTGCGCGGTTTCATTTTGCGGGCTTCAATATTACTTCTAAGATCGAATGGCCTTATTTAATAGTTGATGCAATGGCTGATATTAAAGAAGGAAAGGTTAAACAAGGGCTGAGGAAAATTAAAAAAATATCCAAAAGTAAAAGTACTCCTGAAACAATAAAAAAATCACTGACTGAAACTCTTATTAAAACAGAAAAAAAATCTGAAACTGTTGACGCAAAATTATTCTGGACGAAACAAACCTCTCTTGCCTTATACGACGAAATCAAAAATTCTGCTGTTCCCGGAATAGTTAGGGTTGCAAACCTTCTTGAAAACCTAAGTGAAAAGCTGAAAATAGAATAAATTAGTCTGTTGTTTTTGGTTTGTGGCAGCCGGCTTGGTTGTTAGTCAAGGTCTTTAGTTAATTTTTACCAATAACTGAAAACCATTGACTAAACTGGCAGCCTTGACTATAAACCAAAGACCTATTCAAAATGTACAAATTCCTGCCTGCCGGTAGGCAAGGTATCCCGTTTGCAGTATAAACCGCCTGTATTATTTCAATAATTCAATTGCTTTTGTAACAGAAATTTTCTGACCATTCTGGAATGCCACGACAAATGCATCTTTCATCCCTTTACTTACCAATGTGTTTTTAAAATTATTTGCTGAATCGTAATCTTTAAAATTTCCTGATGTATAAACGGTAAGCCCATCATTATTCATATTATGTTCAAGATTATTACCAGCTATATTGTCGAGAAATTGATTGACAACATCCACAGGGACATCATTTTTATATGCGCCTAACTGCACTTTATAAACTATTCCTGACTTGTCAATAATTTCAGTAGTATTCGCTTGTGTTGCGGTGGTTTCATTATTGGTAACACCGGCTAATGGAGCATTTTCTGTAAGCAAAGTCTTGGCCTCAGCCATTGTTATTTTATTACCATTGTAATACACAACCACAAAAGCATCCTTCACTCCCCTGACAACAATGGCATTTTTAGCAGTTACAGCATCATTCAATGAGCTATAAATGCCGGAAAGATACCTGAAATAGCCATTTGCCATTACTTCATCATATAATGGAGTAATATTGAAAAGCTGTGCTGATGTTCGGGGGCTGCCGTATACGCCCACCTGTACACTATACAAAAATCCTTTGATATTGGCAATAGGATTGCTGAGTCCGGCGGTTGTATTGATATTTTGGGATGCAGTTACATAAGTTTTATTATTCAGGTCAGCATATGTTGTTGTCAGCGAATTATCATTTTTCAACATTGCAAGAGCTTCGGCAACCGAAATGCGTTTGCCATTATAATAAGCCACAACAAATGCATCAGCATATCCCATAGTCCTGATCCGGTTTCTCGCAGTGTTGGCATCTTCAAATTTTGCAAATAATCCTGCAAGATAACGTATCAGTCCGGTGGCGGTGATTTCTCCGGTTAATGGAGCTATTCCTTTAAAAACATCAGAGGCAACATGATTTTTTACTGCCGCAATTTGAACTTTAAATATAATGCCTGCCGGTAATTTCGGGTTGAGAGGAACAAGACCTGCCTGCCGGTCAGGCAAGTCGGCAGCGTCTATATTAAGAGTAACAATATTATCGTTATTTAAATAAATGCCTTTAAATTCAGTTTTGGTGATATTTGTCGCAGTTAACTCAGTTGTACCTGCCTGCCGGTCAGGCAAGTTTGTTGAAACACCTGCCTGCCAGTCAGGCAAGTCTGACACTTTATTATTAATTGAGGCTTCAGTGATAAGATTATTGGTATTTTTAATTTTAAGTTCCAACTCCCCTATTTCAATTTTAAGTTGTTCCGACAAATTATCTGCCTCATTAAGCTGTACCTGTAAGTCTTTTATTTGCGCTTCTATTTGTTCAACCAGTTTTATGAATTCATTTTTATCAGATTGATTGGTCGTATTCCCGGCTTTTTGTTTTAAAGATTTAACCACATTTGACAAGCTGTCTGTTTTTGCCTGAAATAAATTATAGTTTTCATTGGCTTGCTGTAGTTCATATTCTTTGCCGTCAAGCGAATTTGCCAGTTCAGATTGTAACTGTTCATTTACAGATTCAATACTTGCTTGTGGAATATTGGAAGGTTGTAATGCGGAAGTAGCATTTGTCTGAGCATATGCAGGAGCTGCCTTTGTGTAAATATCAATCGCTTTCAATTGCCTATCAATAGCAAGCTGCTCGTTGGTTTTTGCTTCTTCCAGAATAGTTTTTTTCTTGGTGTAGTTTGTTTCGTTTTTAACACTTTCCCTTAATGCTTTTGCTTTCTCAAAATAATAGCGGGATTCGTTTTCAAGCAGTCCTGCAATGGAAAGTTGGTTGTTCGTTTCATCTTCCACAGTTATCTGAGCTATCTTCAGGCTGTTTGTATAATACAGATTTTTATTAGCAATACCATGTACTTCCAATGCTTCGAGTTGTATTATTTGTGCCTTTTCTTCAAACTCTTTTGCTTCAGTGTATAATTTTTTCTTTTGGGCAATATTATCAGTTTTATTTGCTTCTATCCGCCTTTCAACAGCCCGTTTAAAGCCGGAATCAGATTCGTTGTACAAGTTTTGAGCAAGGATTTTCTCATCAATGGAAGAGATAGTTTCAACTACTTCTGAACCGTTGATTTTTACGGCTTCCTTATGCGTTTCGTCAGCTTGCTGTTTTAAAGTTATGACTTCTTTTTGCAAGTCAGATATTTCCTTACTGATCTTCTTTTTCTGTGTTTGGTCATTTTCTTTCGCCATGTTATTTTGTAACACAGAGATATTATTGTTAATAATTGCTACAGTATTGTCAATGAAATCAGCCTTTATCTCTATCTTTTCCGCAGCCGTTAAATTGGAAACTGTCGATTTAGCATTCGGGTAATTGTTGACACTATTATTTTCAGCAATAATATCATTTGTATTCTCAGTATTAACTTCGGCAAAAATATCCTTAGTTTCATATTGAGCGATCTGTTTTTCAAGTTCAGTTTTATCTACCGTTGAAGTGCCGGATGCCTTATAAATCGAGGCTTCAGTGATAAGGTTGGCAGTATGTTTAATTTTTATCTTCAACTCCCCTGCTTCAATTTTAAGCTTGTTTGATAAGTCATTTGCTTCATTCAGCTGTTTCCGCATAGCTGTTTCCTGAACTTCTATTTGTTCAGCCTGTTTAATAAGTTCGTTCTTTTTTGATATCTTTATTGTATTATCGGCTTCTTCTCTTAAAGAATTAGATTTATCTGACAAACTGTCTGTTTTACTTTGAAGTAATTTGTAGTCTTCAGTGGCTTGTTGTAGTTCATATTCCTTGTTGTCAAGCAAATTTGCCTGCTCAGATTGGAATTGATCAGTTACAGAAGTAGTATTTGTCTGTGGAACAATTGAAGACTGTAATTCTGAATATTTTGTTGCAGCTTCGTTTATTTTATTGAAATTTGTCAATTCTTTGATGTCGGTCGATTTTTTAACAATACCAATGGCTTCCTGCTGTTTCTCATTGTATGCAACCTCAATCTTTTTTGCAAGATTGTAAGCAACTACCGACTGTTGTGCCAGAATAATTGACTCTTGTCGCAGTTCATTGGCTTTCTTTATACTCTTCTCTATATCATCAGTATTTGCTATTTCGTTTGTTTCTGTGATTAAATTATCAGCTTCCTTTGACATTTTTAAGCTTTGATTATTTTTGTCGCTGGCAATGGCATAAGCAATATCAGCTTGTTTTTTCAAATCACCGGCTTCTTTTTGCACTGCCTTTACGATATTTTCAGTTTTGGTTTGTACTTCTGCTTTATGTTTAAGTTCTTCATTTGTTGGTTTTGTGAAATCCACAACTATACGAGTTGCAATAGCAGTAGATGTAGTATCATTGTTTTTAATATCATCTACTACATTGGCATAAATAGTTGATTGTGCTCTTGCGCTGTCGGCTTCAGATTGTAATTTTTCAGATTTCTGTAATATCTGATCAGCCTCCACTTGTTTTGTTTTTGCCTCATTATCCAGTTCTACCGCTTTATTATCAAGCTGCTCCTTTACACTTTTTTTCTTTGAATTAGCAGCATCTTTTCTATAGTTATCAGTTTCTGACTTTAAGGAATTAACTTCATCCTGTATTTTTTTTGCTTGTTCAGCAAGGGTTTGTGATTCTTGTTCGTTGTGTTTAATAAATTCATTATTCGGGACATTGAAAGCTGCTAAGTTAGTATCAACAGGAGATTTCTCCAGATTATCGATCATTTTATTTAACATAGCAATGGAAGTGTCAATAGAATTAGACTCGACAGCGGCATTTATTCCTTTGGCATATGATAATGCCTCATTGGCTTCGTCCTGCTTTATGTTCACTTTTTCGTCTAACTGATCGGCAATATTCATTGCTATCGCAGATTCCTTATTCAACTGCTCAGCTTCCGAATGAAGCATATTTACTTTTACCAGTTCTGTCTGTTTGGTATTGACATCACTGATGGTTTCAGCAATTTTAGTAATCGAATCGGCTTCATTATATTTTGCTTCTGCCTGTAATTTCCTGTTTTGTGCAATAATCTTTGCTGCGTTTCTTTGTATTTTCAGTTCTTTAAGCTCTTGCAATGCATCTTTCGACTGCTTGTCGGCAATTTTAACAATATCATCATTGGTAATATTTTCCGGTATTTTGTATCCGTCATCTTCGGTAATTTCATTCTCATTATTGTCGCTACTTTGAATAATATCGTTCTTATTGTCCTTTTTCTCAAACATACTTTCAGTTGCATTTACCGCAAGGGTGGCATTTTCCTTTAGAAACTGTATTGTTTGTGCATAGGCTGTATCATTACCTAAAGATATATTTATGTTTTTATCAAGTGCTAAAATTTCATTTACCTGCGGACGATTGTCAATCCTGACTTTATAAACTGAAATCATGCCTTCTATGCTTGACCTGGAAGAAGAGAAGTATGCGTATTGTTGTGATGAATCCGGCATAAACATCATATCGTCAAATGGGGTATTTATAGGATAGTTAAGATTTTCAGGATCACTCCATATTCCATCATCATTCAGCGTAGATTTAAAAATATCATATCCCCCCATAGTGTTCATTCCTTTAGAACAATAATACAATGTTACTCCATCAGGTAAAATAAAAGGGAAATCCTCATCATAAGGAGTATTAATGGTTGGGCCAAGGTTCACAGGTTTGCTCCATTCACCGTCAGGCAACTTTATTGATTTATACATATCTTTTCCATTTTTCCCATCAATACCATAACTTGAAAAATAAACTTCATTATTTTCTTTGGAAAAGTATACCAGGCTCAATTTTTCACGTTTCTTATCTAACGATGTTTTAAAAATATCTGGCTTAACAAGAAGTTTGCCAATAAACTGTTCTGCATCATAAGAGCGGAAAAAATCTTTGTAATCCACCTCCGTTTTTTGCAGAACATACAGGTCAGAAAAGTGTGTCAGCAAATTCCTTGCATTATTACATATCTCTATTTGCCTGTCTACATCCATTTTAGCAGCATTTTTGATTCCTGCCTTTTCTTTGTAAAGGTTGTATTCTTTTATTGCCTCAGCAAACCTGAAATTATGATGATAAGCAAGTCCGAGATAATAAAATACAGAAACATCCACATCAGGTTTTGTGGATGCGAATTCCAGGTATTTTATCGGTTTTTCGGTTTCTCTTCTGTCAGCAAACAGGACACAAACTCCAAAGCGGCAATTGTATACAGGATCCTTTGGGTAAATACTTACAAGTTGCGAATATAAAGGCATTGCCGACACATAATCTTCTTCTTTAAAATATTCATTAGCCTTTTTTTTCATATCATCCTGCGATTTAAAATCAGTTTGTGCATCAAGCGCAAAAGGAATGCTGATGAAAAAAAGCAAACAAAAAACAATATGTTGACCGATCCGTTTCAAAATTTTAAGAAATATCTTAATTAAGATATATTATACTATAAAATTCCATAAATTGTTACCTGGCAAGTGGTTTCTTTTTTTTGAAATAAAACTTTGCCTCTTCGTTTGCCAACAGGCGTTTGATGTTTTTACGATGAGTAACAATAACAAAAAGGGATATCACAATTGAAAATATCAGGTATGCATACTCCATCGCATTAAAAATGAAGATATTAACAAAAGGAAAAACAACTGCGGCAGAAATAGATCCAAGTGAAACATAATGTGTGATCAAAAGAATAGTAATAAAAACTCCTGTCGCGACCAAAGCAGGATAAGGAAACAAAGCCAGCACTATACCTAAAGAAGTGGCAATTCCCTTCCCCCCCCTAAATCCTGCAAATACCGGAAATACATGCCCGACAATCACAATGAATGACAGGATCACTTTAAACATTGCAAAAATCTCGTTATGTTCTCCAAAATTATCTTTACAGAGGTAGGCTAGTTCCACTCCGGCAAAACCTTTCATCACATCAATAATAAAAACAGGGATTCCTGCACCCGGGCCAAGAACGCGGATTGTGTTGGTGGCGCCAGCGTTCCCGCTTCCATATTTACGCACGTCGATTCCATAAAACCACTTTCCCACCCATACTGCTGTTGGGATTGATCCTACCAGATAGGACAAAATAATGACAAGAATCGTTGAAAATTGTATTATTTCCACGGCTAACTTCTATTAATTTGATGGTTCAACTTTTTTAAGAAATGTTTTTTTCTTCATTTCTGTTGAAATAGTATATGAATATTGCGGAAGATCCTTTTCCGACTTCAACGTCCTTTTATCGGATTTGGTTTCTTTAATAGCAGTGTTAAACTCCGTACTGGAAGAAATTGCCTGCATGACGTTTGACTTGTAGTTAAAGTAATACCAATTGTTTGAATCGAACTCAAGGTAAACATTGATTTCATCGACTGTTTTTTTCTTTACTACTTCCACATAGCCGTTTACATATTTATTAATCTGATTTTTGTTTAATGCCACTATTCCGATTGGTCCTTCAGAGATAAAAGATTTTGTAAAAGAATTCCACTTCATCTGAACATCGCCTAAAAACAATGTATATGATAGTTCGGACGGGATTTTTTTGAACGCTCCGTTCATTGAAACATCAGAAATAAGTTTATCTGCTTCTTTGGCGCCTAAAATTTCGGTTAATGCTTTCGTAAATGTAGTTCTGGTAAGGTCGACGGCTTTGAGTGTATTTAACTTTTCAAGGTTCTGAACCATCTGTTTAAGTGCATCATCGCTAAAAAAGAAATCGATGTACATAACGAGGTCAAGGCTTGCAGAATCAGGGATTATATAATGTTTGGCATTTCCATAGATTCCCATGGCAACTCTTCCAAGATTTGGCGCCAGTTCGATCTTTCCATCACCATATGTGATGCAGCTTACTTTTGTAAGGCTTACATAATTTCCGGGTTGATTAAACTGTTTGATTTTTTCCTTATTCGATATCCTGTATTCATCGTTTACCTTATCATAATAAATAAAACCTCTTGCCGTGATAATATCCTGATCGGTAGATTTTAATTTCTTTGACAGGAATGCTGAATATACATCATTTGAATCGTTTGCCAGGAATATTCCTGCTTCCAATTTCCTGTTATTCACATCTCTGATCGTATCATTGATCGGGATATAAATTTCCTTTGGATTGATATCTGAATGAAACTTAATCCATGCACGGGGCAGTGTATCACAATCATATTTTATTTTGAAAGCGCCATTGAAATTAAGGAATTCGTTACTTGCAGTCAATTTAACTCCTCCCGCAAAATCAAAGTTAGAACTGAGTATTAATTTAGAAGTATCAGAAATATCACCGGTCCCATATGTTTGTAAAGTTGTATCAACTTCTATTTTGTCTAAATATATAGGATGTCTTATGCTATCTTCATCAACATAGTCATACATGCCGCTCGCAGAATATTTTTTTCGTCCGTTAATATTTACAAGAGCATTGTATATGACATGATATTTTGTTGCCATATTGGCAAGTATCTGTGCATTTTCAAGCGGTTTCATTTCTGCTTTTTCCAGAATAGTTACATTTCCCTTTTCCGGGTATATGGCAGCATCAGCAACTTTAATAATCTTTACATCCCTGGCAGTAATAATATTATGTTTTAAATTAAATTTTGCTCTCGGAGAAAAGAATCGCAGTGAATCCTGGTCAGGATGAACAGACACAAATTCCGAACCTGAAATATCAATATCTGCAAGTTCTTTGGGTGAAAGGGTATTCAGCCTCTCGGTATTTTTATTAATATTATTATTTGCAAGCTCAATTTCTTCCTCATCCATAAACCAATCAAATTCATCCATATAACAGATGTACATATTAATCGGAAACTCAACCTTGGAATTGCCTCCATTCGATTTGAATTCGCCTTTACGTGCATCAAAGTCAATGTGGGAGTTATAATTGAATGTTGAGAATGCTAACCTCGACAGGTCGTAACTTTTTAAACGGAAATCAGCAGTATCAGAGTCAAATACACGGTTTTTGAATTTAAAAAGTTTTGCATCCATTTCTGCATCGCTAAACACCGTTGTTCCTCTGCCTGTTAAAGTTGTAGGTGTGAGAGCCAGACTACCGTGTAATTTGGCTTCCGAGTTATACATAGCGAGGGGTTTTTGTTTTTCATAAATATTCATAATGTCCTGGTACGGCATCCAGTGTTCGTAAACATCTTCTGCAATGACAGGAGGGTACTCAATAGCTGCTTTCTGTTCATTAATGGTGAATAATTGCACCTCTGCATTCAAAGAATCAGGGTAAAAAATAATATTGTTTGATTTTGACACAGAGGTCAGATATTTTAATGTTCCATTACCTTTTAGTCCTCCATTACTCATATCCACAATAGAGTCATAAGTTCCCTTCCCTTTGTATACGGCGAAACCCGATTCAGGTGTGAGCCTCACAAAGCCAAGAGAATAGTCATCCTGCACTTTTAACACTTCTTCAAAATCAGGAAAGATATCTGCAGAAACAAAATCTCCTGAGAAACCAATTCCCTCCGTGGATTTATTATCAAGGCTGTCTATTTCAAAGGGATCCACATGGAAATAAAAACGATCTTTGGTGTAAACACCTTTTTGGATAGCCTTTTTATCATAATAAACATACGAATCTTTTATACTGCGGAACAAAGGATATTGCCCGTAAGTTACAATACCTGATTTATTATTAGGAGCATCAATCTGTAAATCTCCTTTAATTCCTTCCAGCACAGATTTGACTTTTACAATACTGCGGTTTCCGTTTTCATCAACTTTAAAACTTTTTACGAAAAAAGCCATTGAATCTACAACAGGCATATCAATCTTGAATTTATTGTAAGTAAAAGAAAACAACTTTCCATAAAAATCAAACATACCGGCATGAATACGTCCGTCAAAATCAAAGTCGCGATCTTTTTTAATTATTAGTTGTTTGTCTTTTGGGAAAATATACACATTCTGAGAGTCGCTCAGATAAACGCAGTTTACACCGTTCATTTCAAGATCAAAGTTAAGGAGGTTCAATGTTGCATTAGTTTTTCCTTCTTTTGTAATGGAATTAAACTGCAACACATCGGAATCCACTTTGCCTGCTTTGGCAAGTAAAAAGTTGTAAAGTTTCTCTTTAAGATATACCTTATTATTAACAATATCATATGCAATAAATCCCATGTTTGCCAAGTTAAGCATCAATGCTTCTATCTGTGACAATGCGATTTTAAGATAATTTGCATAAGCCGGTACCGATACTATGTCAGAGTTTGTACTTTTAGCATATTTTTTCAGATCATTCAGAGGATGCGATTCATCAATTCCCTGCAATTTATAATACCGATGAGCAGTAAAATAGTTGTAGGATTCAAAAGCAGCTTCACTTTCAGTTCCAACGCCTTTTATCATTTTCATTTCTATCAGAGGCTGATCCATTTTCCAGTAAAGCGCTTCAAAGTACAAATCAAGTTTATGGTAGGTATCGAAAAAAGGAGTTTCCGCTATTCCTTCCTTTGAACGCAGTAATGAAAGTTCTTTATCATCATTCAGATATTTCATCTGAAGTCCCGGATGATAAATGGAATCTTTTTCCCAGTAAATAGTTATTGAAGCTCTATCGGAAGATATTTTGTTTTTTCGAATGGTGTATGTTTTGGTACCTGTTTTAATAAATTTTTGTCCTTCTCTGTAAAAAATCAGATAAGCATCCTGTTCATTATCCCCTGAACCTATAAGTTTCCCCCCATGCATTGTGAAACCACCGTCGTAATCAATATTCGGGAAGATACTTTCAATTTTCAAACGTTTATTGTAAGAATCAAAACGAGGATATGTAGCCTTATCCTCATTCATGTTTGCCATGATTTTCTCATCAAGTTTGCCTAATAAAGGTTTGTCAAAAAAATCCTTATAGAAAAATTTTACTGAATCAGCCGTGTACTTTGAGTTTGTTACATTGATCACATATTTATCAAGTTCAGCATATATTGTATTTTCATCAAATCCTGCCCGTTTCCAAAGCACTTTTCCTCCACTGCCAACCCATTTGGATAAAGTAGGATAATAAACGCCTTTGGTGTTATATATGTTTGCACTGTCATCATTCGCATAACAGCTCAAGTTTAGTGAAGGAAATACAATTCTGGGCACTGTATCAAATTCAAAAATGTAATTGCTGTTGTCGGATTTCCATTTGGTAGTGGACGATTTGTAAAGAACATTTTCGGTAAACAAGCTGTTGCTTATTTCAAGGTAATCTATAAACTGTGAACTGGTAGAGCGATTGATTAGCTTGGTCAGGCTGGCTTCCCATGCTTTAAAACTATTATCAGATTGATTGGTGTTATTAAAACTTACAATAGTGGACAAATAATTTCTAAAATGCGGAATTGGTTTCATTTTCCTTTTTAGCATAAGGTTGCAGGTTGAAATCATTTCTTTCGTTTCATCAGCAGAAAATTTGTTTCCGTTCCACTCAATTGTGAATAGTTCCATGAATTCTTTAGCTGTCTTTTTATCGTTGGAATTATCGATATTCTTAAAAAATGCCGTAAGCTCTTCAAAAAAAATTTGTGGCTCTTCAGAAAATTTTTTAAGTGTTTGCGATTTTGAAGAAAACGATAGTATCAGCAAAAATGGGATTATGAATAAAAAGCGAATTTTCATAAACTATTTTTATTTGTATCCTCTCAAAAACTGATGTTATGCATATTATATATTTGTTTGTTAGTGTCACTCAGAGCCGGACATAGCGTAGATTTGTGGGTTAGCGTCCGTGTCGAAGAG
>Ga0265292_1001846_pt1 | contig 16791 bp, 14 predicted proteins | sample Munlanlewell296A_FD_189080 | JGI IMG/M metagenome (GOLD analysis project Ga0265292, IMG submission 189080) | Leachate microbial communities from a municipal landfill in Southern Ontario, Canada - Leachate well 296A | ecosystem: Engineered > Solid waste > Landfill > Unclassified | place: Canada... | reverse complement strand
TACGTTCTCCGCGGAACATGTGGTATTCAATCAACAAGCTGGGTTTTATAAAGACGGTAATAGGTTCGGGTATATCAAAGTAAAGATTATTGATTCTACAACCGTAATTGCGGGGGAAGAAGTGTATGCCTGTACATTAAAAGCGTACTCCAACATTCCGATACCTTTCTTTGGGAAAGAAACTACAACTGATGAATATAATACCATTGACCATAAACTGTATGTCCGCACAATAAAAACTGTTATTAAAACCCCGGAGGAAATCAGGAATATTGAGGGTACTTCTGTAAAAGATAAACTATGCCTCACGCTTGAATCATCTAAAGGGAAGAAAAAAAGTAAAGACCTACCCTTAAAACTTGGCGACTATACCGCCATGGGTATCGCGTTGTTCCTTATCAATAATGAATACAAAAAACCGAATGGTGTTTACAACATGTCGTATTTAAATGAAAACAAGATTGAGTGGTGCGATACAAAAGTTGAAACCCTGGGGAAAACCGCAACAATTATGTATAAAGGCCAGCAAGTGCCTGCATATAAGATAAAAGTATCAATCCCATGGCTATTGTTTTACCTTACCTTATATGTTGATGACAACCAAACTGTGTTGAGAGGAAACTTAGATGTTTTCGGGATCGATATTATCCCGGAAAAAGTTTACTCTACATCAAATTATCAATAGAAAAATGTTAGTTCAACCAACGCAAAGTCGTTCTTTACCTGATTCGCTAACCCAGCGTCTTTCTCATAATTCTTTTCGTATTCAAACTGTAGTTGCATGCCAGGTGCGAACCGCCAGACTGTTGAGAACACACCCTGGTATAGTTTCCAGGTTTGTGATAACGTAGGTTTTGCTTCCACATTCGGTGTGAGTTCACCGTAACGGCAAAGAAAATCGATCCACGGTTTCTGTACTTCTTTACCTTTATCCATTACTTTTTGTTTAAGTTGATACCCAAGCATTATTTGTGCGCCCGTAAGGCCGAACTCGCTGTTCTGCCCATAATAATATTCACCCTGGCAGATGATAGGGTCAAGCATTGTGAACATAAAATCAAGCCCGAGCCTCGATTTTGTTTTATCAGTCCACAACAAGGTTCCTGCGCGTCCCGCTGCGGTATTAACCGTAGCGAGGTCATTGTTTGACAACCGCCCGTATGTGCCGGAAAGGCCAATGTTTGCAATTTTATCTAATACAATCCCTAATCTCGCGGAGAGGTCTTTATTTATATCTGTATCATTACGCATTACGCCTGAGAATGTTTGGTCACGATCTGCCATTATAGCAACAACCTGCGCCCCTTCTCCAACGTTACGTGTTTTTATATCCGGCCCGTTGTGCAATCCAACGTTGAGTTCCAACATTTTGATTGGTTTCATTAAGTACTGTACGCCAATGATACGGTCCATTGTGAACGCCATTGATACCATCCCGTAATTCGTGGTCTTACGGCTAGGAAATCCGGGAACAAGGCCAAAACATGAGTTTCTTGATGCACCGACACGGATGATACCGTTCAACGGCATATTTTTAAAATCTACATACGCGTGTTCTAAAAAGAAATAGTTACCTCCGTAAATAAGCGCAGCAACTACGGCGTTTACGTTTTCATTAAGGTCTTTCTTCAATCCGAGTGACCATTCATCAAAACGGAACGTAAAATTCTCGTCAAGCGTACCCTGTTCTTCCCATAACGTCCGCAGGCGAACGTACCCGGAGAAGGTTAACGGCATCAACTCTTTTTTCTTTGGTACTTCCACTACTGCTACTGCCGGAGCTTGCTGCCCCACTGCTGTGGGTGCGTCTTCCGCGATTACCATACTAACCTGTGTAAGTAGAATCAAGCTGAGAAATACAACTAAAAACTTCTTCATTTTCCCTCCCTAATAAAATATTCCTTACAACAACAGGCTGTAAAAAATGTTAACAAATAAACATTTTTTATGCAACAATTAATTTTACCGTGTCCTTCCTTGACTTATTACATGGAATATATAGAATATACATTGATATTGCAGTCAGTAGTACCGCAGATATTTATTATAAGGAGGAAAGAAAAAGTTTTATGGTACACAAATCAAACTTGTTGTGCATCACGATGTCCGCATTACTGGCATTAACCTTGGTAGCCCCGGTGTTTACAGCAGAACCGGTTGTCCCTGTCCCCGCTGCTGCAACAACGCCCGTATCAGCGGATGTAATCAAAATCGGCGCTATATTCGCAGTAACCGGCCCGGCATCAAACCTTGGTGCGCCGGAAGCTAAAACCGCGGAGATGCTGGTTAAACAAATAAATACTGCCGGCGGAATTCTCGGTAAAAAAGTGCAGTTAATCATTAAAGATACCGGCGCAAGCCCGGAGAAAGCTATTTCGTTTGCAAAACAGTTGATTGAAGAAGAAAAAGTTTTTGCAATCATTGGCCCAACCACCAGCGGTGAAACAATGAAGATTAAAGATATATGTGAACAAGGAAAAACATTAATGCTTTCCTGTGCTGCAGCGGAAGTTATAGTTAACCCAGTTGCGAAGTATGTCTTCAAAACACCGCAAAATGACAGTGATGCGGTCCGCAAAATATTTGCAACCATGAAAAAACTTAAAATCTCAAAAATCGGCGTTATTGCCAGCAATACAGGGTTCGGTAACGCAGGTAAGGCGCAGGTAGAAAAACTTGCGACAGAACATTCTATACAAATAATCGCAAGTGAAGTCTATGACAAAGAAGCGACGGATCTCACAAGTGTATTAACAAAACTTAAATCCCAAAAAGTGCAGGCGGTGGTCAACTGGTCAATCGAACCCGCGCAGGCAATTGTTGCGAAGAATATGAAACAAATGAACTTCAATGTTCCGTTATTCCAATCCCACGGGTTTGGCAATATTAACTACGTAAAAGCTGCTGGTAAAGCTGCGGAAGGTATTATCTTCCCCTGCGGGCGCCTCCTTGTTGCGGAAACGTTGCCAGTAACGAATAAACAAAAAGAATTGTTGATGAAGTACAAAAAAGATTATGAAACCGAGTATAAAGAAGATGTCAGTACATTCGGCGGGCATGCGTATGACGCGATTCTGATAATCAGTAAAGCTATTGAAACCGCGGGTGTCGTTGATCCGGATAAAGCACGGGATGCGATTGAGAATACAAAAGGGTTAGTCGGTACTGCCGGGATATTCAACTTTACACCGACGGACCATAACGGTATTGATATTAACGGGTTTGAGATGTTAACCGTGAAAAACGGCAAGTTTGTGGTTTACGCGAAGTAATTGTTTTTTTGTATAAACCGAAAAAGGGAGTATTGATGTTGAAAACAAAATACTCCCTTTTTTAATCTTTTTATCAAATTAAACTTATGGGTATAGAACAGATATTACAATACTTTTTTTCGGGAATCACGATCGGTATTATCTATGCGATTACCGCTATCGGGTTCAATATCATATACAACACTACAGGGATAATAAACTTCGCGCAGGGCGAATTTCTTATGATCGGCGCGATGACGGCTATTACGCTGAACCAGTTTATGCCGTTACCCCTTGCGGTCCTATGTGCGGTAATAATCACAGCACTGCTTGGCGCCGTGATTGAACTTCTGTTTTTTCGTTGGCTCAACAACCCGGCAGTACTGAGAATGATAATCATTACGATTGGATTATCCATTGTCATGCGAGAACTCGCGTTACACATTTGGGGCAGGAACGTACAATCATTACCATACTTTACCGGTGACGAGTGTTCATCAATAAACATCTTTGGTGCGTATATCTCGCCGCAGGTATTGTGGGTACTAGGTATCTGCTGTATCACAGTCATTGCGCTGACACTGTTTTTTAAGTATACGCTTATAGGACAGTCAATGCGTGCATGCGCGGTTAACCGTACTGCTGCGCGGTTATGCGGGGTTAACGCCAAAAACATGGTAACCCTGTCGTTTATCCTAAGTGCCGCGATTGGCGCGCTTGCGGGATGCGTAATTTCGCCGATAACACAGACACGGTACGATTGCGGGACGGCTATCGCAATTAAAGGTTTTACTGTTGCAATCCTCGGCGGGTTAGGGAACAGTACCGCGGCAGTAGTTGCAGGGTTATTACTTGGGCTGATAGAATCGTACGGTATAATACTTATGCCGTTAGCGTATATCGACGCAATCTCAATTGTGATAATGCTGGCAATACTGTTTGTCCGCCCGGGCGGATTATTTGGGAATAAAGAAGCGTTGCGGCTGCAGGAGTTTTAAATATTTATGAAAAATATTTGGGGATACCTCAAGGGTTTTATTTTAAAACACTCATCCGCTATTACAGGGATAATAGCGGTAATCCTGCTTCAACAGATAATTTCATTTGGGGGTAAAGAGTTTATGCTTACCCAGCTCACAATGTCAGCGTATTACTCGCTTGTAGTTGTCGGGCTATGCATGCTAATGGGTTATGCCGGGCAAATATCTATGGGCCAGGCCGGGTTTTTTGCAATCGGAGGATACGTTTCCGCGGTACTTACCACCCAGAATTTAGCGGTTTATAAGGATACGGCGGTACTTAAAGTATTGGGTACTATCGGGATAATCGTAAAATCAAATGATATTTACGGTTCAACCCTATACTACCTTTCCCCGATGCTGGCATTGATACTCGCAGTGGTTATTACCCTTGGGATAGCATATATCATCGGTGTTCCGGTTTTAAAACTTAAAGGCCACTACCTTGCTATGGCGACGTTAGGGTTTGGGACAATAATTTATCGTATAGCGCTGGGAACAAAAATATTTGGAGAGGCAGACGGTATATCATCCGTCCCGGGATTTACGTTGATCCCGGGTTTATTGCAGGTGACCGGTCAAACAGGGTTTAAGGTACAGAATTATTATATCGCATGGATACTTGTGATCACAGGCATCATTATTGCTCAAAACATTATTAATTCAAGGGTAGGACGCGCATTACGTTCGTTACACAGCGGGGAAGACGCTGCGGAGTCTGTTGGGATTAATGTTTCAAAGTATAAACTTTATATTTTTATTATCAGTGCAGCCTTCGCTGCGGTAGCCGGTGTATTTCTTACGCACTACAACGGCGGGATTGGCCCGTCCGAAGCGGGTGTCATGAAATCCGTGAGGTACGTCTCAATCGTTGCTGTAGGGGGAATGGCAAATATCTGGGGTACGGTTATCATAGGTACGCTGTTAAACTTTTTATCCTTACGCGGCTACTTCGGGAGTTATGATGATATAGTATTCGGCGCGATACTGATAGCGATAATGCTTTTCACACCGGATGGCATCCTCCGGAAGTTTAGTTTTAGAAAGAAAGCGTAAATACAAGATATGAGCTTACTCGAGGTTATGGGGGTAAACAAACATTTTGGCGGCCTGCATGCCGTTAATAATGTTTCGTTTACTGTTGAGGAATGCACCATAAAATCCGTTATCGGGCCGAATGGCGCAGGGAAGACTACATTGTTTAACCTCATCGCGGGGTATCACCGTTTAGACAGCGGGGTTGTAGAGTTTAACGGGAAAACTATCCAGGGATTACACGCATACGAGATTACCTCAAGAGGAATTTCGCGGACATTCCAGAACATAAAATTATTCTCCAGGATGACAGTCTTAGAGAACGTTATGACCGGGCGACACGTAAGAACCTCAGCCGGATTTATCGCTGCGGCATTAAACACGCGTTCCGCAAGGAATGAAGGCCTGAAAATACGTGAGAAAGCGCGTGAACTACTTGAGTTGCTGCAGGTATCGGATTTAGAGGATCGCGATGCGGGAAGTTTACCGTTTGGTAAACAAAGGTATGTTGAGATAGCGCGGGCATTAGCTGCGGAACCAAAACTTTTATTACTGGATGAACCCGCTGCGGGCTTGAATATCCATGAGACACAAAGCCTTGCGGAGTTAATCCTGAAAATAAAATCAGCCCTGGGGATAACAGTTCTTATGGTGGAACACGATATGTCATTGGTAATGGATATCTCAGACTCCATAGCGGTACTGAACTACGGGGAAAAAATAGCTGATGGTACTCCAAAAGATATCCAGCAGAACCTTGAAGTTATTAAGGTGTACCTAGGAGACGATAGCGATGCTTAAACTCCGCAACCTTGAGTCAGGATACGGGAATCTTAAAGTATTACGCAAAGTGTCCCTGCACATAAACCCCGGCGAGATCGTTACGATCATCGGTGCGAATGGCGCGGGGAAAAGTACGTTGTTAAACACAATCTCCGGGGTGATCAAGCCACGGGGCGGCGAGATTTATTTCTCCGGTAACCGTATTGACGGGATGCCCCCCGAAAAAATTGTTACTCTCGGCACAGCGCTGATCCCGGAAGGACGCGAACTTTTTGCCTCAATGAGTGTCTACGAAAACCTGAGGTTAGGCGCGTACCCGCAGTACACACGGAAAAATGTTGATGAAATAAACCTTACACGTAACCGCGTACACGCCATGTTTCCTGTATTAAAAGACAGGCAATATCAGCTTGCGGGTACGTTATCCGGGGGTGAACAACAAATGCTGGCATTATCCCGTGCGTTGATGTCCAACCCAAAACTTATAATGATGGACGAACCTTCAATGGGCCTAGCGCCATTGGTAGTAAAAAAGATATTTGAAGCAATCACGCAGTTACGCAAGGATGGGATAACAATCTTGTTAGTTGAACAAAACGCGAAACTCGCGTTATCCGTTGCTGACCGCGGGTATGTTATGGAGACCGGCCAGGTGATGATTGAAGGCACCTCCGCTGACCTACTAAACAACCGTGATGTCCAGCGCGCGTATCTCGGGAAAGAATACAAAAAAATTAATGATTAACCGGAGGGGCAAAACACATGATTTATAACGCTAAATACGAGGCTATTAACCGTACAGAACTTGAACAATTACAGATTGAACGGTTACAGTTAACGCTTAACCGCGTGTACCGCAATGTTAAGTTTTACAAAAACAAGTTTAACGAGTATAACGTTAATATCGAAAATATTAACAGCGTTAATGACATAAAAAATTTGCCGTTCACCACGCATGACGATTTGCGTAACGCATATCCGTACGACATGTTTGCCGTACCGTTACGCGATATCGTAAGGATCCACACAACCTCGGGTACTACAGGTAAGCCTGTGGTAGTGGGCTACACAAAAAATGATCTGCATAACTGGTCGGAAGTTGTGGCAAGAACGCTTATCTCTGCGGGTGTTACAAACCAGGATATCGTGCAGATAGCGTTTAACTACGGCTTATTCACCGGCGGGTTCGGGTTTCACTACGGTGCGGAACGTATCGGCGCATCAGTGATCCCCGCGTCGGCAAGTGATAATTTTCAAAAACAGTTAACCATAATGCGCGATTTTAAAACCACGGTTATCCTCAGTACTCCGGGGTATATCCTCAGCATAATCCAGGCCGTAGCGGAAAGCGGGATCCACGCGGAACAATTATTCCTGAAGACCGGCCTTTTTGGTGCGGAACCCTGGAGTTTGTCACTACGCAGCTATATAGAAGAAAAACTGAGGATCAAAGCGTATGATACGTACGGGTTAAGCGAAATCATAGGCCCCGGCGTAGCCGCAGAATGCGAGTATAAATGCGGGCTGCATATAAACGAAGACCATTTTATAGTAGAAGTTATTGACCCGAAGACAATGAATCCTGTAAAACCCGGTGATCCCGGTGAACTCGTATTCACAACAATAACAAAAGAAGGATTCCCGCTTATCCGTTACCGCACAGGCGATATTTCGTCAGTAAACAATGTTTCCTGTACCTGCGGGCGTACCTTAGCGAGGATGACACGTGTTTCCGGCCGGACGGATGATATGATATTCTTCAACAGTACAAAATTTTTTCCGTCACAGATAGAAAAAGTTATTCTCACGGCGGAAGGCGTTGAACCGAACTACCAGATTATCCTTGATAACAAAGACGGGGCGGATACAATTGAGGTTAAGATTGAAATCTCGGATAAACTTCCCGCGTTTGATGAGATTAAGGGGTTGGAGTTGTTAAAGACAAATATTGTTAAATCCTTAGAAACTGAACTTGGGATTATGAAACCCAGGATTACGCTGGTGGAACCCAAATCATTGAAGTTCGTAGCGGATAATAAAACCGTGCGTGTGGTGGATAACCGTAAAAAATGAGATAGTAAACAACCAAACATCTTCTTTCGTTTTGTCTGCAAAACGATTATTGCGCGAGTACGGCTACCCACCCCGCATTGTCTATTATAAATCCCGGAAAAGTTGTAAAATATTGAGTGGGAAGGATTTTATGGGTAAAAATTAATGCCACGTTTTTTTATAGTTACATTATTGTTGATAGCAATAATTACAATTCAACCGCACAGCATAATCGCCGGACAGAATAAGTTTGTATTAACCGCTACAGCTGAGCTTAATGGTGACAAAAAAAGTGAAACCGTTACAGTGAAAGCCGTGGGAGACGCCGGTGATTTTGTGCTTACCATCGGTACAATCATTGTTAAAGATAAACTTTATACCGGTGCGCCGGATGGGTTTATTATTACCGATATTGATTCATCGGATAAATATAAGGAAGTAGCAGTGCATTCCCCGGGGCCAAGTGACGATGATGAGTATCTTATATACCAGTACACCGGTATTGCGGTTAAACAAGCAGGCCGGCTCGTACGGTGGCCGGTATTCCCGGGTAACGGTATTGTTTATGCGGATGACTGGCTGGGCTTCTGGAAAAAACGTGAGAAGTACGTGTTATCACAGGACCACGAATTGATCCCGGTCCCGCAGGAATTGTACTACGTAGGGGTTGCCGGTAAGGTTAAAGAATCGTTTATGTTATACAAATCACGGATGGAACGTATTATTGTCGCTACTCCGCGGGTGGGGAGCGAGGTTATATTACTTACCTGCGATGTATCCGGAAAGTATGTTGATACTGATAAAGGTGATGATATGACAGACTGGTTCCGTGACTGGTACCTCATAAAAACAGAAACCGGCCTCACAGGCTGGGCACAGTTGAATACGTTCTCCGAAAAACTTGATGGGCTGCCCTGGGCGGATTAACAAAAGAAAGAGTGAACCGTTTACGCCTGTATATCATCTACTTCTATGAAGGCTTTACAGGTGATACACCAGTAATTTTAAGGTAAATACATGTATAAGAAACCAAAAAGTAAACCCCGGGGTAAAGTAACGCAAAAACTTGCGTTACTGAAACCGGTACGCAAAGAGTACGATACTGAACTCAACCTTCTGGATGAACTATTAGAAGGCTCACCTTTTTTTCAAACATTCCTTACCCCGTTTGGTGTGGGAATAGAAGACGAATGGCCGCAGGTTAAGATCACGGAATCCGTGAAGGATTATACGGTAACCATTGCAGCACAGGGTGTGGATAGTAAAAGCGTGAAAGTTGAATATTTTAATAATATAGTATCAATCCGCGGTGAAAAACGTAAGGGTTCTGTGGAGAGAGATGATAAGGGCAACTGTATCCGCAGTGAGTGCTCCTATGGAGCATTCTCCCGGATGTTTACCTTACCCTGCGGTGTGCAGCAGCAAAGGATACGCACGACCATAGTTAATGGCGTATTAAAGATCGTCCTCCCGAAAACTATGAATGGCCGTAGCGGGAGCAGGAATACGATTATTGATAATTAGAAGGAGATAATTGAATATATATGAGACAAGATAAGTTCACAACAAAAGCACAGGATGTACTGATCTCCGCAAGTAGTTATGCTGAACAAAACGGGCATCAGGAGGTTACCTCGCTACATATCCTCCATGCAGCATTAACCCAGGCGGATGGTATTGTCCCGGCAGTAATGGCAAAGCTTAACATAAACGTTAACGCGTTAACCTCACAGGTAGTTTCCTTACTCTCAAGCATCCCGCAGGTTAGCGGTAATAGTGGTAATAATACACCGGGACAGTTGTACGTATCCCCGGACCTCCGCCGCGTGTTTGACTCTGCGTTTAATGAAGCTAAACGTATGAAGGATGAGTATGTTAGTACCGAACATTTATTATTAGGTATCCTATCCTCTACAGGCAGCCAGGCAGAACGCGTGCTCACAAGTAATGGTGTGACAAAAGAAAAAGTTTATACCGTACTTTCATCAGTCCGCGGGACACAGAACGTTACGGATCCCGATCCTGAGAGTAAGTACCAGGCACTGGAACGTTACAGCCGCAACCTAACCGACGCAGCTAAAAAAAGTAAGCTTGACCCTGTTATCGGCAGGGATGAAGAAATCCGTAGGGTAATACAGATCCTTTCCCGGCGTACAAAAAATAATCCGGTACTCATCGGTGAGCCCGGGGTGGGGAAGACCGCGATTGCGGAAGGGTTGGCACAGCGGATAGTATCGGGTGATGTCCCGGAAAGTTTGAAGAATAAACAGGTTATTTCTTTGGATATAGGTTCATTAATTGCGGGTGCGAAATTCCGTGGCGAGTTTGAAGACCGGTTAAAGGCGGTACTCAAAGAAATCTCAGCCGCACAGGGAAAGATTATATTGTTTATAGATGAACTCCACACAATTGTCGGGGCGGGTAATGCCGAAGGCGCGGTTGATGCGGCTAATCTCCTGAAACCCATGCTCTCGCGGGGTGAACTCAAATGTATAGGTGCAACAACACTTGATGAATACCGTAAGCATATCGAGAAAGACGCTGCGCTTGAACGCAGGTTCCAGCCGGTGATTGTTAATGAACCTTCGATTGAGGATACAATCGCGATCCTGCGGGGATTACAGGAAAAGTATGAACTTCACCATGGGATCAAGATTAAAGACAGTGCGCTGATTGCCGCGGCAAAATTATCAGCGAAGTATATATCTGACCGTTTTCTTCCGGATAAGGCGATTGACCTAATTGACGAAGCCGCTGCGCGTTTACGCGTAGAGATTGACAGTATGCCCGCTGAACTTGATAAACAAGCACGGCGTATACGGCAGTTAGAGATCGAACGTGAAGCGTTGAAGAAAGATTCTGATGAAAAAGCAAAAGCCCGGGCGGAAGAAATTGAGAAAGAGTTATCCGAGATACGTGAAGGATACGAAGAATTAAGGTTGAAATGGGAGAAAGAAAAGGAGGTTATTAATTCTATACACGCTACAAAAGAAAAAATTGAACACCTGAAGAATGAAGAACTCGCAGCGGAACGCGTGGGTGACCTCAACAAAGTTGCGGAATTACGGTATGGTACAATCCCGGATTTACAGAAGTTATTAGAGAACAAAAACGCGGAACTTAAGGATATCCAAAAAAATGGTGCGTTATTAAAAGAGGAAATCGGGGAGGAAGATATCGCGGTAGTGGTTAATAAATGGACCGGCATACCCGTAGCGCGGATGCTGGAGTCTGAAATGTCAAAATTATTGAAGATGGAAGACCGTCTTAGCCACCGTGTTATCGGTCAGCATGACGCGGTTACTGCGGTATCCAACGCAATCCGGCGCGGCCGTGCGGGCTTACAGGACCCTAACCGCCCGATTGGCGTGTTTATGTTCCTCGGCCCTACGGGTGTCGGGAAGACGGAGTTATCAAAAGCATTAACTGAATTTATGTTTGACGATGAGAATAATCTTATCCGTGTCGATATGTCGGAGTACATGGAAAAACATGCGGTATCGCGTATGCTGGGCGCACCGCCGGGTTATGTTGGGTACGATGAAGGCGGGCAGTTAACCGAACGTATCCGCCGTCGTCCTTATGCCGTGGTTTTATTTGATGAAATTGAGAAAGCGCATCCTGATGTATTCAATGTATTGTTACAAATCTTTGATGACGGACGCCTTACTGACGGGCAGGGGAGGACGGTTAATTTCAGGAATACGGTTATCATAATGACATCAAATATCGGGTCTGAAGGCGGGAATACCGAGGTTGAAGGTTTTGTTACTGATAATAAACGAAAAAAGACGGAACGGTTTAATAAAGATACTGCGTTTGAATTAATAAAAAAACATTTTCGGCCGGAATTCCTTAACCGTATCGACGAATTTGTGGTATTCAATTCATTGACAAAAGATAATATTATCGATATAGTTGATATACAGTTGGGGTTAGTGAATAAACGTTTATCCGACCGGCAGGTGAAGGTCGAGGTAACAAATTCAGCAAAAAAATGGATTGCTGATAAAGGATTTGACCCATCCTATGGAGCCAGGCCGTTAAAACGTGTGATCCAAACTAACGTCCTTAACCCGTTAGCCGTAAAAACAATGGAAGGCGTGTTCAAAGACGGGGATACAGTTGTTGTTGATACAGTTAAACGTGATGATATAACATTTTTGGAGTTAATAAAAAAATAAATGGGCGCGGCATTAGGTCAGCATTATTTAATAGATTCAAGTGTGGTACGTGATATAACAATAGCGGTTGCACCGGTAAAAGAAGATGTTGTATTTGAGATCGGGCCCGGGCGCGGGGTATTGACTGAACCGTTACTTGCTACCGGCACAAAAGTTGTTGCTGTGGAGATAGATCCAAAACTAACAAATTTTTTGCGTAAAAAGTTGAGGGCGTACCCTAACCTAGAACTCGTTAATGACGATGTTATGCGGTATGGGTTCACAAAAAAATTTGGTGAACTCAAGCTTGGAACCACAGGGAGGATACTTATCGCCGCGAACTTACCATACTATATATCCACACCGATCATACGTAAAGTATTGTCGTTACCACAATGGGCATACGCGGTTATTATGGTACAAAACGAAGTTGGGCAGCGTATGTGCGCAGCGCCGGGTTCTAAACGTTACGGGATACTGAGTATCGCAACACAAGCCTATGCGTCAACAGAAATTGTGAGAAGAGTACCCGCGGTTGCGTTTAAGCCTGTACCTAAGGTTGAGTCAATAATCGTTAAACTTACCCGCCGTGCAACGCCTTTAGTCCCCGCGGAGATTGAGGATACTTTTTTTGCGATTGTCCATGCAGCGTTTGGGCAGCGGAGGAAAACGTTAGCGAATACGCTTGACGGGTATGCAGGGATTAGTAAAGACGGTATTACCCAAAAACTTACCGTCGCGGGGATTGACCCGTCTGCGAGGGCGGAAACGTTGAGTATCGAACAGTTTATTCTTATCACCAAGACACTTCATACTTTTGTAAGATAATCGGAGGAATATGGGTAACATAAAAAACATAATAACTTTTGGGACGGACGGATGGCGGGGTATTATCGGGGATACCTATACCTACGCTAATGTAAGAATAATCTCGCAAGCATACGCGGATTGGTTAATAAAAACCCGGCAGTCAAGTAAGCCTGTGGTTGTGGGGTATGACCGCAGGTTTATGTCCGCGAAGTTCGCGCATACCGTTGCGGAAACTGTTGCGAGTAATGGTATTAAAGTTATACTTTCAGATAATCACTTACCAACCCCGGCATTATCATTGGCGGTAGTATCCCATAAATGTTCTTCCGGTGTGATGGTAACAGCATCGCATAATCCCGGTGAGTGGAACGGTGTTAAGTTCAAAGGGCCGTTCGGTGGTTCAGCGGATACTGATATCACATCCGCTATCGCAAAGGAACTTTATAAAAATGTTCCCAAGAATGAGGCTGCTAAGATAACAAAAAATCTTGCTACCCACAATTTTATGCAAAAATATGTTGATACACTCCGCAAACTTGTCCCTGTTGATAAACTTCACGGGCTTAACCTCGTGATTGATTCTATGCACGGATGCGGGGATGATATTATTGAACAGCTTATCGGGAAACGTAACCGCATAGATACAATCCGTGCGAACCCAGACCCTATGTTTGACGGTAAAAACCCGGAACCTATACTGTCTTGTATGCAGCCGCTGGTGGAAGAGGTTAAGTATGTAAAAGCACAGGCGGGCTTCGCTACGGATGGCGATGCGGACCGTTGCGGTGTGATTGATTCAAAAGGGCGGTTTGTTATCACCGCGAAAGTTGTTGCGTGCCTGATACCTTTTTTGTTGGAACACAAAAAATGGTCCGGTGAAGTTATTAAAACTGTTACTGTATCGCGTATAATCGATAATGTGTGTAGCCATTATGGGTTAATACTGCATGAAACACCGGTGGGGTTTAAGTATGTATGCAAACTTATGCGGGAACGCGATATCCTTATCGGCGGAGAGGAAAGCGGGGGGATCGGGTTCAAAAACCATATCCCCGAACGTGATGGCCCGCTGGTAGGGCTTATGCTGGCGGAGATGATCTATACGTATAAACAACCATTTGCGAAAACCGTGGAGGATATAGAAAAAAAGTTTGGGAAATATTTTTATGATCGTATAGACCTGCATTATAAGTACGACGATAAAATGTTAATTATTCCGAGGTTGGTTAAGAACCCGTTAAAAACTCTTACCGGCGAAAAAGTTGTTAAGGTAAGCGGTTATGACGGCATTAAATTCTGGACCTCCACAGGTAACTGGCTGGCAGTACGTACTTCCGGGACAGAGCCTGTAGTGCGGATCTACGCGGAATCTGAATCAATGAAGAAAACTGCGGGTATGCTGAACGAAGCGCGGGAACGGATATTATCACGTAAGTAAATGAAACCAACCCCGTGGTGCGTATACATAATCGAATGTAAGAATAACGCGTTGTATACCGGAATAACTAATAATATACAACAACGCTATACAGCGCATTGCGAAGGATGCGGGAGTAAGTATACCCGCGCATTCGGCGTGAAAAAGTTGGTGTACACCGAAAGAACAGAGGATAAATCTTCTGCATTGAGGAAAGAAGCTATGATTAAACGATTAACCCGTGAACAAAAAGTTGAGTTGATTAAGCGGAAAAATAAATTGTGAACATGTTACTTTAGATAAAATACTATTTTTTCGTTGCATCATCGAACATGTTCTGAAGCTCATTTTTGCTTTTAGTAACTTCTTTTTCTGTTTCCTGGAAAGCTTTGTCAACCTGGCGTTTGTTTTTGTCCAAGTTCTTTGCCAGGTTTCTTTTGTATTTATCAAAAGTTTTTACCATATCGTTGTTCCGGTACCACTTTTTTTCTTTATCCTGTCGATATAAATAATACGATATAAAAGCAAGTGCTAAAACTATGATGAACGCCACTATTTTTTTCATTTTATTACATAAACCTTTCAAACCGCTCTTTTGTGGCTTTACACACAGGGCATACACCCGGCGGGTCAGTTCTCGCTGCGAGGTACCCGCAAACTTTACAGCGCCAGACGGGATACGGTAACGGTTTACCTGCCGTTTCTGTTTGCCCGGAATTGCGTAGGTTGCGTTGTTCCTCATTCAACCGGCGGTCAGGGATTGAGGATAACTTCTTTTTTCCTTCCGCAACGTCTTTTGTTATGTACAACGCGCAGTAACACGCATCGTAGTCGTTAAGGTCAGAGTCGCGGTAGTCACACGGGCATATGAGGTCAAGGTCAGCAGTTTTATTGCCGGATGCCAACCGGCACGGGCATGCCTGGTACCCGTATCTTTGGATATTCGTCAGTAATCCGCGGATGAGGTCGTACACAAACCCGGTGTCCGGGTTTAAGAGGTAACCGTTAGTTTCTGCGTCAGATTTTAGTTTCTTATAAAACAGTTCTACCTGTTCCTGAGTGATTTCATCAGTATTCGACATATTCCTAATTACTTTAAACTCTTCTTAATCTTGTCTTCATCAAACCCGACGATACAATCTTTATCGTTAATCACTATGGTAGGGAATGATCCTACGGGGTTCCATTCATACACTACTTTTTTTAGTTCATCAAGGTCCGCGCCGGTTATTGTATCAACATCGATATACTCGTACTCCGCTCCCAGTGTTGCCAGCAACTGTTTTGTTTTCTTACACCACCCGCAGGTACTGAGTGCGTAGACCACAACCTTACCCTTGTTGTTTCCGTTAACCTTCGTATACTTCAGTGCCATAGAAAAATTGTCCTTTCGTTGTTATTTAAGATAAAACATTACTGTCTTCATAATTATATACACCCTTGGGTCATATTTCAATGCAAAAGATGGGTGAGAGTTTGCATCCAAATTCCAATGATAATTCCAACATCATTATTGTTCATAACCACCCCTCGGGGGATCCCACCCCAAGCGAAGACGATATTAGAGTAACCGCGAAACTCGCGAACTCCTGCAAGAACGTGGGGATAAACCTTATTGACCACATTGTTATTGGGGACACGAGATACGCTACGATAACCCCTAATGTCACGGGCTACCAAACAATACGTTGTGTTTTACCTTAATGTGAAGAACAAAGTTAACTCATGCGAGGTTTATGATAAGAGTATTAAAGAATTCAACACTACGGACATTTTGAGGAAAAGCATTTTGTACAACAGCGCGGGCGTAGTGGTCTGCACGAACGAACACTTTGTTGACGATAATTTCAGCAAGAAAGTATCAACCGACTTTATGAAGATGAGCATTGAGTTATTAGACATAATATCTGTGGACACAAAGAACAATACCAGCTTTAGCTACAAAGAATCTGGCTTTATACTATCCGAAAAAGCGCATGACCGCAATACAGCAGAGGAAGAACTTAAGGTCCATAACGAACATTTGTTGAGGATTTATAAGCCAGACAAAAAAGAAACTGAGAAACTTAAGAAAGAGATGGACGCTATCACCAAGAGGCTGAACTTACGGGCTGATTTAACTTATGACCAAAAACAGAAAATCTTTCTTGTATTTAACCCGGTTTTAGAGTTAGAATATTGTTGTTCCAGTCGTACATATCTTTTTATAGAACGAGGTGGAATATGTTTAAGAAACCAAAAGTGTTGTTCGCCGGGTATAA
>Ga0265292_1001845_pt1 | contig 16801 bp, 19 predicted proteins | sample Munlanlewell296A_FD_189080 | JGI IMG/M metagenome (GOLD analysis project Ga0265292, IMG submission 189080) | Leachate microbial communities from a municipal landfill in Southern Ontario, Canada - Leachate well 296A | ecosystem: Engineered > Solid waste > Landfill > Unclassified | place: Canada... | reverse complement strand
ATCAAACCGTTGATGATCGTGATTGGCATCTTGCTCACAGGCGTCGCTCTCTGGCTGGGAATTTCCGGAAGATCTGGAAAACGGACTTCGGTGTAAGCCGGGACCATTCTGCGATATTGCCAAAAAATCGTCAGACTTGATTTGAACCAGAATCGAATAGGTGATCATATTTACGCCCGGAACAAGCTGGAAACAGCGAGCGATACAATCGAATCCCTTCAGGCACAGAATTCAATGGCCTTGATGGGTGAAATTGAATACTGTCTGAAATCAGTGAAGGCCAAAGCTTCCAGGGGTTCGGAAACCGGTGCTGGCCGCTTCCATCCTGACTGTAGTCCCTGGCGCGGCGATGTGGGCGTCTGCCTGAACGGTGGTGTAACCGTGGATGCGATCATGGTCCTCCGGCAGACGCCCGCTTATCGCCCGGACGAGATACTCGCCCCGATTATTCGGCATGAGCACATCTGATCTCACTGACACAACTGTTTCACCGTCCGGCGCTGTTGCTCCGTCTGGCGACCGCAGCTACGGAATACCTTACCCGGGACGACTTCTGACCTGGAATTCACGACTCACGGGAATCGTCACGGGAACCATGTTGCTTGTTGCGGCGGTTGTTGCGGGAATATTTTTTAATATCCCGCGAGTTGAAATCAGCCCCGCTAATAACGCCACAGCCGTAAGATCCGGAGGCATCATCAGAATCGAGGTCCCGCGTTTCTCCTCCATCAGCAAAGTTTCCGTCGCAGTCAACGGAGAACAGCAATGGCTCGAATACAACATTGAAGACAGCACATACAGCCCGCCCATCCAGCCTGCCTCAGGCAGTATGGTGACCGTCGATGTAAAGACGACGTCTGCAATCGGCATCGTGCGTGAGTTCTCGTCCTCATTCACCACGGTCGAGCCGCTGGCCGTGACCTCCGCCCGGGCGGGAGGCAGAGAGATCAGCCCCAACAGCGCCATATCGCCGCAGACTCCCATGAGTTTTTCATTCGACAAACCAGTCGCTGCCGCCTGGATTTCCATAGACGGCGCCGCCTCCATGCCATTAACGCTTGGCGCTGATGGATTGTCCGGCAACCTGGAGCCCAGCTTCGTCCTCAAGCAGGGCGCCGAACATACGCTCGCTGTAATCGCAAGCGGCGCGGACGGCTCCGGCATTGCCGCGGGTGAGAAAAAGACATTCAATGTGATAAAGCCCCTTCTGCTCACAGCGGACGCCAGCGCCCTCTCCACCACAGGATCATCCCAGGTTTTTCTGAAATCGTCTGTTCCCTTTGATGACCCTGACCTGGTAGGCAAATCAATCAGGGTATCAAATCCTGAAAAGTGCGATTTCTCCGTACAACCGACCGGTATCCTCCTCAACATCCATGACCTGGGAGACAGTGAAATCTCAGTCAGCGTATCCAGCGCCTTCGGAAATGACGGCAGCTATCTCGAACTGCCAGCCGAATTTCACTTCAGGGGAACAACAGATGCTTACGCCACGACTGGAACCGGTACCTTCGCCGTGTCGGCCACCTATGGCAGCACAATATCAAAGAAGAACAACCCTGCCTCTGGCGCCGACAGCGGTGCCGCTGAAAGCGATATCCCGCCACCTCCGCCAGGATGGCCCCCTTGCTGCCCCTGGCCTCCGCGTTAGACAACTCGGATGTTTTATGTTTGCCTGAAGTAGCGCCGGTTACAACCCTTTAAACACAGCATCGCAGTTCCGGCTTTCCCCATATCAGCAACGTTTTTATGCTTTCTCAAGCTTCATTTAAGGAACATTTACCGTCTGCCGATAGAGCTATCGAAGGTTGGGCCGGGGCGGAGCAGACTTCTTCGTAGTTCTCCGTTTCCTGCCTGACAATCCTTTTAGGGCGATGACTGAAATAGTCTCGATGGGACGATGAAAACTAACAAATTTGCTTGGTGTATAAGGAACAAGAAAACAGGAAGAGTGACTTCTTCGTACAGAGGATTATCCTGGCACACGGCCAGGTGTTAGACCTTGTTTGCTTTGACGAGGACGAATCCGTCGAAAGTGTGATTGAGGAAATCATGACCGAGCTACAGAGAAAAAAGACAGAGCTTCAAACTTGCCCCCTCTGCAAGTCGAGCCTTGTATATCCGGTAGAGAGGTACCAGCTGAACGACCTGGAATGGAAGGTCCTGATGCTGTGCCCCAACTGCCTGTGCAAGCGTGAGATGGTCGTCGATCGTGAGACGGTACGCGAACTGCTGAAGAACGCGCGTGTCGGTCGTGAGTCCATCATGAAAGAGCTGGACAATATGCAGAAGAAGAACATGGAAGAAGAAGCCGACAAGTTCATCACGGCATTGAACAAGGATCACATCCTGCCAATAGATTTTTAAGGCGGGAAGGTCGTTTTCACGCGGTGCACGATATTCAGGTGGACGCTGAGTTTACAAGCTCCCCAGCCGCTGCCAAAAAAGCCGGACCCTTTCGGGCCCGGCTTTTTACTATCCCTGATATGACCGTGTTTTTTAACGCGATGCGTTTTTCGCGATCTCCTTGAGGAACTGATCGTTGGTCTTGGTATCCCGCAGCTTGGAGATCAATAACTCGATAGCGGCGCCGGAGTCGAGTGCGTGCAGAACATTTCGTATCTTCCAAACCTGGATCGCCTCCTGGTCCTCCATCAGCAGCTCTTCCTTACGGGTGCCTGAGCGTTCGATGTCTATGGCCGGGAAGACTCGTTTGTCAGCCAGCTTGCGGTCGAGGTGCAGCTCCATGTTGCCAGTTCCCTTGAACTCCTCGAAGATGACTTCGTCCATCCGGCTGCCGGTGTCCACCAGGGCGGTCGCCAGGATTGTCAGCGACCCTCCCTCCTCGACATTCCTCGCCGCGCCAAAGAACTTCTTGGGCGGGAACAGCGCCGTGGAGTCTACACCGCCAGAAAGAATACGGCCGCTGGTCGGCGCCGTCAGGTTATAGGCCCGTGCCAGCCTGGTTATGCTGTCCAGCAGCACGACGACGTCGCGGCCTGATTCCACCAGGCGCTTGACGCGGTCGAGTACCAGCTCTGCCACCTGGACGTGATTGTCGGAAGGCTGATCGAATGTCGAGCTGACAACTTCGCCCTTGACTGAGCGCTGCATGTCGGTTACTTCTTCCGGACGCTCGTCCACCAGCAATACGAGCAGGTAGACGTCCGGCGCGTTTTCGGTGATGCTGTTTGCGATCTGCTTGAGAATCGTCGTCTTGCCCGCCTTCGGTGGCGAGACGATCAGCCCACGCTGGCCCTTGCCGATGGGCGCAACCAGGTCGATGACCCGGGTCGAAAGCTCTGTGGGGATTGTCTCGAGCCGTATTCTTTCCGTTGGGAAAAGAGGCGTCAGCTGGTCGAAATGCGGACGTTGGCGCGCCGCTTCGGGATCGAGTCCGTTGACCGCTTCTATCTTGAGAAGGGCGTTATACTTCTCGCTGTCCTTGGGCTCACGTACCTGGCCCGTGACCTCATCTCCACGACGGAGGCTGAAGCGGCGTATCTGTGAGAGCGAGACGTAGATATCGTTGTCGCTCTGCACATAGCCCTTGGTGCGCAAAAAGCCGAAACCGTCAGGCAGAAGGTCGAGAGTGCCGGTGCGGACGTTGACATTTTCCTCCTTGCCAGCGTCGTTGCGCGCGGCCGCCGGCTTGCCGGGAGCTGCTTTTGCCGTATCCTCAATGGCGCTGGCTTCCTTGGCTTTTGCGGACTCTGTTGCAGCTTCCTTCGGCTCCTTCAGCTTCTTCTCTTGTTCTTCCTGATTTTCGACTATTTCCATGATGAGGTCACTTTGATTTGTCCTTCGATAGTAAAATATTGAGGTTTCAGGCTTTGCCCTGGGCCTTTTCCCAGTCATTCTTGAAACTGGCGATGCCTTTATCTGTTAACGGGTGCTTTACCATTTTGCGGAAAACGTCCGGAGGAATAGTGGCGATGTCGCACCCTAAAAGCGCTGCCTGGGTTACGTGCAAGGGGTTTCGGATACTTGCCGCTATTACTTTAGTGGAAAATTCGTTTACCGTAAAGACCTCCACGATCTCCGCCAGAATGGCATTCGAATCATGTCCTATATCATCAAGGCGGCCCACAAAATGACTCACATATGTCGCCCCCGCGCGAGCGGCCAGCAGTGCCTGGTTAGCGGAAAACACCAGCGTCACATTGGTGTTTATCTTGCGCTTTGCCAGCTCTCTGGCTGCGCGAAGACCCTCCGGGAGCATCGGCAGCTTGATCACGACGTTTTTATGGAGGGAGGCCAGACGCTCGGCTTCATTTACCATACCCTCAGCGTCTTCAGACATAACCTCCGCGCTAACCGGTCCGCCTACAAGGTCGCAGATCTCGCAGATAATCTCGTCGTAGTTGCCGCTTTCCCGGGAAAGCAGAGTCGGGTTAGTCGTAGCTCCGGAGAGTATGCCCCAGTGGGCTATCTCCCTGATGTCATCGATGTTGGCGGTGTCTATGTACAGCTCCATCAATTCACCTCTATTTCCAGGTTTGAAGATTTCTGATATTTGTCCACGGTCTCCAGGACGATTCCCATGACCGCTTTGACTGCGTCATCAATATTCTGGTTGTCGATCACCGGCACCTTGTACTGCCTGGCCGCCTGTACCAGATAGTCCTGTACCCGCCTGATCTTGTCCATATTCTTGACGTACTTTTCCAGCGACCTGACTCCACCGGTCTCCTGGTCGCGTACATAAAAGTGGCCCTGGTGGCGCTCGATATCCTCGACTATAAGCACCATCTGGATCACGAGAGCGTCCTTCCAGAGATCCTGCTTGAGAAAGCCGGGCACAAGGTGAGCGCCTTCGACAATCATCGGCGTGCCTTCCGTGATTGCCCGCTCGATGATGGCGTTGACGCCGACACAGACTTTCTCGACCTGCTCTACATAACCGGTGATATCGCGATCGGCACCCTTGACCTCGGCCGCCTTGACCATCTCCCCCGCCTCGAACGACGAATAATGGATCGCGGGCATGAGGTCTGCCGAGAAAAATGCCCGCATGACCTGGCGTATCAGGTCCGACGCAGTCAGGCGCGTGATTCCAAGCCGGTGCGCGATCTGCGTGGCCAGCGTGCTCTTGCCGACCCCGGTGGCCCCGCCGATCAGAATAATGATCGGCTTGTCCAGCTCTCCGAGCAGCCGCCAGCGGCGGTAGCGCTCGGTAAAAGTCTGTCCTTCTTCCTCGCCCAGCACCTGTTGTGCGATATTCTGCAGCCGCGCGAGTGAGATACTCGACTCGCCGCTAGCGATCAGATGCTGCTCGATCTCCTGGGCAATGTGATAGGAGCGTTCCGGCTCCAGTCCTGTCGCCATGAGCGACTGCGCCATAAGGCCCTTGGAATAGGGAGCTCCGTATTCCTTGTCGACGATCTGCAGGTCGTGATGTTCCCTGGATTCATCCATCTGCGCGCTCTGCCTTAAAATCACTGATCGCCTGCCCGGCCATTTCAGCCAGAAGCGACGCCAGCCTTTCTTTTCCATCCACCTCGACGGGCACGTTGTCACAGAAGACCACTTCCATGCCTAGGCGGTCCGCCTCCTCGGTGACCACGTCGATGGCCGCCGCCTTGATCTCGGTGAGAAACATATCCACCGCGCCCGGCTGAATTCCCGCAAGGTCCGCCCTGAGCTTCTTCCTGTCGGCCAGTTCAGTTGAGACGAACTCCACCGAACAACCGTAGGTGCGCGCAATATAATCGGCTATGTGATCCACAACTTCGCCCTGGGCCGTGGTGAAATAGGCGACTCGCCTGCCTTTTATATCACCAGCCGGTTTGGGCCTGAGCACCGTCGGCACCACTTCGATGCCCGGTTTCAGTTCCTTGATCCCGGCGATAATGCTGGCGACCTTTTCCGGGCTTGCCAGCGGTTCCTCGCACATGGTTAAAACAACCAGGTCCGAGATCAACATGCGGTAGGTGCCAAGGTAACCCAGAAGGTAATCGTAAGGCTGATCCGCGCCCGCGACGCATATGGTTCTGTTGACCTCTATCGGGGGAAGCGCTGCTCCGCTTCCCTCAAAAATCAGTAAATCCGCCGGAAGGGACTCGGCGATGCCGGCTCCCTCCACCACGTTGGACACGAACGGCGCGCCGGCCAGACCGCCGCCGCAACGGCGGCATCCAACCGTTGTCACCGAACTCAGGGCGGCGTCCTCGAAATAGTCCGACGCCGCGTGCTTGCCCTGCCTGCTGTAGGAAAGCAGCTCCGCGGCCCCGATAACGCTCTCCCGGCCGGCAATCACTTCGGGATCCGGCGGGCCTCCGCGCCCCATGGCGATTATTACCACCCCGTCAGTGTGGCCGGACTGTAACAGCGACGCTGATATCTCCCTGGAGACATAGCCGCTGATTGCAGTTTTGCCAATCCTCTTTCCCGTTCCTATGATGGAAAGAGAGGGCTTGACGGAAAGCTTATGGAAAGACGGAGGAAGTAGAGTAAAATCTGCGCCCTGGTATTCAGCGCCGGAGGCCAGCGCGAGGCTGGCATACCGGAAACGCTCTTTGTATCCTAGCACCGGCTCATCGCTCAAGTCAACAACCACCTGTGGATGGTGTTCACGGACCGCCAGCGCGAAAGCCTCCTCGGCGTCTTCGTGGAGGAACACCGGTACGCCATACTCGTTCTGCCCGGCGTCACCGACCAGCGTAGTGTCGATCTTCTCCGTCCCTCCGAGGAAGACGGCCGCCAGCAGCTCGAAGCGCGCCGATACTTCCTCAAGGGCTTCGCGCACCACACTGGGATAATGTTCTCCATCGATGAGAGCGATGGCTCGCTTCAACTGGAACCTTCCAGTTCCTGGTGGGTGGATTTCTCAAAAGCGAAGGTGGAAGGATAGAACTTGATGATCTGGTCGGCGTCGTGGAAAGGATATTTACGCCACACCGTGACCTCTTCCTTGCTGATCTCGATTACGTTGTAACATGGGCGGACCTTGCCGCGCAGCCTGAGCGTGCAGACCGTGCCGGCGTTGACCGCGAAGATATTCTCGAGCCTCCAGGCGTGGGGAACATGCTTGTGCCCGGCCAGCACCAGGTTCACGTTGCACTCCTGCAGCACCTCGAGCGTGTCGCCGGCGTCGTAGACCATGTTGCGCTCCCGGCCGGTTCCGGGGACGGGCAGCAGGTGATGATGCAAAAGGAATACCCTGAAATCGGCGGGCGCCGCGAACTGCTCCCTGATCCATTCGTAGCGGTGCCTTCCTATCGTGCCGTAGTCGAGATCCGGCTCCGATGAATCGACGCCGATGATGCTGATGCCGTCGCGGTGGCAGGTAGCCTGCCGCGAGCCGAAAAGCTCCTCGAAATGAATATAGCCCACGTTGCGGGCGTCATGATTTCCCGGAATGACGAGCAGGTTCTCACACTGGATCTTGTCCAGATAGCTCTTCGCCAGCAGATATTCCTGCTTGTAGCCCTGGTTGGTCAGATCGCCCGTAACGACAACCACGTTGGGCTTGAGTTCGTTCAGTTCGATTACGGCACGATCCATGAGGTTGGGAACGAAATACTGTGAGCCGGCGTGCATATCGGAGATATGGGCGATAATAAAAGGTTTTTCCTTGACTTCCGGTTCGACCTTATCCGAAACCGGTAGCGTCGCTTCAGGATTTTTCGGTGGATTCATTAATTGTGCTCCTGGTTCTCTTTGAAGTGTCAGCCTCGTCTTCGGCGCCTTCAGCTAGAATATGAACGGGGATTATTTCTTTTCGTTCCTCTCATGCACAAGTTTCAAACCCTTGAGCGTCAGCAGGAGGTCGACCCGGCTCAACGTTTCCGAGTGGGAAACCACCATTTCCGCAAAACCGCCGGTCGCCAGCGTAGCCACCTGCCCGTCACCGAGCTCCCTTTTCATCCTGTTGACGATGCCGTCGACAAGACCGGCAAATCCATATATCACACCTGAACGCAGCGATGCCGCCGTGGTCTTGCCGATCACTGACTCCGGCTCTCCAAGGTCCACGCGTGAAAGACGCGCCGCCCTGGCCGTAAGGGCCTCCAGAGAAACCTCAAGTCCCGGAGCGATGGCGCCGCCCAGATATTCTCCAGCGGCGGAAATCGCGCAGAAGGTAGTCGCTGTGCCGAAATCCACGACCACGCAGGGTCCGCCGGTCTGCTCCAGCGCCGCCACGGCGTTTACGATCCTGTCGGCTCCTACCTCGTGGGGATTATTTGTGAGTATCGGCAAGCCGGTCTTTATGCCCGGTCCGATCACCAGAGATCTCGTCCCCAGATATCGAACCGCCATCTGTTCATACTGGCCCACCATCGAAGGCACGACCGATGAAACGATCATTTGCCCTACGGAGGCGAGCGAGCGGTCTCTCAGAGATAGCAGGGAGGAAAATAGTGCTGCCAGCTGGTCGGCGGTCGCGTGAGAATCGGTAGCGATCCGCCAATGGTCCTCGAGTGTGTCGCCATCATAAAGACCGACTACAGTATGAGTGTTGCCTACATCAATGGCAAGCAGCAGAGCAGTCATGGGAGGATTCTAACAGAGAGCCGTATCAGCTGCGAACCTGGAACTGGACGCGGAACACGCAATCTCAGTCCTGGGCGGTTACCATACGCTGCGCCAGCTCTTCGAGGCCGTTTGTGCAGTAGTTGAGATCCACCCAGCGGCAACCATCGCAGATGGTGCCAAGCGCTGAGGATTGAACCTTTTTATCTATGATCTGAAGCACCGTGGACCAGGAAAGCTTGTCGCCATCAGCGATCCCTAGTTGATCAAGCACTCGCCCGTCTATTTCATCAACCTTCTGTTCGGGTCGTACGCAGTCTCCATCATCAAGATGGGGACAGGCGACGCAGACGTCGTCTGCGCTTGTGACTATCTGTATTTCCTGGTCTGGTTCAGCCTCTAGACGATCAATAAGACGCGCCATGTTGGCGACAAAGGAAGGAGAATACCCCTGGCCACGAAAGCCCTGGATACAGAGTAGATGATGCGGTCTTAGACTTATACCCCCCACGAGCGCCCCTTGCGTTTCTGCTGTTGGGTTTGAATCAATCCGTTTCCGCTTTACCGGCTGCCCCAATACCCGCCGGAACATTCATTAAACGAGGGAACTGTGTCATAAGGCTCATGCACAGCATTGTCCCAACTATAACCTTAAGTATGTCTCCTGGCAAGAAGGGATAGAGACCTTTCACCATGGCAAGCGGTACATTCAGACCGGCCACATGAGCAAGCCAGGGGACCCCGAATAAATATATAACGGCAGCACCCGCAGTCATGCTTAGCGAAAAACGCAAAACATCCGGCGCCCTGACCAGCCGCTCTACCAGAAAACCGGTAAGGAATGAAGCGACTACAAAGCCTGCGATGTATCCCCCGGTCGGGCCCGCCAGCGCGCCCGGACCTGCCTTGATCGAACCCGCAAACACTGGAATTCCTATTACGCCCATAAGGATGTAGACGATCTGGCTGAGCGGTCCCAGCCATTTTCCCAGCATGGCGCCGGAAAGAATCGCGAACATGTTGGAAAGTACTATTGGTACCAGGTCTCCCGGAAGAGGCACTGAAATGAGGGCCCCGATGGATGTCAGGGCGGCAAAGAAAGCAACCGAGATCAGGTCGCGTAATTCAAACTTCTGCATTAACAGTCTCCTTGAGAATGTATAGATTGATTATTCGCTAATCGAATCTATACATCGGGAGGGGCAATGTCAACCTTGCGGAAAAATTTCGTTCACAAAGGCTTTATGACCTATCTTTTCGTTATCGTGGCCTCACCGCTGAAGAGAGACTGCACTTTGCCGGCATGATCCCTTACCAGCAGGCGTCCCTCGAAGTCGATGCCGTCGGCGGTGCCGCTGATGACGCCGTCCGGCGTTTTGACCTCGATCTGCCGGCCCTGCAGCAGGTCATGTTTCCTGAATGACCGCCGGATGGCGACAAGCCCGGAAGCCGACTGCGCCTTATTGTAGATCTTCTCCAGATGCGTCAAAAGGGCCACCGCCAGCTCCCTGCGTGATATCTCCCGCCCCAGCTCGTCGGCCAGTGAAGTGGCCCGACCCTCAAGTTCCGTTCCCGCGAAACTGTTATTGACATTGATACCGACGCTGTCGATAACCCACTTCACCCTGTCGATTTCAGCGGCCATCTCGACCAGTACCCCCGCCAGCTTCCTGCCGGAGAGGTATATGTCATTCGGCCATTTAAGGGCTACTCTCGCCGATGTTGTCTCCTCCACGGCCCGCTTGACCGCAAGCGCCGTCGCGAGACTTAGGAGTGGCGTACGGGTCGGTGGCAGTGAGGGATAAAGGATCACCGACATCGCTATCGTTTTGCCCGGGGGTGAATGCCAGCCGCGTCCGAGACGGCCCCGCCCGTCGGTCTGGCTCTCGGCGAATACAACAGTCCCCTCCGGCGCACCCTCGCCCACGAGCTTTCGGGCGGCGTCGGACGTCGATGGGGTCTCTTCCAGATGGACTATGTGCCCGCCGAGGATGCTTGTCTTGAGCAATGGTGCCAGTTCCGCCGGCAGAAGCTTGTCCGGCCGGCCAGCCAGCCGGTAACCATGCCGTGGCGATGCATTTATGATGTAGCCGCGACCTCTGAGTTTTACTATGTGTTTCCATACCGCGGAGCGCGAGATGCTGAGTTTTTCACTGATGGCCTCGCCTGAAGAGTATCCGTCTTCCGTAAGCTCCGAGAGTATCTTTGTCTCGACATTCACACCGTGATCTCCAGGGAAAAATCCATCGCCGGAGCCGACATGGTGAGGGCGCCTGTTGATATTATCTGCACGCCTGCTTCGGCGTAATCGCGAACGTTGTCCAGGTTGACGCCGCCCGAGACCTCGATGATCACGCGGCCCGCCGCCAGCTCAACGCAGGAACGCACCTCTTCGGGGCTCATGTTGTCCAGGAGCACCCTGTCAGCGGCGGACCCCAATACCTCTTCGAGCTGCTCGATGGTGTCGACTTCCACCTCGATGGTCATGTCGTCGCCATGCGCACGCCGGACGCTTTCGAGCGCGGCGGCCACGCTTCCCGCCGCGGCGATATGATTGTCCTTGATAAGGATCGCGTCATACAGGCCCATCCGGTGGGTTTCTCCTCCCCCGTCGGCGACCGCCTGCTTCTCCAGCAGCCTCATGCCGGGGCTGGTCTTGCGGGTGGCCGCGATGCGCGCCCCGCCGCCCTCGACAGCCGCGATAAAACGCGCGGTATATGTGGCGATGCCCGAAAGGTGCGAGATAAAATTTATGATGGTGCGTTCAGCGGCCAGGATGGAGCGCATCCCGCCCTCGAGCCTTGCGATCTGGGCGCCAGCCGGAACAGACTGGGAATCCTCCACCAGGGGCAGCCATATCATGTCCGGATCGATCTGGCGACAGCATTCCGCGCCCGCCGCCATGCCTGATATCACACAGGGTTCCCTGACGATGATGACCGCCGCGCCGCGGGATTCTTCCGGTATGACCGCCTTGGAGGTTATGTCTCCCCTGTCGCCCAGGTCCTCGGAGATGGCGAGGCCGGCTATATGCTCCAGCGCCGCGTTGTATTGTCCCCGCCCCGGCTCCGTCATGACTTGCTGCACCCCGCGTTCTCCTCGCCGTTTTTCAGGCGGAAGTTTATGTGATGTTTCCAGTCGGCGTCGTCCACCATGGGGAAGTCACTCCGCAGGTGTGATCCCCTGCTCTCCTGCCTGAGCAGCGCGCCCTTTACGATATGGATGGCTACGGTGAGCAGGTTGTACAGCTCGTATTCGTCAGGATCCGCCCTGGGAGCCTTGAGGGAGTTGAGCAGTCCGCAAAGGGTTTCCAGCGCGGTCATCAGATCTTCCTCGTTGCGGACGGTGCCGACGTTGGCGTTCATTGTTCTTTGCAGCAGGCGCCGGCCCTCGGCGATCTCCTCCGGCAGGTTGCCCTTGCGGGCGGGACCCGGAAGATCGATTGTGAGTCGCCTTACCAGCTCTTCCTTGGAGGTGATGTAACGGTCGAGATCCCGCACGATGCGGTCGCTGAACACCAGCCCTTCCAGCAGTGAGTTGCTCGCCAGCCGGTTGGCCCCGTGCACACCCGTATTGGCAACCTCACCGCTCGCGTAGAGGCCCGGCAGGGTCGTGCGTCCCCAGATGTCGGTGACTACGCCTCCGACCATGTAGTGGCTGACCGGCGCTACCGGGATACGGTCGCTGCAGAGGTCATATCCCTTCTCCCGCAGCGTCTCGTAGACGGTAGGGAACCTCTCACGCAACATGCCGCAGTCGAGATGGGTGGCATCGAGGAAAAGGAATTCCTGGCCGGCTTCCTGCATCTGCCGCACCATCTCCTTGACGACTACGTCGCGCGGGCCCAGCTCTGCCTGGGGGTGCACGCCGACCATGAAGCGCTCACCGGCATGGTTGAGCAGGTACGCGCCCTCGCCGCGCAGCGCCTCCGTTATGAGAAAGATCGGAGACTCGTCCGAATAGAGCCCCGTGGGATGGAACTGGACGAACTCCATGTCGCCTATGCTTGCCCCGGCGCGGTAGGCCATGGCCATGCCGTCGCCTGTGGCGACTTTGGGATTTGTGGTCAGCGAATATGCCTGCCCACAGCCGCCGGTTGCCAGTACCGTGGCCGTGGCGAAGTTCATCGTAAAAGCGCCGGTCCGCAGGTTCAGGGAAACGGCGCCGATACAACGGCCGCCGTTGGTCAGCAGGTCGACGACGAACTCGTTCTCCAGTACCTGCACGCGGCTGCCGGTCTGCATGGCCTGCGCAAGGGCGCTGGCTACTTCGCTGCCGGTGGCGTCACCACCAGCGTGGGCGATGCGCGGAACCGAATGGGCGCCTTCACTGGCAAGGACAAGGTCGCCGCCGGCGCGGTCGAACTTCGGGCATATCTCCATGAGCTCGCGCACCCGGGCCGGACCTTCATGGACGAGGATGTCCACCGCCTCTTCCCGGCAAAGCCCGGCGCCCGCGCGCATCGTATCATCGAAATGAAGGGCGGGGGAATCCTGTTCGCTTAAGGCTGCGGCGATACCGCCCTGGGCGAGAAAAGTCGTTGTGTCCCTGAGGATGCTCTTGCTTATCAGCGCCACTTTCCAGCGGCGCGCCGCGCCGACCGCGGCTGTGAGCCCACCGATGCCGCTGCCGATCACGATGACGTCATAGAAACGTCTACCCGGCTTCTCGTCCGTGGCCGCCAGGAGGTACGGACGGGTCATGACGCAGACTCCATTACGTGTAGGAGACCATGGCTTCGACCGCGGCGAGGGCCCGTTTCCGGACATCCTCGTCCATGCGGATCTCGTACCTCTCCTCACGGAGAGTATCGAGCGCCTTCCTGAGAGTGGTCAGTTTCATGTTCGGACAGATAGCTTTTTTCGTGGGCGAGATGAAATCCTTGTCCGGGTTCTCCTGCTTGAGGCGGTGGATGAGGCCCATCTCAGTGGCGATGATAAAAGTCTTCGCTTCAGATGCCTTTGCGTAGCGGATCATGCCCGACGTGCTCTGCAGCGTGTCCGCCATATCCTGAACCTCCGGCAGGCACTCAGGGTGCGCGATCACGAGGGCGCCGGGATGCTCCTCCCTGGACCTGGCGATGTCCGCCGTGGTGATGTATTCGTGCGTGGGGCAGTAACCTTCCCACTTGATCAGCCTGCGCCCGGTTTTTTTCTCGACGTACAGGGCGAGGTTGCGATCGGGGATGAAGATTATCTCCCGGTCAGCGGGGATGTTGGCGACTACCGTGGCGGCGTTGGCGCTGGTGCAGCAGATATCGGTCTCGGCCTTGACCGCCGCCGATGTGTTTACGTAAGCGACTACCAGAGCGTCCGGATGTTCCAGCTTAAGCGCGACCAGCTCTTCGGCGGTGATCATGTCCGCCATGGGACAGCCGGCATTAATGTCGGCCAGCAACACCTTCTTTCCGGGCGAGAGGATATGGGCCGTCTCGGCCATGAAATGCACACCGCAAAAGAGGATGATCTGAGCTTCGGTACCCGCCGCCGTACGCGAAAGCTCGAGCGAATCGCCCGTAAAATGAGCGGCGTCCTGTACCTCGGCGCGCTGGTAATTGTGGGCGATGATGAGGGCGTTCTTCTCCCTCGCCAGCTCCCTGATCTCCTCCTGCATGGGGCCATAATCAACCACTGCTCTTCATCCTCCAGTCAACAGATCAGGCGCCGGTCCCTGAAACAGCGCTCCCGTCTTTTCGATGCCGTGTTCATCCTCCAGCGCCGCCAGCCCCTGCTCGACGGTGCGGCCGTCAGGAAGCTCGACTTCCGGAGCTATCTCAGCCAGGGGCACCATCACAAAGGCGCGCTCCAGCATGTGCGGATGCGGCAGTATCAGTTCCCCTTCCGCTATTTGTACTTGCTCAAACAAAAGAATGTCAAGGTCGATCGTGCGCGGGCCCATGGGTTCGCGGTCATCCCGGCCTCCGAGTTCCTCTTCCGCCTGGCGGCAGATATCGAGCAGATCGTGGGGCGAAAGCGTCGTCTCAAGGCCGACGGCGATATTGAGAAAGTCAGGCTGTGCGACACCTCCCACCGGTTCGGTCAGGTAGATCGAGGATATGCTGACAACTTCGATCTGCTCCTCGGAATCCAGCCGCTTGACGGCCCAGGACAGGTTAGCGCGGCATTCGCCGCGGTTGCATCCGAGTGAGAGCCAGGCCATGGACATGAAAGCCGCCTAGCTCCCTGGCCGCTTGCGTCTTAGCATGACCGCCACATTATCGAGCGCGTGCGGCAGCGGCGGCGCGGTCTTGGCGACCCGTATCCTGACGCTCTCAACAAAAGGATTGCGTTCGAGTATGTCATCCGCCACGACCGACACCAGCCGCTCCAGCAACTGGTAAGTATTCTCCGTTGTCATCGCGACAACCCGGTCGATGATCGGTGCATAGTCGGCCGTGCCGGTGATGTCGTCGCTCTCGCAGGCGGGACATTGTATGAGCTTCAGCCTGATGTCAAAACGGAATATCTGTCCGTGCTCGCGCTCGCCCGGCAGGAGCCCGTGATGGGCAAAGACCTCGAGGCCGTTGACTTCGATGAAGATTCTGTTTTTTTCGTCCGCGTTCATGACATCGCCTTATTATCCCGGCCGCTTTTCCGGTTCCGCTTCCACCGCCGCGGTTACCTTTATCGCCTGGCAGTTCTCGGCCACGTCGTGCACCCTGAAGAGGCGCGCCCCTTTTTGATATGCCAGCACACTTGTAGCAATGCTGCCGGCCATCCTGTCGCCGCTGCCGCCGTCCTCCATTATCATGCCGATGAAGCTCTTGCGTGAAGCGCCTATCATCAGAGGCCGCTTCAGGGACCTGAAGCTTTCAAAATTCCTGATGATGGACAGATTGTGCTCAAGCTTCTTGCCGAAGCCGATACCAGGGTCGAGTATGATGTTCTCGCGCCTGACGCCGCGCTCCACAGCCCATTCTATCCTTTCATGGAAGAACTGGATAATCTCAGCGATGACATCGTTGTAACGCGGGTCTTTCTGCATGCTGGCGGGACCGCCCTGCATGTGCATGAGGCAAACGGGGCAGCTGTGCGCGGCGGCGACTTCGACCATTCTTTCATCGCCGCGCAGCGCGGTTATATCGTTGATCATGGCCGCGCCGGCTTTCAGCGCCGCGTCGGCGACTTCTGATTTACTTGTGTCTACAGATACCGGTACGCCGGGATCCAGGGCGATTGCTTCGATGACCGGGATAACGCGGCGCAGCTCCTCGTCCAGCGCTACTTCTTCCGCCCCGGGGCGGGTCGACTCGCCGCCGACATCGATTATCCCCGCGCCGGCGGCCGCCATCTCCCTGGCGCGCGCGATCGCCGCGCCGGCGTCCAGGTATATACCGCCGTCATGGAAGGAATCAGGAGTCACGTTGAGGATTCCCATGACGAGCCATGGGTCGATACCCTGCTGGTTCTGAAGAAGAAGTGGGAGGCCGGCGGCCACGGACGGCCCTAGCTCTTGTTATCGGCGTTGATCAACCCGAGAGCTTCGGCTCTGGTAGCCGCGTTCGTGCGGAAGATGCCACGCACGGCTGATGTCACCGTCCGGGCAGGGGTGCGGATGCCGCGCATGGACATGCAGAGGTGGTCTGCCTGCACCAGTACCAGCACGCCACGAGGGCTCAGCGCGTCTTCCATGGAATCGGCGATAAGCGAAGTCATGCGCTCCTGCAGCTGGGGACGGCGGGCGACGACCTGCACGAGCCTTGTGAGCTTGGACAACCCCGTGATGCGTCCGCCCTTGCTGGGAATATAGGCCACATGCGCCTTGCCGAAGAACGGCAGCAGGTGATGTTCGCACATCGAATAGAATTCTATGCCCTTGAGGAGCACCATTTCCTGATGGCGGTCCGCAGGCATGGTGGTGATGACCGAAGCGGGCTCAACCGAAAGCCCGGAGAAGATATCCTCGTACATGGCGGCAACGCGTTCCGGGGTCTTGAGCAGCCCTTCGCGGCCGGCGTCGTCCCCGATGCCTTCAAGGATCAGGCGTACTCCCTGGCTGATCTTTTCCAGATCCATGGGAATGGATCAGCTGGAAAATCCGCCGGGCGCTTCGTCGGTATCGATGGTTTTCGTATAAGAGGGCGCCTCCAGCGGCGGTTCCTTGGGGAGAGCGCCGTCGGATTTCTCCGTCTTTTTGGAAGGCTCCTTGACACCGCGCGCCGATATGGGGCCTTCTTCCTTGGCCGCCGCGGCCAGCGCATCCTTCTCGCGGAAGACTTCTTCCTCCGGCACACCTTCCGCCAGCTGGTCGAACTCCTCCTTCTCGAGGGTCTCCCGGTCGACCAGGATCAGGGTGATCAGGTCGAGCTTGTCCCGGTTTTCCATCA
>Ga0265292_1001843_pt1 | contig 16808 bp, 16 predicted proteins | sample Munlanlewell296A_FD_189080 | JGI IMG/M metagenome (GOLD analysis project Ga0265292, IMG submission 189080) | Leachate microbial communities from a municipal landfill in Southern Ontario, Canada - Leachate well 296A | ecosystem: Engineered > Solid waste > Landfill > Unclassified | place: Canada... | reverse complement strand
TCTCTGTTCCGGGATTAAATATTTCTAGCCATTCTAAGCTTTTATCATCTCCTTCAGGATTAGGCATTACTTCATTAATTTTAAGCGTGGCATTAACTACCTGAGCAGAAAAAATTAAAAATAAAGCGCCCATCAAGGCACTGATAACAATTATTATTGTTACTCTTTGGGCAGGCATGGGTTTTTAATTAATAATTGACATGCAAATAATAGCTGGCAGCATTGGAGTCTTTGTGGTCAACTTTGACATAGCGTAAAATCCCGCCGCCGCAGGCAACTGTTCCCTTATAAAGCGTACCGTTTTTCACTGCTTTAACTGCCAAATCATCCGATACCATGTCAATGCCTGTATGTGGTCCGCCGCTGTATGCTCCGCTTCTGGCATAAGCGGTCATACCATATCCTTGGGTAATTCTCGGTTTGCCGTTAACCGGCCAGTCCACCGATCCGGAAAAAGAAAAAGAGCTATCACAGTCCGGCCACCAGCCGCAGAGGTCCCAGTCAACCTCTGTGGGTTTTAAATAATTAGCCGGATTAATATTTTTACCGTTGTCTCCAACTTCAAAATGGAGATGGGTGCCGGTTGAACAGGCTGACCTTCCTGATATAATTGTGGCAATTTTACTTCCCTGACTGACTTCGCCGGCCGAAACTTCCTGTCCGCCCCCGGCCACGATCGACTGGATAGCGACCATTTCCGCCCTCGCCGTTGCTAATAGATCCTGATACTTTCGTTCATCGTTTTTAGTCATCTCTAAAAGCTTTTCCTTGCTTTGCCTTTGGCTGATTAAAGCCATATTTTGTTCAGCCAACTTTTTTTTCAAATTTTCTGCCTGAGCTTGTTTTTCCTCCTCAATTTTTTTCTGTTGTTCATGTTGATCTTTAGAGTTTTGTAATTCTAATAAAACCACTCGGTCGTTTTGCTGGACTGATTGTAAATATTTATTTCTTTCAAAAAAGTCTGACAATCCGCCGGTGGCAAAGACCATATAAATCGGTTTAAATAAACTGCGTTTATAAGAAGCTCCGATTCTGGAAACCAATAATTTAGAAATATTCGTTAGGTTTTCATCCAAGCGGTTGATTTTAACTGATAACAGACTGATTTCTTCTTCAAGTTTTTTTAACTCCGCCTCTGTTTGATTTATCTGTGCTTCCGTCAAAGCCATCTTGCTGTTTAAATAGGCGATTGTTGAGGCGAGAGTATCTCCTTGTCCCTTAAGCTGGATCACTTTAGCGTTGAGACAAGAAACTTTTTCCTCAATTGATAAATTGTCACAATCTTCTGCCTTAGCTTGAGTAACAGTTAACAATAGTAGTAGGAAAACAACCAAGATTTTTTTCCACATGATTTTTTATTCTTTTAAGAATCTATGAGTTGCCAATAAGCCGCCGATGATGCCGATCATTATCCCCAAAACCAGTTCTCCGGCCAAAAGCAGCATCATTACTCCGAAGGAAATCGGCAGCAAGGGAATATCACCCAGCCAGTCAGCTAAAAACGGGGTCGAGTAGAGCAGTAATAAATAGCTTAAGCCCCAGGCCAGCAAACTCCCCATCAATCCATAAGCCATCGCCGTTAAAATAAACGGTTTTCTGATAAACCAGTTAGTGGCGCCGATAAGTTTTAAAATCTCAATTTCTTCTTTCCGACTGGCAATCTGCATCCCGATAATGACTAAAATTACCAGTACCGACTCCAGGGTTAAATAACCAATCACGCCGGCGCCCACCTTTTTCACGCTGGAAATCCATCGGGATAAATTAGTGACAATATCTTCATAATAAACTACTTCATCTACCCCTTCCTGGGTTTGGAGAATGTTTTTCAGCTCTTTTAGATCATTCAAGTCTTTGGCGGAGATCTCGATCGAAGCGGGCAGAATATTGTAATCAACCAGCTCTAACAACAGGGGATTATCTTTATTTTTTTCTTTGTAAATCGCCTCCGCCTCCCTGGTAGAGACGTATCTAAACTCATTCACCTTGCCGGTTTTATCCAACTGCGCTTTGATATTGGCAATCTGAATATCGCTTAAATCCTGGCCCGGCTTGAAAAAAGCAATTACCTGCGGCGCTGATTCAAAATATTTTAATACTTTGACCGAACCGATGGATAATAAACTGAAAACCGCCACTACCAATAAGGTCAAAGTCGTCACCATTATCGCGGTTAGATTTTGGAACGGGCTCCGTCTGATTTGAATTAAAGTTTTTTTCAAGATATTCATACTTTGTATTTTCCTTTAGCAATATCGCTGACAATTTTCCCCTTGGCTAAAGCAATCACTCTTTCGGCAAATTTGTTGACCAATTCCGCGTTGTGAGTTGCTACCAGGACGGTCGTACCGGACAAGTTAATTTCTTTAAATAGTTTTAAGATTTCAAAGGCCGACTCCGGATCAAGATTGCCGGTCGGCTCATCGGCTAAGAGAACTTCTGGTTTAGCCACAATTGCCCGGGCAATACCCACTCTTTGCAGTTCGCCTCCCGATAGCTGTAAAGGGAAAAAGCCGCCCTTCTTCTCCAGGCCCACGTTCTTTAAAGCTTCCGCCACTCTTTTTTCTACTTCCTCCTCCTTTAAACCCGTTACCTCTAAACTTAAAGCAATATTTTCCTGGACTGTCCGGTCGGACAACAATTTAAAGTCCTGAAAACACATCGTTACCTGTCTTCTTAATAACGGGACTTCTTTATTTTCCATTTCCGCTAAATTTTTATCTTTAACAATCACCGTGCCTTCGCTGGCCACCAGCTCCCGTCGCAGCAGCTTCATGATCGTCGTTTTACCGGCCCCGCTCGGGCCGATAAAAAACACAAACTCGCCTTTTTTAATTTGGCAGGAAACTTGCCCTAAAGCCTGAGTGCCGTCAGGGAAGATTTTAGTGACTTTTTGAAAGACGATCATTCTAGAATTTCCAGGCGGCCAACATCCATCAGCCACCCGGCCTTTTGTGCTTCAAATGTTTGGCCCCAGACTCTGACTTTTTTACCCACAAACTGGTCCAAGTCGACAATTGAAGAAGTTAAATACACATATTGGGATTCACCGCCCTCCCGGATCAAATGATGAGAACCTTCCCCGTCAATCCCGCCGCTGGCAACTTCTCCTTCCGCCTGATCTTTAAAGGCTTTTTCATCAACCACTCCGAAAGTTTTTCCTTTTTCCGTCCCACCCTCGGTAGTTCGGGATAACTGTTTCGCTCCTTGAGGTTTTTTAAGTAAAGTTAAACCATACCCGGAAATTGTTCCCAAAGCTACCAGACTAATCAGCCATAATATTAGTTTGGTTTTAGCCTTTTTCCCGACCGGCGGCGTTGCTGTCGGAACAACGATTTCATCAGTGGATAAATTTAAAGGCTGGACGTCGACCATATTATTTTCTCCTTGTTTATTTTAATTATATAGTTAATCATACCAGTAGTTCAGCCTTAATAAAACCGTCAATCCCGCCATCCAAAACCTTATTTACATCCGTCTCAATGTATCCGGTTCTTAAATCTTTAATTTGTTTATAAGGATGCAGGACATATGACCTGATCTGATTTCCCCAGGAAGCCAGTTTTTGCTCGCCTTTTAACTGTTTTAATTCTGCTTGTCTTTTTTCTTCTTCAATTTCCCAAAGTTTCGCCGTCAGTAGTTTTAAGGCGGCTTTTCTGTTTTGATCCTGAAATCTTTGCGTTTGGCATTCCACCACAATGCCGGTCGGCTTGTGTTTTAACCTGACGGCGGTGGAAACTTTATTAACATTTTGCCCGCCGGCCCCTGAAGATCTGGAAAAATTAATTTCCAAGTCATCGTCCTTGATTTCTACTGCCTGCGTTTCATTAACTACAGGTAAAACTTCTACTGCCGCGAATGAAGTCTGTCTTAAATTGCTGGCATTGAAAGGCGATTGCCTCACCAGCCGGTGGGTTCCTTTTTCGTGTTTTAAATAGCCGTAAGCATAGCGGCCGTCAATTGTCATGGTAACGCTTTTTATCCCGGCTTCTTCACCTAAGGACTCATTAATGATTTCAGTTTTCCACTTGTTTCTTTCCGCGTATCTTAAATACATTCTTTTAAGCATTTCTGCCCAATCCATGGCTTCGGTCCCGCCTTGTCCGGCATGGATCGACAAAATCGCTTCACCCTGATCATAAGGTCCGGACAAATATTGATTGCTCTCCAATTTTTCAAGTTCTGCCTCCAGCGTGCAGTTTTCAATGGCGCTGATTTCTTCAGTCAACTCGCTTAATCTTTTCATCCTCTCCTGAGCTTGCTGGTGATTTTGCCAAAATTGAGGCTCCTGGGCCAGTTTTTCCAATTCCGCCAGTTCCTGCTTTTTTTCCTCGAATTTAATGACTTTTTTTAAGGCTTCCAGCCGCTCAGCTAGTGTTTTCATAAGGTTTTCAATATCCAGGGCTGTCTTTTTTTCACTTCGCCTTTAAGGATTTTTTCGGCAATCAGATTAGCCACTTTTTCCTGAATCACTCGGTCCACCTGCCGGCCGCCCCATTTAGTGGAAAATCCCTCCCGGTTTAACTGCTTAATCACCACTTCATCAAAACTGATTTCTATTTCCTGTTTTAACAACCTCTGGCTTAATTTATTTAGTTTCAGCTTCACCACCTCCTCCACTTCTTTTTCGCTTAACGGAGTAAATACAATCAAGCCGGTAAACCGGTTTAACCATTCAGGCGGAAAATGGGCTTCAATCTTTTCCAAAACTTCCGCTTCTTTTAGATTATTTTTCAGGCTCGTCCCCACGTTGGTCGTGGCAATAATAATCGTGTTGGCAAAATCGGCGGTCTTGCCGTTTAAGTTGGTTAAGCGGGCGTCGTCTAAAACCTGCAGAAAAAGATTGATGATTTTAGCATGGGCTTTTTCAATTTCGTCCAACAAAATTAGGGTGTATGGTTGGTGGCCGACGGCGTCGGTCAAAAGTTCCAACAGCCGGTCGACGCTTTCCACGGTTTGGAACTCGCTCATATCTAATCTGATCATCACTTTTTCTGATCCGAAAAATTCACTTGCCAATGCTTTGGCTGTTTCCGTTTTACCCACACCGGTCGGTCCGGCAAACAAAAAGCTGGCAATTGGCTTATACTGATCTTTCAAACCGGTTCTGGCCCGCCTCAGCGCATCGCTGACTGCTTTAATTGCTTTATTTTGTCCGATTACTCTTTGATGCAGTTTTTTTTCTAAGTTCAACAACAAGTTAACGTCATCTCCGGTTAATTTATTTAAGGGCACCTTGGTTTTTTTAGTTAATAACTGCCGGACGTCAGCGGCCGTGACTAACTTTAAATCTTTGCTTTTGACTACTGCCACTACTTCATCCAGGATATTTACGGCTTTATCCGGAAAAACCCGGTCATGGATTAATGCCTGGCTTAATTCAATGATCGTTTGCAAAGCCATTAGGGTTACTGTCACTCCTTCAGTCTGTTGTTGCTCCCAGGCCAGATATTGGAGTATTTCCAAAGTTTGCTGGGGCGTAGCTTCCGCTAAATCAACCACTTCAAATAGCCGGCTGAAAGCCTCGTTCGGTTCCAGGTATTTTTTGAAATTTTGGGTGGTTGTGGCGCCGATAAACTGAAACTCGCCTTCAGATAAACTCGGTTCCAAAGCCATAAAAATATCACTGCTTTCTGCCGAACCTTGATTAATCATGGCCAAGTTATGCACTTCATCGACAAACAGAATAATATTACCGGCGGCTTTGATTTCCGCGATGATTTGGGTGATTCTTTGATTCAGTTCGGCATCGTTAGCGCCGGCCGCCAGGCGGCTGATATCCAGAGATATTAACCGTTTAAACTTTAAACTTTTTACCTTTACTCCTCTGACGATTTCCTGGGCCAAGCTTTTAATCAAAGTGCTCTTGCCGCTGCCCGGCTCCCCGATAACCAAAACATTATTTTTTTCCCGTCTGGATAAAATCTGGGTCATTTGGTCAGTGACTTCTTCTTTGCCGAACATTTCCGGCAGCTGGTGTTTTTGGGCCATCTTGGTTAGATCAAGGCTGAATTTATTTAAAGTTGGTGTGGGAATACCTGTCCACGCCCGGTCAATCCCGCCGATTGGCCGCGGTTCATAACTTTTATCCCAGATGAAAGGCGTTTTACCCCACCGGCTTTGCGCCTCCAGCCACTGAATCGTTAACTTGGCCTCTTCATATCGCCAATCTTCTTGTTTTAATAAGGCCAGTAATAAATGCTCGCTGCCGACACGCTCCGCTTTTAACTCCCGGGCCTCATTTTTTGCCTGGGATAGCCAGTCATCTATCGGAATTAAGGTTGCTAAATTAACCATAGTTGTTTCCGTTACTTCCAAATATTGCAGGATTTGTTTCACTGTCTGACTTTGCCCCAGCAGCTGTTTTAAAACATCACTGTTTTTGCCGGCTAATCGCAAGATTTTTTTTACCTCTGGATCCAAATAGTCCTGACGCCATTGCCTGACGGCGTCTAAAAACCCTACCAGCAATAAGCTGGCGGCTCCGGTCCAGCTCAAGGTGATTATCAAAATTATTGGTAAGGCCAGCCAAACCAACCACCAAAATATCATTGACACCACTGTCAGAATAATTATTAAACCGCCCACAATCACCCTGACGACTCTAAAGATAAAACTTAACACCCGGCCCAATAAACTGGCATCATGGAACAAAGGGATAAACAGCATCTTGAGCATCAGACTAACCGCCAGTTTATTATCCAAAAATATCAGTAAATTTTTAAAAAACCTTTTAAACCAAAGTAAGCTGTCTCGATACCACCAGAGCGGGAAATGGAAACTTTTAGCCATGACTATTTTCATATTATTCAACCTTTTCTTCTAACAAAACCACTTCTTGATTGTCAGTCTCGGTCGTAGATTCTCCTGAAGTTGCCGGCTTAAACGCCGACTGGTCAAATTTTAAGCTCACTAAGATTGATTCTCTCATCTTATCCCAATAACCGTTATCCGCCGGGGCTTCTAACTCATAAATTACTTTATTATCCACCGCTACGGTTTTTCTTAATTTCGGCGCGCCGTAGCTGAATTCCACTGCTTTTAAATCATCCCAATTGACCGACCTGACTTCATTGATAACCTGTTTGGTTTCCAGATCTTTCTGCCAGGTTTTTAAATCAGGGAACTGGGTATCGCTGATGCGGATAGTTAGTTTGCCTGGTTCACTGCCTGATAGCTCTAAAGAAGAATAAACCGTGTTATCGTCTAACTCGACCTCCTGGACAGTTAAATCAGACGAATAATCAAAACTAAAACCGCTCGTATCTTCATAAGTTAAAGTTTTTGGTTTTTCCACCTCCGCCTGTTTAATGCTGATTTCCCGTTCCACAAAGTTATCTTTAGCTTTAGGTTTCAATAATAACCACGCCACCGCAGCAATAACAATCACTATCAAAACGATGACTACCAGCTTAACCTTTTTTGACATAGCTCTAATTAAAAGTATATCATGAGATTAAGATGAAGTTGAAAGTTATTCTGGTTTTTCTTTTCCTTGTTTTATTGTTAATTCCTTCGCCGGCTTTAGCCAAGAAAAAAATTGTCCGTTCCGGTCAGGCTTCTGCTCCCAGGCCTTACGGTGTTTGGGTCAAGCCTAAACTTAGGTCAGACCATAATGCTTTGATTTTAGCTTTTGGCAGCCTTGATTATGCCACTGACTTAAATTACACCTTAACTTATACCAGCGACAAAATTGCTCAGGGAGTTCAGGGGAGCCATCAGCCGGAAACCAACAATTTTCAAACAGAGTTTTTATTCGGTACTTGCTCTGGTGCCAACTGCGTTTATCATCAAAAGATTACTGACATGCTTTTAGAAGTTAAACTTAAACTTAAAACCGGCAAAACCCTCATCCAGCACTACCAGATTAATCTTTAGCCATCGCCTTCAGTTTTAATTTAAGGGGCATTTTTTCAATCGCGTAACGTAAAGCCGTTCGCGGCATTTTATTTTTATGTCTCATCACAAAAGCATACACTTGCGATTGATTATATTTACTGGCTTCTTTAAGCATCCAGCCATAGCCTTTTTGCACCATATCATCTTCATCGACCAGTAATTTCCCCGCCACTTTTAAAATCACCGGTAAATATTTTTTTCTTTTTCCAAAGGGATAAATTAAACTGACTGCCGCTGCTCGTCTGGTCCAGCGGTTAGTCGAATCAGTCCACTTCAATAATTCTTTCGTGAAGTTAGGGTATTGGTTCACTAAATAGCCCAAACTATGGGTGCAAAAATCATCGACCTTGGCCCAGTTGTCAAAATATTTATTTACCCATTTGGCAAAAATACGAAAATCTTCCTGTTGGAATTTTTCCCGCCTGCGCCAGATCCAACTGCTGACAATTGTCGTCAACTCGTTATAACCCTCCTTCAACATTTTATCGGCTAGATTAAACAACTCAGTCTTATTTAGCGTTTTCACTTCCGGCCAGAATTTAGCCGCAATTTTCCGCCGGTTCGGTAAACGGACGCCGAAGTTTTTAATTGCTTCTTTAAAAAACCGTCTTTCCCCTTCGCAATACTCAGGGTCAATATTCTGCTTTAATTCCTGTTTTATCTGTTTTATGATCGACGTGTTAAAATCAGCCATATGGCAGATTATCAACCAAGTAAGAAAATTTTGCAAAAATACGCCGATGTCTTGGTCAATTATGCCCTGAATTCCGGAAAAGGGGTCAGGCCCGGTGAAGTAGTTCACTGTGTTGTTCCGGATGTGGCCAAACCTTTAGCCTTAGCTTTGCAAAACACTTTACTTAAAGCCGGGGTTCAGCCTTTAATCCGCCTGGCTCCGACCGGTTTTTCCAAAGACTTTTTTTCTCTGGCTAGTCAGGATCAGCTGACCTTTTTTCCGGACAAATATTTAAAAGCCAGAGTTGATTTAATTGACCACAACATTGCTATTATTGCCGATCCTGACCCGGAAGAACTGAAGACGATTGCTCCTCAAAAAATTATTTTAAACCGCGATATTCAAAAACCCTACAAAGACTGGCTAACCGATAAAGAAGTCCAAGGCAAATTTACCTGGGTCGTCGCCTTGTGGGGGACTAAAGCTAAAGCCAAATTGGTCGGTTTAAGCTTAAAAGCTTATTGGCAGCAAATTATTAAAACTTGTTTCTTGGATCAGTCTGATCCAATTAGCGAATGGAAAAAAGTTGCTACATTACAGAGTAAAATTCTTAATAAATTAAATAATCAGCCAATTCAATTAATTAAAGTAAAAGGCAGAGATGTTAATTTAACTTTAGCTCTTGGCAAAAACCGCCGCTGGCAGGGCGGTTCCGGCCGCAACATTCCCAGTTTTGAAATCTTTACTTCTCCTGACTGGCGGGGCACCAATGGCTGGATGCGGTTTAACCAGCCCGTTTACCGTTACGGCAATCTTATCAAAGACATTTATTTGGAATTTAAAAAAGGTATTATTGTTAAAGCCGTAGCGAAAACCGGAAATAGATTGCTGCAAGCGATGCTCAAAAGCCCCAATGCCGATAAACTAGGCGAGTTTTCTTTAACTGATAATCGTTTGTCTCGCCTGACTCACATTATGGCCGAAATTTTATTTGATGAAAACATCGGCGGTCCTTTCGGCAACTCCCATATTGCTTTAGGTATGGCCTATAAAGACTGTTTTAAAGGTGATGCACAGAATTTAAGTGTCAAAGACTGGAAAAACTTAGGTTTTAACGACTCAGCCGAGCATACGGATTTTATCTCAACTTCAGATAGAGAAGTAATAGTGGTTTTAGCATCTGGAGCCAAACAAATTATTTACCAAAAAGGCCGATTTACTCTTTAAATATGATTATTGGAAGCGCCAAAGAATTAGCTGTTTACCAAAAGGGTGTGGACTTGGCAATGAAGATTCTTCTGCAACTCAATCAAAGTTTACAGCCCGGAATTTTGCCGATCGATATTGATCAACTGGCCTTTAAGCTTTGTGATCAATACCATGTTAAGCCGGCTTTTTTTGGCACCGGCGGCAAACACTCAACCTATCCGCATGCCACCTGCATTTCCGTTAATGACACGGCTGTTCATGGTATTCCCAGCCGGACTGAACCATTGAAACCCGGCGATATTGTTAAGATTGATTTTGGGATTATTTATCAGGGTTTTTATACTGATTTTTGCGTTACCGTTGGCCTAAAACAGCTGACTCCGGCTCAAACTAAACTCATTCAAGTGGCCAAAAAAGCAGTCAGAGAATCGATCAAACAGGCGATTCCCGGCAATACTACCGGCCATATTGGCAGCATCATCCATGCCGTAGCTAAAAAATCCGGCTTTGATGTTTTAAAGCAGTACACCGGCCATGGCATTGGCAAAACCCTGCATGATAGCCCGGTTATTCCGGCCCATGGCACTCCCGGGCAGGGTGAACTTCTTCAACCGGGCATGGTGGTTTGTTTGGAGGCGCAATTAGTCACCGCTAGTGATCAGGTGGAAGTCAGCGAAGATGGTTGGTCAGTCAAAACCGTTGACCACGGTTTAGTGGCCATGTTTGAATATATGGTTGTGGTTCAGGATAAGCCTTTAATTTTAAATCCTACCTTCGACTGGCCGATTGTGGTTTAGAAAATATTTATTGTGACTGTTGGGGATAGTGACATTTCTTCCACTTGACCGGTTTGCCGTTAGCGTCAACTTTGCCGCACCAGCAGGGATCATTCCGGCCGATTTTTCGCTTGCGTCCCTCCAAAGCCTTTGGCGAAGGGGGATTCGTGCCTGCAGGTTCCGAACCTGCAGGTGTTATGGGGGTGCGGGAGCCGGCGCCGGCGAAGGCCTTGGCAAAATCACTTGTGGGCGCGGCGGCAGCGGCGGGCGCCGGCGCTTCGGGCTTTACCTCTTTTGCCTCAGGCTGTGGTTGTGGTCGGGGTTGTTCCATGACTTGGACCCGGAAAATTCTTCTGGCCACTTCAAAATCAATCGTTTGGATTAATCTTTCAAACATATTGAACGCCTCAGCCTTGTATTCAACCAATGGATCTCTCTGGCCATAACCGCGCAGGCCGATCCCTTCCCTTAAATCATCAGTCGCGTCCAAATGATCAATCCATAACTTATCAATCGTATTCAGCATCACCACTTTTTCTATTTGCCGCATTAAATCTTGACCCACCTGTTTTTCTTTTTGCTCATAAGTTTTATTAACGATTTCCGCCAGCATCTCTTTCACTTTTTCCGTTTCCTGGATTGGTTCCAACTGTTTTAAAATCCGTTTTTGCGAACCGGGATCAAACGGCACAATCATCAGGAAATCAGCCATTACTGTTTCATGGTCAGGCATTCTGGTCAGGGGATTAATATTTTTTTCTACTAATTGGTCAACTTCCATTTTTAAAGTTCCCTGCATTTTCTCTTTTAACTGGTTTTGTTTTACCCCCTCTGCTTCCAACACTTGTTTTCTCCGCTTATAAATCACTTCCCTCTGTTTATTCATTACATCATCGTATTCGACTAAATGCTTCCGGGAATCAAAATGGAAGCTTTCCACTTTTACCTGGGCTTGCTCGATTGCTTTAGAAACCATCGGATGCTCCAACGGCACATCTTCCGGCATCTTTAAAGTCGTCATTAACTTACTGATTTGTTCTCCGCCGAAAATCCGCATAATATCATCTTCCAAGGACACATAAAAGCGGCTGGAACCGGGATCGCCCTGCCTGCCGGCCCGGCCTCTTAGCTGATTGTCGATTCGTCTGGATTCATGCCTCTCCACCCCAATCACATGCAAACCTCCCAGCTTAATCACCTTGTCATGTTGTTTTTGCCACTCTTTTTTGTCCATGGCCAGCGGATCGCCGCCCAGAACAATATCCACCCCCCGGCCGGCCATATTGGTCGCGAGCATCACCGCACCGACTTCACCGGCTTGAGCAATAATACTGGCTTCTTTTAAATGGTTTTTCGCGTTTAAAATCTGGTGGGGGATTTTTTTCCGCTTCAGCATTTCATCAATAATCTGGTTTTTTTCAATTGAAGTAGTCCCGATTAAAATCGGCTGGCCCTGAGCATGTCTTTCTGCAACTTCCGCTACAATCGCCGCGTACTTGGCGCGGGTGGTTTTATACACCATGTCCGCCGCGTCCTCCCTGATCATCGGTTTGTGAGTCGGAATAACTACAGTTTCTAAATTGTAAATTTTTTTAAACTCTTCCGCTTCTGTGGCCGCTGTTCCGGTCATGCCTGATAATTTAGCGTACATTCTAAAGTAGTTTTGAAAAGAGATTGTCGCCAGAGTTTTTGACTCCTGCTTAATCGTCACATTTTCTTTCGCTTCAATTGCTTGGTGCAATCCTTCGGAAAATCTCCGGCCGAACATCAGTCTGCCGGTAAACTCATCCACAATAATTACCTCGTCGTCTTTAACCACATAGTCAATGTCTTTTTGGAAATGCTCTCGAGCTTTTAAAGCTTGTTCCAAATGATGGATCGTATCAAAATCTTTTTCGTATAAGTTTTCTATTCCCAGTTTTTTCTCAATTTTTTTAATGCCGTGATCAGTTAAATTAACCGTTTTATGTTTTTCATCACTTTCGTAATCAGTGTCTTTGGATAATTGGCCGACCAAAGCTGAGAACTGGTAATACTTACTGGTCGGTTCCGTATCCGGCGCCGAGATAATCAAAGGAGTTCTGGCCTCATCAATTAAAATCGAGTCCACTTCGTCAACAATCGCAAAATTATGCCCCCTTTGCGCCATTTGATTAAGTTGCTGCACCATATTATCCCGCAAATAATCAAAGCCAAACTCATTATTAGTGCCGTAAGTAATATCTGCCCTGTAAGCCTCCTGCCGGCTGACTTCTTTTAAGCGTTTTAACTTCGGATCTTCCATCGCTTCGTCAGTAAAATTCGAATCATAACGATAAGCTTTTTCATGGACAATCACTCCGACTGATATTCCCAGCAAATCAAATATCGGTCCGTTCCAGCCGGCGTCTCTTTGGGCCAGATAATCATTGACCGTGACTAAATGGCAGCCTTTTTCACTTAAAGCATTTAAATAAAGTGCCGGAACGGCCGATAGAGTCTTTCCTTCTCCTGTTTTTTGTTCAGCGATTTTACCCTCGTGAAAACTAATTGCCGCCATTAGTTGTTCATCAAATGGCCTTAAACCGATAGTCTTTTCCGCCGCTGCCCGGACTAAAGCGAATGCTTCTGGCAATAAATCATTAAGCGTTTGGCCTTTTTTTAATCTGTCTTTAAATTCTTCAGTTTTTTTCTTATAATCTTCTGGTTTATTAAACTGGTTGATTTTTTCCGCCAAAACCCTAAGCTTTTTTACTTCCCGTTCATTAGTATCCAAGAGTTTATCTAAAAATTTAAACATTTTGTTCTAAAACCAGCCAAAAATGAGCAAGTTGCTGCGCGTTCTCATTAAAGTGATTTCTCCGAATACATTTTCTAATTCTTTAATAAAGCCGGCTGCATTTTCTTTGTGTTCGTGGAAAAATAAATGATTATAAATTACTACCCCCTTGGGGGCTAGTAATTTAGTTAAAGCCGTAAAAAACTTTTTAGTTTTAAAGCCTTTAGGCATCTGGTCGCCGATAAAAGCATCAACAATAATTAAATCAAATTTTTTGATCGTTTTTTGTTTGGCTAATTTGTCCGCGTATTTCACTCCGTCAGCAATGGCGATTTTTAAATTTTTAACTGTGGCCAGATTAAAATAGCATTGGGCCGCTTCAATCACTTGCTCATCGATTTCTACTCCGGTCATCTGGGCTTCGGGATAATACTTTTGAATTTCAAAGGCGCAGTCGCCGCAGCCTAAGCCAATAATTAAAGCCTGATTAATCTGACGATTTTCTTTTTTAATTTTTCCTAAAGCCTTATTCCAAATATCTCGCATCATTTTCCCCGATTGCAGCATGCCGCCCATCATTAACCTTGGTTTATTAAAAGCTAGTATCACTTTAATTAGACCATTGTGCGCCGAGCGGTATTCTTTAATCGTTTGCGCGGTTAAATAGTTTTTTAGCCAGCATTTCATATTTGTTTTTTCCCGATATATTTTTGCAATACTTTCGGAATTGTCACATGCCCGTCTTTAGTTTGGTAATTTTCTAAAATTGCTAAAGGTGTTCGCGAAGTAGCAATCGCTGTTCCGTTAAGCATATGCACATACTCATTTTTCCCCTTGCGCCGGAATTTAATATTTAAATTTCGCGCCTGATAATCAGTGCAATTAGAAGTTGAAGTTACTTCTCCGTACTCATTTCTTCCGGGCATCCAGGCTTCAATATCAAATTTTCTGGCGGCCATTGCTCCCAGATCACCGCTGCACATCTCCACCACCCGGTAGGGTAAGCCCAATCCCTGGTAAATTTTTTCTTCCATGGCTAAGATAAATTCATGATATTTATCTGATTCTTCCGGTTTGCAGTAAATAAACATTTCTGCTTTGGTAAATTCATGAACCCGGTACAGGCCTTTAGAATATTTGCCGTAAGCGCCCTGTTCCTGCCTGAAACAATGCGAATAACCGATGTATTTAATCGGTAATTTGTTTTCAGGAATCACTTCATCGCTGTGTTTTCCGGCCAAAGTTACCTCAGCCGTGGCAATTAGACCTAAATCTTGATCTTTAATTTCATATGTCTGGGCTTCTTTGCCTTTGGGGACGTAACCTGTGCCCAAATAATATCTGGCTTTAGCTAAGTCCGGGGTAATTACCGGTAAAAAACCCTCTTTCTCCAGTAAATCAAAAGCATACTGGATTAAAGCCAGCTCCAACCGGGCGCCGTCGCCGTAAAGAAAGTAGAATTGTGAGCCGGCCACTTTTGCGCCGGTGGCAAAATCCAAAATTCCCAAATTTCTCCCCAGCTCCAAATGGTCTTTAGCCGGGAAATCGAAGTTTTTCGGCTCGCCCCATTTTCTCACCTCGACATTGTCTTTTTCGCTCTTACCCAGCGGTGTTTTGGTTGAAGCCGGGTTCGGGATTAGCCATAAAGCATCTTTTAGTTTATTTTCTGTTTCTTTTAATTCCGGTTCGAGTTTCTTGAGTTGGATTTTAATTTCCTTGCCCCTAACGAAGCCTTTGGCGAAGTGGGGTTTTGTCAGCTTATTTCTTTCTGCCCGTAAGGCTTCAGTTTTTTGCAATAACTCTCGTCTTTTTTTATCTAAAGCTAAAACTTCATCAACGATCTTCGGATCGTAATTTTTATTTTTCGTCGACTCTTTGACTTTGTCCGGATTATCCCGGATAAATTGAATGTCCAGCATAGGTCACATTATAACACCTGTTTATTTACCTCGGGGTGTAAATTAATCAGGTGGTTATTAGCGTTCACACTAATTATTTTGTCGGGATTGACAGAGAGAGTGGTAATGCCGCAATTATCAAGAGTTAATTGCCAGATGTTTTCATAAGGCAAATCACCAATCTTACAGATAATTACCCTTAAGAATAAATCGTGGGTGACTATAGCAAATTGACCAGTTTTATTTTTTAACTCCCTAAGAAATTCTTCAGCCCTTTTAACCACGTCATAAAAATATTCCCCATTAGGCATTTGGCATCTGTGTGGTTGCGATTTCCACTCCTCCAATATTTTTACTTCTTCAGGGGTGAATTCCCTTACAGTTTTACCTTCCCAACTGCCGTGATTAATTTCTAGTAGTCGCCTGTCAGGGATTATGGGAACCATAAGCGTTTGGGCAATAATTGCCGCAGTTTGAAAAGTACGTTTCAGGGGGCTGACAAAGATTGCTTGAATTTCTCTTTGTTCTCCGATGGCAACAGCAGCCGCTTCAGCCTGTTTCATACCCAATGGGCTTAGGTAAGTATCATAGGTTTGTCCTTGATAAATACTTTCAGTGTTGGCTTTCGATTCAGCATGTCGTATAAAATATTCTATTTGTGCCACAAAAAAACACCTCCTTAATTCAGGACGGTGTTTAGTCGTTGTGCCACCTGATTTTATCTTTCTGTTGCCGGAAAGACCTTATAAACTGCTCCGTCGGTTAAACAGCCGATGACACAGTTTTCATCTGTAACGGGAATACCCGGACCAACTTCGCCATGTCTTTTATCATGTTTTCGCTGATCAGCTTTAGCGAGGGAAAGTTCGCTATTCAAACGCTTTTATTAAATTATCAATTAAACGAATTATAATCCAATGAAATAATTTGTCAAATTTAATTTTTTAAAATGTCCTCTATTTGTTGATTCAGTTTGGGAATTTCTGTTTTCACGACATCAATAATATGCCGTAGGTATTCTTTAGGTAATTTGGACATACTCGACCCCTTTTTCAATATGTGGACCAATGTACGGGCTAAGAGATTCAGGGGTGAGAAGATCAACATTTCTCTCCAGTAAATCTTCAGTTAGATTAGCCGTACCCATAAAATTACGGAAATTTTTTTGTCCTTTTTTAAACTGAACCAAAAGATCAATATCGCTGTTGTTGTTTTGCGTTCCGGAAACAAATGAGCCGAATATCCCCACTTTTTCCACTCCGAAAGCTTGCAGTTGACGGCTGTTATTCTTCAATATTTCCAGTACTTGTTGTTTGTTGGTTACCATATCTTTGATTATAACCCTAAATCTCCACTAATTGCCTGCAGGGCTTTCAGGTTTAACTCGACAAATTCCGGCAGGGGAATGCCTAATTTTTCTTCACATAAAGCAATTTGTTCCCGATGCACGCCCGCCGCGAAACTTTTTTCTTTCCATTTTTTCAAAACCGACTCCCTGGTGACGGCCGCCAGCTTTCGTTCCGGACGGACCAGGGCACAGGCAATAATTAAGCCGGATAGTTCGTCACAACAATATAAAGACCACTCCATCTTGG
>Ga0265292_1001842_pt1 | contig 16821 bp, 17 predicted proteins | sample Munlanlewell296A_FD_189080 | JGI IMG/M metagenome (GOLD analysis project Ga0265292, IMG submission 189080) | Leachate microbial communities from a municipal landfill in Southern Ontario, Canada - Leachate well 296A | ecosystem: Engineered > Solid waste > Landfill > Unclassified | place: Canada... | reverse complement strand
GTATGAGAATGTCGCTACGCAGGTTGCCTTACGTAGGACAGAGGTTGAAATTCTCGCCCTGTTGCTGCGTACCGGTAAGTCTGAATTCTTCCCATTCCCTACACTGTTCCGCGAAGATGCCAGTGAAACGCGACATTTCAATCATGATGCTTATGTCATTAACGGCGGTAGAAAAACTACTATTCAGATCGCGAATGCTGACTATAAGCTCGCGAACGGTAAGTTAAAGAGCCAGGCATATAGCATGGGTACAGTGGTGGCGATCCATCAACAGGTTGTCAATTTAGACTACCGTGATGGTGAAACGGTCATCACAAAAGTAACAGACCAACCTCATATAATTGAGCATGAACACGATGTTGTTGATGATGACTACGCACATTTTGATGAGCAGCCTCGCTTTGTTGCATGGGGCGCAACTGAAAGTCCAGGCGATGAACCGGCTGACTTTTCCGGCGAGTACGTGCAGCAGATTGGAGGCAAGAGACGCGACGGATTAGTGCAAGCGCTAGTGAAAGAAGCAAAAGGTCAAAAGTTGCTACCGCAAGACCGCAACTTGCTCAACGGCGCCAGCCACTACCTCATAGCAGCTATTCGTGAGAAACAGCGACTTGATGTAATCTAGGCTATAATAATATTAATGACAAAAAAAGCCAAACTACTCTGGATGGATCTAGAAATGACCGGACTCGATCCTATCGAGGATCGGATCTTAGAGGTTGCTGTTATTGCGACTGATTGGGACTTTAAAGAGATCGAGACGTACGAGGGTATTATTAAGGTCGGCCCTCGCCTGGTCGAGAAGCGCATGAAAGTGGGCAAGCTGTTTTGGGATGCATACCCAACGGTGCGCGATGACCTAGTGAAACAGAACAATGAGCTTGGCCGATCGGGGCGAGTGATTGAAAATGAGCTACTGGCGTTTATCGACGAGCATTTTGATGCTGATAAGCCGGTGTTGCTGGCCGGTAACTCGATTCACCAAGACCGCCGCTTTATTGTGAATGAATGGCATCGACTTGATGCACGCTTACATTACCGCATGCTCGATGTCAGTGCCTGGAAAGTTGTCTTTGACGGTAAATACAAGAAGAAGTTCGCCAAGCCAGAAGAGCATCGTGCACTTGGTGATATTCGTGGTTCGATCATGGAACTCAAATACTACTTAGGTAAGATAAAGATATGAACCACAAAGAACTTGAAGACTACCTCCTCAGTTTCCCAAATACTTGGCTCGATTTTCCATTTGGCGAGCAGACGTCGGTGTACAAAGTCGGTGACAAGTCGGCAGGTGACGGCAAGCTATTCGCGATCATCGCCAATGACAGCAAGCCGCTGCGCGTTAGCCTGAAATGCGACCCATTGCTCGCCGAGACACTGCGCGAGAAATACGAAACCGTCGTGCCGGGGTATCACCTAAACAAAAAGCACTGGAATACTATTATCTGCACCGGTCAATTGCCGGACGATGAGATAAAAGATCTAGCTCACTTGAGCTATCAGCTTGTTACGGGCGACGCTTAGCTATTCGCTGAACTGTAGGTAGAGAATTGTTTTTGGAGCGCGCTTAGATCTTTGGTGCTGGCTTCGAGGAACGTCTTGAGCGATGTACTACGAGTTGTCTTTAGAAGAGTTACCATCAGTACATTGGTCGTATCCAGCTGGTATGACATTTCACGCGCATAGGTGCGGTCAAATACAGCATTAAGGCGCGCGTCTTCAAGGGTGGCGAGCAACTTTGTGCCGTTTTCCTCGGCGATGACATTCTTGTCTGCTTTTTTGAGTTCGATCTTGGCAGCGGTTAATGGTTCGGCGATGTCACGGTTGGCATTAATGAGGGCGGTCTTCAGGTTACTATTGATCGAACGCAGGCTCGAGCTCTTGAGCTTGGTGTGTGAGCTCTTGCTCACTTTTTCGAGCATTTGCAGACGAAGAGCTAGTCGTTCTAGTGAGATTGCTTTTGTGCCGCCACTGAGTGCGGCGATCAGCATAATTACGATGAATATAACAAAGACTCCGCCGCCGACCAGCATCAAAAACTGCTTTTTATCCATGCTGTTCTTTTGAGGCGCCACAGCGATCTGATCCAAATAATTACTCGGTACGGGGTTGGGTGAGAGCTGGGGTGGTTGTTGCGGTTGCATAGTACTCTTATTTAAGCACAAGTGGTAACAGAGGTAAAGAATGATATACTAACACTATGCAGGATGCTAAAGAGGAAGTACGGGCACGACTCAATATTGAGGATGTGATTTCTGAATACGTGCAACTCAAACGGGCTGGGCGTAATTTCAAGGGTCTGAGCCCATTCTCGAGTGAGAAAACGCCGAGTTTTGTCGTGAGTCCCGACAAGCACATTTGGCACGACTTTAGCTCGGGGAAGGGCGGCGACGTCTTTAGCTTCGTTATGGAAGTTGAAGGCGTTGATTTTCGTGAAGCTCTGGAGCAGCTGGCGCGTAAAGCCGGGGTCGATCTGTCGCAGTATGACACCAAACAGAGCGGCGAGATCGGCAAAAAGAAAAAGCGTTCTCTGGAAGCCCACGAACTCGCCACGCAGTACTACCAGCAGAGCTTGGTGCGCAACAAGCATGCGGTAGAGTATGTGTTCCAGACACGAAAATTCGACAAATCGATTGTGACCGAGTTTCGTATCGGCTACGCACCTGAGGCGACAGATGCCTTGGTACTATTTCTCACGAAAAAAGGCTTCAGCCAGAAGGAACTCGGTGAGGCTGGCCTTACCAATCGTTTTGGAGGCGATCTGTTTCGCGGACGCGTCATGATCCCGTTGATGGACGGCGCTGGTCAGGTGATTGGCTTTACTGGCCGAACCCTCAGTGACGATAAAAATGCACCGAAATATCTCAACACCCCCCAGACGCTCATTTATGACAAAAGTCGTCACGTCTTCGGTCTGAGCCAAGCCAAAGAGGCGATCCGCAAGAACGACCACAGTGTCATCGTCGAAGGCAATCTCGATGTGGTGGCAAGTCACCAGGCGGGCATCAAGCAAGTTGTGGCGACAGCTGGCACAGCCCTGACTGAACAGCATCTCAAGGCACTGTCACGCCTTAGTCACAGTGTACGGCTGGCGTTTGATGGTGACAAAGCTGGCCTGGCTGCCACCGAGCGGGCAATTCCGATTGCCGAGCATGTCGGGGTGGCACTGACGATTATTTCGCTGCCCGATGATACGAAAGATCCGGACGAACTCGTCAAAAAAGATCCTCGGCTGTGGCAACAGGCAATCAATGACGCCGAGCCGGTCGTTGACTGGGTACTGTCGCAGTACTCGCGTCGCGAAGACATCACTTCGGCCGCTGGTAAGCGTGCTTTCACCTCGGCGGCCCTAAGAGTGGTACAAAATCTGAGCGACGCGGTAGAACAGGAGCACTACCAGGCGAAAATCGCCCAAATGACCGATAGCTCAATAGAGGTTATCAAGCAAAAACAGCTGAGCGCCACCGATGACAGCGAGCCAACCCGGCAGCTAAAGACCGTTCAACGTCAATCCGAACAGCAGCGCGACATGGCCAGTTATCAGGACAACTTGCTCTCGGTAGCTCTGATCGATGTGCCGTCACAGGAATTATTTAGTTCCGTCGACCCGCTGATGTTCACGGGCGAGGATCGGCAAAAGATTGCTCGATATCTTCACGATCACCCAGGTAAACTCATCGAAGATACGCCGCGAAACTTGCATTCTCTCGATACGTATGTCAAAATACTACTATTAAAGGCCGAGACTCGCTATGCGGATTGGAGTGATCAAGATCGCTACTTTGAAACCGCACGCTTACTCCGCCAGGTTGCAACAGAACACAAGAAACAACAAAAAGAAGTACTCACAAATCAGCTCCGTGACGCCGAAGAGACCGGCGATGATGCTCGCGCACACGAGCTCCGCGGCCAGCTAAACGAACTTATAAAGGAGATATCACGTGGGCAAAGATAATGATGACCAAGCAATTCCAGCTAAAAACGACGTAGTCGATATTTCGGCACTCGACGAAGTATTGGAACCGGAAATTGCTGAGCTCGAAGACGAAGAAGAAATCGATGATGAGACGCTCAACAACAACCAGGTATTTGACGATGTATCAGATGACTCAGTGCGTCTCTACCTGCGTGAGATCGGCAAGATCCCACTATTAAACTCCGAAGAGGAGCTAGCCCTGGCGCAGCGCGTCGTAGCAGGTGAAAAGAAAGCCAAAGACAAGATGGCCGAAGCCAACATGCGCCTGGTGGTATCAATTGCCAAGCGCTACAGTGGCCGCGGACTTGATTTCCTCGACCTGATTCAGGAAGGAAACACCGGCCTACTGCGCGCCGTCGAGAAATTTGACCCCGACAAGGGCTTTAAATTCAGCACCTATGCTACCTGGTGGATCCGCCAGGCGATTACCCGTGCTATTGCCGACCAAGCTCGTACTATTCGTATTCCGGTGCACATGGTGGAAACGATCAACAAGCTACTTCGTACCCAGCGACGTATGACACAGGAACTAAACCGCGAACCAACTATCGAAGAGCTGGCTAAAGAGCTCGAGATGGAGCCGGAAAAAGTTGAATACGTCATTAAGATTAAACAAGACATCACGTCGCTTGACGCTGGTGTTGGTCGCGATGGTGACGACGACGGTGAAAGTGTACTAGGTGACTTTATTGAAGACGAAGACGGCACGACGCCGGAAGAATCCGCTGCCTCACAACTGCTAAAAGAGCAGGTACAGTCTGTACTTTCAACTCTCTCAGACCGTGAACAAAAAATTATCAAGATGCGCTTCGGTCTTGATAACGGCAAGAGTCACACATTGGAAGAAGTCGGCCAGGAATTTGCCGTCACTCGTGAACGTATTCGTCAGATCGAGGCAAAGGCGCTGGCAAAACTGCGCAAGCACAAAGACGCCAAGAAACTACACGAATATCTCGGCTAGAGAGAGCGCCTAAAAGCTTCTGGAGCAAACTTCGGTTGAACTGGCTGAGCCCAGAGCTACAATCTTCTTATCCTCTGTAGTCGTCCCGAGATAGGCGACCTGAGCAGAACCTTCGCCGCAATAAATGTATGTGAGTGACGTGTTTGTTAGAAGTAAACTGCTATAGACTTTGATATCGCTAGGAAGAGCAGACTCGGGATACTTGCTAAAGTCACTGGTAGTTTCGGGGTAATCACCGCTTAAGGCGGCGAATGCTTCAGCATGTTTAGCAACAGTAAATGCATTGGCGCTTAGGGCATTACTCTTGCTCTCACTTCCCGAGCTCGCACTTGATGAGCCCGCGCTAAGGCGCTGCTTGTCTTTAGCAAGTTGTTGCAAGCCTGCATAGCTAGTGAGAGCGACAAGCAGGAAAGCTAGAATACCAATAACCGTAAAGACGATTCCGAGGATCATACCGATCGTACCGAGTGTTGTTGGTGCCCCGACTGCTTTTGATTTTTTGCGGGAAATGATTCCAAGGATCATGCCAATGAGAGAGAAGCCTATGAAATCGAGCACTAGGCTAACAATCCCCAGTGTTTGTCCGGGATTTTCAGCTGACGCGGGAGTAGCGGCAGGTTGCGCAACAGGCGGTTGGCTTACAGGTTGCTGGAATTGAGGTTGTTGTTGCTCAGCGACTGGTTGTGGTGATACGTACACGTCGGTAGGTGGTACTGGTGATTGCGCCGGCTCTTGCGGCATGTCATCTTGTTGGTTTGGGTTCATGTGTCTCCTCTGATTTTATTTTTTAATATTACCATAAACCCTATCAGAATAGGTACGCATAATATCACGGAGTAATGCAAACTAGAAACTAATCAGTTTTAGCTCTTCATCAATCTGAGCGTGGAGCTTTTCCATATCATCATCATTGATGATGTAGTGGTCGGCAATGGCGATAGGGCCACCTTTTTCGATGTTTTCAATCTCGGCCCAGTCTCGCTGGTCGGCTTCGGCCTGGGTGAGGGGGCGAACCGGACGCTGCGCCAGGCGGCGGTGACGTAACTGTCTTGGTGTGACAATAGCGACAACTGATAGTTCACCAGGGAATTCGTGTTTGAGGACTTTGTATTCCGTCCACGAGTAGAGGCCGTCTGCGACGATGCGGCGCTGACCAGCCGCAATCAGATCGTTGATTTGTTGAACAATTCTTTTGACGACGAAATCTTTTCCTTCTTGTTCGCGGAGTTCCTCGCGGATCGGCTGTTCGTTTTCTTGGGTGAGCTCCAAGCCACGTCTCTTTACTTCGTCGAGAATAATACCGCCGAAGTAGACTTTCGGGAAACCTTTTTCGGTGAGATAATCGACGGCCACCGTCTTACCGCTACCAGCCAGGCCAACGAAGGCCAGGATTTTTACATTTTCAGAGTGACTCATTGATTCTAGTATAACAAATTAATGTTGGTCATGCTTGCTTTGATCAGATAGAATGCCACAATAGAAATATGATAGAAGAACAGACATTAGCGACAGCGCGTATCGAGAAACTATACGAACAACTTCGTAAAAAGGATATTGTTAGTGACGAGACATCTGACGTAATAAAGCAGAGCGCCGCAATAGAAGCGGTAATTCGTAATGCAGAGACTCAGGCTCAAGACCCAGAACATGAGTTTTCAAAGAACAAAGCGGCACGGATTATGGGTCAGGCGTCATTTCTACGACTGTGTTTAGACGGAAGTGAGCAGGATATTGAAGAATTTATAGCCGAGAGAGGTTGGAGGCAAGGTACCGGCATTGATGAGCTTGCTCTCAGGGCTCTGGCATTCTGTTTGCCGTCATTTGCTTCAGGGGAGGTTCGACTTCAGCTTGGAAGTATTGACCTGCAGCCGGAGGATTACTCGGATCTTGGGGGTGCTATTGATTCTGCCGCAGTATTACCTGGCTATAAAGGTCAACTGCTTTTGCTACTCGGGAAGGTGGAGGCTCCCTCTGGAACAGATCAGAGGACTGTTGATGTTGCTCGGCAACAGGCGGCTGCCCGTCTGCGCCATGATATCAAGCATTTCACACAAGACGAGTCAACCGATGTGCGCGTAAGGATAGGCATCGATTACCTATCAGAGCTTCTAGGTAGGAGGCTCGATGAGGTCATGACTATTGATGCACTTGCCCTCAAAGAGTCATTTATATCTGATAATTACGACCAAGAGATGGAGAGAAATCGACGTACGCTCGAAACCGTCATTGCCCATGCAATTAGCGAGCTGTATCCGCACCGATAATATAGAGGGCTAGGGTATACTAAAGACATGACAAAACGCCTGGCAGTAATCGACGGAAAATCAGTATTTTATCGCGGCTATTATGCCATGCCAAATCTCAGCACTAAAGATGGCACACCCACTGGGGGTGTATTCGGGTTTGCGAGTCTGGCGATTGAGTTGATTAAGAAGCTAGAGCCAGACTACGTCGCTGTCGCATGGGATAAACCCAAGACAAATATTCGTAAGCGCCGCGAGATTTACCCCGAATACAAAGCTGGTCGTAAGCCTGCACCAGCCGACTTTTATGAGCAAATTCCAATCCTTCACGAGCTACTCGATGCTTTTGGTTGGCCACTATATGAACTTGATGATTACGAAGCCGACGATATCCTGGGTGCATTCGCCCTACAGGCGGCCGAAAAGGGGATAGAAACCGATCTGATTACCAGTGACCTCGATGCTTTGCAGCTGATTAGCCCTACTACAAAGGTGTACGCGCTCAAAAATGGCCTGTCTAACCTGGAAGAATTTGATGTCTCATATTTCGAGACCAAGTACGGTATTGATGTTGAGCAATTTCTCGACCTGAAGTCGCTCAAGGGCGATAGTTCCGATAATCTACCGGGTGTGCCGGGGGTAGGTGAGAAGACGGCCGTACAGCTACTGCAGGACTATAAAACGCTTGATAACATCTACGCTCACCTGGATGATATTAAACCGACTGTCGCTAAAAAGCTCGAAGCCGGCAAAGAACTAGCTTACATGACCAAAGAGGTTGGTCGTATTTGGGTTGACGTACCGGTCAAGCTCGATTGGGACGTGGCCGACGTCAATGATACCAACTTAGAGAAAGTGGCCGAGATTCTCAAACGTCTGGAATTCACCTCACTCGTGAAGCGATTGCCAAAGCACATGCAGCAAGAAGTGCAGCACCCGCTTTTTTTTGATACCGCTCACTCCACGGTTTTAAAAGAGGTGGCTTGGCCAGAAACAATCTCGATCGACGGCCCAATCGTGTTGCACGCAGTCGAGGACGAGATATGGCTATCACTCGACGATAAAACGGTTTCGCACGCCAAGATTGCCGATCTGCCGCGCAGCGCCTGGCGAGTGTTTGAGCTTGCCACGGTGATTAGCTACGACAGCAAGCTTTTGTATCATCACCTGGCAGATCACGGTGTTGACGTGCGCTTCGGTGAACTGCACGATGTACACCAGGCTGCCTTCTTGATCGACCCACTGCGGCGCGATCGTTCGCTCGAGGCCTTGCTAGGTGGTGACGTGGTATCAACGATCGAATACGTGGCTGGGCTGTGGCAAGTCTACCGTTGGCAATGTGAAGCGTTTGACCATACGCCATCGATCGGCAGGGTAGCCAGGACGCTCGACTTCCCATTGACCTATCACTTGTTCGCTATGGAGCGCCGCGGCATCAAGATCGACAAACCATTCTTTGAAACCATGAGTAAAGAGCTCGGTGATGAACACGCCAAGCTTGAACAAGAAATGTATACAATGGCCGGCTACGAATTTAATATCGGCAGCCCTGCGCAACTTTCAGAAGTGTTATTTACGAAATTTCAGCTGCCAACGGCGGGAATCAAAAAGGGCAAGACGGGCTATAGCACCGGGCAAAAGGAACTAGATAAGCTTCGTGGCCAGCACCCTATTATTGAGCTTATCGAGAAGACTCGCGAGCTAGCCAAGCTCAAAAATACCTATGTCGATACACTGCCTGAAGTGGCTGATGAGCACGACCGCATCCACACGACATTTAACCAAGATGTGGCGGCGACCGGACGGCTTTCCAGTACCACGCCAAATCTGCAGAACATCCCTGTGCGAACTGATCTTGGCCGCCGTGTCCGCCAGGGCTTCATCCCTGAAGGCGACAAAGTGTTTGTTAGCGCTGACTACTCACAGTTCGAGCTCCGTCTCGCTGCGGTGCTCTCAAAAGACAAAGATTTGATCAACGATTTCAACGGTGATGTCGACATCCACACCAAAACAGCCAGTGATGTTTACAAGGTACCGATGGATGACGTTACCAAGGCTCAGCGACGCGACGCCAAGGTGATTAACTTTGGGGTGCTTTACGGCATGAGTCCGCACGGTCTGGCGGCCAATACCGGCATGACATTCACAGAGGCCAAGAAGTTTATCGATGAGTATTTTGAACTGCGTGCACCGGTGCGTAAATTCATCGATGGCACGCTCGAAAAAGCTCGCGTCGAAGGCTACGTCGAGACCTACTTCGGCCGTCGTCGCCCGACACCAGATGTGAACAGCAGCAACTTCATGGTGCGCGAAGGTGCCAAGCGCGCCGCCGCCAACATGCCTATTCAGGGGACTGAGGCCGACCTAATGAAGATGGCCATGATCGAAGTAGATAAAAAACTCGGCGACCTCGGCGAGCAGATCCTGCAGATTCACGATAGCATCTTGGTGGAATGCCCAGCCGAAAACGCCGATAAAGTCAGTGAAATCCTAAAAACCACTATGGAAAATGTCTACCCAGACCTCGGCATTCACCTCCGGGTTGACGTCTCGGTCGGTAAAAACTGGGGTGAACTCTAACCTGTATTGACGTAGAACCATAAGCATGGTATAATGACGTTATGAACAGAGGTATCCAACGTTTCATTCCTATTATATTCCTGATCGTGATTGTCGGTCTGATTATTGCTGCTGCGGTTTCGGTGGTACGAATCTTTTCAAGCAATAATGACCAGCAGTCGAGCCAGGTTGTCGATACCAGCAATCAAGCACTTCTCAGCACCACTGCGGATCGCAGTGTCCGCATGACGGTACGGGGTGAGATTGTGGGTGACGAGACGTTTCGTTCCTACCAGATCGTTGTGACACCTGGTAAACGTGAATTTACGCGCTACAAAGGTTACCTCGCCGAGTCGCTTTCGGACGTGACCTATCAAAACAACACCAAAGCCTACGATGAATTCGTCCATGCTCTGTCGCTGGCTGGCCTAGCCAAAGGCACGGCGCTTACTGGCAACGCCGATGATACCCGCGGTGTCTGCGCTGGCGGTATCTTGTACGAGTTTGAAATTATGAATGAAGGTAAAACCGTCAAGCGACTATGGACGACGAACTGCGCCAACATCAAGGGTTCACTGACGGCTGATGCTGGTCAACTACAAGGCCTATTCTTGGTTCAGGTTCCCGATGCCAGCCAGTACATCGGCAAAGATTAGACAATCACGGGAGACATACACTACAATGAGAGCATGATACGTGCTCTCATTTTTGATTGTTTTGGAGTACTCTACCGTGACAATATCGACATGCTGTTTGATCTTGTGCCGCTGGACAAGCAGCAGGCAATCCATGATATTATTCACGCCTGTGACCACGGTTTTATTTCGCGGAGTGAGTATTTTGACGCTATCGCTGAGCTGTCTGGCAAAACGAGTGATGAAATCCGCGAGCTTGATAGAAAACAGCATAGTCGCAACGAACAACTCGTCGCCTACGCCAGGGAGCTCAAGGCAAACTACAAGATCGGGCTGCTCAGTAATATCGGCAACGAGACGATGGACCGATTGTTCCCAGTTGAGGAGCGCACGGCGCTTTTCGATGCTTTCGTGCTGTCGAGTCAGGTGGGTATATCGAAACCATCACGCGAGATATTTGAGCTGACCGCGCGTGAGCTCGGGGTTGCACCCGAGGAATGCATCATGATCGATGATCTCATGAAAAACGTGGATGGCGCACAAGTTGCCGGCATGAAAGCAATTCTATTTACGAGCAACCGACAATTTCAGTTAGATCTTCAGGCTACGGTGGAGGCTGATCGTGCCTGAGCTACCCGAAGTCGAAACGGTGCGCCGCGGACTCGAGAAGCTAATTACCGGACGGGTGATCAAAAAAGTAGCTCATGATACCGAGAAATCATTTCCAAACGCCACGGCTGACGTCACAGCTTTTTTGATAGGCGCATCGGTGCGCAAAGTGCGCCGGCGAGCAAAAGTACTACTGATCGACCTGTCGAGTGACTACACGCTGGTGATTCATCTCAAAATGACCGGACAATTAGTGTTCGTAGGTGACGAACGCTTCGGGGCGGGGCATCCCAATGACAGTTTAATCAATGAGCTCCCCGACAAATCGACTCGAGTAACATTTACTTTTAAAGACGGTGCGCAGTTGTTCTTCAACGACCAGCGGAAATTCGGCTGGGTACGGCTGATGCCGACCGTGGAAGTGCCGAATATTAATTTTATGCAAACAGTCGGCCCCGAGCCACTCGAGGCTGATTTTACCTGGCAGCAATTCGCCGAGCGGTTTACGAGGCGCGCTAAAACCAGCATCAAAGCGGCGCTACTTGATCAGACGGTAATAGCCGGAGTGGGTAATATCTATGCCGACGAATGCCTGTGGGGGGCGAAAATTCACCCGAAGCGTCTGGTCGGCTCCATTACAAAAGCCGAGTTCAAGCGTCTTTATACGGAACTTCGCACGGTGATGAATCTGGCAATCGAAAAAGGCGGCTCATCGAACCATACCTACATCAATGCTGAAGGCAAAAAGGGCAGCTACATGGATTTTGCCCGTGTTTTTCGCCGTGAAGGCCTAATGTGCCCGCGTCATCCCGACGTTGAGATTATCAAATTCAAAGCCGCTGGCCGCGGTACGCACATTTGCCCGGTTTGTCAGGTAGAATAGAAGTAGATGACGACACTTTTGATTGGTGAGAATAGTTTCGAGATTGAGCGCGAGCTACGGCGGATTGAGGCTGGTTTTGATGGCCGGGCGGAAAAAATCGACGGCAGCGAACTAGAACTCAAGCAGATTCCCGATCTGTTGATGGGGTCGTCGCTGTTCGCCGACAAACGACTGGTGATCATCAAAGACCTATCACAGAACAAAGCTATTTGGGCTGATTTCGGTGACTGGTTACCGCGGGTGAGTGACGACATCCAGCTGGTGCTGGTTGAGCCTAAGCCAGATAAGCGCACCAAAACCTTTAAAGAATTGCAAAAAGCAGCAAATGTCCAAGAATTTAAACCCTGGAATGAACGCGACACGCGTGTCGCCGAAGAATGGGCGCTGAAAGAAGCGAAGGCTATGGGCGTGCCACTATCGAGCAGTCTGGCACGAAAGCTAGTAGAGCGGACTGGTATTGATCAGTGGCGAGTCTTTCATGCGCTAGAGAAGCTTGCCGTGCTCGACACTGTCTCGCTTGAGACTATCGAGGAAGTCGTCGATGCCAATCCAACCGAAAATATCTTCTTGCTGTTTGAGACAGCCCTAAAAGGCGACACAGGCAAAGTGCACGACATGCTACAGACTCTGGAACTCACCCAAGAAGCCTACCAACTGTTTGCGTTGCTTTCGGGGCAGGCATTTCAGCTAGCGGCTCTGGCAGTTAGCGACAAACCGAGTGGAGAAGTGGCAAAAGATATCGGCGCGCATCCGTTTGTGGTGTCAAAACTGTCGCCGGCGGCAAAAAAGCTGGGCCGTCCAGGCGCGCGGAAGATCATTGCGGCATTTGCAGAAGCCGACAAAACCATGAAATCTTCAGCCATCGACCCGTGGGTCGCGATAGAAAACGCGCTACTGAAGATAAGTAAACTTCTCTAAGATTTTATTGTTGGCGCAGGTCGAAACCTTGAAACTCAAGCGTCCAGCCCGAGGTGGTAAATTGTGACGTTGGTATAGCGAGGTACACGACATTACCGTTGGTGCCGGTTCGCAGAGCCGAGCTAGTAGCGGTGATTTTTTGCCAACTGGTGCTTGTGGTTGCGCCATTGAGGCTTTGCGAGAGCGTGACATTTAGTCCGTTGCCGTCTAGGAGTCCAAACGACGCCGTCGTGCTGCTGTAGGGGCCGGTTTTGCGGGCATAGTATGACGCCGTGTAGCTATTACCGAGTGTTACCCCGGCGTAATTGACGCTTGAGCTCACAATGACCGCCCAGGTGGTAGTGGTTGTTGCCGAGTTGGTCAGTATGAGGACTGGTCGCGTAGGGTAGGGGTCGCCGGTGGTTCCAGCTCGCGTCGTCAGGGTTCTACCTGCGACGGTTTGGAAGTTCAAACCCCACCCACTTGAGAAGCTGGTATTAGTGACAAGATTCGGATTGGCGCCAAGTTCACTACCAGCGATGACCATGCCGCTACATAAGCCTGTTTGCAGGCCGCCGCCAGGGGAGCTGAACGACCATTGCATGGTGCTATTAGTGAGTGATTCGGCGTTGATGCAATAGCCAGTGCCATTTTGTGATAGACTCAGCGTGACGTTTTTTGAAACTTTTACATCCGACGGAAAACTTGTCGGGTAGCTGCCATCATCGGCATTCGAGAGCTCTATTTGCTTACTGGCATTTGCCAGATCTGACTTGAGCGTGCTTTCGATCGCTCGTTGCTGCACCCCGTTGTACGCCACGATGGTGATGGCCGCGAGAATCCCAATCACGACAATGACGATCAGTAACTCGACAATCGTGAACCCGCTTGTGGTTTTTCTCATATGACCAGTATACAACTGTTCATAAGGGCGACAACAAAAAACTCCCTTCAGGCAGGGAGTTTTTGGCGACCAGAAAATGATTACTTAGTCGTTTTTTTAGCAGCTGGTTTAGCGGCCGCGGCAGCTTTCTTAACTGGTGCCTTTTTGGCAACAGGCTTTTTAGCAGGCACAGCTTTTTTCACTGGGGCTTTTTTGGCGGCAGCTGGTTTAGCGGCCGTGGCCTTGGCTGGAGCTGCTTTTTTAGCAGGAGTTAATTTAACACCAGCAGCTTTGGCAGCTTTGGCGAGAGAACTTTTGCGGCGAGCAGCCGTGTTTTTCTTGATAAGGCCTTTTTTAACGGCTTTGTCGATCTCGCTCTGAGCTTTTGACAGACCGTCGCTCGTTGGCTTGGCGAAAAAGTCCTTAGTGGCACCCTTGATATCCTTCTTGATCGTGACGTTGCGGTCGCGACGTTTGAGGGTCTGACGAGCACGTTTGATAGCTGATTTAATGATTGGCATAAATTGTTCCTTTACCTCTTAGAGTTATTAATACAATCAAGAGGTGATTATAGGGGAAAGACGCTGTTTTGTAAAGCTGGCGTTTTTGTTGACCACGGTAAACCTCTTATGGTATAGTGATGTCAAACTCAGTCAAATAAATAAAAACTAGGAAACACCACCAATGGCAGATGCATCGAGCGCCAGACAACAAATAATCGATAAGATCAAAGAATCATCGAATATTCTTGTGACGGTCGGCCAAGACCCGTCGGTCGACGAATTGTCGGCGGCATTGGGTCTGACGATCATGCTCAACAAGCTGAAAAAACACGCCACAGCCGTGGTGAGCGGTGAGATTCCACCTGCAGTGACGTTCCTTGATCCTGAAAAGACATTTGAAAACACCGTCGATAGTCTGCGCGACTTCATTATCGCTCTCGATAAAGAAAAAGCCGACCACTTGCGCTATAAGGTAGAAGGCGACGTCGTCAAGATATTTATTACGCCGTATCGTACCACCATCACCGACCAAGACCTCGACTTTAGCCAAGGTGATTACAACGTGGAATTAGTACTGGCACTTGGAGTGAAAGACGCCACTCATCTGGATAAGGCTCTCGAAGCTCACGGCAAGATACTGCACGATGCCACCGTTGCCACCATTAGTGTCAGTGCCGAGCCGAGCAACCTCGGTAGCATTGACTGGCACGATGATATGGCGAGTAGCTTGAGCGAGATGTTGGTTAGCGTGAGTGAAGCTATAAAAGGCGACCGGCCACTGCTTGATGAACAGATTTCGACTGCGCTGCTGACTGGTATTGTGGCAGCGACGGATCGTTTCAGTAACGACCGTACCTCGTCAAAAGTTATGACTATGTCAGCCCAGCTGATGGCGGCCGGTGCGAATCAGCAGCTGATCGCCGCCAAGCTAGAAGAAGCCAATGAAATTGGTGCAGTCCCTGATGAAAAAGATGACACGAATGCCGACGGCACGACGACACTGAGCGAAGACGAAGCGACGAAAGTTGATAAAACACCTCCAGCCAAAGTCCCAAAGACAAATGAGAAAAAATCTGAATCGGCCGCAGGCGTACTGTCAATCTCGCACGAAAAAAAGGGTGATATCGATGAAGTTGCCGAGCAAGTCGCGGCCGAGAACACCGAAGCCGCGGCCAAGGAAGCTGAGCTATCACTTGGCGTCCCCCAGAATCCTGAAGATCAATTAGCCGAAGAATTAAAAGCAACGATACCATCCGCCGCCGAACCTATAATGGGCGGCGTACTCAATGCCACCACAGAACAAGCGGCCGATGATAAACGTCGCGAAGAAGCGGATGACCGCAACAAGACCATTCTGAACCACGGTGAGTCTGGCCACGCCGACGCCTCGAGCATGCCAGATACCACGCCACCATTCAACGCCAACTCAATGACTGATGACGACGAGCCGCCAACGGTTGATCCACTGGCGAATGACGCGCCAACAGTGCAACTGTCGAGCCCGGTTGCGCCACCAATCGATGAGCCAGCTGCCTTCGCTGCGCCGCAACCAACATCGCCAACTCAAACACTTGCTGAGATTGATGCCGAAGCTCGCCACCCACACGAAGATGCCCGTGCCGCTGTCGACGCCGCTTTTACGGATACGACTACCCAGCCGTCATCTGCGCCAATCTTTGACACGAATGGCTTGCCGCCGTTGCCAGATTTTAGTACGTTGCCACCACCTCCACCACCGCTACCAGATCCATTTGTGCAGTCGGGTTCACAGCCAAGCGGCGCGGTTCCGGCTGAGAAATTGGCAGATATCTTTGGTGCACCGCCGGCTACTGCTCCTGAAACACCAGTAACACCGTCAGCCAATGACCCTGGTCAGTTCAAGATCCCTGGCCAGAACTAGCGTTCAATACGGAAACATTCTTCGGACAAGCGCTCTTTACCGAGTGCTTTTCTGTTGGCGCCGTCTGCTCGCTGTGACAGGTGAGTATCAATGACACGGTAAATCGTGTCGAGGAATGGGGACACGTCTATTCGATCGGTAATGTAACTATCTTCTCGGGCACGCGGTTCGTAGTAGGCGGTGCCGCTAAGGGGCGCCTGTGTGCTATCAAGGCAGAAATACCAGACTTCTTTGGCTGAACACTCCTTTGCGACACGACTTGTCAGGACTGAGGCTGCAATATGATCATGGTGACCCGTCAATCCATAGGGCTCAAACGTCATGAAGCATGTCTCTGGAGTTTCAGAATAAGTGGTCTGTATGGTTGTGACAATTTTATTAACGTTCTCGGCTAGGTCATCTTGCGAGACATCTTGCAGGCCACCATCCGGGTAGTGTAGGGCATGGGTCGAGCTGGCGCCGAGTAGCTGTGCGGCCATCTGCCATTCTGCCAGACGGGTAATGGCTAGATCGGGCACACTGTCGACGTTGACACCACCTTCGCCATCAGTGAGGAGGATGAGATGGATATCGTAACCTTCATTCTTCAGCTTCAGAAGTGTACCAGCTGGGCCAAACGACTCGTCATCGGGATGAGCAAAAATACCAAAAATGACCTTTCTCATATCTTTAGTATACTAGCTATCATGGACAACGGAATTATTTTGATTGATAAACCAGCTGGCATGACTAGTTTTGGTGTGGTGGCGCGCCTGCGCCGGGTTCTTTCCGA
>Ga0265292_1001840_pt1 | contig 16843 bp, 18 predicted proteins | sample Munlanlewell296A_FD_189080 | JGI IMG/M metagenome (GOLD analysis project Ga0265292, IMG submission 189080) | Leachate microbial communities from a municipal landfill in Southern Ontario, Canada - Leachate well 296A | ecosystem: Engineered > Solid waste > Landfill > Unclassified | place: Canada... | reverse complement strand
AAAACGTGAACAGGGTCTGCTTCTTCCTGAGGGAAGGGAGATGCGGCGTCTACGAGGGGCGCCCCGAAGGTTGCAGGATATACCCCCTCGTCTACGACGTCGACTCCCACAAGTTCGTCTACGACCCCGTCTGCCCCCACAGCACAGAGTTCAAAGCCACGCGGGAGGACAAGGAAAAACTGAAGTGCCTCATCCGCAGGCTGGACAGGGAAGCCGCGAAGAGGTAGCCCGCCAAGTCTTATCTACCCAAGCCCCCACATTCTTGGATATTTCAGGGGCTTTTCCATGGATGAGAAGAGGGTCAGGGAGATTTCGCTCGCGGTCCTAGCCATCCTCGGCGTCCTCGCGGTCGCCACGGCCTACGCGACCACCGGGCCGACGGCCAAGTTCCTGCTCGCCTTCTACCCCCTACTCGTCATCCTCGTCGGCGTCGCGTTCCTCAGGCAGGGGAGCCTGAACATGGCGTTCGTCGGCTACGCCCTCGCGGTCGTGCTCGCGGTCTCGAACTTCGGCAACACCCCCCTAGACGCGGGCGCCTCCACCGTCGTCGGGGTGCTCAAGAGCTTCGGCATAGCCTTCACCGTCGCCGCCACTATGCTCCTCATCTACATAATGCAGGAGGCGGGTGCCCTGCAGACCATCTCGGCGGTCATAAAGAGGCAGGTCGCCGGGAACGAGGTGCAGGCGCTCTACATCGGCGTCGGCTTCGGGTCGTTCCTCTCCGCCCTCGGCGTAGTCACCCCCGCCCTCTTCCCGCCACTCCTCGCGGCGATGGGCTTCAGCCAACTCGCCGCCATCTCCATCGCCGTCCTCGGCTACGACCCGACCACCAGCTTCAGCCTCCTCAGCATCCCCATAACTCTACCCAGCCAGCTGTTCGGCCTCAACCCCATCGAGTTCGCCTTCAAGATAGCGGTCTTCCTCCCCGTCATCTCGACGGGCTTCGCATTCGCCATACTCTGGCTCGTCGGCGGCGGGAAGTCGATGAGGAGGGGAGCCGTGCCCGGCCTCGTATGCGGCCTCACCCTCGCGGCGGCGTGCCTGGCGAGCGCCGGCGTCGACTACGCCCTCGGCTACGAGCTGATCCCCCTGCGCATCGTCGGCGTTATAGCGGGCCTGTCGACGATGCTGGTCCTCACGGTCTACGACAGGGTGATTCGTAGGGGTGAGACGGGTGCCGCGCCGGGGGACGACGTGAAACGCGGCGAGATGTGGCGCTCCTTCTCCCCCCTCGTCATACTCACCCTCCTCGCCGCCGTCGTAAGCCTCCCAGCCGTAGGGGACGCCCTCTCCAAGGCACCCGGAGCCGCCGAGGTCATCACGGTCGGCACGCAGAGGGTTGACCTCGACGTACTCTCCCAGATATACACGTCAGACTGTGTGAAAACTCGACACCGAACAGACGTACACCCCGCGCTTACATGCAAATCCCTCACCCAGCATCCCAGCCGCCCCCACCTTAGCCCATTTCACGCCATAACCGAAGCCACCAACCCGCCCGTACCCAATATATTCAAGGCCCTCCTCATATTGTAAGCCAGCATCGTAAAACCAACCTCCCCACCAACCTTCCGAAGCCCCTTCAACAAGAGATAACCCTGATTAAAGGCCCGTTTCATCGATCCAAAGGGATGCTCCACGGTATCCCTCCGAGCATCCATCCTCCAAGGCTCAGCCCTCAGCCTCTCCTCCATCTCCTCAAGCAGCCCCTCATGCTCCCACCTATACACAATTCTACCTACTTTATTCCGGGTACACTTCGACATGAAGAAAGGACACGAAAAACAGGCATCCGACCTATAGACCCCCATAACCTTCCCACGATCACGAGACCAACCTCGGAACACAAGCCGGCTTCCAGCCGGACAAAGGTACGAGTCGGAACACTCATCATAAACGAACCGGTCCGCATAGAACCCCCGCGCGGGCACACCCGTCTTCTTCACCGGGCCAGCCCCGTGCCTGTCGGGCCGGGGAACATAGGGGATGACCCCGGCGTCGACGCATTCCTTAATCTCCTCGGCGTCGTAGAACCCCTTATCCGCAGCCGCCCCGATACCCTCCACCCCGAGCGTCTCCTTCGCGGCCTTCGCGATGGGGCTTAACGCGTTGGCATCCGACGAATTATTCGACACGTCGTAATCCACTATGAGGTGGCTCCCATCATCCACCGCGACGTGGACGTTGTAGCACGGCTCAAGCCTGCCCCGGCTCCTCATGAGCCTGCAGTCGGGATCCGTCAGGCTCACCTCCTTCCGGCCCGACTCCACGAGCTTCCCTAGGAGCTCCGCGTACTCAGCCCTTCTCCGCTGCAGCCTCCTCACCTTCTCCCTGAGCTGGTCCGCGGGTCTGGCGCCGCCCTTCTCCTCTTCCCTGTCGAGGGCCTCCATCTCGTCCATGTACCTTGAAGCCGCCTCATCCATTGATCTGAGCCTCTTCGTGAGGGTCTCCTGGTTATGGTTTCTGGAGTTGGAGTTCACGGCCTTGAGCTTCACCCCGTCTATGGCCACGAACTTGGCTCCGTAGAGGTCGAGGCTGATGCAGAGCTTGACGAACTCTTTGAATACGCCCTTGATGCTGTCGACGTTGTCTCTTCGGAAGTCGGCTATGGTCTTATAGTCCGGGGACAGCTTCCTCATCAGCCAGATGGCCTCGAGGTTCCTGTGGCATTCCCTCTCCAGCTTCCTGCTGGATCTTACCTGGTTGAGGTAGCCCCAGATGTAGAGCTTGAGCATGTCCGCTGGGTGGTAGGGTGGTCTGCCCTCTTCGTTTGGGTGTGTGTGGGTGAAGCCGAGGCGGTGTAGGTCGAGGCTGTCGACGAAGGCGTCTATGAAGCGTGTCTCGTTCTCCTCGCCCACGTATCTGTCGATTGTCTCTGGGAGGAGTAGGGTCTGGTTTCTGTCCATGGCTTTCACGTAGCGGTTTGTGGCGTCGCTCATCTACTCCGCCTCCTCCCATTCCTGGTCGGTTATTATGAGGTAGGCTGTCTTGCCGAGGTACTCTTTGGGGCAGGTGACCTTGGCTCCTGTTCCGTGGGGTGTGACTTTTCTTTTGATGTATCCGGTGATTCCTTTTAGGGTCAGCTCGTTTGTGGTTACGAGGTTTACTTTTCTGGGCATAACAGGTCGTATTGCTCTATTAGAGCAATATACTATTAAGGTTTATGCGTCCTTCCACGCGATTCAGGGGAGGTTTTCACACAGTCTGATGTATTAATTGGTAAAATTATCTAGATTCACCGGATGAATAACTCCCCAGTTTCTGGAATAAGGACTCGGATGATCCACCAGAACGCGTCGATGAGTCCTTCATCCTCATCGTTAAATGACGACGATTTGGGTAACCCTTTTTCCTTACCGCACGCGATCAGATAGCCGACAAGATTTGGAGGCCGAGGAACAGTACATCCGTGCCGGAAAGATAGCCGCCAAGGTCCGGGAGCAGATACGCGGCGAGGTCAAGCCCGGCGTCAAGGCCATAGACATCTGCGAGCGGGTTGAGCAGATGACCCGCCAGCTCGGCGGGACACCCGCCTTCCCCTGCAACGTAGACATCAACCAGGTCGCCGCCCACTACGCCTCCCCCGTGGGTGACCAGACCACCATCCAGCAGGGGCAGGTGGTCAAGGTCGACATAGGCGTCCACGTCGACGGGTACATCGCCGACACCGCGGTGACGATCTGCCTCGACCCAGCCCTCACCCAGATGGTGAAGGCCGCCGAGGAGGCGCTGGCGATAGCCATCAAGACCGTGAAGGCGGGAGCCAGGGCGTCCGACATAGGCGCGACCATAGAGCACACTATTAAGAACCGCGGCTTCAAGCCCATCAGGAACCTGACGGGCCACAAGCTCGGCCGCTACATCGTCCACGCGGGGCGCAGCATACCCAACGTCGCCGGCTACGAGCTGCACAGGCTGGAGGAGGACGAGGTCTACGCCATCGAGCCCTTCAGCGTCCTCGGCAACGCCGTCGGCGAGGTGAGGGACGGCCCCCCCAGCCACATATACAGGTTCGAGAAGAAGAGGAACCTCGAGGGGGCGCCGAAGCAGATGCTCTCCTTCATACAGCAGGAGTACCGGACCCTGCCATTCGCGAGCAGGTGGGTGCTGACGAGGTTCCCCGACCCCGAGGGGCAGAAGGCGTTCGCCGACCTCATCGGCGCAAGGTGCATAATGGGGTACCCGCAGCTCCTAGAGAAATCGGGCGGGCCCGTCGCCCAGGCCGAGCACACCGTCATAGTCCAGAGGGACGGCTGCCTGGTCACAACCAGCTAGATTCCTGCTTCTTCTCCTCTTCCTTCTTCCGGGCGATCCTCGTGATGACCATCATACCGTCGCACCGGGTGCAGGGCTCGTCGTCCTTGAAGACGTAGTCGCCGCGCTTGAAGTCGCGGACCCGCTTCTGCTGGCACTTGGGGCACTCCAGGGTCGTGAAGACCTCCACCTTCTTCACATCGAGGGCGTCCTGCTTCACCGGCGACCTGCCCTTAAAGAGCATGTATCCGATCGCCGCGAACCCCGCGGCCCCGATGAACATGTAGACCAGGGCGATGTCCTGGTTCGTGCTGTAGTTGAGGAAGCCCATGTAGAGGCTGAAGAGGCTCAGGAGGCCGACTATCAGTATGGCCGCGTAGGCTATCCAGGAGGCCGTCATGCTCGCCGCCGGCGCCGCGCTGCCCTGTTTGTCTCCCATCACTGACCAACCCCTATGGTGTTGCCTATGCCGGCAACCACGACCGTGTCCCCGGGCTCCGTGTAGTCCATGACTATGCGCTTCACTGACTCAATCGCCTTGTCGGTGGCGTCGAAGAGGGGCTCGACGAGTGGGGCGACGACGTGCTCCATCCCCTGCTTTATGGCGATGGCGTGCATCGGGATCTTGTACTTGTTCGCGACCTCCTCCATCTTGAACTTCTCCTTCCCCGAACCCCCTATCGCGGCGCCTATCCCCTCCGAGACCTGCCCGACGGGCTCGCCCTCCAGCTTGCCAGCGGCGTCGACCATTATGATTATCCTGACCTTCCCCTGCCGCTCCTCGATGATGTTTATCAGCCCCTCGTCTGGGTTCCCGACGCTCCCGCCGGGTCCCCTCGACTTGAAGACCACGAGGGTCCGCCCCTCGTAGGGCACGTCAGCTGCCACGATCTCCTCCGCGACGTCCCTCTGCGGGTAGCCGTGCATCAGCTTGCCCGCTACGATCGGGCCGACGCCGTCGCCGATGGGCATCCCCTCCTGGAACGCCTGTATCCCGGCGCTGTAGGCCTCGACCATCTGTACAAGCTGGGGGAGGATCATGTGGACCTGCATGATGATGTAGATGTTCATCGTCTTCTTCCCGAGGAGGTAGTAGTGCCTGATGATCTTGTAGAAGATGTTGAGCGCCTGGCTCACCTCGATGAGGTTCTCCATGTTCATCCTCTCGGTCTCGGTGGCGCTCGGAGCCAGAGCCTTGACCTCCGCCTCGTAGACGTGCTTGTTCGTCTTCAGGAGGTGGTCCATCTTGTCCACTATCCCCGCGGGGTCCATGCTCTCCAGCCCGATGCTGAAGAAGTCGATGAACCTGTCGACGCGCGGGGCGATGTCCACGGTCGGCTTACCGATCTCCGTGATCGTCTTTATCGCGGCGTTCCTAGCGTCGTCCTTTACTATCTTGACCTTCCTCAGCGTCATCTCGATCTGCCGCAGCATCTGCAGCGTCTGTATCCTCTGAGCGTAGAACAGGTAGATGATGAAGGCGAAGCTGTAGAGCGTCTGAAGGATCACGTTAACGTCGGTCCCTTGGCCCTGGCTCTGGAGGACCTGCGCGAAGAGGAGTACCATTACGATCAGTGCTGTTGAAGACAGGCATAGGGTTATAAACCTTAGTCTAACCTCGAAGAAAGCCCAAAAAAGGGCGTTTTCCCGAGCCGGGGAATCTGTAAGGATTCTGCAAAAGTCTTAAAGGCACCTCCACATCGAACCCCTTGAGAGATGTTCAGCTACGCATCGAAGAGGCTGACCCGCGGGAGGGGCCTGTCCCTCGCGCTGTTCCTCAGCGTGATCCTGGCGGCGACCCTCTTCTCGGGCATACTGCAGGGCTCCGACGCCGTCAGCGGCTCCCTCATCTCGACCGCACTGAAGGGTACGAGGTACGATATCGTAGCCACGAACGTCGACGAGAAGAACGTCACAAAGACGAACATCTACGGGATCGACGCCTACTTCGAGGGCCTCAAGGGGGTCGAGACCACTGATCACTTCCTCAGGCAGGAGATCACGCTCAACTCGACGATCGTGAATGGCACAATCACCACGACGATCGTGGCTATCCCGCCGACCTCCGGGCTCCTCAAGAACGTCGATGCCCCGAACGGCTTCGAGGACGGAAAGGTCTACATCGACGTCGGGTCGGTCAACGCCACGAAGTTCTGGGCAGGAGAGACAATCAGTCTAGGCCTCCTAACTTATTCGCCCTACAAGGGGATATCGGACTTCAGGAGGCAGTACTACCCCGCCGTGGTAGGGTCAAACATTACCATCGATGACGAGGCCTGGTCGATATTCGTGGCGAACAGCGATGGCTTGTCCTACTACAACCTCTGGGTGACCAACGCCCTGAGCGGCGGCGACGGCATCGGCGGAAGGCCGACGTACAACCTCGTCCTGGTCACAGAGAACACCTACAAGGCGATCCTTGACAGCCTGTACGATAAACCCGTTAAGCTGGACCGGAGGGCCCCCACGATAATCCACAGCGTCGCCGTCATCAGGCTCGACCGATCCTCTCTGATCAACCCGTGGGACATCCCCGGTAGCCAGAGCCAGGTGCAGAGGCTCGCTGAGCAGATCAACGGCATGGGCGGCGTCTACTACTACATCTCCACGAACTACCTTGGAATGGTGCTGAACGCGGTCGCGGCAAGGTCCCAGGGGTCGAAGCTGAACACGATCATAATCACCACACCGGTGTTCTTCACGGCCTGGTACCTCGGTATGACCGTCTCCGACGTGGCCTTCGGCATGAGGCGCAAGGAGATAGGGCTGCTGCTTACGCGCGGGCTCAGCCACCGCCAGGTCTTCACGACCCTGCTGAGCGAGGCTGCGCTGCTCGGCGTAGCGGCGGGTCTGCTCGGCGTCGCTGCCGGGGCGTTGATCCTGCCCTTCGTGATCAGCGGTGCCGACTTCGCCTCGTTATTCAGGTACGTCGGCCCAGTCACATTTGGGGCCACCCTCGCCTTCAGCCTACTGTTGTCCACGCTCGCTGCAATCAGCCCCGCGCGCAAGGCCACACAGATCGAGATCGTCGACGCCCTTCGGGAGTATCGGGCCGAGGAGGAGTCCCTCGGCGGCTGGCAGGTCCCACTCATGGCGTTCCTGCTGGGGCTCTACAAGGTCATCTTCCTACTCCTCGGCATAGACATCGAGTCGTTCCGGCCGACGTCGGGGGACTTCATAACATCCGTCGCCTACTCCACATGGTACGGGCTAAACTACCTGCTCGACTTCATCTGGGCCATACTCCTGTTCTGGGGCTTCACCAAGCTCTTCCTGATGTACGCCCCCCAGTTCCAGGGTCTACTCGGCAGGGTGTCCGCCGCCATCGTGGGCGACGCCTCGATATTCACGAGTCTTAGCAGCAGGAGGAACCTGAAGAGGGTGGCGGCCTACACCTTCATGGTCTCGCTGATCATGAGCTACAGCGTCGTCGTGGTGGGCAACTCCGCCATGACGAGCGACTTCCTGAGCAGGTTTTATGCGGCTTCGATCGGGGCGGACGCGTCCATGCCCGTGTATGGCAGGAGCGTCGCCCGGGACCTCGTCGAGAAGGTCAGGGCGCTCGACGGGGTCGACTCCGCGGCGATCGAGGTCGCCTTCAACGCCGAGAGCAGCGCGGGGGTGATACCCATAAGGGCGGTCGAGGTGGCCCAGTGGAACAAGACCGCGAACATCGACGAGTTGGCTATCGACCCGAGTGCCTACGCCCAGCTGGCTTCACCCGACGCCCTCGTGAAAGACCAGTACGGGGTCCTCCAGGGCGGTAACGCCCTCCTCGATCGCGGCGCGTCCAAGTACTTCGGCATAAGCGACGACGGCACAGGCTTCATCAACGTCAGGGTCGAGAAACGCGTATACACGCTCAAGATAGTCGGCCTCTTCGGCCCCGACCTCGGTGAGAAATGGGTCGTACAACCCCAAACCCCAATGATAATCATCCCCCTCGGGTTCGTGGAAAAGTTCCAGAACGAGTGGATCAGCGGGGTCAGGGTGGTCGCCAGATTCAAGCAGGGGGCCGACCCACAGGCCTTCATCGGCAAGGTCAACGCCCTCGGCCTAAACATCCAGAAGGTCGAGGTTACGAGCATATTCCTGGCGAAGGTCCTGAGTTCACCACTCGTCGCCGGCTCCCAGCAGACTAGCATGCTCGGGCTCATCTTCGCCGCGCTGGTCGCCTCGGTCGGGATGACCATCATCGTCTACACCCTGCTAAGAAGCAGGTCGAAGGAGCTGAACCTCATGTCAATCAGGGGCTACAACGCGAGGCAACTCTCCACGAGCCTCATCACCGAGAACGTGGGGCTTGCGACGTTCGCCTCGGCGATAGGGATAGCCATAGGGCTGCTGAGCCTGACCGGCCAGGTCCAGCTCTACAACAAGTACGTCCAGTCTTTCACTAGCTGGAGATTCGTGTTCCCGTTGTTCTCCCAGCTCCAGCTGGCGCTCCTATACATAATCATCGTCGTGGCGACGATAGCGCCCATAATCTTGGTGGTCAGGAGAATAACGGAGGAACCAAACCTAAAGGGTGAGTCATGATGAGCGGCAACTATGCGGTCGAAGCCAGGAACCTGATCAAGGTATACAAAAGCGGCGAACTAGAGGTGCAGGCCCTGAGGGGCCTGAGCGTCACGGTCGCGAGCGGCGAGATGGTCGCCCTCATCGGCCCCTCCGGCTCTGGGAAGAGCACACTGCTAAACATCATAGGCGGCCTTGACAGGGCGACCGCCGGCAGCATAAGCGTCATGGGCTCCGATCTGACCCAGATGAACGCCTCCCAGCTGGTAGAGTTCAGGAGGACGACGGTCGGCCACGTCTTCCAGAACATGAACCTGATACCCACGCTAACCGCGGCCGAGAACGTCGAGCTGCCCATGGCCGCCATGGGCGTGAAGCGCAAGGCGCGGCTCGATAGGGTGGAGGAGCTCATCGGCGTAGTCGGCCTGAAGGAGAGGATGGACCACAAGCCCGGTGAACTCAGCGGAGGCGAGCAGCAGCGCATCGCCCTCGCGGCCGCGCTGGCAAACGACCCACCCCTCGTCCTCGCCGACGAGCCCACCGGAGAACTCGACACCGAGAACGCCATGATCGTCGTGAACTACCTAGCCAAGGTCAACAAGGAGCTTGGTAAGACCATCATCATGGTCACCCACGACCCCCGCGTAGCGAGGGCCGCGGGGCGCATCCTCAGGATCCAGGACGGCGTCATCACCACCGACGTGGCGCCCAGCGAAGAGGCCGCGCCGACGCAGACGAGCTACACCGACATGCTCAAGGCGAGGATAGCGAACATCGACGGCCAGCTGGTGAACCTAGACGCCGAGTTCCGGAAGGGCCTCATAACGAGCGACCAGTTCGTCGAGAGGCAGACCAATCTAAAGAAGACGCGTGAGGTCCTCGGAGAGGAGCTCCACCGCCTCGGTGTGGTACATTAAGCCCTCCTCGCATTTTTTATTGAGAAGGTGGGCCACCAGCTTCCGCGGTTTCGCGTAGCCGAAGACAACACTACAGCCGCGAACGGAGCGTGGTTTAACTTCCGAGTTCGGAATGGGTTCGGGTGGTTCCCACGCCCTATGGCCGGTAACCCAAACCAATGGGCATGGGTGTTTATTTTAAACCTTTTGGTGGCCCCTCTCCAACCTTCACTCACTCACCACCGACAAGGGGGTGCCGTGAGACACTGCGTCCAAAACGCCTTGGTTACATCAGTGATAAGACCGAAAATATAACAATTAATTAGCAAGGGTTCCCAAACCCACCCTGTGGCGAAATAATTGGACATAAAACCACTGATAAGTAACAAACAGTTCCTACAGCTGCTCCTATTCACAACCTGCGCCCTACTCGCGTTCATCTCGATCTCCGGCTCGATAAGCATGAAGAACACCGCGATGCCAGTCGAGATCGTCCACCTAATAACCGCCGAGACGATCCCCTCATTCAGCTTCACAACCTACACAACCGGCTCAACGACGGACGCCCAGTACTGCAAGATAAACACCCTCAGTCGACCTCTCGCAATCCACTTCCTAATGCAGAACACGACGGATCAACTGAACTCCTACTTCACCACCCTCACGGTTAGCGTCCGCCTCAAATCCACAACGGGCTCCTTCGACAAAACGACGACCACCGTCTATAGCGGGTCCTCCATCAGCGAGGGGACGATAACCGTCTCGAGCAGCTACAACACCTACAACTGCCTCGTACACGTAAGCTATGAAACGAAGGGGCTGGCGGGTCAGAAGAAGGTAGTCCTCAGCATATGGGCGATAGACGGGTGATGCGTTGACCGCTCTAAGCGATCTATTGCTACAGCTGGAGAACCTCCTCGGAATACCCTTCGCATTCATACTCATGGCGGCGGTGTTCGTGCTCTTTTGCTGGCTCTCCCTCTCCATCTACAAATCAAACCAGCAAGTCAAGACGGAGTACGAGACGGAGATCCGGCAGCTAAAGCCTAGCCTCCATGAGCTATCCGAGAGGCAGAGACAGACCTCGGAGGCCTTCGCGAGGTTCCTCCAGCTGCTCGAAACCCAGTACGGCCAGCTCGCCGCGGCGGAGAGGCTCCCGGAGCTGCCGGGGGTAGAGTTGAAGGCGCTCCCCCCATCGTCACCAGAATCCGCACCTAACGGGCTCCTCCAGGGCATCGATCCGGACGTCCCGAGGCAGCTGCGCGGGGGCACCCTCGTCCAGCTCACGATCCAGGCAGACCGGCGCGTCGCGCGGTACGCCTTCCCCGCGCCCGGGACGCCGAGGGGCTACGTCTACCAGGACCTTATAATAGCCTCGGCAGGCGACCCCGAGACCCCGAAGGACCTATAGCGCCCCGGCGAGCCTGAACTCGACGACCCACACAGACTCCTCGGGGTCAAACGAACCGTAGAGCCTTGTCCACTCCCCCACGAAGGCCTCGCGGCTGGGCGCCCCCTCCTTCCTGGCGTCCTCCTCCGTCATCTCGCCCAGCCTCTGCGTGTAGAGGTGATCGACGGTTATCCGCTCATCGCGGTGGGTGAAGAAGCCGTCGCGGATTAGGTACGATCCGCCCACCCTGACCATGGGCCTAGACCTCCGCCTGGTGGCGGTCTTCTCGCCCGAGAGAATCTTCCCGATGTACTCCTTCTTCCAGAGGAGGGTCAACGGTTTAGCCTTCGCGTTTAGCCGGGGTTAAGCGTTGTGTGGCCCCGGATATATTTATTAGGTGAAACCCGGTATGCGATTTGCACGGGGGTCGTGGTCTAGACAGGTATGACGTTGGGCTCCAGAAATCCATGAAGGACTGTGCTGACCCGCGAGGGGATGACGAGTTTTTGGAGCGGAAACCCAAATGCCGGGGGTTCAAATCCTCCCGACCCCACCACCCATAAATCGTTTCCTAGGAACTTATTTACGCGTAGAGATTAATTCTGTCCCCTTTTAGGGGCTCTTCTCCAGGAATAAAGTTTGATGACGTACACGACCACTCCGCCGATGAAAGACAGGACACATAACCCATAGATCTCAAAGCCGATGAACAAACTCTGACTCAGAAGAGGATTCAGGTCAAAGGGGTAAAACGGCCTTATGTCTTGGTATAAAAATGAGTCAAGGAAAACGTGGGAATAAACGCCGAAAAGAGACGCCAACAGGATGCCTCGAAACGTAGGCTTCTGTTTAATCCCGAAAAACGACATTAATGATGATAAAGCGTTTCTCAGCCTGCTCATTACAGCGGCGATAAGAAACGCAATGAGAGTTCCCCCTAAGAAGGTGTGAAGGAAACCATGGAGAGGGTATTGAAGATTAAAATACAGTACCAGAAACGGCTCAACGTCGACAACGACGCTGGCCAACAGGAATGTAGGGAGGTCGATGTAGCTGAGGAGAAGCAGCCCAAGCAGCAACCCTGGACCCAGATGAAACGGCGTGAAGGGCATCATTAAACCTCTTTTACACGTGAATTTAGGATGGTCACCATCTCCTCAGGAATCACATCACTTTGTATGGCTAAATTATCTTTGGACATTGATCGTAGTGATTGCACAGCGGATTGGACGCACGCTCTACTACTGGGGGCATGTTGATGCATGTTGTTGTCCCTGAAAGGTGTTTTCTCTATTCCTTTTTTGGGTTCTAAACGAGAACTATTCGTCGGGGGTTCAAATCCTCCCGACCCCACCATCAATCAGGTGTTACCCAGAAACAAGGTGAACGACACCTTATCTGGAGCCTCGTTTACTCGTCAGCGCATCCTTGAGAGTATCTCTTCTCTCTCGAACATGCTCAGCCCGATCTTGAGTATTATCACATCCACGATGACGAAGATGGCGAAGAGGATCAGTATGACGGCGGGTACCAGCAGGAGCAGGCCGAACACTTGGCCGAGGACAAGGGCCATAATGGGCACGATCACCAGGACGCTGAGCTGCTGAGCCTCCCTGAATCCCTTGACCCGGGCCGACACCGTGACGGTCAGGGCTATCCCCGTGATCGCCGTGGCGGGGGCGAGCAGGAAGATGATCAGCACCCAGTTTAGTGTGGGGAGGATGAGGCGGTTGAAGGTCCCGAATGAGAGCGCGTCGACGAGCGCCGTGTAGACCGTGAACGATAACAGCGTCACTATCATCGAGGGCACGAAGGCGACCATGATCTTGCCCATCAGAAGCTCACCGTCGCTGAGCGGCGTCGCTAGTAGGCCCTCGATGGTCTTCCTCTCCTTCTCACCCGCGAAGCTGTCCGAGGCTATCACGCTCGAGGCCATCGCAGGTATCAGGAGGAAGAAGGGGGCGAAGACGTAGACGAGCATCAGGTAAACTATCTTCTGCCCGTCGGTCAGGCCCGCCATCTCCGCCTGGACGGAGGCTGGGAGGTTGTTCAGGAGCGGTCCCAGGTCCTGGGCATTCCCGCCGCTGACGCTCCCCGGGATCAGGAGCATCAGCGATGGTAGGACGACGGAGAATATCAGCGGGAGTATTATTATCGGCGCCATTATCTCCCAGTTCCTCCTCACCTCGAGCCAGTCCTTCCTGAACACGAGCAGAACCCTGTCCACCCTCATGTCGATTCCCCCTCCGTCAGCTCGAGGTAGGCGTCCTCGAGGGATGGGCGGAGGATGTTCACCGACCTCACCCTCCCGCCCGCCTGTACGAGGCTCTTAACAACATCGGGCGTTCCCGCCTCCGGGTCGTCGAGGTCGTAGACCAGCGTGCCCTTCGCCGAGGCGTTCACGGCCTTCACGCCCTCCAGCTTCGCGGTTGCCCTGAGCAGCCGGTCGTTGACCTCATCGAGGACGACCTCGAGCTCCGGCGCGCCGTGGAGCTTCCTGCGGAGGTCCTCTACGCTCCCCGTGGCGAGGGCCGCCCCCTTCCGGATGATCATGACCCTGCTGCACAGCCTCTCAGCCTCCTCGAGGTTGTGGGTGCAGAGGACTATCGTGTGCCTCTCCTGGCGGCTCATGCCCTCCATGAGGTCGCGTATGTCCTTGGCCGCCTTCGGGTCGAGGCCCGAGGAGGGCTCGTCGAGGAAGAGGACCTCGGGGCGGTGGACGACGGCCTTGGCTATGGCTAGCTTCTGCTTCATCCCCTTCGAGAAGGTCCCCACCCTCTCGCCCCGCCGGTCCCAGAGGTCGAAGAACTCTAGAAGCTCCCTTATCCGCGAGTCCCTCTCGGCCCTGTCACGCAGGCCGTAGGCCTCGGCGAAGAACTCCATGTTCTCCACGGCGGAGAGCCTGTCGTAGATGCCCGGGTTCTCGGTTAGCACCCCGACGGCCTCGCGGACCTTGAGCGGCTCCCTCCCTATGTCGAAGCCGGCGACCCTCGCAGAGCCCTCGCTGGGGGCTATGAGGCAGGATAGGAGCCTCACAGTCGTGGTCTTCCCCGAGCCGTTCGGCCCTAGGAGGCCGAATATCTCCCCTGGTTTGACCTCGAAGCTCAGCCTGTCTACGGCCGTTAGGGTGCCGAAGCGTTTGCTGAGCCCCTCCGCCTCTATCCCGGACATGTCCGTACTAGCTAGTTTCTCGCCCTCGATTTAAGGCACGTCTTACGCATCTCGCCAGGGGCGGGTTAGGTGTATAAGGCGGAGTTCCGAAAATCGAATCGAGAATGTCTGGGAACATCGGTGAGAACGAGAGGCGTGTCCTCTACCTTTCGCTGTTCCTCATAGTCATCCTATCGATAATACTCCAGTTCACCTCGGACCAGACTTACTCTCTTCTTGCGTTCGTATTCCTGGGCGTCATCGCGGTCGGAAACATAGCCTACCTCTACAGCAGATCGAGAAAGTAGAAGCCTAGATCGGAGGCCCCGTAATGTCATTTCTTGAAGGTGATGGTGTACATCACGCCTAGGGGTCTGAGCGCCCCGTCGATCCTCTTGATCAGCTCATCCACGTAACCCTTAGTAGGCTCCAGCATCCAGACGAAGACGAAGTCGTGCCCCTCGAGGTCCTCGGCCTTGGCGAGGATGCCCCCGCAGCGCTCGTAGCTCACCTTCCCTCGCCCCTTGAAGTAGTTGTAGACCCAGTCCACCGCCTGGGTGTAGGGGTCGGCGTGCAGCAGCACCTGGTTCATCAGGCATATCCTCGGGTTCTCGACGGCGATCTTCTCGAGGGCTGCGACGGCCTCGATGTATGGGGGCCCGTATAGTCGGATGAGCGCCTTCAACCAATCCTCACCGACTTCTGCGAGGGAAGCATAGCCTATAACCCTTGGCGAAGTGGTCGGAACAACCTGCTCTCGACGTTCAGCAAAGGAAGTAAATAATAATGAGGAGTGGTAAAGTCGACGACATGCCTCCCTAGGGTACACGGTCCAAGGTCGCGGCAGCAAAATATTGTGTAATATCTGGTCAGAGCCTTGAGAAGACCCGTTTCACGGCCTCGACGCCGTCGCCAACGATCTCAGCGTCGTACATCTCCCCGAGCCCCCTCTCATGCCCCCACTTGATGTGCTCTATGGTCTGCGGGTCGATCCCCATCACCCTCGATGCGGCCGCGTCGGTCGCCACGACGTCGGTGCCGGCGATTATGGTGTCCATCTTCACGGGGTCGCCGTGGACGGGGCCCCTCCCCTCCATGCCGACGAAGCCGTCGATGACGGTCAGCCTCGGCCTGAGGACCGTGTTTATGTCGAGGATCACCTTATCGATCCCGAGCATGTGGAACTTGCCCTTGAACTTGTCCGGTAGGAGGCCGAACATGTTCTTCATCCCGAGGGTGACTCCCGTCTGCATGTGGGTCTTCAGCTTCGCCGCGCTCACTATCGCGGACTCGGCGACGACCCTCGGCACTCTGATGCTCTTCAGCGCCATGGGGTTCTCAATCGGGATGTCGACCATGTCTCCCTCGTGGCGGAGGTTGACGAAGCGGACGCCGACCCTGTCACACATGTCCCTCATGCCGCTGGCGACGCAGGCCTTGTCTGCGTTGGTAGTCGTGGCGTCGGACTCGACGACGAGGACCTCCACGGGGATATCCCTCAGCCTGTTGATTATCGCCTCGACGACCATGGGGTCGGTCGTGGCGCCTGTCTCCCAGTTCTTCGTGGTTATGAAGTTCACCTTAACGAGAACCCTGTCGCACCCCCTGAGGGCACTCCTGTAGTCGATGAGGTCTAGGGCCCTGTACACGGGCTCCAGTCCCCTGGCTCCCTTCACCACGGCGACCTTGGGCAAGGACATCAAGGAGGAACTGGGGGCCTCGATTATAGGGGTTTTTATGCGGCCATTTAGTAAAGGCGCCGCCGTCACAGGATGCCGCGGGCCCTCGCGAACTCCGTCACGTCGACCGAATCACCTCGCCGTTTCGGTGCAGGACGTGCGAGTTCCCGATTATGTAGCCGGGGGCGATCATGAATCCAGAGCCCGTGCCGTGGTGGGTCACTGTCCCTTCGGGTGTTCTTGACCAGATCCCGTAGATTGATTCGCGGATCATCGAGGTCGCCGGGTTGAACATCACTTTCGTCACTTCCCTCGTCGAGATATAAACAGTCCATGGTCGTCTCTCTGTAAGAAGTGGTCAATATTGATACATGGCGGAATTGTTGATCAGCCCGGTTGATCAGGTGTCCTCGATCATCGATGCCCAAGCCCGAGCCGAGCTGAAGACCATCTTCGCCAACCTGTCCGGCGCCGTCAAGATGACCCTGTTCACGCAGGCCAACCCATGCCCAACCTGCGCGGAGCAGAGGAGGCTGCTCGAGGAGGTCGCTTCGGTGAGCGGGAAGATCGACCTGAAGGTGTATGACCTCGTCCGAGACCGTGACCGGGCGGAGGCTCGTAGCGTCGACAAGGTGCCCGCCACCCTGATCGACGGTGATAGGGAGCACGGTATACGGTTCTACGGCCTGACCGGCGGCTACGAGTTCTCGTCCCTCGTTGACGCGATCCTGATGGCCTCGACGGGGGTTTCCAGCCTCGACCCGAGGCTCGAGTCCCTGATCAAGGGGCTTTCGAAGCCGGTGCACGTCGAGGTCATGACGACCCTCACCTGCCCCTACTGCCCGCGGATGGTACACGTCGCGAACCAGTTCGCCCTCGTCAACGACAAGATTAGGGCCGACATGATCGACTCCGCCGAATACCCGCAGCTCGTGCAGATGTACAGCGTGTCGGGG
>Ga0265292_1001839_pt1 | contig 16885 bp, 15 predicted proteins | sample Munlanlewell296A_FD_189080 | JGI IMG/M metagenome (GOLD analysis project Ga0265292, IMG submission 189080) | Leachate microbial communities from a municipal landfill in Southern Ontario, Canada - Leachate well 296A | ecosystem: Engineered > Solid waste > Landfill > Unclassified | place: Canada... | reverse complement strand
CCTCGCCGGGCGCGGCGCATCGACGTTCTCGGTGCTACAAGCTATTTGCGAGACGGTGCACTAGCCGAGGTTACCCCGATACGGCCTGGAGGACCCCGCTCATCGACACGGGCGGGTGCATCAGCGGGTTGACGGTCCCGAGGATCATGCGGCGGGGCCTCCCCGAGGACGGGTCGGACTCCTTCAGGTCCACCCCCTTGGGGGCGGCCAGCGGATTCCCCGACCGGTCGAACACGATCGCCACCTTCGGCTCACCCTTTCCCCCGTCCGGGGTTCCGGTCACGACCCCGACCTCCATCGTGCTCAGCCGTACCATGGTGCCCACGGGGTAGACCCCGAGGGACCGCTCCAGCAACTCCACAAGGTCCGGATCGAGCGATTTCCCCGCCAGCTTCCGCATGATCTCGAGCGCCTGCCGCGGTGTCCGCGCCTTCTGGTAGGAGCGCATGGTCGTCAGCGCGTCGTAGCAGTCGGCGACCGCGATGACGTAGGAGTGCGGGTTCATCCGGTACTCCGGCTCGGGTCGCGGGTAGCCGGTGCGGTCGAACCGCATGTGGTGTTCCCGCACGACGGAGCGCGTCGATTCCTGGATGTGGGTCATCTTTCCGAGGATGGCGAACCCTTCCTCGGGGTGCTTCTTGATCTCCTCGAACTCCTCGACCGTCAGGGTTCCGGGCTTCCGGATGAGGTCGAGGGCGAGCTGCGTCTTTCCGACATCGTGGAGCAGGCCGGCGACCCCGATGCCGATCCGTTGGGTCTCGGGCAGTCCGAGGGTCTCGGCCACGGCCAGGGAGAGCACGGAGACGTTCACCGAATGGGTGTAGGTGTATTCGTCGAAGTTCTTGATCAGCGTGAGCGCCAGCATGGCGTCGCGGTTCCGCGAGACCATCCCGCTCATCTCCCGGACCGCCCGGTCGGATTCCGCGCCGTCCGGCGTTTTTCCGTTCCGCACGTCCTTCAGGGCCCGGACCACGACATTGAGGGCGTTTCCGTAGATCTCCCGGGCGAGGGTGAAGTCGTCCTTCTCCTCTTCTTCGGCCGCGGTGACCCGGATGTGGGTGACCCCCCACCGGGCGAGACGCGCCTTGATCTCCGGGATCGGCAGCCCCTGCTCCTTCGTCTCGTGCAGGAACCGGACGAACAGCTCGATGTCTTCGACCGAGACGCCACGCTCGAAGATGACGGCGGGGAGCCCGATGGCCCCGAGCCGCGCCATGAAGAGTTCGAGGGATGAGGTCAGCTGGAAGATGGGGACCCCCTCGAGGACGAGGGTCCCGTCCGAGACGGTGAGGGCCAGCTCCGACCGGTCGGCGAAGAACGGGGCGAGCTCCATCCGGCACTTTTCCACTGGCGTTCGGACCAGGGGGTGCGTGGGCGGGTACAGCCCCCGATTTTTCAGCGAAGCCCCCAGGCAACGGACGACCCCGGCGATCGCGCTCTCCATCTGTCTTCGGTCCACGTCGTCTCCCCTCTCTCAGGAGGCTAGCCTCCTCACGGTGCGCGTCTTCCGAGGATGCGCTCGGCCTCGGTCCGGAGCGACCGATCGGCGGAACGCCGGGCCCGTTCGAGAACCTCCTCCGACCGCTCTCCCTTTATCTTTGAGATGCTCCGGAGGGCGTGGAATTTCATCGCCCGGAACTTTTCCGTGCGCCACAGGGCGCGCAGGGCGAGGATCTCCTCGAGGGCGGTGACCGCCTCGTCGGTGCCGATCGCCCGGAGGGAGTCGATCGCCTCGTGGGCCAGCCGGTAGTTCGGGTAGAGGATGAGTTTGGCCGCCGCCCGGCGGTACAGGGCGACGACCGCCTCCGTCTCCTTCTTCGATGCCAGCGCGGCGGTGGCGGTGAGGGCCACCGTTTCCTCGGGGAAGAAGCAGAGCTCGCAAAGGGCGGTCACGGCGGAAGGGTGGGGGATCCTCGAGAGCGCCTTGATCGCCTCCTTCTTCACACGCAGGTCGGGATGGGAAAGGGTGGCGGCGACGTGCGGCGCGAGGTCGGGCATCCCGAGGCTGCCGAGGACGGTGATCATGTTTCGCACCATGTACCAGCGCGAGTCGGTGAGGTTCTCAAGGATCGTGGGAACCGCGACCCTCCCGATCCGCGTCACGATCTCGACGATCGCCTTCCGGACGAGCAGGTCCTCCTCCTCGGCCAGGGCCTGGAGCAGCGGCCCGACGGAGCGCTCCTCCAGCGCGACGAGCACCGCGTCGATCTCCTCGCGTCCGCGGGCTCCGCGCTTCTTGAGCAGGCCGATGTAATGCGCCACCAGTTCTTCGGAGGCAACTTCCTTGATCCCGAGGCGGGCGAGTCCCGCGATCTCGTCGCTTCCCCCGGGAGGAGTCCCGATGTGCCGGACGAAGATCGCCATCGCCTGCATCGAGTATTCGATCTTCCGCTCGGAGCGTTCCGCGAGGAGAAACCGCGAGAACTCCACGATGTGCCCGCGGTAGGCGGAGGGGTCGGTCTCCTTCGCGATCCGTGCGATCAAGGTTTCGATCGTGACGACTTCCTCGGGCGGCGCATCGGCCTGCAGCGGGGTGTCCGAGGTCGCCAGCGGGTCATCGGTGAGTTCCTCGAGCTGGACCTCCTCGAGTCCCTCGTCCTTCAGGAGTTGCGTGAGCTGGTCGTAGTCCACCCGGTTTGCCCAGATCCGCGTCACTTTCTCCCGCAGCAGGATCCGCTCCAGCCCCCCGGCGTCCTGGATTTCATCCGGATCCCGCGTGATGACCTTGAGACACGAGACGACCTCGTCCGGCTGGAGGTTGGGAAGAAAGATGATCCGTGACGCGCGCCGCAGGTACAGCTCCCGGTTTAGGTCCGTGACAGCCTTGTTCCCGCCGGTGGGCAGCGGGACGTCCCGGTAGAGGAGGGCGTTCTTCGTGACGTCGATCGAAAGACCCTGTTCGGGCAGGGGGACCGCCTCGAACAGCTGGATGATCTTCGTGACGGCTTGCAGCAGGACAGGGTGGCCGGCGGGATAAAAGCTCGCGCTTTTGATCCCCTTGGCGAATTCGGTGACCGCCTGCGTGACCCGCTGCAGGTAAAGGTCGTCCGGAGTTTCCGGGAGCTCGGTCATTCCATCGTTGGAAAATGAGGGTTTATTGACATACAGTAGTAAATATCCGACATGGGCGCCGTACAAGTCAATCGTTTTCGGGAAAACAGGTGGGTTCGCGGAGGGTTGCGCGCCGTCGCCACGGGGTTCGGAGCGGGCCGGTTTCCCGTGGCCCCCGGGACGGCGGGGACCCTGGTCGCCCTGCCCCTCTGGTACTGGTCGGGCGGATGGGGGGTGCGTCATCTTCTCCTTCTGTGCGCGGTGCTCCTCGTTTCCGTCCCCGCCGCCCGGGAGGAGATGGCCGCGACGGGGAGTCCGGACCCCCGGTCCGTGGTCATCGACGAGATCGCGGGGATGCTGCTGGCGGCCACCGGCATCCCCTGGGGGGTTCGCCCCGTCCTCCTGCTCTTCCTGCTGTTCCGTTTTTTCGATGTGTTCAAATTCGGGCCCGCGGCATGGCTCGACGCCCGCAGGGGGGCCGTCTACGTGGTGGCGGACGACCTGGCGGCAGGGGTGTGCGCGGGACTCGCGTACCGGGGGATCACTTGGCTGACCGGTTGACCGCCTCGGAAGCGAAGCTCCTGGGAGCGGCGTTGTCCGCCTCCGGAAGGACCCTCGCCGTGGCGGAATCGTGCACGGGGGGCCTGTTGGGGGGAGCGATCACCTCGATCCCCGGCAGTTCCCTCTATTTTTCCGGCGGCGTCGTGGCGTACGGCAATTCCGCGAAGATCTCGCTGCTGGGCGTTCCGCCCGACCTGATCGCCGCGCGCGGAGCGGTGAGCCGCGAGGTGGCGCTTGCGATGGCGGAAGGGGTCCTCTCCCTCTTCCGGGCGGACCTTGCGATCGCCGTCACCGGCGTGGCGGGGCCCGGCGGCGGGAGTCGCGGGAAGCCGGCGGGGACGGTGTGGGTGGCCGTCGTTGCCCCGGGCGGGGTGCGGTATGCGCACCGGTTCCGGTTTCCCGGAGGCCGCGAGGCGGTCCGCCGGGAGACCGTCAGGGCCTCGCTCGGCGCCGCAATCGACGTTCTGCAATCCGAAGCGTCGGAGGGGGAATGAGAGCGTTCCTCGGCATCGGTCTTCCCGCCGGTGTCCGGGAGACCATCGCGTCGGCGATCGCACCGGTACGGGGCCTCCACGCCCCCGTCGCGTGGACGGCACCGAAGAACCTGCACATCACCCTGAATTTCCTGGGAGAAATTTTGCCGGAGCGGGTGCCGCTCGTCGAGCGGTTGATGCGGGTCGTGGCCTCCGGAATCGATCCGTTCTCCCTGACGGCGGAAGGAGGGGGAGCCTTCCCCGGCACGAGAAACCCGCGAGTCCTCTGGGTCGGTTTTCTCGAACCGCTTGAATTGGCAGGGCAGTTGCAACAGAATATGGAGAACGCCCTTTCGGGGGCCGGGTTTCCCCGGGAGGACCGTCCGTTCCACCCGCACATCACGGTCGGGCGTACCCGCGGGGCGCTCCCTCCAGCGTGGGGAGAGCGGTTTGTCCAGGCGCTTTCCGGGAAGAGATTCGGCGTCGTTCCCGTGTCGTCCTTCACGTTGTACGAAAGCCGCCTGGGGCCGGGGGGGGCGGTCTATACCCCGCTGTGCGATTTCCGCCTCGAAGGCTCCGGCAAGCGGGAAACACGAGAGGAGAAGGAACCATGAGCCAGGATGCAGGCCGGCGCAAGGCGCTCGACATGGCCGTCGCGGCGATCGAGAAAAATTACGGCAAGGGAGCCATCATGCGGCTGGGGTCGGACGCCCCCGTCGAGAACGTCCCCGTCATCTCCACCGGCGCGATCTCCCTCGACGCCGCCCTCGGCATCGGCGGGATCCCGCGGGGCCGGGTCACGGAGATCTTCGGGCCGGAATCGTCCGGCAAGACCACGCTCGCCCTGCACATCATCGCCGAGGCGCAGCGCACCGGGGGGATCGCCGGGTTCATCGACGCGGAGCACGCCCTCGACCTCGCGTATGCGAGGAGGCTGGGGATCTCCACGGAAGACCTCCTGATCTCCCAGCCCGACACGGGGGAGCAGGCCCTCGAGATCGGGGAGATGCTCGTCCGCAGCGGCGCGCTCGACGTCCTGGTGGTCGACTCCGTCGCCGCGCTGGTTCCGAAGGCGGAGATCGAGGGGGAGATGGGGGACGCCCACATGGGGCTCCAGGCGCGCCTCATGTCCCAGGCGCTGCGCAAGCTCACCGGGACGATCAGCAAGTCCCGGACGGCGGTCATCTTCATCAACCAGATCCGGCAGAAGATCGGGGTCATGTTCGGCAACCCCGAGACCACCACCGGGGGCAACGCACTCAAGTTCTACGCCACCGTTCGGCTGGACATCCGCCGGATCGGCCAGATCAAGAAGGACGACGCCGTGATCGGCGGCCGCACGCGGGTCAAGGTGGTGAAAAACAAGCTCGCCCCGCCGTTCCGCGAGGCGGAGTTCGACATCCTTTACGGGGAAGGGATCTCCCGGGAGGGCGATATCCTCGACCTCGGGGTGGAGCAGGACGTCGTCGAGAAGAGCGGCGCGTGGTACTCTGTCGGCGGTGAGCGGATCGGGCAGGGGCGGGAGAACGCCCGCATTTTCCTCAAGGAGCACCCGGAGATGGCCGGCGACCTGGCGAAGAAGATCCTTGCGAAGCGCGGGATCGTGGTGGCCGGCGAGGCGGCGGCGGAAGGAACGTGACCTCTTGGAACTGAACGAAATCCTCCGGGCGGCGGCGAAGCACGGCGCCTCGGACGTGCACCTCAAGGTGGGACTTCCCCCCGTCTTCCGCATCAACGGGAAGCTGGTGCCCCTCAAGGTCCCCGAGCCGCTGAAACCCGGGGATCTGGAGGCGATGACGGAGATCGTCTTCCGGGAGGGCCAGAAGGAGCGGTTCGAGCAGCGCCACGAGCTCGACTGCGCCTACGGCGTCCCGGGGCTGGGCCGGTTCCGCGTCAACGTGTTCCAGCAGCGGGGGACGATCGGCATCGTGATGCGGCTCGTTCCCGTCGGGGTGAGGACCTTCGACGATCTCCACCTCCCCAAGGTGATGGAAAAGATCGCCATGGAGGAGCGGGGGCTGGTCCTCTGCACCGGGACGACCGGGTGCGGCAAGTCCACCACGCTTGCGGCGATGGTCCAGTACATCAACACCCATCGCAGCTGCCACGTCATGACGATCGAGGATCCGATCGAGTTCCTGTTGCGGGACGGCAAGAGCATCATCAACCAGCGGGAGCTCGGAGTGGACACGTCGTCGTTCGCCGACGCCCTGAAGAGCGCCCTCCGGCAGGATCCCGACGTGATCCTCGTCGGGGAGATGCGCGACCTCGAGACGATCGAGACGGCGATCATCGCCGCCGAAACGGGGCACCTCGTCCTGTCGACGCTGCACACCATGGACGCCGCCGAGACGATCAACCGGATCGTGGCGACGTTTCCCCCGTTCCAGCAGAAGCAGATCCGCCTGCAGCTGGCCTCCGTCCTCAAGGCGGTTATCTCGCAGCGGCTGCTTCCCCGCGCGGACGGCCAGGGGCGCGTTCCCGCCGCGGAGATCCTGCTGAACACCGCCCGGGTGCGGGAATACATCGAGGACAAGGACAGGACCCGCAAGATCCGCGAGGCGATCGCGCAGGGGTTCGTGAGCTACGGGATGCAGACCTTCGACCAGTCCCTCCTGACGCTCCTCAAGGAGGGGCTCGTCACCCTCGACGAGGCCCTCCGGCAGGCCAGCAACCCCGACGACTTCGCCTTGCGGGTCCGTGGGGTCTCCTCGACCTCGGACCTCACGTGGGACGATTTTGAAAAGGGCGGTCCCCCGCAGCCGTCATAGGGGAGACGCCGGCTGCCCCCCGGGCGGGGGAATCGAGCTCGCCATCGGGATGTTGGCGCGGCGCCCCTTGAGCGAGGGAGAGGTCGCCCTGCGGCTCGCGCGCAAGGGGATCGCCGAAGGCGAAATCCCCGCGGTCCTGTCGCGCCTGCGCGAGCTGGGCCTGCTCGAAGATGCGGCGTTGTGCCGCCGGCTGGCGCGTTCGTACCAGGAAGATCGGCGGTACGGTCCCGCGAAGATCGCATGGAAGCTCGCGTCGCGCCGCTTCTCCCGGGACCTCGTCGAGGAGGCGCTTCGGGAGGTCGCTTCCCCCGGGGCGGTGGCCGAGGCCGCCGCGATCGCGCTTCGGAAAAAGTTCCGGGAAGGGATTCCCCCGGGGCGGGAGGGGGCCGCGAAGGCGTACCGGTTTCTGGCCGGGCGCGGCTTCCCGCCCGACGCCTGCCGGGCCGCTGTCGGCCGGCGGCGGACCGAATTTTCCCAAGGAGACTGATCCATGTCCATGACGGGTGCGCAGCTCCGCTCCGCCTTCCTCGATTATTTCGGAAAGAACGGGCACAAGATCCTGCCCAGCGCCTCGCTCGTCCCCGGGAACGATCCGACCCTGCTGTTCACGAACTCCGGGATGGTGCAGTTCAAGGAGTATTTCCTCGGGATGTCGACGGCCGACTGGAAGCGGGCGGCCACGGCGCAGCGGTGCCTGCGGGTAAGCGGCAAGCACAACGACCTCGAGAACGTGGGCTACACGGCGCGGCACCACACGCTCTTCGAGATGCTGGGGAACTTCTCGTTCGGCGACTACTTCAAGAAGGAGGCGATCTTCTTCGGGTGGGACTTCCTCACCCGCGAGGTCGGCCTCGACGGCACGCGGATGACCGTCTCCGTCTTCCGCGAGGATGACGAGTCGTACGACCTCTGGCACAAGACGATGGGGATCCCCGCCTCGCGGATCGTCCGGTTCGACGAGAAGGACAACTTCTGGTCGATGGGCGCCACGGGGCCGTGCGGCCCCTGCTCCGAAATCCTCTACGACCAGGGGGAGGGAGTGGGGTGCGGCCGCCCCGGGTGCGCGGTGGGGTGCGACTGCGACCGCTTTCTCGAGATCTGGAACCTCGTGTTCATGCAGTTCAATCAGGACGAGTCGGGGACCCGGACTACACTGCCGAAGCCGAGCATCGACACCGGGATGGGGCTCGAGCGGCTTGCCGGCGTGGTGCAGGGGGTGACCAGCAACTACGACACGGACCTGTTCCGGCCGATCCTCGACGGGATCTCCCGGCAGTGCGGCGTGCCCGTCGGCAAGTCCCCGGCCCTCGACGCGGCGATGCGGGTCGTCGCCGACCACGCGCGGGCCACCGCCTTCCTCATCGCCGACGGGATCGTCCCCTCCAACGAGGGGCGCGGGTACGTGCTGCGCCGGATCATGCGCCGGGCGCTGCGCCACGGGAAGAAGCTCGGGTTCGACGGCCCCTTCCTCCACCGGGTCGCGGGGATCGTGGTCGAGGAGTTCCGGGAGGCGTACCCGGGCCTCGCCCAGAGCGCGTCGTTCGTCGACACGGTGGCGTTCCAGGAGGAGCGGCGATTCCTCGAGACGCTGGACGCGGGCCTGCGGATGGTCGAGGAGGAGTTCTCCCGCATGTCCGGGGGCGGCAAGGTCTTCCCCGGCGAGGTCGCCTTCAGGCTCTACGACACATACGGGTTCCCGGCGGACCTCACCGCGGACCTGTGCCGGGAGCGGGGGGTCGCCCTCGATTCGGCGGGGTTCGAGAAGGAGATGGAGAAACAGCGCACCCAGTCCAGGGTCTCCTGGAAAGGCGGGGAGATCGGAGCGCAGGACGCCGTGGCCGGCGAACTCTCCCGCGCGGGGATCTCCGTCGACTTCGTCGGGTACGAGCGGATGGAATCGGACGCCCGCGTCTTGGCGGTCTTCCGCCAGGGCGCGCGGGTCGCCTTCGCGGCGTCGGGCGAGGAAGCGGAGCTGGTGACCGACGTGACGCCCTTCTACGGGGAGTCCGGAGGCCAGGCGGGGGACACCGGCGACGTCCAGGGGGACGGGTTCACCCTCCGGGTGCAGGACACCCGCAGGGTGTCCGCCGACCAGATCATCCACCGGGTCAAGGTCCTTTCGGGGACGCTCCGGGAGGCGGAGGTGGCGCGGCTCCGGGTGGACGAGACGTCCCGACGGCTCACGCAGGGGAACCACACGGCGACGCACCTGCTCCAGGCGGCGCTGCGGAAGATCCTGGGCACCCACGTGAAGCAGGCCGGTTCGTACGTCGGGCCCGACAAGCTCCGGTTCGACTTTTCCCACTTCGAGGCGCTCTCTCCCGAAACGCTTTCCGCGGTCGAGGAGGAGGTGAACCGGGCCGTCTTCTCCCCGCGGCCCGTCACGTGGGAGTCCCTGCCGTACGAACAGGCGGTGGCGGCGGGCGCGATGGCGTTCTTCGGGGAAAAGTACGCGGACATCGTCCGGATGGTGACCGTCCCGGAGGTGAGCAGGGAACTGTGCGGCGGGACGCACGTGCGGAACACCGCCGAGATCGGTCTCTTCCACATCCTCTCCGAGGGTGCGGTGGCCGCCGGCGTCCGGCGCATCGAGGCGGTCACGGGGCTGCCTGCCTGGCGGTGTCTGCGGGAGGAGGCCGGGACGCTTCACGGCGTGGCCCGGGAGTTGAAAGTGGCGGCCCCGGAGGTACCGGAGCGGGTGCGAAAGCTTTCCGCGCAGATCAAGGCGCTGGAGAAAGCCCTCCAGGAGGCCCGCCGCCGGTCGTCGCGGGACCTGGTGGGGGAGATCCTCTCCGGTGCGAAGGAGGTTGCCGGGGTCCGGCGTGTATCGGCCGAGGTGGAGGCGATGGACGCCGCGGCGCTGCGCGATCTGGCCGACGCGGTGAAGGGGAAGCTCTCGAGCGGGATCCTGCTCCTGGGAGCCCGGGAGGGGGAACGGTGCCATCTGGTGGCCGGGGTCACCCCCGACCTCACCGGGAGGTTCTCGGCGTCCGACATCGTACGGAAGGCGGCGGCGCTGGTGGGCGGCGGCGGCGGCGGCCGGAAGGACATGGCCCAGGCCGGCGGATCCCGCGTCGGAAATCTGCCGGACGCGCTCGCCTCGATCTCAACGTGGGAGTGAGCGCGGGGAGGGGGGTACCGCCCCCCGGGTTCAGCCGGGCGGGTTTTCCCGGTCGAGGGTGTTCATGTACACCTGCACGATCTTGTTGAGCGGGTCCTTGTAGAGCGCCTCTTCCCACGCGCGGCGCGCCCGCGTCTTCTCCCCGGCGAGGTAGTGCAGGATCCCCTTCTGGATGAGGGCCGCCGCGTTTCCGGGGGTCTCCGCGAGAAACGCATCCACTTCCTTCAGCGCCTCGTCCGCCCGCCCCGCTTCCCGGAGCGCCGTCACCAGCCGGATCCGAAGGTCCGGGAACCCCGGGGCGGCGGACAGGGCGTTCCGATACTCGCGGATGGCGTCGTCATGCCGGCCCAGCGCAAGGAACAGTTCCCCGAGCTCCTTGTACAGGTTCGCGATCCGTCCGCGGAACAGGTCCCCCCCCGGGGGAACCCCCTTCCGGGAGAGGTTCTCCGCGGCGCGGTCGTAGGCGTCCCGCGCCTCGTCGTACCGGCCCATGTCGTTCAGCGTGATGGAGAGGGAAAGCAACGCTTCGGTGTAGTCGGGATTGAGGGAGACCGCCTGCCCGAACCGCTCGACCGCCCGCCGGTAGTTCCCCCGCTGGTGGTCGATCAGCCCGAGCGTGTAGTGGATGTCGGGGTATTTCGCCCCCCCCGCGAGGGCGTCCAGCAGGTACCGCTCGGCCCGCAGGCACTCCGCCTCGCTGAAGGCGTTCTTTCCCATCCGGATCAGCCCGGCCAGCTCCCGGCTCACCGTTTCTTCCCCCCGTGTCCGGGATATTTCTCCGCCAGCGTCTTCCGGATCGTCTCCGCCTCGTCCCTCTTCCCCTGCTTCTCGAGCGCCTGCGCGAGCAGGGAGAGGAGCGTCGGGGCGGCCGGCACGTCGGGGTACGCCGCGACCGCCCGCCGGGCCCGCGCCTCGGCGCCGTCGTACAGTTTCCTGGAGAGGTAGTGGTTCACCACGGTCGCCTCGTGCAGGGCCAGCCGGTTGCGCAGCTCCCGGATCTTCCCGGCGGCCTCCCCCGCGCGCGGGGAGCCCGGCTCCCGCTCGAGGAACAGCGTGTACGCCTTGATCGCCTCCAGCGTCTTCCCCTGGTCCCTCCCGGGCGGCAGGACCTGCCGGGAGAGCAGGGCGCCCTTCAGGAACAGGGCGTCGGGGATCTTCGGGTCCGCGGGGTAGAGGCGCAGGAAGTCGTCGAACGCCACCTCCGCCTCGATCTCTTCCTTGTTCGCCATCCGGCTCGAAGCGAGACCGAACTGCGCCCGCGCCGCCAGCGGGGAGGTGGGGAACCGCTCGAGGAGGACCTGGAAGGCCTCCGAGGCGGCCCCGTATTTTTTCCGCTCCGCCTGTTTTTGCCCGCGCGCGAGCAGATCGGCGTCGGTGAGCCCCGCCTGTCGGGAGAGTTTTTCGGAGCATCCGGAGGAAAAAAGGAGAATCAGGGCCGCCCCGGTGGCGAGGAAAAAGCGCGTTCGCCGCATCCTGAAACCCTAATATAGCCATCCCGCAATGTCAATGCTGCCATGGCCCGCGTGAAGCTCCGCGTCATCCTCAGCAACGCGGAGCTGACCCGCTTCGCGATCCGGAACCGGATCATCGAGCCGTGAACACCGACCGCCGGGCCGCCTGCAGGTAAATTACTTGCAGAAGAATCAACTCCCCCGATGACCCCGTCCCTGTTCCCCTGATATACTTGCTGCCGCGGGAGGGGCCCGTGAACCGTTTCCAGACTGCGCCGCGTCGCGGCAGGTTTTCGGCCGGACGGCGGCGAAATGCGAGGGAGGAGATATGAAGGGAACTGTCGGCAAGGCGTTTGTCGTCGTCGCGGCGATCCTGTCGCTGGTCATGGCAGCATCCGCCGGGTTCGCGGAAACCGTCAAGGTGGGCGTGCTGCTCCCCCTGACCGGTTCCATGGCGAAATTCGGCGAGATCGAGAAGCGCTCCTACGAAATGGCGGCCGAGGAGATCAACGCCAAGGGCGGGGTCAACGGGAAGAAGATCGAGCTGCTCTTCGAGGACGATACCGGGAAACCGGACGTCGGGCGTTCGGGGGTCGAGAAGCTGATCTCCCGGGAAAAAGTGCCCGTCATCACGGGCGGCTACTCCAGCTCCGTCACCGCGGCGGCCGCGCCCGTCGCCCAGCAGTTCAAGGTGCCGTTCGTCATCTGCACCGGGTCGGCGGACGACGTCACGGAGAAGGGGTACGACTACGTATTCCGCGTCAACCCGCCGGCCAGCGAGTATCCGAACGCGGTGAAGTCTTTCCTCCATGAAGTGGGGAAAGACGTAAAGACCGTCGCGCTTCTGTACGAGAACAGCGCGTTCGGCCAGTCCAGCTCGAAGTCCTTCGAAACGGATGCGGTGGCCCTTGGCTTGAAGATCGTGGTGAAGGAAGGGTACCAGGCGGGCGCGATCGACTTCAAGCCGGTCCTCACCAAGGTGAAAGCGGCGAACCCCGACATGATCTACATGGTTTCCTACATCATGGACGCCTCCCTGCTGATGCGCCAGTCGAAGGAGCTGCGGATCAACCCCAAGATGTTCGTCGGCGGCGGGGCCGGGTTCACCCTCCCCGAGTTCGCCAAGAGCGCGGGCGACGCGGCGGATGGCGTTTACTCCGCGACCTTGTGGGTGGACACGCTGCCGTTCCCCGGCGCCAAGGAGTATTCCGCCAACTTCCGGAAGAAGTACGGCTCCGAGACGGAGTACCACGGCGCAGAGGCGTACGCCACGATGTACGTCGTCGCGGACGCCCTGAAGCGCGCAAAGAGCATCACCCCCAAGGACGTCCGGGACGCCCTGGTTGCGACCGACATGAAGACCGCCTTCGGGCCGGTCAAGTTCATCTCCTACGGCAAGAAGACCCAGCAGAACAAGCTCGACACGTACATGGTCCAGTGGCAGAAGGGGGAGCTCGAGGCGGTGTGGCCGAAGGGCGTTGCCACGAAGAAGTACATCTACCCGACACCGCCCTGGGACAAACGCAAGTAATATCTCCGGACTGGTTTTCCTGTTCGCGGCCGCCGGGCGGATAACCGCTTCCGCCCGGCGGCTTCATCAATCGGCCCTGGGGCCGACGCGCCGGGAGATGGGATGGACGTTTTCCTGCAGACCCTCGTGGCGGGGGTTCTCAAGGGCGGGCTGTACGCCCTGATCGGGATCGGGATGACCCTCATCATGGGCGTCATGGGGATCATCAACCTGGCCCACGGGCAGTTGATGATGCTGGCGATGTACGTGACCTTCGTCCTCAACACGATGGGGGTCGACCCGTACATCTCGCTGTTCGTCGCCATGCCCCTCCTGTTCCTGGTGGGCGTGGCGATCCAGAAATTCCTCCTGAACCCCCTCATCAAGGCGGAGACGATCCTCCCCGAAAACCAGGTGCTCATGACGGTGGGGATCGGGATGGCGCTGACCGAGATCGTCCGGTTCACCTTCTCGTCGGACTACAAGTACATCACCACCGGTTATTCCAACCAGACCTTCTTCCTGGGGAATATTTCCTTCAGCATGGCCCTGACGATCGCGTTCGGAATCGCCCTCGCCTTCACCGGCGCCATGTTCTGGTTCCTCATCAGGACGGACCTGGGGCGCTCCATCCGGGCGACCGCCCAGGACAAGGACGCGGCGACCCTCATGGGCGTGAACACGGGGCGGATCACGGTGATCACCTTCGGCCTGGGCTCCGGGCTCGTCGCCGCCGCGGGGTGCCTGCTCGCGCCGGTGTACTACATCTTCCCCGACCTCGGTGGGCCCTTCACGGCCAAGGCCTTCATCATCACCATCCTGGGCGGCCTGGGGTCGACGGTGGGGGCCATCTTCGGGGGGGTGACCCTGGGGCTGGCCGAAAGCATGGGGGCGACGTACTTCGGCATGGAGTACGAGGACATCATCGGCCTGACCATCTTCGTGCTCGTGCTTCTCTTCCTGCCGGGCGGCTTCAAGCGCCTGACGAAGGTCTGAAGGGGCGCGACGTGAAGAAGAACCTCCTCCCCCTCGCCGTCGTCGCCCTGGTCGCGGCCCTGCCGCTGGTCATGAAGGACAACTACTACCTGCACCTGATGATCCTTTTCCTGATGTGGGTCGTCATCGGGTCGGCATGGAACCTCATCGCGGGGTACACCGGGCAGGTGTCGTTCGGGGATGCGGCCTTCTTCGGCTGCGGGGCGTACACCGCGGGCCTGCTGGCGCACCACCTCGGGGTCTCGACCTGGTGGGGCCTGGCCCTCGGGGGTTTCACCGCCGTCGCGGTGGGCCTCCCCTTCGGGTGGATCTGCTTCCGGATGCGCGGCGCCTACTTCGCGCTGGCGACGCTGGCGCTGAACGAGGTCCTGCGACACGGTGCGACCATCGCGGAGGACTTCACCGGCGGCATGGTCGGCATCCTCATCATGCCTTCCTTCATGTCGAAGATCCCCTACTATTACATCGCACTGGCGATGGCGGTGGCGAGCATTGCCAGTCTCCGATGGGTCGTGCGCTCCAAGCCGGGGTACTACTTCGTCTCCATCCGGGAAGACCAGGACGCCGCGGAGAGTCTCGGGATCGACACGCACCTCTACAAAATGCTCTCCCTGGCGTACGCGGCCTTCTGGACCGGGATCGCCGGCGCCCTCTACATGAACTACATGGGGTTCATCGACCCCCACGTCGTCTTCAACCTGCACGACATTTCCATCATGGCGATCCTCGTCGGCATCGTGGGCGGCGTCGGAACGGTCTACGGCCCCGCCGTCGGCGCCTTCGTGATGGTCGCCGTCCAGGAGATGTTCCGCTCCGGCTTCTTCGGCCTCTTCAAGTGGCTGGGCGCCGTCTCCGGGTCCGACAGCCTGGTCCGGGTCGCCAAGGTTCTGACCCAGGCGCACGTCCTCGGGTTCGGGATCCTGGTGGTCCTGGTGATCCTTGTCCTTCCCAACGGGATCGTCGGCGACTGGCCGAAGATCCGCAAGCGGGTGTTCCGGCTCGACGCCGGGACCTCCGGGACCTGAGGAGCGGGGCATGGCGTACTTCCAGGTCGACAGACTGGTGAAATATTTCGGGGGCCTCGCCGCGGTCAACGGGGTCTCCTTCGAGGTGGGGCAGGGGGAGATCTTCGGGCTCATCGGCCCCAACGGCTCCGGGAAGACGACGACCTTCAACATGATCAGCGGCTACCACCGGCCCACCTCCGGGACGGTGCTCTTCCAGGGGAGGGAGATCCACCAGTTGCCGACGCACAAGATCTGCCACCTGGGCATCGGGCGGACCTTCCAGGTCGTAAAGCCCCTGGGGCGGATGACCGTCCTGGACAACGTGATCGCCGCGGCGTTCTCCCGGGTGAGCACGCATCACAAGGCAAGGGAGGAGGCGCTGAAGGTGATCGACTTCTGCGGCCTCATGCCGGTCAAGGACGTGCTGGCAAAGGCGCTGCCGATCGCCGGGCGCAAGCGGCTGGAGATCACCCGCGCGATGGCCACCCGGCCGCAGCTCCTGCTCCTCGACGAGACGGCGGCGGGACTGAATCCCTCCGAGCTCGTGGAGGCCATCGACCTGATCCGGAAGATCCGGGCGAGCGGCACCACCATCATCATCATCGAGCACATCATGCACGTGATCATGACCATCTCCGACCGGATCCACGCGATCAACTTCGGGCAGACGATCGCCGAGGGAACGCCGAAGGAAGTGGCGGCGAACCAGGCGGTGATCGAGGCCTACCTGGGGACGGACTATGCTTAAGGTATCGGGGATCGACGTGTTCTACGGGGACCTCCAGGTCCTGTGGGACGTGTCCTTCGAGGTGCGCGAGAAGGAGATCCTGGTCCTGGTGGGGGCCAACGGCGCGGGGAAATCGACCACCCTCAAGACGATTTCGGGCCTCCTCAAGTCCCGGAAGGGAGCCATCGAGTTCGACGGTGTCCGCCTCGATCAACTTCCGCCGGACCGGGTGATCGGCCAGGGGGTGGTCCATGTCCCCGAGGCGCGCCGTCTGTTCCGGGAGATGACGGTGGAGGAGAACCTCATCATGGGGTCCCTCGCTCCCGAGGCGAAGAAGAAGCGGTACGAAACGATGGACTGGGTGTACCAGCTCTTCCCGCGGATGAAGGAGCGGCGGAAGCAGGCGGCCGGGACGATGAGCGGCGGGGAGCAGCAGATGTGCGCGATCGGCCGGGGGCTGATGGCCCTGCCGAAGGTCCTGATGTTCGATGAACCGTCGCTGGGGCTCTCCCCCATCCTCGTGCAGGAGGTCTTCGAGATCGCGAAGCGGATCAACAAGGAGGGGGTCACGGTCCTGCTGGTGGAGCAGAACGTCCGGCAGACCCTCGCCATGTGCGACCGGGCCTACGTCCTCGAGAACGGCCGGGTCGTGCTGCAGGGGACGGGGAAGGAACTGTCGAACGACCCCCACGTGAAAGAGGCTTACCTCGGGATATAACCGTGCTTGTGGGTTGTGGGCAGGGGACACACCTTCCCGCAGTGGGAGGACACTCCTACCCTTCATCCCGGGGTGGAACCAGGAATGTCCCCCCTTGGCAGGTATGGTCCCTGAAAGCGCCTGCACCTTACAGTGACTCCCTTCTGCCGTACCGCCCTTCGAAAAAATCCCTCTGTGGCCTGTGTCGTCCGCACTCCGCCTTGACAACCCCGCGAGCGCCTCAGTATGGTAATCAACGATCCGAGATCGGCCGCAGGGGATAAAACGATGCGCATCGATTGCATTTCCGCAGACATCCGCGCGGTCAAGGCGGACATGGTGGTGGTGAACCTGTTCGAGGGGGCGAAGCGGCCCGGCGGGGCCGCAGCAGCAGTCGATGCGGCGATCGGGGGCGCGATCGCGGCGGCGGTCCGCGACGGCGACTTCGCGGGGAAGCTCGGGGAAACCCTTTCCCTGCGTCCCTCCCGGGGTCTCTCCTCCCCGCGGGTCCTGGTGGTCG
>Ga0265292_1001838_pt1 | contig 16893 bp, 12 predicted proteins | sample Munlanlewell296A_FD_189080 | JGI IMG/M metagenome (GOLD analysis project Ga0265292, IMG submission 189080) | Leachate microbial communities from a municipal landfill in Southern Ontario, Canada - Leachate well 296A | ecosystem: Engineered > Solid waste > Landfill > Unclassified | place: Canada... | reverse complement strand
CCTTGACCGCGGCGGCCAAAACGTGAGAAAAAGAATGGCGCGTAATTTCCAATTTTTGGTTATTGGTTGACATAAAATTATAATTTATTTACCCTGTTAAATCCCCGCCTCTGGCGGGGTTCGCGAAACGAAATTTAACAGGGTTGATTACAAAAAATCTCGCCACAACAGGCTAAAAAATTAGCCTATCAGGACGAGACTTCTTCTTGCCTCGCCGAAACTACGACGTAGGCGGGTCTCGTGGTTCCACCTGACTTCCCCACTTTTTGCGGGACTCTCTTTTGTGCTTATTCAGGCTTAGTCAAAATGATACGGCCAACGCCACAGCCTGCTTGGTGGAGCAGGCCAATCGCCAAAATAAGCGATTCACCCCCAACACCAAACTATTGGTGTGGGGGTAAAATTATATTATAAAATTTTGGTAATCCAGTCAAGCGCCGGTTATTATTTCTTCAATTCTACGATAATCCGGTCGGCTGAATATGGCGCCCGCTTGAAAAACGCCGGGCTGAATTTTACTTCAAAGCTCGCCACCTCCGACAGGCCGGCCAGATATTGATTTAACTGATCGCCGGACAGGCCGACTAATTTTTGCTTATCTACCAAGCTAGCGCCCGCTTTTGGCAAGGCGCGTCCTTCAAAACTGGCCTCCACGGCGGCCGTGCCGTTGGCCGCATCTACGCTGGAAAGACTGTAAACGATTTTATCCTGATTAAATTCCACCAATTCCTGATCTTCCGCAAGGCCGGATTTCATTTTTTGTTCCGCTAATTTTTTGGAGGCGTCATCGTTGAATGCCACCACCAGTACCTTGGCCGTCATCTTGATTATCACCTGCTCCTTTTCATCACCGGACTTGCCGTCGGTGGTGGCGACGATTGAATTTTCGTCAAATTTAAACAGCACCTGCTTGTATTTGTCTTTGTAAGCGGCGACCGCTTCGCTCTCTGCCTTGTTTTTGAGCTGGTCTTTCAAATCCTTGGTGCCGCTATCAATGTCAATCTGCTCAATTACGGCTTGCTTTTTCTGCCGATAGACCACCGCTTCGCCGGACTCGCCATAAACCTTATCCTGCAGGCCGGCCCACAAACCGGGGATGGTAAATTTAGTCGGACCGATTGCCATCTCGGCGCTCGGCTGATCGGCATACATCTCCACCTCCACCGAACCGCCGGCCGGCACGTTTATAGTATCCTTTATTCTGAACAATTTGTTATCGGGCGTCAGTAATCTGGTGGTGGCGACTAAGGGCTGATTTTTGATGTAATTATTGATAATCTTAACCTTGCCGATCGCCTCTTCGCCCAGGGTCAGGCCGCCGGTCGCCGGATAATTCTTCTCCGCTGTCAGCTCCACTTCTTTCACCGCGCCGACAATCCCGCCATCCTTGCTCGGTGCTGTGGATTCATCATAAATATCCAAAGGCAGCTTCCCCGATACGGCCGTCGCTTTCGGCTCGATGGTAATGGTAACTTTAACAAAAGAATAATAAAAAAGACCGGCCAAGAGCAAGGCGGTCAGCACTAAAAAACTCAAAGAGATCTTTTTATAAATACTCACCGGTCTGGTGGTCGGCGCGCCCAGTTCATTGATCATTTTTTGTTCAACCGGCGTCGGCGTCGGTTTATTGATGCCCCTAAATTCCTGCTTAACCGGCGGTTGCGTCAAGGTAACAGTATTGGTTTCCTCGGTTTTTTTCTTTATCTCTTCATTGATTACTTTGATTACTTCCTGCTTCGCCAAATCCGGCCGCTCTTTTAAATTTGGTTCCGGCCGCGCTGGCACGACTGCGGCTGGCGCCGTTTGCGATTCGGTCTCTTCCTCAACCGAACGCTTGATCGCCTGACGAATGGTATTGACCGAATTCTCCGCGTGCAAATCACCCGGCGCGCGCTGAATTTTTATCAGTTTTAGTTTGCCGGCTGCGGCTGAATTTTTCACCGCAGAAGCAGTTTCTTTTGTCGCTCCATCAACTGATTTTTTTATTTTACTCCTGATTTTTTTAGCTTTAAGCATAAATTGAGAGCGTTGAATAATTATGAAACGCTCTCATCCCGAGCATAGCGAGGGATCTCTTATTCGTTAAATTCGAGATTTTCATTATGGTTAGGATGAGATGTTAAATTAATCTACAGTAAAATTAAATAATGGCACCTGTTGATAACTATAAACTGACTATAATTATAACAAAATATGGCTTAATTGTCCAAAACGGTAATAGTACCGCCTCCCAGCTTGCGAATTGCTTCCACCAGTTCTTGATTTTTTTTCACTCGAAAACCGGTTTCAATCACCCGCGCGCCGCCGGGCGAAAATATTTTAAAATAAACTTTATCATTGCCGGCATTTTTTACCAATAATTCTTTCAGCGATGCTAATGCTTCCGGTTTTATTTCTTCATTAAAAATAATTTTTAAACTGGCGAGCGCCGCTGGCGGAACTGCCGCCGGTAAGACTTTTTTCACCGAGGTGTGACCGCGATGGCTGTTGCCATTGCCGTAACTATTACCGTAGCTATTGTTATTGGCGCCCCGGCCGCCCGTTTCCTTGGTATTTTTAAATCTCTCAATGGCTTCGCTGATATTTACCAGCGGCAATTCCACCGCTTTGCCAAGGAGTAGTTTGACCTCCTGATCCTTGTCGGAAATCCGCCCATAGCACAAAACCACCTTGCCCGCCTGCCAAATCTCGCCGGTCATTTTTAACAGGCTCGGAAAAACCAGCACCTCAACATTGGCCGCCTGATCTTCAATTTTAACGAACATCATCGTTTCGTTTGAACGGGTGATAATTTTTTTAATGCTTGAAACCACGCCGCCGACGGTAACGCTCGCATCACGAGTGTGTTTTTTTAATTCAGCGATCGGCGTGATCAGTCCGGCAAGCAATTTTTTATAATCGTTAAACGGATGCTCGGAAATATATAAGCCTAAAAGTTCTTTTTCCCAGCCCAATTTTTCCGCCTGGCTGGCGTCCGAAGCTGGCGTCAAATTGACTTTAGCTTTCGTCATTACCGCGGGCTGCTCTGCGAACAGGCTGGACTGACCGCTTAGCGCGTTCTTGGAAACCTCTTTGTTAAAACTAAGCATCGCCTCCATATTGGCGAGCAGCATGCCGCGCGCCCCAAAACGGTCCAGCGCGCCGCACTTAATTAGGCTCTCCAACGATTTTTTATTCAAATCTTTATCGGTTACCCGTTCCAACAAATCAGTAATATCAACAAAGGGTCCGCGCGCCTTCCGTTCCTTGATTATCTCGTCGGCGATGTTTGCTCCAATATTTTTTATCGCCTTAAGGCCGAAGCGGATCTTGGTTATTCTTTCCGTCGCCGAGACCACCCGGTTCTCGGCGGTGCCGGAGCTGACAACGGTGAACGAGCCGTAAGACTCGTTTAAATCCGGCGCCATCACCTCGATGCCGACACGGCGGCACTCATCAATTTCAATCGCAACCCGATCGGTGTCACCCTGATCCGAGGTTAAGAGGGCTGCCATAAACTCGGTCGGCCAGCCGGCCTTGAGATAGGCGGTCTGATAGGCGATCATGGCGTAACAGGCGGCATGAGAACGGTTGAAACCGTAACCGGCAAACGGCTCAATAAAGGAGAAGATTGTTTCCGCTAACTGCGAGCTGACACTATTCTTGACACAGCCATCGATAAATTTCTCTTTTTGTTCGGCCAACAGCTTAGGAATTTTTTTACCAACCGCTTTGCGCAAAACATCAGCCTCGGCCATGGTAAAGCCGGCCAGATCGCGCGCCATCTGCATCACCTGCTCCTGGTAAATAGCCACGCCGTAAGTTTTTTTGAGAATCGGCTCCAATTTCGGATGAAGATATTTCGGCTTCTTTCTGCCTAATTTACCGGAGATATAGTCAGGAATCCACTCCATCGGACCCGGGCGATAAAGCGCCACCATGGCGATCAGATCCTCAAATTCGGTCGGCTTCAGCTCCTTCAGATAACGCCGCATGCCCGAAGATTCAAATTGAAAAATACCGGTCGTCTCGCCGTCCTGAAACAATTGATAAACTTTTGGATCATTTAAGGGAATGCGGTCTATGTCAATTTCCAAGCCGCGAGTATTCCTGATAATTTTAATGGCCGACTCAATGATGGTCAGATTTTTCAGGCCGAGAAAGTCTATTTTTAAAAGTCCCAAGTCCTCAATCGGATGTAGTGAATACTGTGAGACGATATTCTTGTCGGAGGAGGAGGCATATTGCAGAGGCACATAATCAGTCAGGGGCCGCGGCGTAATCACCACCCCGCAAGCATGAGTGGAGGCATGGCGCGCCACGCCCTCCAGCCGCTGGGCGTAATCAATCAATCTTTTGGCCAGCGGATCTTTTTGATAAAAATCTTTTAGTTCCGGCGTTTGCAAAGCTTCCTTGAATTTGGCCAGGGGCGGAATCATCTTGGCCACCCGGTCACAGTATTCATAGGGATAATCCAGCACCCGGCCGACATCGCGAATGGCCGCCCGCGCCGCCATGGTGCCGAAAGTGATAATCTGCGCCACGTGATCTTTGCCATATTTCTCTTCCACGTATTGAATCACTTCGTCGCGGCGGATGTCGGCAAAATCCATATCAATATCAGGCATGGAGATACGATCTGGATTCAGGAATCTTTCAAATAAAAGATCATATTCCAGCGGATCAAGATTAGTGATGCCGGTCAGATAGCAAACCAGCGAACCGGCCGCCGAACCGCGTCCCGGGCCGACCACGATTTTGTTGTTTTTCGCCCAATTGACAAAATCCGCCACAATCAAAAAATATGACGGCCAACCCATCTTGGCAATCACCGAAAGCTCAAAATCCAGCCGCTCCTGTTGCACCGATGAAAGTTCTTGATAAATTTTACCATAACGCTTCTTCGCGCCCGCTAAACAAAGTTCTCGCAGATAAGCATCTTCGGATTGGTCGGTCGGCACTATAAAATTCGGCAATTGGATTTTGCCAAGTTCAATTTCCAAATTGCACTCCTCGGCAATCTTCAAAGTATTTTCAAGCGCCTCGGGCGTATCTTTGAACGCCTCCGCCATTTCGTTCGCTGTTTTATAATAAAAATCGCTGCCGTGCATCTCCAGCCGGTCGGTATCGGTTAGCTTTTTCTTTGTTTGCAGACAAAGGAGCACGTCCTGAGCGTCATAATCTTCTTTTTTCAAATAATGGATATCGTTGGTGGCGACCAGCGGCACCCGCAACTCCCGCGCCAGGGCAATCATTTTATCATTGGTTTCCTTTTGTCCTTCCAGGTCAGGATGATCCTGGATTTCAAGATAAAAATTTCCCTGACCGAACAGCTGATTATATTCCTTAATTCGCCGCTTTGCCTTGTCCAAATTTCCGGCCTGAATGAGCTGGGAAATTTCACCGCCGAGACAGGCGGTGGCCGCAATCAGTCCTTCGCTATATTTGGAAAGAGTCGGCCAATCAATACGCGGCTTGTAATAAAAGCCTTCCAAATGAGCAATGGAAACAAGCTTAATCAAATTTAAATATCCGGTTGAATTCTTGGCTAAAAGCAATAAATGGTAATTTCTTTCATCCGTCTTAGTATTTTTGTCGGACATGAGATTCGGCGCCAGATAAGTTTCCACGCCGATAATCGGCTTGATTCCGGCTTTTTTTGCTTTCTGATAAAACTCAATCACGCCATACATTGAACCATGGTCGGTCAGGGCGACTGCCGGCGCGCCATCAGCTTTAGCGCAGGCAATCAGCTCATCAATCTTGGTGAGGCCGTCTAGTAAACTATAGTGCGAATGATTGTGAAGATGGACAAAACTCATAAATCTACTAATTATCACCGCCATGGCGGGATCCCGCCCTCTTCAACTAAACATAGGTGGCGGGACGAATCAAATACGAATATACTAATTAATAAAATTAAAGAAGGTTTCCCTTCCTTTTTATGCAATAATCATACTATATTTAAGTGCTATTTGGCAAACAAAAAACCCGTCTGAAAAAGACGCGTTTTTTGACAAAAAAATTAGTGTTTTTTACTTTTTAACCTTTCCGATAATGGCGTTCAGTTCATCGTCCGAATAAAAATAGATGGTTATCTCGCCGCCCCTGGCCTTGCGCTTGATCTCCGTCTTGCTGCCGAAAAATTCCCGCAAGGCGAACTCCTTGTCTTTATCTTGATAATTGATTTGCACGCGCGCCATCTTGGTGCCGCCCATGCGTCGAGACTCTTCGTGCGTGGCCTCCGCCGACAAGCCGGCATGAACAATCTTCCGGAAAAGAGTGAGTTGCTTAGTTTCACCGTCCAGACCGGCGAGAATTTTGGCATGGGCCTCGTTGATTTTTTCCTGCATCAGGGCGAGCTGGATCTCTTCCGGCAAACCCAGATAACGCAGAGTGTTGGCAACCGAGGAACGCGCCTTGCCGACGCGCTTGGCCAGCTCTTCCTGCTTCAGATTAAACTCTTCCATCAATTTTTTATAGGCAAGGGCGGTCTCAATCGGATTAAGATTTTCCCGCTGCAGATTTTCAATCAAAGCGAGCTCCAGTTTTTCCTGTTCTTTGGCCTCGCGCACAATCACCGGCACGTCTTTTAAGCCGAGCCGCTTAGCCGCGCGCAGACGCCGCTCGCCGGCAATCAGCTCATAGCCGTCGGCTTTTTTGGTCACAATCAGCGGCTGGATCACGCCATACTGCTTGATTGATTCAACCAGTTCAAGAAGCTGACTTTCGGAAAAATTTTTCCGCGGCTGCTGCGGGTTGGTGGAAATTTTATCCGGCGCGATATTCAGCACCCTGCCCTTTTCATCTTCGCTCACGGTTAAAACCACCGCCTCGCCGGCCGTGCCCGCGCCGGGTACTTTATTGATTTTTTGTGGAATGAGAGAGCTTAAACCCCTGCCTAGTCCATTTGCCATAAAAAAATTTATTTTATTAAATCCGAAATTCGAATTTCGAAATTCGAAACAATATCTAAATTCAAAATTCTAATAATTTAAACGTTTTGAATTTTTTATTTTGATATTTTCCCGCCAACGGGATCCCGCCTCGCGGTGAGAATTTGTTTCGGATTTAAAATTTCGGATTTCGTGCTTATTATCTCTCCGCCTCCAATATCTCCCGTGCCAATTTCTCATAAGCCCGGCCGCCGCGCGATCCCCGATCATAATGAAGTATAGAGCGGCCGTAACTCGGGGCCTCGGCCAGGCGAACGCTTCTTGGGATTACCGTGCGGAAAATCCGGTTCGGAAAATACTGGTAAAGCTCTTTCATTACCGAATCGGACAGGCGATTGCGTTTGTCAAACATGGTAATTACCGCGCCCATAATGCCAAGCTCCGGTTTCAAGTTCGCCTGCACCAGGCTGATGGTGTTCAACAGCTGGCCCAGACCCTCCAGAGCATAGTATTCGCTTTGGATCGGAATCAGGACCTCGTCGGCGGAAACCAAGCTGTTAATCGTAAGCAGACCGAGCGAGGGCGGACCGTCAATGATAATATAGTCATATTCATCTTTTATGTCGGACAAAATATTGCTTAAACGGTACTCCCGTTCAGCCATACTAACCAGCTCAATGCCCGCGCCGGCCAAAGAAATAGTCGCCGGCGCCACCTTGAAACCATCTTGGATGGTTCGTTTGATAATTTCGTAAATTTTCTTTTCGCCGATCAGCGCCTCATAAACTCCGTGTTCCAGATTCTTGTGATCAATCCCAAGGCCGGAAGTAGCATTGGCTTGCGGATCAATATCAACAAGCAAAACCTGCTTGCCGAGATAGGCAAGATAGGCTCCGAGATTGACGGCGGTAGTGGTCTTGCCGACGCCTCCTTTTTGGTTGACGACCGCGATAACTTTTCCCATAAATTCCACTATATTATACCCCAAGGCCCTGACTTTGACAATTTTCCGACCATTCCCTATAATTAAAAAGCTAGCGCAAAATTGCTAGTTTTTTATATTATCGGCCGCGATGGTGAAACTGGTAGACACGCACGACTCAAAATCGTGTGGAAGCAATTCCATGAGAGTTCGACTCTCTCTCGCGGCACAAAAAATATCTTGTTCTTGGGTTTCGCGAGCGTGTGAGCGAGCGACCCCGCTGATTGCGAAGCAACTGTGCGGGGCGACTCCCTCCTTGCCCACAATAATATGTTGAGTTTCGCGAGCGTGTGAGCGAGCGACCCCGCTAATCGCGAAGCGATGGTGCGGGGCGAGTCTCTCCCGCGGCACACTAACTTAGCCGGGTTTCGCGAGCGTGTGAGCGAGCGACCCCGCTGATTGCAAAGCAACTGTGCGGGGCGACTCCCTCCTTGCCCACAAAAAAATAAAAAAGACGGTTCATCGGAACGGTCTTTTTTTATAAAAATTAATTTTCGGTATAATCTTCCAACCCTGCCTGCTTGTGCGCGAATAAATCACCCAACAAGATACTCACCGCGGTCGCCACCGGAATGGACAAGATCGCGCCGGCGATACCGGCAATCTGGTAACCGACCAACAGCACGGTGATACTGATGATCGGATTAAGACCCACTGTCTTCTGCATCACTTTCGGCACTAAGATATTATTCTCGGTCAACTGAACGACATAATATAAAATTGCCACAAACATCGCCAGGAGCGGCGATTGGGTGAGCGCCAGAAATACCGCCGGAATCGCGCCGATCAGCGGTCCGAGGTAAGGCACAAACTCGGTCAAACCGGCGATCAGAGCGAGCACCAGCGCGTATTTGACGCCCAGAATCAACAGACCGATGTAAACTAAAATAAAAATAAAAAAGGAAAGGATCAGTTGGCCGCGCAGCCAGAGGCCGATTTTTCTTTGCATCCGGTTGATCAGCTGCATAATATACGGCTGATGCTCAACCGGCGCGATGGACCAGACCAGTTTTTTGATTGCATTTTCTTCCACCACCATATAAAAAGTCAAAACCATAACCAGGAAAAAAGAAACTACGCCGCCGAAAATGCCGGAAACGGTAGACAGCACCCCGCCGGTCGCCGACCGGAGATTGGTGTTGATGAAATCCAAACCGGAGCCGATGTTTTGGCCGATGCCGTACTTGGCGGAAAAATCGTTAAGCGAACTGAAACTGCCGCTTACCCGCTGCAAATAATCAGGAAAATTATTGGCTAAATCCGCCATCTCCTGCGTGATTGGCGGCACGATAGTAAAAAGAATAAAGGCGACCAAGGAAAAAAGGATCAGATAAATAAACATCACGCTGATCGCCCGCGGAATCTTTTTTTCTTGAAGGCGATCAACCAAAGGATCAAGCGCGCTGGCTAAAATCAAGGAAACAAACAACAGTAAAAGGATGTCCCTGATCAAATAGAAAAAATACAGTAGAATCAGCACCAATACCGCCTTAAACAAGCTGCCGAGCGTAATATTGATACTGATTGGCTTTTGCTCTAAATCCATATATTTAAGCTTAATAATTGAAGCTATAAATATTATAACACATTTTAATTAACAGAGCCAAAAAAACAGAAGCCCCGGAGCCACGTAACACATAACATAAAACACATAACATCATGCATGCAAACAACGGACACCAAATGATCGATGCCCGCCGTTCGTTGTTTGTTATGTGTTATGTGTTATGTGACCTAGAACCCCATGCCGCCGCCCATGCCGCCTGGCATGCCGCCGACGGCGTCTTTCGGTTCCGGTTTGTCGGCGATCACCGCCTCGGTGGTCAAAAACATCGCGGCCGCCGAGGCGGCATGTTCCAAGGCTGAACGGACAACTTTGGTCGGATCAACGATGCCGGCCTCAATCATATCTTCAAACTTATCATCCATTGCGTTGTAGCCGAAATTCGTCTTGCCGGCCTTATGTTCTTTGATGATGTTATAGAGGACCAGGGAACCGTCCTTGCCGGCGTTGGCGGCGATTTGCTTGATCGGCTCCAAAATAGCAACATCAATAATCTTGCCGCCGATTGACTCTTTTTTTTCATCCATCACGTCGGTAAAAGCATTGGCGGCGAGCGCCAGTGCCAGACCCCCGCCCGGGACCACGCCCTCTTCTATTGCCGCGCGCGTCGCGTTCAGGGCATCCTCAATCCGATCTTTTTTTTCCTTCATCTCGGTCTCGGTCGCGGCGCCGACCTTGATCACGGCCACGCCGCCGGACAGTTTGGCCAAACGCTCCTGCAATTTTTCTTTATCATAATCGGAGTCGCTCGCCTCTTTTTCTTTTTTGATCTGTTCAATCCGCGACTTAATCGCTTTTTCTTCGCCGCGGCCGTCAACGATGGTGGTATTGTCTTTGGTGGAAACCACCTTGCGCGCCTGGCCAAGATCGGACAGTTCAGCGTTTTCCAATTTCAAACCGACCTTCTCGGTGATTAGCCGTCCGCCGGTCAGAATCGCAATGTCTTCCAACATCGCCTCACGACGATCACCAAAACCCGGCGCCTTGATAGCCAGCACATTAAAAGTACCGCGTAATTTATTGACCACGAAAGTCGCCAGCGCCTCGCCTTCAATCTCTTCAGCAATAATCACCAAGTCCTTTTTGCCTGATTGAACCACTTTTTCCAAAAGCGGCAAAATTTCCTGAATGGAAGCGATTTTTTTATCGGTGATTAAAATTAAAGTATCGGTGAATTCCGCCCGCATCTTTTCGCCGTCAGTAATCATATAGGGCGAGACATAGCCCTTGTCAAATTGCATGCCTTCCACCGCCTCTACCTCCACGCCGAACGACTGGCCTTCTTCCACTGTTACTACGCCGTCCTTGCCGACCTTCTCCATCGCTTCGGCAATCTTTTCACCAAGCTCGCGATCGTTGGCGCTGATAGAAGCCACTTGCGTTATTTCTTCTTTGGAAGAGATCTTTTTGCTCATCTTCTTTAAGTGCGCCACGATTTCGGCTACCTTTTTTTCCATGCCAAACTTGATCTCAATCGGCGAGATGCCGGATGAAACCATCTTTAAGCCCTCGCTGATCATCGCTTGAGCCAGAATCGTTGCGGTAGTGGTACCATCGCCGGCCGCGTCGTTGGTTTTGGAGGCAACTTCTTTTACAATTTCAGCTCCGATGTTTTCAAACTTGTCTTCCAGTTCAATCTCTTTGGCGACCGTCACGCCATCTTTGGTGATAACCGGCGCGCCATAACTTTTATCAATCACCACGTTCCTGCCCTTGGGGCCCAAGGTAATCTTAACCGCGTTCGCCAGCTGGTCAACGCCGCGTTTTAAGGCGCTCCTTGCTTTTTCATCAAAAATGATTTGTTTTGCCATATGACATTTATAATCTACGAAATTACGAATCTGTTACAAATCTACGAATAATTTTAACGCCTTTAATTTTTAATCAAAAATATATTGCTGCTAAAGTATTATTTGTAAATTCGTAATAAAATTCGTAATTTCGTAGAAAAATTTATAATAAAATTGCGATTATATCTGATTCTCTTATAACCAAATAATCTTCCCCACCCATTTTTATCTCATCCGGAGAATATTTCTTGAACATCACCTTGTCGCCGACCTTGACGGCAACGGCCGCGCGCTGGCCATTGTCTAAAAGTTTTCCTTCACCCACGGCCAAAACTTCGCCCTTTTCCGGCCGTTCTTTATCAACGGTGTCCGGTAAAACGATTCCCCCCTTGGTGATTTCTTCGGTGATCGCCCTGACCACCACATAGTCGCTTAATGGTTTTAGTTTCATATTCAATTTATTAATTAGCACTCTTAAGTCTAGTCTGCTAAATATATTCCATTTTAGCAAATGAAACAGGCCTGTCAAGTATGCAATTTTTATTTAAAATTAAATAAAAAACCCGCGTTTAAAAAAAACCGCGGGATCGGGTAATCAGTCAACCTGTCAAGTTTTTAATTCTCTTCTATCTTTATATTTCTGAACTAAAGTTTTATTATAATCAACAACTTCAGCGTTGAATTCCTGCAAATGTTTAGTGGCCGGCGGCAGGGCGTCTGCGATTTCTTGCTTATTGACTATCAGGCCATCCTCAACGTATCGAAAATCAGGAATAGTCACGCTCCGGATGATGGCCCCAAAACCTATATGGCAATTTCTGCCGATGATAGAATTATGAATAATGGCTCCGAGGCCGATGAATGAATGCTTTCCAATCATTGTCGGTCCGTGGATTATAGCGTTATGGGCAATCGTACAATGAGATCCGATATAAATGGAATATTTGTCACCATCTTCGTCGGTGACGAACCTATTCTTTAGGCCGTGGAAAATAACACCGTCTTGGATATTCGTGCCATAACGCACCCTGAATGGCGTACCCTCATCAGCCCGCAATGAAACGTTCGGACAGACAATCACATCTTTTTCCAAAATTACATCGCCGATAATGGTCGCTTTACTGCTGATGAAATCGTCTTTGTCTATATGAGGGTCTCCGAAAATTTTATCAACAAATGAACCGGAGCTCTTTTTCTTTTTAAACAGGTTTTTGAACATAAAATTTATTCAATATTCTTAATTTTTCGATGTCGTCTAACCGCCTTGATCCGGGCAAGCTCCTTGGCAAGCTGCGCGGCCGAATCGGCGAAGCTGACGTCCTCGGCGTGTTTGGCCTCCGTTTTGATTTTTTCCGCGCGCGCGCGCGCCTCTTCCGCGCGCGCCAGATCAATCTCCTCCGCCCGTTCGGCGGTGTCGGCCAGAATCACCACCTTATTTTTCAAAACTTCAATAAATCCGCCCGAAACGGAAATAACCTCTATTTTATCATCCGCGGTTTTCAACTCAATCACCCCAGGCAGCAAGGTTGAAACCAGGGGAATATGCTCCGGCAGAACAGTAATCTCTCCCTGGCCGGTCGGCACGGTAACCTGTTTTATCTCCATGCGAAAGACTACTCTTTCAGGCGTTACTATCTCAAATTTTATGGTTTTTTGTTCGGACATTACTTTTAATTATTCTAATTACTCTAATTATTCTAATTAACCTAAATAATTTCTAATGTCTAAGTTCTAAATCATTATTTGATATTGGGATTTCTTTAGAATAATTAGGTCAATTAGAAATTAGAATAATTGAGAATTTATTTTTAGCTACAAATTTTTGTTTTTAGCGGTTGATTAATTATATAATTTATTTACCTACTTCCTCAATCCCGCCTTTCATATAAAAATCGCCTTCGCCCTTATCATCGTGCTTGCCGTCAAGAATTTCCTTAAAGCCGCGGATGGTGTCAGCGAGTTTCACGAACTTGCCCGGCCGGCCGGTGAAGGTCTCGGCGACCGCAAAGGGCTGGGATAAAAATCTCTGGATTTTTCTGGCGCGCAATACGATCAGCTTGTCTTCATCGGAAAGCTCTTCCATCCCGAGAATGGCGATGATATCCTGTAAATCTTTATAGCGCTGAAGTGCTTTCTGTACCTGGCGTGCGACCGCGTAGTGCTCTTCACCCACAATCTTCGGATCCAGAATGGTTGAAGAGGAGTCCAGCGGGTCAACGGCCGGATAAATACCAAGTTCGGATAATCCGCGCGAGAGCACTACCGTGGAGTCCAAGTGGCCGAAGGTGGTGGCCGGCGCCGGATCGGTCAAATCGTCTGCCGGCACATAGACCGCCTGAATAGAAGTAATGGAGCCTTTATTGGTTGAGGTAATGCGTTCCTGCAGTTCGCCCATCTCGGTGGCCAGGGTCGGCTGATAGCCGACTGCGGAAGGCATGCGGCCTAGCAGGGCCGAAACTTCCGAACCGGCTTGCGTAAAGCGGAAGATGTTGTCTATGAAAAATAATACATCCTGATTCTGCTCGTCGCGGAAGTACTCGGCCATAGAGAGACCGGACAAAGCCACGCGAGCGCGCGCTCCGGGCGGTTCATTCATCTGGCCAAAAACCATAGCCAGCTTGTCCAAAACATTCGCGCCTTTCATTTCGTGATAAAGGTCGTTGCCTTCTCTGGTGCGTTCGCCCACGCCGGCAAACACCGAGACGCCGCCATGCGCCTTGGCGATATTATTGATCAGTTCCTGGATAATCACGGTCTTGCCCACGCCAGCGCCGCCAAACAGACCGACCTTACCGCCCTTTAGAATCGGGCAAATCAAATCAATAACCTTGATGCCGGTTTCCAGAACTTCCGTTTCGGTAGATTGATCTTTAAACTCCGGCGCCGGGCGGTGAATCGGGTATCGCTTTTTTGCTTTCGCTGCCTGCCCACCGTCAACCGGTTCACCGAGCACATTAAAGATGCGACCCAAAGTCTCTTTGCCTACTGGAACAGAAATGTATTTACCGGTATTGATTACCTGGTCGCTGCGCTTTAAGCCATCGGTAGAGCCCATGGCCACTGTGCGCACCAGGCCGGAACCGATATGCTGCTGTGTTTCCAATACCAGTTTTTGATCTGCTTTGGTTTTATTCCTCTCTTTTGGAATAATGACTTCCAAGGCAGTATAAATCGACGGCAGGTCGCCCGTAAACGCGACATCCACCACCGCACCGATTACCTGTTTAACTTTACCTGATTTTAGTGATTTTTCTGACATACTATTGAAAATTATGTAAATTATTGATTGATTTACCCCTTTAATGCTTCCGCCCCTGCGCTAATCTCTGCAATCTCTCTCGTTATCCCGGCCTGCCGCGCTTTATTGTAGGTCAGAGTCAGATCGGCAATCATATCGGTGGCCGCTTCGGTCGCCTGATGCATCGCGGCCATGCGCGCCGAGTGCTCGGCCGCGTTGGACTCCAAAATCGCCTGGAATAACTGTACCTCAACCAGCCGCGGAATCATCTGATTCAAAACTTCCTCCGGACTCGGTTCAAAAGTATATTCATATATATACTGATCATCTGTCAGGTGGCTCGCTTTCTTCTCCGTCACGAATTTTTCATCCAAACCGACGCGCGTGTCCTTGCCTACTACCCCGAGATATTTATCTTCCTTTTCAACTTCCACCGGCAAGAGCTGGCGGACGCGCGGTAGCTGTTTGGTGGCGCTGATAAAATCGGTGTAGGCCACCATCACCTTATCATATTTCCCTGTCAAAAAATCTGCAATCGCCATTTTAGCCAACGGAATTGCCTCGCTTACCCCGATGCTAATATCTTCTTTTTCAAATTCAGCCGCGATGTTATAGCCGAAATATTTGTAGACCGCCCGCGCCTTTTTGCCCATCACCATAAAATCGGTTGACTGACCGTGTTTTTTGATTGAAGTTACAGCTTTATTGATCAGCGCGGCGTTGAAGCCGCCGCACAGCCCGCGGTTGGATGAAATTAAAATTATCAAAACTTTTCTTGCCCCGTTAAATGACCCCGCATCCTGCGTGGTCCCCGCTTCGCGGGATTTAACGGGGTGAATCTCCGTCCGCTTGGCAAGCAACGGATGCAGTGCTTTTTCACTATTGCCGTTCTTACCGTTTGCCTTCGCCAGATGTAAAACCGTTTCCCAGCTCAAATTAGCGTAGGTTCGCGTGCGCAAAACCGCCTCTACCGCCTTGCGCATCTTCGCGGCTGCCACCATCTCCATCGCCTTGGTAATCTTCCTGGTATTGCCGATGGACTTAATTTGTCTTTTTATATCGCGAATTCCTGCCATGTTTATATTTCACTAATTACTCCCTAATTTTTCTAATAGACGCGAATCCAATTAGCGCTAATTCGATTAGTTTTTATTCGCTCAATTCGCGTTCATTCGAGAGATACTATGCTTTCTCTAAATAATCCAATCCCGTTTTATAATCATTAATCAACTCTTTCATCTCTACTTCCAACTTATCATCAAAATCTTTCTTCTCATTCAGCGCCTTCAAAACTTTGGCGCCGCTGGTATCGGCATAGTGATAAAGGCCTTTTTCAAATTGGCTGACCTTATCAACCGGCACATTATCAAGCAAACCGTTAACCAGGGCGTAATAAATCAGCACCTGCTTCTCCACTGCCACCGGCGCGTACTGGTCCTGCTTGAAAATTTCATACAACCGTTTGCCGCGTTCCAGTTTTGCTTTGGTGTCGGCATCCAGGTCGGAGGAGAATTGCGCGAAAGCGGCAAGCTCGCGGTATTGCGCCGCCTCCAGGCGCATCTTGCCGGCCACCTTTTTCATCGCCTTAATCTGGGCGGCCGAGCCGACGCGGGAAACCGAAAGTCCGGCGTCCACCGCCGGCCGATTGCCTTGGTAAAATAAATCCGGCTGCAGATAAATCTGGCCGTCGGTGATGGAGATAACATTGGTCGGAATATAGGCGGAGATATCACCGGCCTGCGTTTCAATAATCGGCAGGGCGGTGATGGAACCGCCGCCATTTTCGGCGTTCAGTTTGCAGGAACGTTCCAACAGGCGGGAGTGCAAATAGAATACATCGCCCGGATAGGCTTCGCGGCCTGGCGGGCGGCGGAGTAGTAGCGAGATTTCGCGGTAAGCCGAGGCATGCTTGGAAAGATCATCATAAATTATCAAAACATCTTCACCTTTATCCAAAAAATATTCGGCCATAGCGCAGCCGGCGTAAGGCGCGATATATTGGAGCGAGGCCGAGTCAGAGGCGCCGGCCAGCACGACGGTGGTGTAATCCATCGCGCCGAAACTTTCCAATTTGGCCACCATGCTCGCGATCTTTGATTCTTTCTGGCCGATGCCGACATAAATACACTTCATCTTCTGTCCTTTCTGGTTGATAATGGTATCAACTGCGATGGCAGTCTTACCAATCTGGCGGTCGGCGATAATCAGCTCGCGCTGGCCGCGGCCGATCGGAATCATCGCGTCAATCGCCTTGATGCCGGTCTGCACCGGCTCTTTGACCGATTGGCGGGTAATGACGCCAGGTGCGATTTTTTCCACCGGATATGTTTTATCACTCGCGATTTTGCCTTTGCCATCAAGCGGCTCGCCTAAAGGACTGACTACCCGGCCGACCAACGCCTCGCCCACCGGCACCTCCAGAATGCGCTTGGTGCATTTCACCT
>Ga0265292_1001837_pt1 | contig 16906 bp, 16 predicted proteins | sample Munlanlewell296A_FD_189080 | JGI IMG/M metagenome (GOLD analysis project Ga0265292, IMG submission 189080) | Leachate microbial communities from a municipal landfill in Southern Ontario, Canada - Leachate well 296A | ecosystem: Engineered > Solid waste > Landfill > Unclassified | place: Canada... | reverse complement strand
CCCTTCTAACACTATGAGAAACTTCGTTTCGCTGTCCCATTTACGATACCCCATACTTTTTTGCCTCCATTTTCCAGAGGCTTTATTCTACCAATTTCTGCTATAATCTTATATGGGAGCAGTATATTTTGTTGGTAGAAGATGAAGAAGATGTGGCGTATGTGATTAAATATTCATTAGAACAAGCAGGATATAAAGTGTCGCATGCCGCAGACGGAGAACTCGCATGGGGAATACTGGAGGCCTTAACGCCTGATTTAATCTTACTTGATGTTATGATGCCAAAACTTGATGGGTATTCCCTGAATCAACGGTTAAAAGCTAATGAAAGAACAAAGGATGTGCCGGTATTAGTTATTACCGGCCGCGAGCAAATGTCTGAGATGTTCAAAGATAATGAAAGGGATAAAATAACAAAATTTATGCTAAAACCGTTTTCAATGAAAGCATTGAAAGAAGCAATTGAAGAAATATTGAAAGATAAAATAGACGGATGAGAATTCTTATGCTGATTACATACCTGATAACCTTGGAAACAACACTTGCCGTGAGGGTTAGTGCGGAGGAAAGTAGTACTTGGCAACAACCAGTTGCAGGAGATTTGGGTATGCAATGGCTTACATGGTCTGCATCAGCGCGTAATAGTGGTACGGGTAATGCAAGTACAGCTGTTATCGGCGATCCTTGTGCGTATTATTCAAATCCAGCGGGATTATATGGAGTCTATAATCGGAGCCTAAACTTATACTGTACCCGTATATTATCGGATACATATTTGATGAGTTTATCATATGCTTTCCCGGTTTCCACGGGGAGTGTGATAGCAATAAATTATTTGGCATTAGAAACCGGGGATATTAAACAGACTAACGCCTTGGCGGAAGAAGTTGGTAGTTTTAATGCCTGTCAATCCGGGCTGGTGTTGACGTATATGCATGCTTTACCGACTGGCGCTGTGGGTGCTAATTTAAAAGTTATCAATGATTTAATCTTCAACCATTCAGCTTATGGGTATGGTTTGGATATAGGTTATATATTTAGTTATAACAGCAATACCGCCTTTGGGTTTATGTTTCAGAATATTATAGCTCCGGTATTATCTTTGAATAACAAGGAAGAAAAGTATGCGTTGAACCTAAAAACAGGAATGAGCCATACTTTTTATCGCGGAATATTTACTGTGTTATTTGACGTAATTACGGAGAGTATATTTAACAATACGGTAATTTATGGTTTAGCCGGTATTGAGGCACGGATTGGTAAGTATTTTGATATACGTTGCGGCATAAATCATAAAAGTATTAGTTTAGGATTTGGCGTGGGATATAACGATGCCGCAGTGGATTACGCGTATTCAGTCCATGAATTATTGGGGGGAATGCATCATGTCAGTATCAATTGGCAATATAGTTCAGTATTCGAAGCAAAAATGATGGAGTTAAAACTACAAAAAAATGAAATTACTGATGATATAAAAAAGTTTAAAATTGAAAAAAAGGAATATATGAACGATCTAAATACGCAAAACACAGAACTTAAGCTTAGGCAAAAAATACTTACGGAATTATCCCGTGCAAAATTATTAATTGAAGACGGTAAGTATGAAGAGGGTAAAGCAATACTGGAGAATGCACTGAAACTGGAACCGGGAAACCAGAATATACGTAACCTGCTGATGCAGACTGATGAAAGGCAAAGGTTATTGTTTATACGCGAAAAAACGGTATTTGCTAAAAAACAATACGAAATAGGGAATTATGCTGCGGTATTGAAAGAAACAAAGTTGGTTTTAGATATTCAACCGGATTATTCTGAAGCCAAATTATTCTCAGCGCTTGCACAGGCACATATTTTTATTCAAGCGGAAAAGTATAAAGATGCGGAAGCTGCATTAGCAGTTGTGTTGAGTATAAACCCTACGGAAGATGAGGCGCTGCAATTATTGAGAAGGTTGCAGTCTGTTTTGGAGTACTATGAAAACATACAGAGGTAATGTTCTTGGTTATTTGTTTGTGCAGATACTTATTCTCGGTATTATTCTGACAACGCCGTTTATTCAAGTTTTGATATCTGAAAACCTTCCCCGTGCGGAGTTATATTTTAAGGCGGGGATGAACGAATATTTGCGCGGTAACTATACTGCTGCAGTGGATAACCTCTCAAAATCGTTGAGCTATACGCCAGGGAATGGAAAAGTGAAGGAATTGTTAGTTAAAGTGGTTTTAGAAGGAGGGACACAGTATTATATGAAACATGATAATACTGCGGCGTTAAGCTTATTAGAAAAAGGGCGGAAAATTGTTATTGGCCACAAAGATATTGAAGAGTTGTACTCAATAGTTAATCCTTTGGTTAAGAAGGACAAAGCTGCCAGCCTTATTACAAATACTGATGAGAAGGAAGTCGTAGAAAATAGAAAGCAGGATGTAGCAAAAAATAATGCTACAGCAGCCAGGCTGCAGGGTAGTTCGCATGTAGTTAATGTCAGTACACCCAACAAATCCGTAGTTCAACTAAAAAGCGGAGAGAAAGTAAAAGTAAATGAGAGATTAAGGCCAAAATATACGCCGTCAAAAAGTAATAAATCTATCAATAATGAGTCTATTCCTGTTCAACTTCAAAATTTTATTTCTAAAGCCAGCGGTAATACCGGCACAAATAAAGAAAGTACCGGTTTTGTGGATAAGAAAACGTTTTATGCCTGTATATCTTTAATATTGATAATCATGGTATCCGGGATATACGCATGCTACAAAATTGTTTGTGGCGTACAAGAGGAAAAGAATGAGGTATTAAAAAAAATATTTGAGGATAAAATAAAAGAATTAAATGAGCGTATACCTCATCTGGAATTTAATACAAAACTTGTAGAAGACAAAAATTTAAGATTAGCGGAACAGCTTAATCGAATAGAAATACAGGTACGCGGTATTATTAACGATAATAATAAACTGGAGAATATGCTGCACCGGACCGGGTTGGAACTTGAGTACTTAAAAAAAGATGTTAATAAAGCCAACAACCGGAATGATAACGCAGTTGAGCCTAAAATTGTGCAGGTAGATTTAAAACAGCAGATGCAGGAAGCAGTACAGTATTCAGACAGTGGTGGTAATGATAGTTTATTAAAGAGTTATCACCAGCGTATGCGCGTTGCAGCGATTGCTTTATATAAGGCAGATAAACCACGTGCTTTAGCTGATCTTAATGAGTTAATGCTGAGTACAGAACCGGAAGTCGTGCTGAACACAGTTGATGTCCTTATCGAGATAGCTGATGATGATACTGTTGAAATATTAATGAAATCCGTTGAACAAAAGGATTATAGGATACAAAGTAAGATTTTGCATGGATTGGTACAGATAATGTCCAGCCCGTTTGTGTCGGATGAGTGTAAAGTTCGTGTCAATAGAATGTTAGAGGACAAAAGATCGGGCGGGTGGGTATGGTAGTATCAATCTTAGTAGTTGATGATGAAGAGCCAATCCGTAATTTATGCAAGCGAGTTTTGGTTGATGAAAATTATAGCGTTGAAGTTGCAGAAAACGCGCAGCGCTGTATGGAATTAATTAGGACTGAATATTTCAATATTATCCTCACTGACATAAAAATGCCTGGCATAAATGGGATAGAACTGCTAAAACAGGTTAAAGAGAAGCATAGCCAGACAGAAGTGATTGTTATGACCGGTAATGCTACACTTGAGACGGCAATTGATGCAATGCGGGCTGGGGCTTATGATTATATTCTAAAACCATTCGATATTATTCAAGTAAAATTGGTAGTTAAACGCTGTTTGGAGAAACAGCGTTTAGCTTCTGAACTTGTTGAACTAAAAGAATTAGACCGGTTGAAAACTGAGTTTCTCTCAAATGTTTCTCATGAACTAAGAACGCCGCTGACGTCAATTCAAGGGTCGATAAGCCTTCTTAGTGATATGGAAACTAACCAAGAAAAAAAGAGGCTGTTCAATATCTACCAAAAAAGTACTGAACGCATGGTAAAATTAGTTACGGATCTGTTAGAATTTACGAAAATAGAAGATTGTACATTGAATCTTAAGAAAGAAAAGGTTAGCTTAACCGCCATCATTCGTGAAGCCGTAGCTAAGCTAACGCCTTTGGTTAAAGAAAAGAATATTATGCTAACCCTTTCTTTAAATAATGATGCGTTGGTTAAAATAGATCCTGACAGAATAGCACATGTAATTACCAATATTGTTGATAATGCAATTAAGTTCACCCCTGCTAAAGGCGAAATTACTATTCAAACTGAACAACAAACAGATTGCATTATGGTAAGTGTCACTGATACAGGAATTGGTATAATACCGGAAAATCATAAGAAAATATTTCAGTATTTTCATCAGGTTGATGGGTCCATGACTCGTGAATTCGGGGGGACAGGTTTGGGATTGGCTATAGCAAAAAATATTGTTGAAGCACATAATGGTAAAATATGGGTTACCAGTGAATTAGGTAAAGGAAGTACATTTGTTTTTACGCTGCCCCGCGGTTAGGAAAACAGCCTGTGATAATTTAGTATAATGTTTTGAATAAATATTTTAAAACAGTAGGTACTAAAAAAATGAAACCTAAAAAACGTTCAGCCGCAAAAAAAAGTGTTGCCGTATCACCGGAAGTAAGCGTTGACGTTTTGAAGAAAGCTATAACTGAAAACCTTGTCTATCGCCAGGCGAGGTTTCCTAAAGTTGCTACAAGAAATGATTATTACCTTGCAGTTTCTTATACTGTTAAAAATTACCTGCTCCACCGGTGGATCCATACCGCAGAGATGTATCATGATAAGAAAAGCAGGACTGTATGCTACCTCTCCGCAGAATATCTGCTGGGCCCGCATTTGGGAAATAACCTTATCAATCTTGGTTTATATGGCCATGTGAAACAGGCAGTAGAAGAACTCGGGCAGGATTTAGATGACATAATCGCGCAGGAAGAGGAGCCCGGCCTGGGAAACGGCGGGCTTGGCCGCCTGGCAGCATGTTTTATGGATTCTTTAGCAACACTGGAGATCCCCGCAATCGGGTACGGTATACGTTATGAATTCGGGATTTTTGACCAGGAGATAAAAGACGGGTGGCAGGTGGAAGTTACTGATAAATGGCTGCAGTTGGGAAACCCATGGGAGATCGCGCGGCCTGAGGTGTGTTTCACAGTGAAGTTTGGCGGGAAAACTGAAGGATCTTTTGATGAGTCAGGGCGTTACCGCGTAAAATGGGTTCCTGGTGAAACAGTGAAAGGTATTGCGTATGACACTCCGATACTCGGGTATAAAGTCGGCTCCGCGAGTTTGTTACGGCTATGGAAAGCAGAAGCACGTGAATCGTTTGACTTCCACGCGTTTAATGTCGGGGATTATTACGGCGCTGTTGAAGCAAAAGTGCATTCTGAAAATATTACAAAAGTGTTATATCCTAACGATGAAGCGTTTCAAGGAAAAAAACTGCGCCTGCAGCAGCAATATTTTTTTTGTTCCTGCTCATTGCAGGATATGATACGGATACATTTACAGACGGCAAAAGATCTTACTGGTTTTCATATAAAGTATGCGGTACAGCTGAACGATACACATCCGTCAATCGCAATTGCAGAACTTATGCGGTTACTCATGGATGAATACGGGATGGAATGGGATGATGCGTGGGAGATTACAAAAAAAACGTTTGCTTATACAAACCATACTCTTTTACCGGAAGCGCTGGAGAAATGGCCGGTAAAATTGTTTGGTGAACTTTTACCGCGGCACTTAGAAATCATATACGAAATCAACCGCCGGTTTATGGATAGTATCCACAAACTTTATCCAGGTGATTCAGGGAAAGAATCACGGTTGTCGTTAATTGATGAGTACGGTGAACGGTATGTGCGTATGGCAAACCTTGCTTCAGTAGGCAGTTATTCGATTAACGGCGTTGCTAAGCTGCACACCGAACTATTGAAAGAGGATGTGTTAAAAGATTTTTATGAACTTTGGCCGGAGAAGTTTAATAACAAAACTAACGGGGTAACTCCGAGGCGTTGGATGGTGCTTAGCAATCCAGGCCTTACAAAACTTGTTTCTAAATATATTGGGGAGAAGTGGATCAAAGATTTGGGTGAGTTAAGAAAAATAGAGCCGCTGGTTAAGGATAAGGGTTTTTGTGAAGAATGGCAGAAAACTAAGTATGAAGCTAAATGCATCCTCGCGGAGTATATAAAAAAAGAAACCGGGATAGTAGTGAATCCAAAAAGTTTGTTTGATGTTCAGGTGAAACGCATTCACGAGTATAAACGCCAGCATCTCAACCTCCTTTATGTGATTACGTTATACAACCGGTTAAAAAAGAATCCGAGCCTTTCAACCCAGCCCCGGACATTTATATTCGGCGGAAAAGCAGCTCCGGGATATTATATGGCAAAACTTATCATCAAACTTATTAATTCCGTAGCGGATGTAGTGAATAATGATCCGGATATACACGGTATGCTTAAAGTTGTATTTTTACCGAACTATTGTGTTACTCTGGGACAGCGTGTGTATCCCGCAGCGGATCTTTCTGAACAGATTTCTACTGCCGGGAAAGAAGCGTCTGGGACAGGTAATATGAAATTCGGGATGAACGGCGCATTGACTATCGGCACGCTGGACGGTGCAAATGTGGAAATCCGTGAAAAAGTGGGGGACGAAAATTTCTTTCTTTTTGGTATGACAGTTGACGAGGTTAAGCAGTTATGGGCAAACGGGTATCGTTCGTATGAGTACTATAATAACAACCCGGAACTAAAAGAAGTACTGGATAAAATACGTGACGGCGATTATTCCAGGGGTGAAAGGTTGTTTAACCCGCTAGTGGATTCACTGGTCTATAACGATCAGTACGTACTGTTAGCTGATTATCAGTCGTACGTCGAATGCCAGGAACGTGTTGGGAAAGCGTATCAGGATAAAGATCGGTGGACACGGATGTCAATTCTTAACGTTGCACGGATGGGATACTTTTCGTCAGACCGTTCTATCCGGGAGTACTGCAAAGATATATGGAAAATAAAACCTGTAAAGTTGGAGATTGAGTAATTTAACAGAAGAGGAGACAGTAGTTTATGATTATTGACCGGTTAAGTGATTTAGGGAATTATGTGATGATAGTCCCGCGGTTGGAGAAAGTAATTGAGTTTTTTAATGAAATCCCGCCTGCCGCGTTATCCGACGGGAGGACTGAAATTATGGGGAATGATGTTTACGTTATGGTATCTTCAGGTGAAGGTAAGGGCAGGGATGGGAATAAGCTTGAGTTCCACCGTGAGTATATTGATATTCATGTAACCCTTTCAGGTAAAGAAATACTTGGATGGAAAAGTATTGAAGACTGTAAGGAAGTTGATAAAGAATATGATGAACCTAAAGATGTAGGTATATTTAATGACAAGCCTGTGAGTTATGTTGACATTCCGGAAGGAACGTTTGTGATAATGTATCCATTTGACGCTCATGCACCGTTATGTGGTGACGGAAAAAATAAAAAGGTGGTCATCAAAATTAAAATTAGTAATCTTCCGGAAGATGAACTTGAAGATGATAGTTGTAGTTGCGGCTGCGGGGATGAGGATGGCCATAAAGAGTGTAACTGTAAAGATGAAGAAAAAAAGTAGTAACTCAGGAACCTGCCGATATCTCGCGGTTGACCTCGGGGCGGAGAGCGGGCGCGTGATACTTGGTACTATAACCCCCGGGGGTAAGGTTGTTCTTGAAGAACTTCACCGGTTTCCTACAGGTAATATTCGCCTTCACGGGCGGTTATATTGGGACATCCTTGGGTTATACCGCGAAATAATTACAGGGTTACGCGTATGCGCAGCGCGTGGTTTTACCAAAATTAACAGTATCGGGATTGACACCTGGGGTGTTGACTATGCGCTGTTCAACAAAAACGGCGAACTTCTTGCAAATCCGTATGCTTATCGTGACAGCCGTACTGACGGTATGATGGAAAAAGTTTTTGCCAGAGTAGGCAAGCGTAATCTCTACAACCATACGGGAATACAGTTTATGCAGTTCAATACTGTGTTCCAGTTATACTCGGCTGTTTTGAATAATGACCCGCTGCTGAAAAACGCGGATGCGTTGTTGTTTATCCCGGACATATTAAACTATTTCCTTACCGGCAAAATGGCAGCGGAGTTTACGTTTGCTACTACATCGCAGTTGTATAATCCTGTTACCCGCGGGTGGGATAAAGATGTATTCAAAAAGCTGGGGTTAAACATTAACCTCATGCGCAAAATTGTGCAGCCGGGCACTGTGATAGGCAAACTTACCGACGAAATATGCCGGCTTACCGGGCTTGAGAAAACTAATGTCGTTGCTGTTGGCTCGCATGATACTGCCTCAGCTGTTGCTGCTGTACCTGCTGAAGATATGGAGTCCTGTGCATACATAAGTTCAGGTACATGGTCGTTGATGGGTATTGAAACACGGAATCCGGTAATAAATGATGAAACATATAAATATAATTTTACTAATGAAGGCGGTGTATGCGGTACATTCCGTGTACTAAAAAACATTATGGGTTTATGGTTGCTGCAGGAATGCCGGAGGGACTGGGAAAAAAAGTTGCGGCGGAAATATACATTCGCAGAACTTATGAACTTAGCTTTAAAAATTAAGCCGTTGAGTATCGCAGTGATTGACCCTGATAATTCTATATTCCTGAATCCCGTAAGTATGACAGGCACAATCTCTTCTTTCTGCAGGAAAAGCGGGCAGAAAGTTCCGTATAATCCCGGGGAGTATACGCGGTGTATATACGACAGCCTCGCACTGGATTACCGGTACGCCGGAGAGTTGATAAACACAGTATCTAGCCGTAATTTGAGCAGGTTGCATATCATCGGAGGTGGTGCAAAAGATGAAGTGTTGTCTCAATTAACCGCTGATTTTACGCAAATGGAAGTTATTACCGGCCCTGTGGAAGCTACGGCAGTAGGGAATATTTTATTACAGTCAATAGCAAGCAGGCAGTGCGGTTCGTTGAAAACCGCAAGGAAGCTTATCCGCAATTCTTTCCCAACGTTAAAATATGTACCGTCAAAAAAACAGTATCCCGGATTTACGGATATCTACAAAAAATTCGTTAATTATAAAAATACAACGATGAGGTAAATAAAAAACAATGGTTAACAAAAAAGTGTGTGGTTACAACAACGCTAAAGAAAAGTATGCAGAATTTGGGGTGGATACCGAGAAAGCAATTGTTGCGCTTGAAAAAGTTGCTGTCTCGCTTCATTGCTGGCAGGGTGATGACGTTGCTGGGTTTGAGAAACCCGATGCGGAACTGTCATCGGGGGGGATACAGGTTACGGGTAATTATCCGGGCCGCGCGCGTAATGTCAAGGAACTCAGGCGTGATTTAGAACAGGTATTATCGTATCTCCCGGGAAAACACAGGGTTAACCTCCACGCGATCTATGGTGAGTTCAGCGGGAAACGTGTTGACCGTGATGAGATTGAATCAAAACACTATGAAGGATGGGTAGACTGGTCGAGGGGATTGAAGAATAAAGTTACGGGATTGGACTTTAACGCTACGTTGTTCTCGCATCCAAAAGCAGCGGCAGGGTTTACTCTTAGCAGCAGGGACCCGGGTATCCGCGGATTCTGGGTTGAACATGTTAAACGTTGCCGCAGGATAACGCAATACTTTGGAGAATCCTGCGGGAGTACCAGTATTCATAACCTCTGGATCCCGGATGGGATGAAAGATTTTTGTGTTAACCGCGCGGGGTATCGCCGGGATTTAAAGGATTCGTTGGATAAAATATATAAAACCAAGTTACCGGCTAAGTTTGTTGCTGACGCAGTAGAACCTAAATTGTTCGGTATCGGCAGTGAAATGTTTGTCGTAGGCTCGCACGAGTTTTACCTGAGCTATGCGCTGAAGAACAATTTACTGCTTTGCCTTGACCTCGGGCATTACCATCTTACGGAATCTATCGGGGATAAGGTGTCTGCATTACTGCAATTTTTCCCGTCAGTACTCCTGCATGTAAGCCGCGGGGTGCGGTGGGATAGCGATCATGTAGTAGTCTCCGATGACATCTTACACGAGGTAATGCACGAAATTGTGCGTGCCGGCGCGGTGGGGCGCGTAATAATTGCGCTTGATTATTTTGATGCGTCAATTAACCGTATCGGTGCATGGGTTACCGGTGCGCGGGCGGTATTAAAAACTTTGTTATACGCGTTGCTTGAACCGGTAAAGCAGTTACAGGAATATGAATCCCGGGGTGAATATTATCCGCGTTTAGCGTTGTTGGAACAGATGAAAGCAATGCCGTATAATGATATTTGGGAAGAATATTGCTGCCGTAAAAATGTTATCTCCGAAGAAAGCCGGATTATTAAAGAAATTTTGGCGTATGAAGGAAAGGTTTTAAATAGAAGATAAATTGTGTTGTCACAAAAACTTATGATGAAATAACTATTGACAATTCATTGTATTATAAATAAAATTTATGTTTATCAAATTTTGTTGTATTAATTAACAAACAAAAAAAGAGGTGTAAGGAGGCTTAATGGCAGTAATTAGTATGAAGTCGCTATTGGAAGCAGGTGTACATTTTGGGCACCAGGTGCAACGGTGGAACCCGAAGATGAAGAAGTATATTTTCACTAAGAGGAATAACATTCACATCATAGACCTGCAGAAAACCGTTAAAGAACTTAAGAAAGCGTATAAGTTTCTAAGAGAAGTCAGTAGTGAAGGGAAACAAGTGCTTTTCGTCGGAACTAAACGTCAGATTCAGGAAATTGTTATGCAGGAAGCTCAACGCGCAGGAGTGTACTATATAACAACCCGCTGGCTGGGCGGTACGTTAACTAATTATGAAACATTAAGAAAATCTATTGCACGGTTGAATGAGCTCCAGAAAAGTAAAGATGATGGCATCCTTGAACTTTTACCAAAGAAGGAAGCGTCAAGACGGGAAAAAGAACGGATTAAACTTGACAAACTCCTCGTTGGGATTAAAGACATGAAAAACTTGCCTTCAGCAATGTTTTTGGTTGATCCAATACAGGAAGCAACCGCTGTTGCGGAAGCAAAACGGCTGAACATACCGATAATAGCGATCTGCGATACCGACTGTGATCCCGATAAAATAGATTATCCGATACCGGGTAATGATGATGCGATGCGTTCCGTACGGTTATTTACGGGGTTGATGGCGGAAGCTGTGATCGAAGGGAGGAAGATGAAAGAAACGCAGGATGGTACTGCTGTATCCGTCCCTGGCGTTCCCGACGATGAACTCGCAAAAGATGAGGAGTTATCAGCCGCAAAAGAAAAAATTGAAGTAGTTCAGGAAGAAGTAAAAAAAGAGGATAGTAAAGAATAATTGTAGTTCTACGAAAGGATTTTTTGTACATATGGCAGTTACAGCAGAGACAGTAAAAAAATTAAGGCAGATGTCCGGTGCGGGAATACTTGAATGCCAGAAGGCATTGAACGAAACTGCCGGGGATATTGAAAAAGCTATTAAACTATTACGTGAACGCGGTATAGTTCAGGCAGCAAAAAAATCTACCCGCAACGCGGGTGACGGTTTGATCTCGGCATACATACATGCGGGAAGTAAGCTTGGAGTATTGATAGAACTTAATTGCGAGACAGATTTTGTGGCAAAGACAGATGAGTTTAAGAGTTTGGTAAAAGAGTTAACATTACAGATCGCCGGAGCAAACCCGCAATGGGTCAGCCGCGAGACTGTACCTGCGGATATTATAGAGAAAGAGAAAGAAATCTATCGTGTGCAAATGGCAAAGGATACAAAACCAAAACCGCCGGAAGTTGTTGAAAAAATACTATTAGGTAAGCTTGAAAAGTTTTATAAAGATTTTTGTTTGTTAGAACAACCCTATGTACGTGACCCGAACAAAACAGTTAAAGATGTTATTACCGAAAACATAGCAAAACTCGGAGAAAACATTGTTGTAGGACGGTTTGTACGGTACCGCGTAGGGGAAGAGTTAGAAACCGCAGAAACGAAGACCAGTGACAATAAAGTAGCGGAGTGACTGGCGTAATATAACACGGCTATAAGGGAAAACATGAAAAACTTGCTTGTCGTAGAAAACATGGACACTCTGCGTGAATTGGTGTACGATGAGCTTACGGAAGCCGGTTATAAGACCGTTGCTGCGCATAGTGTTGCTGAAGGCCGCGAACTTGTTAAATACTTTACGCCGGACCTCGCGTTGTTGGATATAAAACTACCCGGTGAAAGCGGTGTGGAATTCGCGAAAGAGTTGAAGAAACAATGGCCGAAATTGCCGGTAATCTTCTGTACCGCGTACTACGATAAGGATACAATGAAGGAAATCGGTGATACCGAGGTGGCCGATTTTTTTCTCAAACCCTTTGACCTTGATGTTTTAAAGCAGAGAATTAAAGAGTTGATAGGATAACACTCAATGCCTAAACCTAAGTATAAACGTATACTCCTAAAACTTTCCGGAGAATCGTTGCTTGGGGAGCAAAAGTACGGGATTGACCCTGTTGCTGTGTGTAATGTTGCGGAAGAAATTGTACGGACACGCAACCTCGGGGTGGATATCGGTATCGTTATCGGCGGTGGAAATATTTGGCGTGGACGCGATACTTCAGAGAACAGTAGATACAGGATTGATCATGTTACCGCTGACTATATGGGCATGCTTGCCACTGTATTAAACTCACTGGCGTTACAGGATGCGTTAGAGAAAATGAATATACCCACTCGTGTACAAACCGCGATTGAGATGGCAAAACTTGCGGAACCTTTCATCCGCCGCCGTGCAATACGGCATCTTGAAAAAGGAAGAATCGTGATCTTCGCTGCGGGGACAGGTAATCCGTATTTTACTACAGATACCGCTGCAGCCTTACGTGCGATTGAAATCAGTGCTGATGTTTTGCTGAAAGCCACAAAAGTTGATGGCGTATATTCTGCTGACCCAAAAAAAGTTGCAACTGCAAGAAAGTTTAAGGAGTTGTCTTATACCACAGCATTGAATAAGAGGTTAGGCGTTATGGACGCTGCGGCATTATCGTTATGTTTAGAGAATAACTTGCCAATTGTTGTGTTTAACCTATTTAAAAAGAACAATGTCAGGAATATTGTGGCGGGTAATATGAAAGAAGGAACTTTAGTATCGGAGGTGGAGGACAAGTATGAACGCTAAAACAATCCTTGTCGAAGCTGAGGAGAGGATGAAGAAAACTATTGATAAAGTAAGGAACGACTTTGCGTCGGTACGTACCGGCCGCGCGTCTATGTTTTTGGTGGACGGCATCAAAGTTGAGTACTACGGTGCATTGACGCCGTTAAACCAAATTGCGGCTATAAATATCCCTGATGCAAAAACTATTGAGATCCGTCCTTGGGATAAAGGCGTATTCCCTGCAGCTGAGAAAGCTATTATCAAAGCAAATATCGGAATTAACCCGCAGAATGACGGTAAGGTTATCCGCCTGGTTCTCCCGCAGTTAACACAGGAACGTCGGCAGGATCTTGTAAAAGTTGTGCGTAAAATGTCAGAAGAATACCGTATCGGTGTTAGGAATGAACGCAGGGATGCTTTAGAATTATTAAGAAAAACACAAAAAGCAGGTGAGATAACCGAGGATGATAAGTTTAATTCCGAGAAAGACCTCCAAAAAATTGCAGATGGTTATATAAAACAAATTGACGATATTCTTACTGGGAAAGAAAAAGAAATTCTTGAAGTCTAACACAATGCCGGACGTAGATTTTACCAAACTACCGGCACATATCGCAATAATAATGGACGGTAACCGCCGGTGGGCGCGTAAGAACGGTAAACTTGAGCATAAAGGGCATTATGCCGGAGCTGAATCAGTAAGGGATATTGTAGAGTGCTGTGCGGAAATCGGGATTAAGGTATTAACTCTCTACGCGTTTTCAACGGAAAACTGGACCCGGAAAAAAGTGGAAGTTGATACACTGATGTCGCTGTTGTGCGAGTACCTGAAAAAAGAACGCGTAAGGTTGGTAAAAAACAATATTGTTCTCAGGGTAAGCGGAGATATATCCAGGATACCTGGAAGTACAAAACAGGAAATTGAGAATACCATTCGTGAAACCGGGGAAAATACAGGGTTGATATTTAACTTAGCGCTGAACTACGGCAGCCGGCAGGAAATTGTACAGGCGTTACAAAAAATAATTGATACCGGCACTAAAGTTGTTGATGAAAAAATGATTTCCTCACATCTTTACACTGCCGGATTACCGGACCCTGATCTTTTAATACGGACAAGTAACGAGCTGCGTGTATCAAATTTTATGTTGTGGCAGCTGGCTTATACGGAACTATATTTTACACCGGTACTTTGGCCGGAATTCAAAAGGAAAGATCTATTGACGGCACTCGCGGAGTTTCAAAAACGTGGACGCCGTTATGGCGAGTAATAAATAATAAAAGGGAAATCAATGTTACTACCACGTTTTCTTACAGGTTTGATAGGTATACCTATAGTACTATTGGTAATCTGGCTTGGGAATTTACCATTTGCGTTTGCGATTTATACCGTTACCCTACTTTGTTTATGGGAATTTTATGCGTTATGGCAGGATGTGGGATTTTCCCCGGGAAAAGTGTTTGGCCTGATTTTCGGTAGTGTGATGTACGTACTAATTTATACTGAAAGCGCGGTTATTGGCAAGGTTTATGAAAAGGCGGTAGTTTCAGGTAAGTTTACTGCCGCTGCGGGGCGTATACTAAACGATCCGTTACCGATTGACGCTGTGATGCTAATCTTTTTTCTGGGTGTCGCGGTATATCTCATCTGGAAACTTTTCCGTCAACCTAAGGAAACTACGTATATTGACATAATGATAACCTTCTGGGGTGTTATCTACGTGGTATGGTTGTTAAGCCATCTTGTAATGCTACGCGAGTTACGCCCATTAGGACAGCAGTATACGTTCATGTTATTCCTGACAATCTGGATAGGTGATACTGCTGCGTATGCCGCGGGGGTTACCTTTGGGAAAATATATGCGTTCCCGAGAGTAAGCCCGCATAAAACATTGGAGGGCGGGATTGCAGGTGTGCTTGCTAGTATCATAGTTGTGTGGTTATTCAATATTTTTATTATCCGCGGATTGTCTATTGTAAATATCATAAGTATTGCGTTGATAATATCGGTTGCGGGCTTCTTCGGTGATTTAACTGAATCATTTTTTAAACGCCAGGTTGGGGTTAAGGATTCAAGTGCGTTACTGCCCGGGCACGGGGGTATGCTTGACCGGTTTGACAGTTTGATGTTTGCCGGGCCGTTGCTGTATTACTACCTCAAACTGTTTTTGTGAGGCAACGGTAGTAATTTTATTATGTCAACCAAAAAAATTGTTATCCTTGGTTCAACAGGTTCAATCGGCGTGAATGCGTTGAATGTAATATCCACGCTGCCAAAAGATAAGTATAAAATTATTGCGCTTACCGCACAACGTAATATTGCATTGCTGGAGCAGCAAGTAAAAACTTACCACCCGGAATATGCAGGTGTGACAAATCCTCAATTGGCAAAGGTATTGGAAGAAAAAGTGAGGAAGGCTGGGTTACATACGCGTGTGCTGACAGGGAATGACGCGTTGGAACAGGTTGCTACGCTAAACGAGGCAAATTTTGTATTGATCTCAGTGGTTGGTGCTGTGGGGTTACGCCCGTTGGTTGCAGCTCTTAAGGCCGGGAAAACTGTTGCGCTTGCAAATAAGGAACCAATTGTTACCGCCGGTGAAATTGTTATGTCGCTTGTAAAAAAAATGGGTACACGGTTATTACCGGTGGATAGCGAGCATTCTGCTATATTTCAGTGTATAGACGGTACACCTCGGGAAAATATAAGGAAAATAGTACTTACCGCATCCGGCGGGCCGTTTTATAAGTATTCAAAAAAGGATTTACAAAAAGTTACCGTAGAAGATACGTTAAAACATCCTTCATGGAAGATGGGCCGGAAGATTACAGTTGATTCCGCAACATTGATGAATAAAGGATTTGAAATTATTGAAGCACGGTATTTATTTGATATGCCACTAGAAAAACTGGGTATTGTAGTTCACCCGCAATCCATTGTGCATTCGATGGTAGAATTTATTGATGGGAATACCGCAGGAATATTTTCAGTTCCGGATATGAGGTTGCCGATACAGTACGCATTAACTTATCCCGCAAGGGTTGATACCGGCCTGCCAGCCATTGACTGGAGCAAACCCAAAGCATTTGAGTTTTATCCGATTGATTCAAACAGGTTTCCGTGTTTAGCACTGGCGCTTGAAGCGTTGAAAGCCGGTGGTACGATGCCGACTGTATTAAACGCAGCGAATGAAGTAGCGGTTGAAGCCTTCCTCAAACACGTGATTAACTTCCAGGAAATTAGTAAGATTATATCTATAGTATTGGAGAAACATAAACCCGTACGGAAACCGGACTTGGAAACTATTGAGTTTTATGACAAGCATACCCGTACGGAGACAGAAAGGGTTATAAGTAAATGTTAATATCATTGTTAGGGATAGCAGTAACTTTAGGTGTGGCAATTCTTGTGCATGAAGCCGGGCATTTTGCAGCATGCCGGTATTTTAAGGTTAAAGTGGAACGGTTCGCAATTGGATTTGGCCCGAAGTTAGTTGGGATAAGCGATAAACAAGGGACTGAGTTTGTCATCCGCGCAATTCCGTTGGGTGGGTATGTAAAGATGGCAGGCGAACTTGTTGAGGATATTAAAGGTGAACCGGATGAATATTTTTCTAAACCCTGGTGGCAGCGTTCAATAATCTCATTTTCCGGGCCGTTCATGAATTATGTTACAGCAGTGATAATTTTTGCGGGGGTATACGCGCTT
>Ga0265292_1001836_pt1 | contig 16925 bp, 16 predicted proteins | sample Munlanlewell296A_FD_189080 | JGI IMG/M metagenome (GOLD analysis project Ga0265292, IMG submission 189080) | Leachate microbial communities from a municipal landfill in Southern Ontario, Canada - Leachate well 296A | ecosystem: Engineered > Solid waste > Landfill > Unclassified | place: Canada... | reverse complement strand
GACCCACCACCGCGAGCAAGATCCTCGCGAAGATGCAGGACACGGACAAGGAGTTCTTCAACGACCTCTTCGAGGCGAAGCTGACGTTCATCACGACGCGGCCGTACTGGAACGAACCCCAGGCGAGGCCAAAGGCGTACTGACTATGGCCGACCGGGTACATCGTCGCGGTGTCGTTGTCACGGCTCGGATAGGATCCCCTTGACGTCGGTTGTCCCGAGGACTCGGATCCTTGTCTGGAGCCGGGGAGTCAGGAAGTCCCTCGTGTTGAACGTCCACACGCCTTGATTGTCGATTGCCAGAGCCAAAGCGACAACGGGCACATCATCGGGATCGGAGATCAGGGTGCTGGCTTCCGTCTCCATGTCTCGGTAGGTGGACCGAGGGAGGACCGTGATGAAGTCCGCGGTCAACGCGTCGATGGCTCTCCTCACCTGGTCATCCGGGACCTCTCTGCGGTTCCAGTCGGATCGGTTCTCCCAGACCTCGGTGAGGCAAGTCTCGGGGGTCAGGAACGCGCCGGGGTGGCCCAGGATGAGCTCCCGCACGATGCCGTGCTGGATGAGGGCCGCCACCATCACGTTAGCGTCGACGACGATGTTCACCGGCGACCCTTCCTGGATCGCCACTCCCGGACCATCTCCACGACGTCCTCCTCCCGGACGCCTTCGACGGTCAGGCGTTCCAGCAGGCCCGCGACTCTCGCCCGCTTCGATTCCTCGAGCGCCTTCCGGATCTGAGCGCGGAACCACTCGTTCCTCGTCTTGAAGCCTTCCGCGGAGAGGACCTTGTCGAGAGCCTCGAGGAGCTCCTTTTCCACGCGGAAGAGGACCTGGGTCTCGGCCATCAGGGTGATATCGTTATGATAGCATTTAAGCCTTTCCGTTGGGACCTATGTACCTACCGTTGTCCTGTGCAACATGGAGAGCGGGTCGAACCCCTCGCGTGGGGTCAGACCGTCGCCGTCGCAGGCTGCGTGTCCCCCGTCCGGTCCCCGTAAACGCCATCTTCGGCGCAGAACCGACGACTGCGGGCAAAGTCCTCGCGATGATGTACGACACGGAGCATGAGTTCCTCAGCGGCCTCTTCGAGGCAACGCTGAAGTTCATCACGACAAGGCCGCACTGGAACGACCCTATTGCGAAACCCAAGTTGTACTGAAGGGAATGCGGACGGACTCGGATTCCGGAGGATTCGAACCATGGCAAGCACGGGATTGCCGATACTCGCTCCTCACCTCGTGCCCCCCGATGACTCGGTCACATGGTTGATCGAACGCCGCAGACCGTCGTCGAATCACGCTCCCCGCTCTCCGAGCAGGGTGGGAAGAGTGCCCACCCTAACGAGCAATTACTTCTTGGCACCGACCCTCCCGCGGCCCAGAAGCTATGATTCAAATAGCCCACGAATCCTCCTGGCGCCGATGGCGCGCAAGGAAGTCCGGATGACACGGGCCGCTCGGCGGCGCGCCCGCCGCCGCAAGGGCGCGGGTCCCTCCCATCGGATAAAGCGGCGCCGCCGGTAGGCCTCGCCATGTGTCCGGAGGAGGGGCAGCGGGCGTCGAAGCCTCGCAAGACCCAGCTCGCAGGGAATCATCGCCTCGCCGTCCTGCCCCTGGCGAATATCAGCCCCGATCCCAGGGACGAGTACTTCTCGGACGGCATGACGGAGGAGCTCATCTCCACCCTGTCCAAGATTGCGGGCCTGAGGGTCATCGCCCGCATCGGGGCGCAGAACCGGGACGACCTACTCGAGACCATCGTGAAGCAGGTCCACGGGCCCGCCGGCGTGAAGTCCACGGAGACGCTGCCGACCTTCTCGCAGTTCTGAACATCAAGCCTGAACGCAGGCCCCACGACCGGACATTAGTCCGGTCACATTCCTTTTTACCGAATTGCTTTCGTCTACTCTCGATTGAGCCTGATTGTTCTGCCGCAAGCTTGAGAGGTAACGCGCAACCTGTCCGCCGGGAGGGTGAAGACGTCTGCGGATCGCCGCTCTTTTCCGCTTCCAGGAGCCGTCCTCGGAATCCCGCACTACTTGTCCAGCGTGATCGTGGTGAGCATCGCGTGCGGCTGTCCTGGGTAGTAAGAGACCCGGATGAAACGACGCCCCACAAGGAGGGCGACCTGGACGAAGCCGTCACTGCCGGTTTCCAGCTCGCCGATGGGCTCCAAGTCCGCATCGACGACGTTCATGATCCGCTTCGAGGCGTCCTTCGGAAACCATCCGGAGTAGGGGTCGAGATGAAGGATCTTCTTGCGAAGGTCTTCCACCCTCGCATCCATCGCTATCCGCGCGTCCTTCGCCGGAGATTGCTTCTTGCTCTTGCTCATCCCGTTCCCTCACGCAGTCACCCTACTTATGGTTGAGTAAAGCGCTTCCGCCGTAGCTCATCGCAATCGGGTATGTTTGTCGCGGCGCGAGGGATCCCAGCCGTCGCCTAGGATGGCGGGACCTCTCCGCCGTGCTTCTTCGCGTTGTCGATGAGGAGGACCCACGCGTCCATCCCGAGGTACGTCGCCCCGAGAGACGGCACCGCAAAGGTGTGCGCCTCTACGCCCGACGGCCCGTTCACGCGAACGGCTAAGCGCCCTTCGCCTCCGCCGATCGCGACGGTGATGTGGGAGTCCGTGGATGCCTCAACGACATCGCAGAGGGCAAAGGAGAATCCGCCGCGGCGGGCGAGGGCCACATTCATCCGATTGATGTCCTCGAATCGACCACGGAACGCGCCTTTGACGAACACGAGGCGGCGGCTCGTGAGGGCCAAGAATCCATGAGAGCCCGCAAAGGGCATCGACATCCGGACCCCATCGAACCAACCCCGATAGGCGATCGCCGTCTCTTTGAGGAGGATGCGCTCGGGTCCCGCGGCGGCGGAGCCCGGCGGGATCGTGGGGTCCACCTTCTGGCCGCACGAAGGGCAGTATGCGGCCTGCGCGGAGAGGGCGGCCCCGTAGTGCTGACAGTGGAGCGAAGTCACGGGTTGGACGAGTGCGCGACGGGAGAATCCGGATAAGAACGTGCTGCGCCGAATATCAAAAGGCGGAGAGCGAACCGCCGCGGGAGGCACCTTCTCCGGCTCAATGCAAGGCATGAACCGAGGGTTCTTGAGGAGGGTCCTTGGTGCCCCCGCGAAGCTCACGGCGCGCTTCTGTGCTCGATGATGCAGCCTCCGATCTCTTCCCCCGCCTCTCGCTGGCGCCTCATCTCCGCCATCCCGACCCGGGTGCGTCGGCTGATCGTCCTCACCTCTCCCATCTCCCTGAGCACGGGGTACATGTTCGTCTTCGTCACGGCCTACCTCCCGCAGATTGGCATCGGCTCCGCGGCCATCGGGCTCATGCTCGGTGCGAACGGCTTCGCGATGATCCTGAGCGCGATCCCCCTCGGCCTGCTCTCGGACCGCTGGGGCCGGAAATGGATTCTCCTCGCGGCGGCGGTGGCGGTGCCGCCATCCCTCCTCGTCTTCGCCCTAACCACGAACGTGGTCTATCTGGTCCTCGCGAACGTCGTCATGGGCGTCGCCGACGGTGCGTTCTTGGCCACGTGGAACGCGATCATCGCAGACCAGACGACCACGGAGCAACGGGACGCGGCCTTCTCCCTCTCTTTCATCCTCGGGAACGTGACGATGGGCGTGGGCTTCGCGCTCCCCCTGGCCTTCCCGCTTGTGCAGGCGTGGACCGGGCTCGACTCCTCCACGGTCCACACAGAGGCGATGACCCTTGCCGCCGCCCTCGCGGTCCTCACCCCGCTCTTCGCATGGCTCCTCCTGCGGGACTACGTGGAAGTGCGGCACGCGAGAGCGAAGCGCGCACGTGGGATGCGGTGGGGTCCTCTCCTCACGTTCTCCGGGCTGAACGGGCTCATCGGCCTCGGAGCCGGCTTCATCATCCCCCTCATCCCGTTGTGGTTCTTCCTTAAGTTCGGCGTCCCGGACACGTTCAGCGGACCGCTCCTCGCGGTCTCGAACATCACGATCGGCCTGGCCGCGGTGGTCAGTGCGGCCCTCTCCCGGCGGTACGGACCCGTGCGGGCAATCGTGATGGCCGAAGGCATGGCGACCGGATTCATGCTCAGCCTCGCCTTCGCCGGCAACCCAGTCCTCGCGGGCGGCTTGTACCTGGTGCGGGCCGCATTGATGAACATGTCCTCTCCCCTGGCCGATTCCTTCCTCATGGGAATCATCGAGCCGGAGCAGCGGGGCTTCGCCAGCGCTATCAACTCCATCGTCTGGCGCCTGCCGAACAGCGTGACCACGATCCTGGGCGGGATCCTCTTCGCCGCGGGCAATTATGACCTTCCGATCTACCTCGCCACCCTCTTCTACGCGGTCGCGGTCACCGGGTTCTACGTGGCGTTCCGGAATGTGAAGCCAGGCACGTGACTCCCTTCCGGAGGCGACCTCCAGACTTTATGCCGGGGAAATCCTCTGCCCCGAAACCGATGCCCGCCTCGAAGACGTCGGAGAGGGCGCTCCTCCTCGAGCTCGCAAAGGACGCCTTCCGCCGCCAGGTGGAGAAGCGCGTCCGTCCGCTCTCGCGGAGCTACGTGGAGCGGTGGATGAAATGCGAGTTCTGGCTCTACCCTGCGGTCGTCTCACGCCACGCGACTGAGCTGCGCGGGTTCAAGCCCGTCGTCTTGGAGGTCCTCCGCCGCACCAGCGTGGACGAGATGCTCGACATCTGCCGCCACACGAGGCCCGACCTGACATATCTGTGGCAGAATCCCGCGGCCCGCGAGAAGCTGTCGAAAGAACTGGCGGAGTCGATCAAGGCCGTCGAAGCCCTCTAGTCCGATCGTTGCGGCGTTGGACGGAATCGACGAAGGATTCTTGAAGGAGCGCCGGACTCGCGCCCCTCGTCATGCGATCCGGCCGCCCCGGGCCCCCCTCCCTCCGAGCCCCCTTCCTGCAGTTCCCCAGGCTGAGCCTCTTCGCCGCCGTCCCGAGGAAGGTCAAGTGGCTCATCTACCTCCTGTCCTTCCTCACGGTGAGCCAGGGCTTCTACTACGTCTTCGTGAGCGGGTACCTGGTCCAGCTTGGGGTGAGCGGCGCCTCCGTCGGACTCATCCTGGGCACGAGTGGCGCCGTCTTCGTGCTCAGCGCGGTCCCCCTAGGCATCGTCTCGGACCGGAAGGGCCGCAAGCGTGTCTTCCTCCTCGGCACGATGGGCCTGCCGCCCGCCCTCCTCGTGTACGCCTTCACCACGGACCTGGCGTACATGCTCGTCGCGGCGGTCGTCGTCGGCGTGGCCCAGGGGGCCTTCCTCACCACATGGAACGCGATGATCGCGGACCAGACGACCCTGGAGAACCGCGACGCCTCCTTCTCCCTGTCCTTCGTGATGACCATCCTGGCCGGCGGCGTGGGGTCCGCGGTCTACATCCTCTTCCCCGCGATCTCGGGCCTGACCGGCGTGGGCCTGGGGACGGTCTACCACGACGCCCTAATCTTCTTCACGGCCCTCGCGGCCCTCTCGCCGATCTCCCTCGCGTTCCTCCTGCGGGGCTTCGAAGAGGTGAGCTATCCGCGTCGCCCACGTCGCGTGCGCGGTCGGAAGATGAGCCTCCTCCTCAAGTTCTCCGCGTTGAACGGGCTCATCGGCCTCGGAGCCGGCTTCATCATCCCCCTCATCCCGTTGTGGTTCTTCCTTAAGTTCGCGGTTCCCGTGACGTACAGCGGACCCCTCCTGGCCGTATCCAACCTGACGATCGGCTTCGCCGCGATGTGGTCCGCCGGACTGGCGAAGCGCTACGGTCCCGTTCGGGCCATCGCCCTGACGCAAGGCCTCTCGACGATCTTCATGGTCAGCCTCGCCTTCGTGCCCGACCCCGCCCTCGCGGGTGGGCTGTACATCGTCCGCGCGGCCCTGATGATGATGTCCTCGCCCATCTCCGACTCGTACCTGATGAGCATCATCGATCCGGAGGCGAGGGGCATCGCAAGCGCGATCAACTCGATCGTCTGGCGGCTCCCGAACAGCGTGAGCACGATCGTCGGCGGTGTCCTCCTCGCGAGCGGGCAGTTCGAGCTGCCCTTCCTCATCGCCGCGGCTTTCTACATCACGTCCATCGTTGCATTCTACGCGGTCTTCCGGGACGTGAGGACCGCCTCAGAGGGCCCAGACCCCGCGGCCGCACATCCTTAGTCATGTGTTAGACTTTCTCCCGTATTTGACAACATTCGCTAGCGAAGGGCCGGGCAAAAACGATTTTATCGCTCGCCAAGCATGCACCTCCCTCGGGGAGGACGGTTTTTGGACGCGTCCCGGCTAGAGAGGATACCGCCCAACAACGGCAACGGAGGCAAGCGACCTTATCGCCCCGCGAACGAGGGCATCCGGGAGTGGGACCCGAAGCCCCGGCCGGGGAACGTGATCATGATCACCCAGCGGGTCGCGCCCTCGATCCGCAGCGCGGTGGGCTGGCTCTATCCCCTCGAGCACTACGATGAGAAGCTCTCCCTCGATCCCCTCTCCCAGTATGCGGAGCTCCTGATCCTCATGGGCTCCCGCGGTCCGGCGGATTTCGAATCCGTGCGCGCGATCCTCATCGAGGCGCGAGACCGCCTCAACGACCAGGAGTTCGAGAAGCTCCAGGGCTAAACCTCCTCATGGTCGGCCGCATCGGGATCCCGGCCGAGCTGAAGTGAGGCGTACGGCAAAGACCTCGGCCAAAGCCTTTTGACCGCTCTGCGCCATCCCACACTCATGCGCCTCGTCTTCCTCGGCCCACCCGGCGCGGGCAAGGGCACGCAGGCCGCGAAGCTCGCGGACCATCTGGGCGTGCCCCGGATCTCCACGGGGGACATCCTCCGCCGGAACGTGGCGGACGGGACCGATCTGGGCAAGAGGGCGAAGGGCTACATGGAGGCGGGCACGCTCGTCCCCGACGACCTGGTCATCGAGATGACGAAGCGCCGCCTCGCCGAGCCCGATGCGAAGAAGGGCTTCATCCTCGACGGCTTCCCGCGGACGATCGCCCAGGCGGAGGTCCTCGCGAAGCTCACGCCCCTCGACGCGGTAGTCGACTTCTACCTGGAGCCGGAGGAGCTGATCAAGCGAAACAGCGGTCGGCGGGTGTGCCCGAAGTGCGAGGCCGTCTACCACATCCTCTCCAACGCGCCGAGGAAGCCGGGGATCTGCGACCGGTGCGGTTCCACCGTCGTCACCCGGCCGGATGACCGGGAAGAGGTCGTGCGCACGCGGATCGAGACCTACGAGAACCAGACCTCCCCGCTGATCCAGTACTACAAGGACCGCGGCCTGTTACGGGAGGTCTACGCGAGCGGCCTGATCGACGAGGTGGTCCTGCGCGTCCGCGAGGCCCTGTCGCCCTGAGACGACGGCTCTACGGAGGTAATTTATAGAGCGGACCAATCACGGGCCGCGCCCCTGTAGGCTAGTTTGGATAGGCTAGAAGCTTGCGGAGCTTCAGACTGGGGTTCAAATCCCCACAGGGGCGTCCCCCCAGCCTCAAGGCATATGCTTATGATATTCGACCGCCGTCCGCGAGGAACTTCGGCGGTGGTCTGTGGCCCATGAAGCCAACCCGTCACGCCCTCTTGGCTAGCGGCTTGGTCCTCCTGTTCTTCGTGTCTTCCGCGGCACCGGCCGCGTGGGCCATGTATGCGCCCTCCGTCACCTCCGTCCACACAACCGCGGTATCCGTCCGTTCCGGCCAGACGGTTCCGCACGATCTCGCGCGGACGCTCTCGCTGCCTCCATCGATGTCGGGTCCTGTCCCCGCGGAGCCCGCGAGTGGTCCTTCGTCCGTTGCCCCCGCCTCCGTGGCTCCCCTCCCCGTCCCGCAGGCCTCGTCACCCCTCGTCATCGCGGGCTGGGACGCCCTGCACTACGGCACGAACAGCGGCATCTCCAACGGGTGGGTCCCGCCGGACGTCCAGGTGGCCGCGGGCCCCGACCACGTCGTGGAGATGGTCAACCTCCTGATGGGCGTCTACACGAAGCAGGGCGCGCAGCTCAACGTGACGGCGCTCTCCAGCCTGTTCAACTCGGGTGGTGACTTCATCTCGGACCCGAAGGTCCAGTACGACGCCGCGAGCGGTCGCTGGTTCGCGAGCGTCACGGACGTGACCAAGGGCCAGGTCCTCCTCATCGTCTCCGCGTCCTCGGACCCGACCGGTTCATGGCGGCACTTCGCGGTGCCCGCGGCGCCCACGACGCAGTGTCTCGACCAGCCCATCCTGGGCCTCGGCACGACGAGCATCATCGTGTCCGTCAACGTGTTCTCCTCCTGCACCTCGAACACCTACACCTACGTCGGGGCGCAGTATTGGGTCGTCAGCAAGGCGGACCTCCTCGCGGGCGCGGCGGTCCCTGCCGTCTACGCCTCCGTCCCGGACGTGAACGAGGGGTCCATCCACCCCGTGCAGATCCAGGCTTCCAGCGACGCGCACTACATGGTGTCCACGTACTGGCCCGGGACCGCGACCACGTCCAACACGCTCCACCTGTTCACCGTCTCCGGCACGCCGCCGGGGGTCGTGACCGTCACCGTTACGAGCCTCTCCATGCGCACGGCGGCCCTCCCGCCGGCCGCGTCGCAAAAGGGGACCACGCGCACCCTCGACTCAGGGGACATCCGCGTCGCCGACGCGACCTGGGCCGCGGGCCGCTTGTGGCTCGGCTTCGACGAGGCGTGCCTCGCGGACACAAACCGCGCCTGCGTGCGTCTCGTGGAGATCGACACGTTCGCGAAGACGATCCTCCAGGACTTCGACCTCGACGTCGCGGGCAAGGATGTGTACTATCCCGCCTTCCGCCTGGACGGCCAGGGGAACCTGGCCATCGTCGTGGGCTACTCTTCCTCCTCCGACTACCCGGGCATCGTGGCCACGGGCCGCCTCGTGGGGGACGCGCCGAACACGGTCCAGACCCCCAAGGTCGTCGTCGCGGGAACGGGGCCGGAGAAGCCGCAGAGCTGCACTTCCACCTGCCGCTACGGGGACTACTTTGGCGCGGGTCTCGACCCGTCGGACCCGACCGTTGTCTGGCTCGCGGGGGAGATGGGGACATCTTCGGGCTGGGGGACGCATATCTTCGGCGTACGCGTGAAGGCCGAGCTCACGCTCCTGTATTTCGTGCAGGGCGGCGGGACTGGTTACTCGGCGCCGATCCTCTCCTACGTGATCAATGGGACATCCGCCACGCTCGCGCTGAGCAACAGCTTGACCCCAATCCTCGCGGATCCCCTGAGTGCCTGGAGCATCAGCCCCGCCCTGCCCGGATCAACCGCACAGGAGCGGTGGGGCGTGAACCGGTCCGCGGGCGCGCCCGCGACCTCGGGCTTCCTGAACGCTTCCTTCAACGCCACCTTCGTCTACTTCCACCAGTACGTCGTCTCCCTGCTCGACGCGATCGCGGGCGGGCCGGTGCCCACGGTCAAGGTCACCGCCTACGGAGTGGCGACCTCCGTCCCCGCGGGCGCGCTGTACTGGCTCGACGCGGGCTCTCCCTACCTATATGAGAATCCGGTCCATGGCTCCACGACCATCGACCGCTGGGCCACGAACAATGCAACGTCGGGAACCGTCCAGAGCGCGGCCACGGTGTCGGTCCGCTACTACCATCAGTTCAACGTGACCTTCGACTACGCGGTCATCGGCGGCGGGACCGGGTACTCCGCGCCCACCGTGGACATCGTGGTCTTCGGAGCGAGCACCCCCTTGCAGGTCTCTGCGACCGCGTGGGTGGATGCCCAGACGGTCTACACGTACGATTCGGTCCTCCCCGGCTCCGATGCGACGCAGCGATGGGCTCCCGGTCCCAACGCCGTCGGCACGATCGTGGACGCTTCGCGGATCCTCGTGACGTACACGGTCCAGTACCGGCTGACGATTTTTGTGAATCCGGCAGGTGCCGCGCCCCCGGCCACGACGGGCGGGTGGTACGCCGCGGGGAGCACGGTGTCCCTGAATGTCGCGCAGAACGCGAGCTGGGCGTTCCAGGGCTGGATCGGCTCGGGGAACGGATCCTACACGGGGACGAACGCGAACGTCACATTCACGATGAACGGGCCGGTCATCGAGACGAGCACATACTATCCTGGGCTCACGATCGTCGCAGGCGCGGGAGGATCTATCCAGTACGCCTACGGCTCCACGTCCGGCGCGGTGCCCGCGGGTTCCTCCGTGACCATCTACGTGGCGCCCGGCACAACGGTGACGCTGTCCGCCGCGCCCTCCTCCCTCGCAGACGCCTTCAGCGGATGGGCGGGGGCCGCGGGCGGCATGTCGACGACCTCCTCGGTTCACGTCAACGGTCCCGCGACTGTGACAGCGAACTTCGGGACAAACCCTGTGCTCGTGGGCGGCATCTTGGCCGCGGTCCTGGTCGCCATCGCGCTGACGGTCCTCCTCTTCGCTCGTCGCCGGAAGAAACAGCCGCCCGTCTGAGCGTCTGCGCCGGGCTCACTTCGCCACGACGGGCTTCGGCCCGAGGGCCTTCGCTAGCGCGCGGTCCCGCTCCCACTTCGCCTTGACCGATCGCTCGATGGAGGCGATCTGTTCCTCCGTGAGGTGCTTGAACCGGCCTTGGAGCTTGAGGTAGTCCCGCACAGGCATGAAGCGCGGCTCGCGGCTGATCGTCAGCACGCCGTCCTCGAACTCGAGGAGGGCGAAAATGCCCGTCTCCACGGCCAGCTTCGCGAGGTCCACGGTCTTGTCGGAGTCCGCGCGCCAGCCCACGGGGCAGGGCGCGAGCACGTGCAGGTACCGGAAGCCCTTCTTCGCCTTCGCCTTCTCGAGCTTCCTCAGGAAATCGGCGGGGAAGCCGAGGCTCGCCGTCGCCACGTAGGGCACGTCGTGGGCCATCATGATTCGCGGGACGTCCTTCTTGGGCTCGAGTTTCCCGTGGCCCTCCGGGTCCGGGCCCAAGGGCGTCGTCGTGGTCCACGCCCCGAAGGGCGTCGTGCCCGATCGCTGGATGCCCGTGTTCATGTAGGCTTCGTTGTCGTAGCAGATGTACAGGATGTCCTCGTTCCGCTCCGCCGCGCCGCTGAGGGCCTGCATCCCGATGTCCGCGGTCCCCCCGTCGCCGGCGAAGGCCACGACGGTCACGTCGTCCTTCCCGAGACGCTTCAGCGCCCGCTTGATTCCGCTCGCGCAAATCGCACTCGTCTCGAAGAGTACATGGAGGCTCGGGACCCGGAAGGCGTTCAACGGGTACATGTCGCTGAAGATGAGCAGGCACGAGGCGGGCATGTATACGACCGTGTTCTTCCCGAGGACCTTGAGCGTCTCGCGGACGACCATCGCGCCGCCGCAGCCCGGGCAGGCCGTGTGCCCCGAGGTGAAGAAGTCCTCCTCCGGCAGCTCCTTGATCGTGGTCACGGGCTCACCCCTCGCGTGCCGATCCACGTGACCCCGCCCGCGCGTCGTCCCTTGCCGATCGCCGCGGCGGTCTTCTTGAACATGAGCTCGACGTCCTCCCGAGTCACGTCCCGCCCGCCAAGCCCGGCGAGGAACCCGAGGATCGGGATGTTGGCCGAGTCGTACAGGGCGTTGCGGACCTCGATGTAGGAGGGCCCGCCGACGCCGTAGGACACCGCGCGGTCGTAGACGCCGAGGGCCTTGAGATGGGCGGTGGCCTCCTTCAGCCGCTCGCTCGGGAACGGTCGGAAGGCGCGCAGCTTGATCATGCCGACCTTCTCGCCCTTCTCCCGCAGCCGGTCGACCATCTCTCGCGCGGTCGACGTGACCGTGCCGATCGTCACCAGGGCGACGTCCGCGTCCTCGAGGCGGTAGGTCTCGAAGGCGCCGCCGTAGGATCGGCCGAAGGCCTTCTCGAAGGTGCGGTCCGTCTCCTCGAGGACGTCCGCCGCGCGCCGCATGCGCCGGTCCGTCTCCCACCGGACCTCCTGGATGTACTCGGGCGGGCTCGCCGCGCCGAGGACGAGCGGTCGGTCCGGGTCGAGGTACGCGTGGACCGGCCTGTAGGGCGGCAGGAAGGCGTCGGTCGCATCCTGGCCCGGCAGGTCCACGGACTCGATCGTGTGGCTCACGAGGAAGGCGTCCATGCAGACCATCATCGGGAGCTCGACCTCCGGGTGCTCCGCGATGCGGTAGGCCTGGAGGACCATGTCGAGCGCCTCCTGGGCGTCCTCCACGTAGACCTGCATCCAGCCGGTGTCGCGCTGTGGCATCGTATCGTTGTACTCGACCCAGATGCCGAGCGGGGCCGCCACCGTGCGGTTGACGACGGACATGACGATGGGGAGGTGCATGGGCGGCGCGACGAAGAGGGGTTCGTGCATGAGGGCGAGGCCCTGGGAGGACGTGGCCGTGTACGTCCGCACGCCCGTCGCCTCCGCCGCGATGACCGCGGCCATCGCGCTGTGTTCCGATTCGACCCTCATGAGCTCCGCGTCGAGCGTGCCTGCCGCGAGGAACTCCGCGAGGTGCTCGATGATCATCGTCTGCGGGGTGATCGGATACGCCGCGATGACCTGCGGTCGGGACACCATGGCGCCCCATGCGGCCGCGTAGTCTCCGGTGACCATGCGCCGCTCGCCCCTAGCTCCCGTCTTCGTCTCGATCATGCCTTCACCTCCGCTTCCGTCTCCCGCTCCATCACAATCGCCTTGGGCACGCAGACCGCGGCGCACACGCCGCAGCCCTTGCAGTAGTCGTAGTGGATGTCGACGACCTTGTCCAACCGCTCGATCGACCCGTCGGGGCAGTAGAACCAGCACAGCAGGCAGTTCGTGCACTTCGATTGGTCCAGGATTGGCTTGCTCACCCGCCAGCCGCCCGTGCGGTTCGCCACGGCGCTGCCCACGCCCACGGGCCCGAAGGGCGTGTCCATCGCGGGCGTCGCGAGCCCGGGCGGGAGCTCCTCGACCGTGGGGAGCCATTTGCGGGACTTCGGGTACACGCGGCCGCCGTCGGCGTTGCCCTGGCGCGTGGCCTCGTAGGCCGCCCGCGCGGCCTCCACGTTCCTTGCGGCGATCTCCTTGCTCAGCCGGCGGCCGAAGACCTCCTGGATCCCGACCTCGATGCCCTCCATCGTGATGAGCCCGGTCGCCTTCGCGAAGGCGCCGAGCAGGGCGGTGTTCACCGCGGCCTGCTTCGTGTACTTCAGGGCGATGGACGTGGCATCGACCGTGGCCGACTTCGCGACCTTGGAGAGCACGAGGCGGTCCGGCGACCGGGTCGTGTTCACGATCACCGCGCCGCCGGGCCGGAGGCCCGCGAGCACATCGACGGTCTCGATGAGGCTCTCGTCGAGCACGACGACGAAGTGCGGCTCGTACACCTGGGTACGGGCTCGCAAGCGTTCCTGCCCGAATCGCGCGAAGGCGAGGACGGGCGCGCCGCGGCGCTCCGCGCCGAAGAACGGGAACGCGATGGCCGAATACCCGTCGTGGGACGCCGCCACCGCGAGGGCCTGGGCCGCCATGACGGCGCCCTGTCCCCCACGGCCGTGGAACCGAACCTCATACAACATGAGAATCCGACCTTGACCTTCTCCTCGTCGGACGCGGCCAGGCTCACAAGAACCCTCGGCCCGTATCGTAATTACAGTAGGACGGCATGCGAACAGGTTGGGAAGCCCCGCGCAAGCTATATGCAGGCGGGGTGGGCTAGGTTCATCTCGCGTCCACCGGAGGTCGATTCATGGCTCTCCATCTCGGCGTCAATCCCGACACGGGCGAAGCGATTCGGCTACCCGAAGAGGACCTCCTCCGCCATGTCGTCATCCTCGGCGCCACCGGCTCAGGCAAGACCGTGCTCGCGAAGGCGATCCTCGAGGAGGCCGTCCGCGCGGGCGTGCCCGTGATCGCGGTGGACTCTCAAGGGGACCTGGCGTCTCTGGGGCTCGCACCCACGCAAGATTCCGTGGCCCTCCATCCCGCACCCCAGGACATCGTGGACGGGTACTGGTCTCGCGCGGCGATCTCCATCTTCACCCCGGGCTCGTCGAAGGGTTCCGCCGCAAGCCTGAACCCGCTGAAGTCCCCGCCCGCCTTCGACTCCTCCGAGGACGCGGTCCTGTACCTCGACGCGCTGGCGGAGAGCCTCGCAGGCGGGATGGGCTACGAGCCGTCCCACGACGGCGGCTCGCGCGCGAAGGACGCGATCTACCTCGTCCTCCAGGACGCGTGGAAGGCGGGCCGATGGCCTGCGGATGTTCAGGCCCTGAGTCGATTGCTCGAGCGGGAGCCTTCCTCGGACGGAGAACGGCTGCTCTCGAAGCGGGAGCGGGCGTCCCTTATCCGCCGCGCGAAGTCCATGACCGTGGGCGCGAAGGGGCTCCTGTTCACCGCGGGCGCGCCGCTGGACGTGGCCTCGATGCTCGCGTGGGCCCCCTCCGGCCGCGTGCCCGTGAACATCGTATACACCGGCGGGCTGCGGAACACCACCGAGCGGGACCTCGTGGTCGCCACCCTGTGCGAGGATGTCTACCACTGGATGACCTCACAGCCCTCCGGCGATCTGCGCCTCGTCCTGTACATCGACGAGGTCGCGGGCCTCTGCCCGCCCCACCCGAAGAACCCGCCCGCGAAGAAGTTCCTCTCCCTCCTGTTCCGCCAGGCCCGCAAGTACGGCGTAGGCCTGATCGTCGCGACGCAGAACGTGACGGACCTGGACTACAAGGCCCTGGGCCAGGCGAACACGTGGGCTCTCGGCCGCCTCCTCGCGAAGCAGGATCTGGACCGCGTGCGGCATCTGGTGGCCTCCCTTCACCCGAGCTCCCCCGAGACCGTCATGGAGGAGATCCCGTCTCTCCGCCCGGGCCAGTTCATCCTCCTCTCCCCCGACCATGTAGGGGACGCCCGCCGACTCGAGGTCCGCGGGCTCGCCACGCAGCATGTCGTCGTGGCGGAGGAGAAGTTTAGAGAGGTCCAGTCCTCTCACGCCCTCGTGTCCCCGCCCGAGGCCGAGGACGCCCGCACCGCCCGCCGACGCAGGCTCGCGACCGCCGCGGCGAAGGCCGCCCGCTCGAGCCTGAAGGCCGAGGTCGAGGAGGGCGTCGGGTTCCGCGTCCTGAAGATCTACGAGGACGTGCCCGGGATGTACGGGCCCGAGGAGATCGTCGCGATGACCGGGCTCGATCCGCGTTTCCTCACGATCCTTGTGAGGAAGCTGGCGGAGGCGCGGCTCCTCCGGGTCGAACACGTGGACGGGCGGGACGTGTATTGGGATCCGACCGTGGGCTTCGACCTGCGGCGCGGCGTGCCCGAGCGCGCGGCGACGCTCCCGCTCAGGTTCCCCCTCGTGGCGGCGACGAAGCGGGTGCGGGAGCACCTCGAGCGGCGCATGCTCGTGATCCCGAAGGAGCGCCTCTCGCGGAAGGAGTTCTACTACCTGCCCCTGTGGCGGGTCGAGGCGGAGCTGCCTCTCGGCCGCAAAGGGGGCCGGGTGGCCCGCCAGTTCTACGTGAGCGCGGTCTCCGGGGAGATCGCCCACGCGGTCAACGGCTCGCTCAGCTTCGAGGAGTTCCCCCGCAAGGACGGGATCCGCTACGAGTCGCTGGCCTTGAAGGCCCATCTGGAGTCGGGCCCGTCCCAGAAGATCGGCGACCCGGTGCCGCTCGCGAAGGTGGGCCCGTCGCAGGCCGTGGAGATCGTGCGCCGTTCGTTCGGCGCGAAGGTCTCTTCGGACCACCCGGAGCTGTGTCTCCTTCCTTTGTGGAAGTTCCAGGTGGAGTCCACGGAGGACCGCAAGACGCGGCCGCTGTGGGTGGACGGGACGCTGGGCACTGTGCTGCGGGCACCGCCCGAAGGGCTCTGAGCCTCACATGAAACCGATGGCCCCGAGCTTCTCCGGCAGGTACGTGTCCGTCACGTAATCCAGGCCGTACTTCGCGAGGGCCTGCTGCTCGGCCTTCTTGTTCATCTGGAGCATGGCCTGGATCTCGTTCCGCCAGAACTCGTCGTTGAAGCGCGGGTCACTGAGTTCCGCGTTCAGTGCGCCGACATCTCGCGGCGTCAGCGCATCCGTCGGAAGCTCGTAGTTCAGGATGTCGCTCGCGGTGATGCCGACGAACTCCGCGGTGGGCGTCGCGAGGTACTCGGAGATGTGCGCGGTCTTGATGGCCCCGTAGGCCACGGAGGCGTGGATGCGGAACGACCACGGATCCCCGTCGGTGAAACTGGCGACATTGAGCTTCATCTCCTCATTCAGCCGCTTGAGCAGCCGCCGCGTGCTCCGAGAGGGCTGCCCCTTCAGGTGCACGAGGATGCACTTCGCGTCGTCGTCGAACCCGTTCTCCACGAGGCGGTCGAACATACCGCCCGTCTCGATGGCCAGGATGAACTTCGCGTCCGCATCGATGAACTTGACCTTCTCCTTCTCCATGTTGTAGGGGATCGTGTAGCCCGCGTCGCCCACGTCGTCGCGGCAGTTGATCCGCTTCCGGTCCCCGTTCCGCGTGATTTCCTCGAGGGTCAGATTCCCGATCACGCTGGCCCCGCTCTCCTCGGGCCGCAGCTTGAAGTCCTCCCGGATGAGCTGGGTGATGACCTCGAGGTCCTCCGCAAGGAGGTTCGACTCGTCCTGGGAGTGGAACTTCGCGATGTCCCAGCCCTCGGAGATGTAGTACATTTCCCTCAGGGTGGAGGACTTCGTGTCCCGGATCATGTCCTGGATGAACTCGAGGACGTACATCGTCCGCAGGAGCATGAGGGCGCCCTTGAGCTTCTTCGCGCTCCGCACGCCCATGAGGCTCCCGTACTTCCACACCGCGTGCTTGGGGTCGAACTTGATGTTCGCCTTCGTGCGGAGAGGGATCTTCATCTTCGGGATCTGGCCGTGGTCGAGCTCCTCGTAGATCTCCTCCGCGATTCCATAGAGGGCTTCGACCGCCTTGTTCGATGCAGGCGCGCCGGCCCCCTTCTTCTTAGTCATCCTCGAGCGCCTCCTCCGTCTCGTCGTAGTCGATCTCGCCCTCTTC